>Ga0197142_1000984_pt1 | contig 26272 bp, 21 predicted proteins | sample GBS60_MetaG_FD_148614 | JGI IMG/M metagenome (GOLD analysis project Ga0197142, IMG submission 148614) | Sediment microbial communities from Great Boiling Springs, Gerlach, Nevada, United States - GBS 60_MetaG | ecosystem: Environmental > Aquatic > Thermal springs > Hot (42-90C) > Sediment... | reverse complement strand
AGCTTGGCAAGTTCTGAAGATAGCCTTCCTTTTCCCTATTCTTGGGAAGATTCCCCTTCGGCAGTGCTCAGGGCGAACGCCAAGGGATCTTTCCCCTCTGAAATCTCTGTTGGTTGAGGGGGTGTGGGATAGGGTAAGGAGTAAGGCTAGTTCCTCCAAGAGGCAGGGGGGACATCTCTCACCGAGGGTTTTTTGGAACAGCCTCAGTTAAGACAATCTTGAAAATCGCTATCCTATGCTTTCATCCGTAAAAAAGCTCCCTGATCCTGTGGCAGCATCTTTGGCGGTAACCATGTTCATGGTGATGTCTTACCGACTCTTGCTCGCTCCGCAAAAATTCTTCATAGTTCATATCTCCAACAACTTCGCCTCTATGAAGAATAACCGCTCTATCGCAAATAAATGACAGAAAACATACATCATGACTGATGACTATAAGAGTTGAATTGATGCTATTCAGAATTTCTATCAGGGATTCTTCACCCTGAGGGTCCAAATTGTTCGTGGGTTCGTCAAGAATAATAAGATCGGGTTTCATGACAAGAATTGTTGCAAGAGCAAGACGCTTTTGTTCTCCACCGCTTAGATGATAAGGCACTCTTTCTTCGTATCCATCCAGTTTAACCGCCACTAGAGCTTCCTTAACTCGTTTTTCTATATCTTTTTTCGGAATTCCTAGCCTTTTTAAACCAAAGGCAACTTCTTCAAAGCAGGACGAAGAAAAAAACTGATCTCGTGAATCCTGAAACACTATGCCCACTCTTTGCCATAATTTCTTGCGATTCTTTTCAGACACTTCTTCCCCGTCTAACCTATAAACACCTGAGCCTTTAAAGATCCCACTAAGACATAGGGCAAGAGTGGATTTTCCTGCTCCATTTTCACCTATGAGAGCGACTCGCTCCTCCCGCTCGATTTTCAGATCAATTTTCTTTATTCCCCATACTCCGCTGGGATAACGGTAGGAATACCCCCGTAATTCAATAAAGGCGTTCCCGGTGTTAGCACCGTGCAGAGAAACCTTTTCCGTTGAAGGATCTTCCCGTGAGGCAGCACAGCACTGGAACCTAAAGGTAAAGTCGAGACCATGATCTCGAAGGGTTTCTTTGTTAGCCACAAGTTCTTCCATTGTGTAATCGTGATGAACCATTCCGTTTTTAAGAACAAGAGCTCGCTGGCATAGTTCATAGAGAAAGAAAAGATCATGACTTACACAAACAATGGTTCCTTGAAAGTTAGAAAGCACGTCGAGAATAATGCCTTCACTTTCTCTATCAAGACCAACCGTCGGTTCATCGAGTATAAGAATATCAGGATCCATAGCCAAAACGGCTGCAAGAGCCGCTCTTTTCCTTTCTCCATAGCTGAGATGATGGGGTTCTCTGTGGATAAATTTTTCAATGCCTAACCGCCTTGCCCATTCGAACACTTGTTTTTCCATGGTTTCTGGAGAAAATCCCTTAAGAAGCAATCCAAAGGCAATGTCTTCAAAGATGGTTGGGCAAAAGAGCTGGTCATCACAGTCCTGAAAGAGCATTCCAACGTTTTGTCCGTTGATATATGTGATCTTGCCCGATGTTGGACGGTAGATGCCGGCTATGAGCTTGGCAAGAGTGGTTTTGCCAGCGCCGTTTTTCCCGACAACGGCAAGCTTATCCCCTTTGTAGAGTTTGAAGGAAACACTCTGAAGGGCTCTTTTACCGTCTGGATAGACATAATCAACCTGCGTAAATTCCAGAAAAGGCTCCTGTCCTACCTTGACGTATGGCTTAATTTGAGCAACTTCGTGCATATCTACTGCAATCCTTCTATTTGGTCGATAACCTGGTGGAAGTATTCAGTTGTGTAAAGTCCTACGGAAATTGCCAACCACAGCATGCCTAGCATCCAATCCTTTGTTCTGGCTTCGAAAGGATAAACCTCCGGAAAGTGTCCCCTGTAGCCCCTCATTTCCATAGCTTCGGTTATCCTCTGGATACGTTCAAAACTTCTTACGAACAAAGTTCCGATAAAAGACCCGATAATCCTCAAAGTTTCCAGGCTTGCTTTGGCTTCAAAACCTCGTAGCTTCATGGCTCTTTGCATTCTCTTAGCTTCGTCTATTAACACGAAGATATACCGATAGGTGAGAAGTAACATATGAGCTAGACTTCCCGGAACACCGATTTTGTTAAGCGCCATGATAGTCGCAGTGTAAGGGGATGTCTCCAGTATTAGGGTTGTTATAAGGACAACTGTGGTGGCTTTTATACCTATGGTTATGGCTCCTAGAAAAGCGTCATAATTTAGGGGTGAGCTTGCGAATGGTTCAAAGATGACAAGCCTTGAATCAGGTCTAATCGGAGCAGTAATGGGAAGAAGCACCACAAGAGCTGTAGTTAGGGCAAAAATCGGTCTGAGCCTTCTTTTTATAGAAATGCTCGGAAGTTTTGCCAGTAAGCAAAAGAAAAGTGCCCACATCGTGGATAAGAGAAGAAGCGAAAAAGATTTCAGGCTAACCGAGAAAAAACTGAATAGAATACCAGAGGCAAGCTTTATTCTTGGGTCCCACTGGTGTATAAATGTGTTCCCTCGAATTATTCCCATGGATGGGATTTCTACATCGAAGGCTTCGGCTTTGTAATACTCTGGTAATGTTTTTCTGCATTTTTTTGTCATGTAAAAAACAAAGCCTATAACGACAAGTGTTACTGCAACTGGAAGCCATAAATAATAAGGAATCAACATGATAGCTCTATCCATGTTCCCGTATTTTCCTATTCATGAAATTAGCTTTACTAAGACCAAACATCTCTCCAATAAGCTCTAAAATTAGTTCCTTGCTACCGTTTCACAAACCGATATAATAATATGTGAACTTGCAAAGAACAAGTTGGCTTGTAATGGATGAGTTGGTAAGATAGGGACATAATGAGTTAATGATAGAAGCTTGGTCACCTATCCCTAAAAAAACAGCTAAGACACTTTCTTACAGTCATGTTTCACTCTTGAAGTATGCCGATTATATTTTTAGGCGTTTTATTTCATCATGGGCGGGAAGGTTTGTTGGAAATTTTTTCGCTTTGAACTCCACTGGAATTAACGATCCTAAAGGCATCCTTGTTATACGCCCTGGAGGTATTGGCGATGCTGTAGTTTTGGTTCCTGTGTTGGAAAAACTCCGATTAGGATTCCCCCAAGCTCGTCTTGCCGTTCTTGCGGAAAAAAGAAATGTATCGGTTTTTCGCCCTCTTTGTGGAAGGGTTATAAACGAATTATTTTGCTACGATAGCCCTAGGGATTTTTTGTCCCTTCTGTCTAGGGCATTTGACCTGGTGATAGATACCGAGCAGTGGCACATTCTTTCTGCTTTTACGGCTTTTATAGTCGGCAGGAGAGGAATTCGGATTGGTTTTGCTACCAATGAACGCTCTCAGTTTTTCACCCATCCCACTACCTATGACAATCTAGGCTTTGAAGGTGATAATTTTTTTAGGCTTCTTAAGCCACTGGGAATTGAAGCAACTCCTCCACATCCTTATGCAGGATTTTATTCTGCAGCCATTCGCCCTAAGGAAGGAGGGGCAAAACGGGTAGCTATATTCCCGGGTGCAAGCATTAAGGAACGTCAATGGTCACCTGTAAATTTTCGGAAAGTAGCCGACCGGCTTCGATCTATAAATGTCGAAGTAATAGTTGTTGGCGGTCGGGAGGATATAGAATCTTCTAAAATTATTTCATCAGGACTTGATGGAGTTAAAAATCTTGCCGGGAAGACCTCCCTTGAAGAAACGGCAAGAATTCTTTCTTCATGTGATCTTCTGATTTCTTCAGATTCTGGCATCATGCATCTTGCCGTGGCTGTAGGCACTCCTGTGGTGGCTCTCTTTGGCCCTGGTATAGCCTCAAAGTGGGCGCCAAGGGATGGCATAAGTGTGGTCATTAATAAAAACCTTTCCTGCAGTCCCTGCACGAGCTTCGGTTACACTGCTGCTTGTTCCATAGATGCTCGGTGTATAAAAGAAATCACGGTGGATGAAGTTATAGAAGCTACAAAAAGTCTTCTTTTTAGAGAGCTGCATACATGAAAAAACTGTTCACTATTACTGTATTTATAACAGCTTTGCTAAGTTACAGCTTTGCTTCCGATGAGAAGCCTAAGCTTACCATTTATTACTTCCATCGTCCGCCTTATTACGTGAGAACCGACGATAAACCTCAAGGATTCATAATGATTCTTACGAGGAAAGTATTAGAAAAAGCTGGGATAGAAGCAGAGTTCAGGGAGATTCCACCGAAAAGAATTCTACATGAGCTTACGAAACCACAGCCTGCCTGTTCCCCTGGGTGGTTTAAAACTCCAAAGCGAGAAAAACTTTATCTTTTTTCTACTGTGATATACCAAAACGCTCCTTTGACGTTTGTTGCGAGAAAATCTGAGGATAATGGCCGAACTAGAATAAGTCTGGATGAGATGCTGTTCTTTCTTAGAGCATCTCGCCATCCTGGGCTTATTTGCGGTTTTTCTTACGGACCCTTTCTGGACGCTCTTTTTTCATCAGAACGAACCACAAAGTGCCTCTCAACCAGAGTGCTCAATGTCTTAAAAATGGTGGCTGAAGGAAGAGCAGATTTTGCGATTCTTTCTCCTGAAGAATTGGGATATCTTATTTCACACTATCCCGATCTTAAGGAATCGCTTGCCATAATATCTATAGAAGGAATTCCTGAAGGCAATAGGCGTTACATAATGTGTAGCAAAGGTGTGCCATCTCATGTTATGGAAAGCATAAATGAAGCTATTCGGGCGATTGTTCCATGGATAGATTGACAGAAGGAGAACCGATGAAGGGAAAAACTATAGCTCGAAGGCTTGTTGAAATCTGTGCGGTGTTAATTTTTGTTGTTTCTTTAATTTCGACGTCTGTCGGTTATTTCCTCTATGTAAAACGAATCCATACTGAATATGAAGGACTTGCTGACGAGCATACAAAACATCTTGTTAAGGCTGTTACCATGCCTTTATGGATGATGGAATACGAGAGTGTTCAGGAACTTTGTAAGGTATTCTATGATGCTACCCCCTGGATAGTCAGCCTGACCGTTACCGATGCTAATGGGCAAACCATTTGTTCTCTCAAAAAAGAATCGCTTTCTCCATCCATCTCAAGACATTCAGAAATAAGTCATGATGGGGTTCTTGTAGGGAAAGTATCTGTATTGTTTACGACTGAATTAGCCAAAAAGAGCATTTTCCAGGTATTTTTGGTTCATCTGGCAATCCTTGCATTTATTGGCATATCTTTGTTTGTAGTTATTGCCCTGGTTGTTCGGAATACAATATCCAAGCCAATGCTTCGGTTTGCTGAGTATATGAAAAACATAGCTGCTGGAAACTATGATATAATCTTGCCTAATAAATTCAGCTATCGCGAGTTTTCCCTTATACTTAGAGAAATGCTAACCATGGCAGAAGAAATCAAGAAACGTGAAGCAACGCTGATAGCTGTTAATGAAGATCTGGAGCGAGAAATGGAGAGGCGTGAGCAAACGGCTAGGGAGCGAGAAGAAAGCGAAGCTAAATTCAGAGCGGTTATGAGCGTTGCTAGTGATGCGGTTATCATTATAAAACCTGACGGAGGGATTGATTACTCGAACCATGCCGCAGAACTGCTTTTTGGCTACTCCGAAGAAGAACTTCACAAACTAACGGTATGCGACCTATTTTCTGAAAGCGACAGAAAGATATTGCGAAGGTATGTGTTAAAATGGGAAGAACTCGGCTCATCTGTTTGTGAAATGACCGCTGTAAGGAAAGATGGCTCAACTGTTCCAGTTGAAGTCTCTCTAGCCCATACCTTTGATGTCGATGTGCCTGTAAACCGGGTTGTGGCTATTGTTAGAGATATTTCATGGCGCAAAGAGATGTCGAAGGAGAAAGAGGAAGCTGTGGAAAGAATGTATCGTCTTCAAAAGTTTGAAGCTATAGGAACTCTTGCAAGTGGCATTGCTCATGATTTCAACAACATCCTGACCATAATTATGGGCTATGCTGAACTTGCTCGCCTTTCATCTCCAGAAGAAGCACCTGTTCAAGAATATCTTTCTCAGGTGAACAATGCCTGTTTAAGGGCTAAGGATTTGATACAGCAGATCTTTGCTATTGGCCGTCCTCAACCGTCGGATGTGATAAGTTTTGATCCAGGCTTGCTTATTAAGGAAACGGTTAAATTCCTTCGAGCCAGTGTTCCATCCAGCATAGAAATCAGGTATAAGATCCCCAGCGAAAGAGTCCTCATCATGGCTAATCCTTCCCAGATACAACAGGTTCTTATGAATCTTTGCACAAACAGCGTCCACGCTATGGAATCGGTGGGCACGGGAGTGCTGTCCATCGAGATGGAGAGAGTTTCTATAGACAAGCCAAAAATTTGTTTCTTTTTAACACTTCCTTCCGGCAATTATCTTCGTTTGACGGTTAGCGACACCGGATGTGGTATCCCGCCCGATGTCCTTCCGAAGATTTTTGACCCTTATTTTACCACCAAAGAACCGACCAAAGGCACGGGACTTGGTCTTTCGGTTGTCAGAAACATAGTGATAGGTTGTGGTGGAGACATGGAAGTTGTGAGTGAACCAGGGAAGGGTACCACAATGGTTGTTTATATTCCTATTGTTTTTGAAGAAAGCCGTGATTTTAACAGTGTTAATGGAGACCATAAACTAGAGGTTAAAAACGGTGAAGGGAAATGCGTCCTTTTTGTAGATGACGAGCGGCACATAACAGAACTTGCGACTTTAACCTTAACTTCGGCGGGATACCGAGTATGCGCCTTTAACGATCCAAGATACGCTCTAAAATATTTCCAGGAACATGCTGATGATGTGGATATGGTCGTATCTGATATTACAATGCCTTACATACCGGGAGATACGCTGGCAAGGACAATCTCTTCTATACGTCCTGACGTGCCTATTATACTCTGCACGGGCTATGGGGTTACCTTTTCGCAGGAGGCCCTAAAAGATTTAGGCGTAAAGGAATTGCTCTATAAACCCTTTCCAGGGAAAAAACTTTTGAAAGTCGTGAATAGATTATTAGAGGAACAGGGCAAAAATCAGGTATGAATCTCAACAATATCGCCGTCCTGAAGCACATAGTTCCTCTGAACCATTTGCCCTCCAAAGACTGTTGTTCCCCATACTCTGGCATACTTAAGCTTTTCAAGAAAGTCCTTGTGTATTTCGCCTGCAAGATCTTCTAGGGTGCTTCCTTTTGGTAGAACGAAGGGAGCGTCGAGCTTTGGCTCCTTACCAGGGGGCTTAGTATAGACTCGAATAATGTCCCCCAGTTCGTAAATTTTTTTCAGAAAATTTTCTGAGTACCGGTCAGTTAAGGTGGAAAAAGGCAAGCAGGGAAGGGCAAGATTAAGAAGCTCCACAAAAACTTCGTAATCTTCCTCCTCCTTTGAAGTGTCCACTTTGTTCACGAGAACAAGCATCTTTTTTATAAAGGGCTTTTTGGTGATATCTTTGGGAACGGACGCCTCATTGGGATAAATTCTTACACTTCGGAGCACATCCATGGTTTCTTCGTATTGATGGAATGGATCGCTCTGAACATCCACAACAATGACGATAATATCTGCTCGGCGCATCAGATCAGCCATCCCGGGATCAATATAATCGGTAGTAATAGGAGGGGTGTCTATGAGTTGAAACTGAATGTTTTCGAAAGTAGCCATTCCAGGAGTTGGTTTCCATGTGGAATGAGGAAAGTCGGCTATTTCAGGTGTGGCATTGGTAAGAGCCGCCACGATAGAAGATTTACCCGTATTAGGGGCTCCAACAATTGCCACCTGAAGAACTCCCTCTTTTTCGATTAGATAATCTGAATCTCGCCGACCACTACCTTTCTTTTGTTGAGCCTGAGCCCTGAATTTGGCAATTTTACTCGTGAGAGCCGCTCGGAGCTTGTCCGTGCCCTTGTGTTTTGGCATGATGGTGAGCATTTCTTCCAGAGCTTGGATCTTTTCTTCGGGTGTTTTTGCTTCTCGATACCTTTTTTCTGCTTCAAAATAATGAGGTGGTAAATTTGCCGGCATAGATTTTTCCTCTCCTACTAAATTGCTTTGGTGTGGGTTCAGGTTTAATAAATAGCAAAAAGCTGTTTATCAATCAATCTCGACCCCTGCATAAACAGCTTTCTGACGCTTTAATAAATTCGTGACAAAAAGTAGAAAATTTGTTAAAAAGTTTGTGACGAAATCCACAACAATTTTATTGTGTGTTTTATACTTGGGAAAGGAGAACAATGATTTGTAAACATTGTGGTGGTTTGGTTGTTCTGGTTAGAACTTGAAGAGCGGTATTCTGGCGCTGCAAGGAATGCGGCTCAAGATTTTCTTTGGAAGAAATTAAGGAAGCCATAACTGATGAACTCGAAGAAATAATAGGATGGTGCAGAGTTGACAGGCTCTGATGAGAAAGCTACAAGCAATGGAGCTTCACTTCGTTTTCGTGGGTAAAACAGCCTTTCCCGACATAGATCAGACAGTTAAGCGTTATTTGAAGAAAATTAGGGGTTTCTTCCCTGTATCCGTCCATGTAGTTAAGGAAGAAAAAGAAACAAGACATAGAAACCCTGCTGAGATAATGGACAAAGAAGCTGAAAAGATTCTAAAGCTCGTGGAGCGGAATGGGTATATTGTTTCCTGGGATCGCACAGGTAAAATGATAACATCAGAAGAATACGCAAGTCTCTTTCGGCAGTGGATGGACAAAGGTTTAAAGTCTTTGTGGATGATTGTTGGAGGAGCGTTGGGGCTCTCTCCTGTTGTGCTAAATCTTTCTAACGAGGTTATATCTCTCTCTCCAATGACCTTTCCACACGACCTAGTAAGAGCTATTATTGCCGAGCAAACTTACAGAGCAATCAGCATTATTAATGGGATTCCCTATCATAAATAACAAATTGCAGATTCATTTCCGGAAATCCCTATTAACGATTTACTTGATTAGGTTGGTCTGTTGGTCTAATATACCCTTTGGTTTCATGAAAATTGTGGGCATTCCTAAACTACGTGCAATGAGGTTTTCCAATGTACATCTTGGGATTAGACATTGGTTCCGTCAGTATAAACGCCGTAGTAATACGAAGTGACGGGCTTAGTTCAGCCCCTATTGATGAGTTTGTAGTCGAGGAACTTCCCTACAGAAGGCATTTTGGGCTTGTTCGTGAAGAGGCCCTTAAAATTTTAGAAGATGTTATATCCCGTTATAAGTCAGAAAATATCCAAGCCATAGCCATAACCGGATCTCATGGAGAGCTAATTGCACAGGAAATTGGTGCCTTTTTTGAGGTAGAAACGATTGCTCAAGTTGTTGGAACAATCAAAGTGGCTCCCGGTGTTAGAAGCATCATAAGCATCGGTGGGCAGGATGCTATGCTCTTTCAGATCGGCTATAGTTCCGATGGAACCTGGTTTTTGGAAGGATTTAACATAAACGGTCCCTGCGCTTCCGGTACCGGTTCGTTTATAGATCAGCAGGCTGAACGTTTGGCTCAGGTTATGTATGGATTGGATTGGGAGCCGTCTCAGGAACATCTCCAGAAAACCCTCGAAGATTTCATCGCTCTAGGGCTTACCAGTTCATCTCCCGCTCCAGTAGCATGCCGTTGCACCGTTTTTACTAAGTCGGATATGATTCATCTGCAAAACAAAGGTGAGCCGCTTCCTAACATAATTGCCGGGCTTCATTACGGTAATGCCGCAAATTATATTAGCACTATCGTTGGAAATCGTGAGATTCAGGAACCTATAGTATTCGTTGGTGGAATGGCATCTAATGAACTTCAAGTGCGAGCCTTTCGCTCCTATTTCCCATACCTTACGGTGCCCCCACTTCATACTTCGGTTGGCGCACTGGGAGTTGCGCTTATAGCAAGGGATAGAGCAGTAAAGCATTCTATTAACCTTGATGCTTTTAAAAATCAGTCTGAAAAATCGTCAGATTTCGGTTGGGCTGAACCTCTGCGGCTTGAATGGACAAACTTTCCCAAAGATAACGCTCTGCCATCCCTAAAAAGCTCTAAAAACAAACGTTATCGTGGCTTTCTTGGAATCGATATAGGTTCCACCACCACTAAGTATGTCTTCATGGACGAAAAGAAAAAAATCCTCCACAAAAATTATGTGCCTACAAGAGGTCGTCCTATTGAAGTCACTAAACAGCTTTTAAAGGGACTCTTTGAAGCTTTCAACGGCAGATGTGACATTATTGCCGTTGCAACCACAGGTTCTGGGCGAAATGTCGTGGGAGATTTCCTTGATGCCGACCTGATTATTGACGAAATTACCGCTCATGCTCGAGGCGCCGTAGAAATTGACCCCGAAGTGGACACGGTTTTTGAAATTGGTGGTCAGGATTCTAAATACATCCTCCTTCACAGAACTCATCCCGTAGATTTCGACATGAACAAGGTCTGTGCAGCCGGGACGGGAAGTTTTCTCCATGAGCTTGCCAACAAGATGAAGATCAACATTGTAGGTGAATTTCAGGAAGTGGCTCTTTCTTCCAGGTCTCCCATCAATCTTGCCGAACGGTGCACGGTTTTCATGGAATCAGACCTTATGAGCTACGCTCAGAAGGGCGCTCTCCGTGAGGATCTCATTGCAGGGCTATGCTACGCTATAGTTCATAACTACCTAAACCGTGTTGTTGGAAAGCGAGCCATAGGGAATCGAATTATGTTCCTCGGAGGCCCTTCTCTCAACAAAGGCATTGTGGCGGCTTTTGAAAGAGTTTTGAAAAAACCGCTCATAGTTCCCAAGCACCGAGAGGTCATGGGGGCTTTTGGAGCAGCCCTGCTAGTAAAGGAAAAATGGGAACAGGCGGGGAAAGATCGAAACCCTGAACTTAAGAGAGAGATTCAGCAAAGAACCAGCTCAATTTTTGATCTTGTTGGCAGTAAAGTGGAATACAAAGAAACTATATGCCATGCTGATCCCAAATGCCACAATGAATGTAAGTTGAAAATATACAATTTCGGCGGACGTAAAAGCATCTGGGGCGGAGATTGTGGACGATATGAGATGACTCGTTACGACGGACCCACCGAGACCGATTACATTGGTGAACGGAATCGGATGTTCTGGGATCTTTTGAAAGAATGGAATGTTGAACCAGGAACTGTTTCTCCAGGACGGCCGGACTTGCCGTTAATAGGTATTCCTCTCGGGCTTCATTTCTGGGAATGGGCAGCCTTTTGGGTTCCAATCCTTCGCCGACTTGGCTTTCCAGTTCTTCTAAGTCCGAAAACCGACCATGCTATAACAAAAACGGGCATCGAAACTGTTACTGCAGAAACTTGTTTTCCTGTTAAAGTCTTTCTCGGGCATGTCAGATGGATTGCTGATAGAACTGAACTGTTCTTTCTACCCACGGTTATAACAATGCCGGCGCTGGCGGAAAAAGAGGTAAGTTTCTTCTGTCCCCTTGTGCAAAGCGGTCGCTATGTGGCTGCTCAGGCCGTTCAGATCGATAGGTCTCGTATCATTGATCCTACAGTTTATCTTAAAGACGGCCCCGAACAAATCGCTCACGCTGTTTACAGGGCTTTGCCGTCCTCTCTTGGTATTTCTGATGATCAAGTTCTTAAAGCGGTGATGGCATCATGGAATCGATATTGGCGCTTCAGGGAAGAATTGAAAACCAGAGGCGAAGCCATCGTTAAGGAATCTCTCAAAAGCGGCACCCCGCTCTGGATCATCTCTGGAAGGCCATACAATCTTTACGATACTCGCCTCAACCTGCAAATCGGTCAGCATCTTGCAAAACGAGGCATTAGAGCTATAACCTTTGACTTTATAGATCTTGCGGCTGAAGATATAAGCGATTTTCCTCGCATGTATTGGGGCTTCGGTTCGAGGATTATTCGAGCTGCCAAAAGAATTGCCAGAACACCCCATTTATACGGACTTCATATAACTAACTTCAGTTGCGGACCTGACTCCTTTATTGAGCATTTTTATCGACACGTGCTCCAGAATAAACCGGCTCTTATTCTCGAATATGACGAACACACCGCCGTTGCCGGGATTTTGACAAGAGTGGAAGCTTACCAGAACGTGGTGAAAAACATTGAAAAAGATATGCAGATTTCAGAGACTTCCCACGAGGAGCTTGGATTTGAACACCTTAGCAACTGACATCGAGGGGGGACGATAAGGTGACCAATGTGCTTGAACATCCAACCTTTAGGCGCATAACCGATCAGGTAGGGAAGTTTAATCTAAAGGGCAAAAAACTTCTAATTCCGGACATGGCTCCCATAGGAGCTCGCCTTTTTGCAGCGTGCTTTAGAGCCTTCGGCGTTGATGCAGAAGTTATGGAAACCTGCAAAGGGCTTGATCTCGGCAAAGCCTTTACTTCAGGAAAGGAATGCTACCCATGTCAGGTAACGCTTGGTGATGTGCTTTATCATCTGAACCGAGAAAAGGAGCGATTGGGGAAGGATTTTCGCCCCGAAGATTATGTTTATTTCCTGCCAGAGGCTGACGGTCCTTGCCGTTTCGGCATGTATAACAAATTCCAGCGACTTGTGCTGGATCGTTTCCCTCAGTTTGCCGATGTAAAAATAGCCTATCTTTCCACGGCAGATGCTTATTCAACCGATGGTATCCTTCCGCCTGAAGAAGCCTCAATTTTTAAGAAGCTCTCCTACGTGGGTATGATCGTGGTTGATGTGTTGGATCGTATCACCTGGAGAGTTAGACCCTATGAACGTATTCCGGGAGCAACCGACAGGCTGATCGAAGAAGCGGTGAAAAAGCTTGAGGTTCTTTTGTCCCAGAAGGGTATGGAACTTCCATTCAACGAGATTTATGAAATTGTTGATGACACTGCGACAAAAGCTAAATTGCTCATTGATCCGAGGATTCCTCGTAAGCCCAAAATAGGTATTGTGGGCGAGATTTATTTGCGGACGCATCCCGGGGCTAATCAAAATCTTATTCGAGAAATCGAGCGGTTTGGTGGAGAAGTAGTTAACTCTTCTCTTGCCGAATGGTTCAACTTTGTAAGCTACGAAGGACTCAGAAAGCTTGGCAGAGAAATGCAACTTGCCTGGCATCTCGGCTATCGACGTAATCTCCTTCCTCTCGCCAGAAAGTTTCTGGCTCAGGGACTTGAAGTTGGGTATCAGCTTCTCAGGCAGAAACAGGTCTATGATAGAGTTCTTGCTCGACTTGATATTCAACCGGATCATTCTGTGTGGACGATTGAACGGCATTTAAAGCGCTACGGTTTATTTTCCTTCCAGATAGGCACAGAAGCGGCTCTGAGTATCGGTGGAGCTATTGAATACGTTCTCGAAGGATTCGACGGTATTGTAAACGTTTTTCCCTTTACATGTATGCCCAGCACGGTCTGTGCGGCTATACTGCGACCGATTCTTGCAAAGTATCGTATTCCTTATCTGGATGTGGCATACGATGATTCGGTTCAACCTAATAGAGAAATGGCTATCAGGACTTTTCTTTATCAGGCAACTCAGAGAAAACTTCATAAGGCAAAAGGTGCATGAGCAACCAGATTCTGCTAATTAACGCCATTCACCCAGAGGAATTCCGTATAGCTCTGGTTGAAGGTTCTAGCCTTGAAGGATTTTTTATAGAAACTACCTCCAGAGCCAACTCTGTAGGCAATATTTATAAAGGCATTGTGGAACAGGTGCAGCCGGCTCTGCAGGCCGCTTTTGTGAATTACGGAGCTGAACGTAACGGATTCCTGCCCCTTGATGAAATTCATCCGGAATATTTTTACCAGGATCCTGTGGGAGAACCTCGCATTCAGGATTTGATACAGCCTGGACAGAAAGTTCTTGTACAGGTCACAAAGGATGGGGGAAATCTTAAAGGTGCTGCTCTTACTACCTACATCTCCCTTGCGGGAAGGTATGTGGTGTTAATGCCAGGAAGAAATCAGAGGGCGATTTCTCGAAAAATCACGGATGAAGAACAGCGGGAACGTCTCAAAATCATTGCTCACGAGATGCCGCTTCCAGAAGAGTTCGGTATAATCATCAGAACGGCGGCAGCAAATCAAACGAAGAAGGACATCCTGAAGGATCTTAGGTATCTTCTGAGAATCTGGGAAAATATTCGAGAGAAAGCATCAACTCAGCCTGCACCGTCTCTCATTTATCAGGAAAGAGGTCTGGCAATACGTGTTATAAGGGATTACTTCACTCCCGAGATAAAACGCATAGTGGTGGATCAAAAGGATGTTTACAAAGAAGTTAAGGATTTTCTCAGAATTATAAGCCCAAAACATCAAAGCTGTGTTGAGCTACATCGGCATACTACACCGCTTTTTACACATTATAAAATTGAGGATCAGATCGAACGCATATTCGACAAGAGAGTGCCGCTGAAGTCGGGAGGATATCTCATTATTGAACAGACCGAGGCTCTGGTGGCGATAGACGTAAATTCGGGTGGGGCTACTCTGGACAAAGACATAGAGGAGACGGCTTTTCGAGTAAACATGGAAGCGGCAGCAGAAATTCCACGCCAGCTCCGTCTTAGAGACCTTGGTGGATTGATCGTTATCGATTTTATTGATATGAACCATCCTGCCAAAAAGGCAAAAGTTGAGCAGGAGCTTCGCAAAGCAACTCGAAAAGATAAAGCCAAGATTACCATAGGCAAGATTTCCAAATTTGGTTTACTTGAAATGTCCCGTCAACATTTGGGCATGAGCGTTCAGCTAGGGTCATATAAAGAATGTCCCTACTGTCGAGGAACAGGCATGGTTCAAACGGCAGAGGCTGCTGCTCTATCGTTTCTCAGAAAAATCTGGTCAAAGCTCGCTCTTGAAGACGATGTTCGGAAGCTCCGTGTAAAAGTTGCTCCAGATGTGGCGTTCTATCTTTTGAACAGAAAGCGACCCGACATTATGGATCTGGAGGAGCGTTATAAAGCTAGTATTTTCATTGAGGGAGATCCTTCATTACGGCAAGACGAAGGTATTATAGAGGAAGTGAACGGAAAGAAGATGGATTTATAAAAAGCCCTTGGTTGGGTGCCTATTTCAACCTCACCTTTACTTCTTCAAAAATGCCCTATTAGGCACGAAGATCTTGCCGGGATTCAGGATGTTATTGGGATCAAGAGCATATTTTATCCGCCACATTACTTCTAGAGTCTCTTCTCCAATGTCCCATCTTATGAAAGGTGATTTGGCTATGCCTATACCGTGTTCGCCGGAGATAGATCCACCAAGAACCAGAACTGAGCGAAAGAGGGCTTCCGTAGCTTTTACTGCCGATTCTTTCTCAATCTTATTTTGGGGATCGTAAAGAATATTTACGTGCAGATTGCCATCTCCGGCATGACCAAAACTTACAACAGGAATTCCAAACTTTTTAGACAATTCCCGAACGGTGTTTACAAGTTCAGGAAGTCGTGATCTTGGAACTACTACGTCTTCGTTAATCTTCGCTGGGCGGATTTTTGCAAGACTGGGCGATATCGCTCTCCTCACTGCCCATAAAGCCTCACTTTCGGAATCATCGGAAGAAACCAACACCAACAATGCTCCGTGGTCAATACATATTTGGCGCACAGCATTGGTGTTTTTCTCCAGAAGTTCTTCAAGGTCGTCAAGCTCTATAAGCAGCAAACTTTTGGCTTCCGGTGGTATTGGAACAGGAGAGTGGGAAGCCACAAGGGAGAGCACAGTCTCATCCATAAATTCTATTGCTGATGGAAGTATGCGACGCTTCAAAATGGTAACCACAGCCTTAGCTGCATCCTCTGCTCCCCGAAAAGGCACAAAAAGAAGATAGGTTGTGGTGGGGGCGGGAAGCAGCCTCAGTAAGATCTTGGTGAAAATGCCCAGCGTTCCTTCTGAACCTACCATAAGCCGAGTCAGATCATAACCCACAGACCGTTTTATGGTGGCTTTGCCTGTTGAGATAACTTCTCCTGACGCCAAAACGACTTCCAAACCCAGCACGTAATCTTTTGTCACGCCGTACTTAACGGCTCTGGGACCTCCTGCACCAGTTGCTATATTGCCGCCGATGGTCGAAAAAGCCAGACTCGATGGATCTGGGGGATAAAACAGTCCGTAGCGGCTCACGGCTTTCTGAAGCACTCCAGTGATAACGCCTGGCTCTACCAGGGCTGTGAAATTCTCTTCGTCTATCTCGAAAATTCGGTTCATCCTTTCCGTGGAAAGCACTATGCCTGGTTGAGTCGGAACGGCTCCTCCCACCATACCGCTTCCTGCACCACGAGCATAAACGGGAATGCGTTCACGGTTTGCTTCGGCAAGGATTCTGGACACTTCTTCTGTAGAACCTGGTATTACAACGCAAAGCGGCATTGCTCCAAGCCTGCTGGCATCGTATCCATAGGCGAGCCTGTCCTCTGGTTCTGTGAGCACGTTGGGTGCTCCGACTATATCGATAAATCGGGCTATGAATTGTTCCGCCTTATTTACGGTTCTCAAGGTGTTCTCCTTCAGTATGTGCCATTAGGTTCCATGTTTTCGGTAGGGCGAAAAATATTTTGCCCGTGTATGGGGCAGAATTCCGTAGGTTCATGTCCTTCAATGAAGTATTCCGTACAAGTTGAAGGACATTGTTCGGTAGCAAGAGCTCCGGATAGGCGGCAGATATTCCGAGTCACGACCCCTGGCGGTGGGTAGAAGGGCTGGGGATTCAGGAGATATGAAATGTTTTTCATGAACCTTGCCCAGACTCGCAAAGCTCCCGTAGCTCCAGAAAGCCCTGTAGGACGGTTGTCATCGAATCCCACCCATACCAGAGTAACCATATCAGTGGTGTAACCCACAAACCAGGAGTCACGGTAGTCGCTTGTGGTGCCAGTTTTCCCGGCACAGGGGAAGGTTATACCCATTGAAGCAAGCGACCTGGCGGTGCCTCTCTGCACCACTCCTTCGAGCATGTTGGTAATAAGAAAGGTTTCCGCAGGTGATGCGATACGAGTCCATTCCATCTGGTGTTGTTCTTGAAGCACTCCCCGAGCATCGTAAACTTCTTTTATGGTTATGAGAAAGGGCTTATCACCGTCGTTAGCTAAAGCTGTGTAGGCGGAAGCGAGCTGGAGCGGGATCACTTCCAGAGCTCCCAGAGCAATGGAAGGATAGGGCTCCGGATTATTCAGCAAGCCTATTTTTTGCAAGAAAGAAGCGATATCTTCCAGTCCGACGTCCATTGCAAGCCGAACTGTGGGAACGTTCAGCGATTGTTCAAGAGCTTCCTTTAAGGTGACTTGGCCACGGAAACGACGGTCATAATTTTCGGGAGACCATGAGATGCCATCTATCGAGACCGTGAGCGGTTCATCATCAAGCCAGCTTGCCGGTGTCCAGCCCTTTTTTATGGCTTCCAGATAAATGAAGGGCTTAATAGCAGAACCGGGTTGTCTCATGGCTTTGGTTGCTCGGTTGAATTCGCTTGTCGAATAATCTCTTCCTCCAACCAAAGCTCTTACCATGCCGGTTTTGGGTTGGACGGCTATAATAACGCCTTGTAAAGGCGAACGGTCGCTCGACTCAACGGAATCCTCCTGAAGAGTGGGATAGGAAGCCTCGAGTTTCTGAAGCTCGAATCTCACAGCCTTCTCTGCTTCTTCTTCTATCTCGGGAATTAAGCTTGTGTATATAGCTAGCCCATCACTTTCAAGCACTTTGGGGTCGTAAAGTCGCTTCAACTGTTCAAACACCAGATCCACGAAGTAGGGAGCCTGCTTGAGAGGAACATTGAAGCCCTTAAAGGTTTCAAGAGGCTGGCTTTTAGCGATCTTCAACGTTTCCTGATCGATTTTCCCCTGTTCTGCCATAGCTTCCAGAACAACGTCACGGCGAGCTTTGGCTCTTTCTGGATGAAGAATGGGGTTATAGAAGTTCGGAGCTTTTATCATGCCTGCAAGAGTTGCAGCTTCAGCAAGAGTAAGGTCTTCCACGTTTCTACCAAAATAGATTCTTGCGGCTTCCCCAACACCTCTAATTTCCACATTGCCTCGCTGTCCCATGTAAACTTCGTTTAGGTACATCTCCAGGATCTCATCTTTGCTGTAGCGCAGTTCAATTACAAGAGAAATGATTGCTTCCAGGATTTTCCGCTTGAGAGTCCGTTTCGGTTCCAGGAAGTAGTTTTTTACTAATTGCTGAGTAATTGTAGATCCACCCTGAATGATTTTTTTTGCTCGAATGTCTGCCCATAAGGCTCTTGCGATGCCTATAAAATCCACTCCTGGGTGCTCGTAAAATCGCTTATCTTCTATGGCCACAACGGCATCTTTGAGAAAGGGAGAGACACTGCGGATGTTTACAAGAATGCGCTGTTCCTTGTTGTGGCCGAAGAGTCTTGCGAGTTCAACCGGTTCGAGTTCCCAGTAAGGTAGTTGGCCGTCATCGGAGGATATTTCAGTAAGGATGTTGTTTTTTATCTTAAAAGTAATTCGTCGTTCCGGTATGTTTTTGCCGGGAAAATTAAATGATCGGATCCATGCGATGCATTCTCCTTTGGGTGTGTCAATCCAGTATTCACCCGGGTTTGATGGAGGGAGTAGACTTTTTCTGTAAAAACGCCGGGTTAACATCTTAGAAAGCGTTTCTAGACTCAGGGATTGTCCCGGAAAGAGAATCACTCTGTCTGAAAAGACATACGAAGGGATACTCCACCTTTGACCCGAAAAACGCTTTTCCACCTGCCAGGCAAAGTAGAAAAAGATACCGGCGAGGACTACCAGAATTGATATAGTCCAACCGGCCAGAAAATATATGGATCTTGATTTTTTTTGCCTGAAAAGCCTGAAAGATGATGTTTTTTGCATTATTTATATTTATTTGCTAATCCATAGAGCTCCAGATTCAAAGTCGGAGAGTATCTTAGAGCTACAGGATCCCATAAGCCAGCCTTTTAGAGTGCCTTCTTTGGCTTTACTTCTGCCTATAGCCATTACTGCAGCATTGGTTTCTTTCATTTTTTGTAGCAGAACTTCTGCCGGCTTTTTTGCCGGGATAATTTCCGTGGTAATGCGTTCTTTTTCAACACCGTTTGCCAGTATGGCTTCAACTGCTTCTTCTATGATTTTTTGACTTTGTTCTGAAGGAGTACCCACATGGCATACCGTAACTGTGTGATCTTCTTCTTTGATCATAAAACCTACATGGTCTGCTATTCTCAAACTTGCTTCTGATCCATCAGTTGCCACAATGATATGGCGCTTTGGTAAAGTCAGGCGCTTACATACCCATACAGGAAAATCTATTCTAGCTTCCAGAATTTCGCGGCTTGTGCTTGTTCCAAGAATGCTCTCGAAAGCCAAATACCCTCTACGTCCAAGCACAACGGCATCGTAAAGTCCATTGTGTCCTTCTCTTACTATGTCCTGAACAATGCCGAAACGTTTTTCCTCTATTTTCATGGTAATGTTTGACGGTGGAAAACCGGATGTGGCAAGGAGTTCTGCCGCAAGCTTCTGGGCTTCGGTGGCTTCCTGGCGATTAAAATTGTTCTGCTCTTTAGACGATGGTCCTACATAGAAAAGGGTTATGTTAACGTCTTTTTTAACAGAGAAGAAAAAGGAAACAAAACGAATGCCGTAAAAAGCGCTGGGTTCGTTGCTTATCGTTACTAAAAGATGCTTGTTCATACTTGACTCCTTCCTTGCCTATCTACGTTCATCAGATCCTGCCTTTGCAAAAATAGCATAGCTAAAAACTCTCAAAAGCTAGCAGCTTCAAACTCTCCTAACACTTTAAATTAGTCAGAAAATCTTGGCAAGTTTTGTGTTTTCAAATAGATGATACTTTTTTATTATGGTGCTCTAGTGGTGAGAAATTTAACCGGTAAGGGGGTATGAAACAGAGTGGATATTTTAAAAAGGGAGTAAAATCATGAAGGTTGGAGTAGTTGGCGTTGGCGGTGTAGGTGGGTATTTCGGTGGCCTTCTTGCAATGTCGGGTAATGTAGATATTCATTTCTTAGCTCGAGGAAAGCACCTGCAGGTAATTGAAGAAGAAGGGCTAACGCTTGTATCTAACGATAAAAGCACAACCATCTTTGTTCACGCTACTTCCGAACCACAGGATATAGGATATGTCGATTTGATTCTTTTCTGCGTAAAGTCCTACGATACAGAATATGCAGCCCGCTTTATGGAGCCCATGGTCAGTCCAGATACAATAATTCTTACTTTACAAAACGGCTTGGACAACGTTGAAAAAATTGCCAAGTTTTACGATCTTTCCCAAATTATGGCAGGCACGACATACATTGAATCGAGAATAGCTTCTCCGGGTGTAATCCTTCATAGAGGCAATCCCGGGCGTATTGTTTTTGGCGAATTAAATGGCGAAATAACCGATAGAGCTAAACGAATTCTGGACTTGTTCCTTAGAGCTAAGATTGATGCTAATTTAACCGATCGAATTCAGCAGATACTTTGGGAAAAGTTCCTTCTTATCTGCGCCATTCATGGCGTTTGCACGCTATCTCGATCCTCTATAGGGCAGGTGCTCTCTTGCGAGGAAACCAGAGATTTCATTAAAGGCGTTATGGAGGAAGTTAAGCAGGTTGCCGATAGAAAGAATGTGAACTTGCCTGAAGATATAGTCGAACGCTCGATGATTATTGCCGAATCTTATGACAGAGCCTTCAGACCTTCTATGCTCAGAGACCTTGAGTGGAAACAACCTCTTGAAATTGATGCTCTCAACGGTTTAGTAGTTAAAATGGGACGTGAGGTTGGGGTTAATACTCCTTTAAACTTCTCTATTTACGCAACCTTGAAACTTGAAGATTTAAAAATTCAGAATCCTTACTGGGCTTCCGTTGTAGAGAAACGTTGATCGGCATAGGGGTGTGTAAGTCATGAAAGACTACTACAAAATCCTTGATGTGCCCTATGATGCGTCACCGGAAGCTATATATGAAGCTTATCGAAAAGCCGTTAAAAAGTATCACCCCGATGTAGTAGGAACAGGTAGCCACGAGCGTTTTTTGGAAGTTAGAGAAGCTTACGAAGTCTTGAGCAATCCTGAGCAAAGAAAACGTTATGACCAGAAAAGGCAAAGTGCCATAAGAAGTAATGATAAGTGGGTAATAAAAGAATCGGTCTGGTTACACGGTAGAAAATGTTCGAGGATATTTAGAAGTTGTCCCGATAATGTGGTGCAAGCTGAACTGATCCTTTCTAGATCTGAGGCTTACTACGGTGGCTTCTTTACTATTGCGGTTCCTTTCAATCTTTTGTGTCCTTCATGTAGTGGTTTATTTTGGCTTTCCTTGTGGTGCCAAGAATGCCAAGGAAACGGTACAATAAATCGATTTGTGCCCATTACGGTAAAGGTGCCGCCTAGAACTATCCCTGGTACTGTTATCATTCACGAATGCACCGATCCATGGGGAAGACGGGTTCAGGTTGAGTTTTACTGCAGAGTGGAAAGGTATTTTTAGGGAGAGACGTCTATGAGCTTCGTTATTATGGCAGGGGGATCTGGAACCAGATTTTGGCCAGTAAGTCGTAAGAATTATCCAAAGCAGTTTCTTTCTATTACCGGCAAAAATCCTATGATCGTCGAGACCTATTCCAGAATAAGACCTTTAGCCATGATCGATTCGGAAATTTTTATCGTGGTAGGATCTCATCATGCCGACATAACCAGAAAACTTTTCTACGACACAGGCGTAAACATTATAGCCGAACCTGTGGGAAGAAATACGGCTCCATGCATCGGTCTTGCCGCTGTTTTGGCTCAGTCCAAGGGTTTCAATGAAGCCATGGCGGTTCTTCCTTCCGACCATTATGTGGCTTTGCCCGACCTTTTCCGGAAAGACCTTTCAGTTGCTATGGATCTCGCTGATAAAACCGACTGCATTGTGACTCTTGGTATTGTTCCCACAAGACCAGAAACTGGTTACGGCTACATAGAAGTTCCTCCTGGAAGTTCGCTGGAAACAGGAAAGCCCCTTCCGGTTAATTCTTTTAAAGAAAAACCAGATGTTACAACTGCTAAAAGCTATCTCTCTTCAGGGCGTTATCTTTGGAATGCAGGCATTTTTGTAGCGAAGCCGTCGGTATTCCTGAGAGAACTCGCCCATGCTTTGCCCGAATTTTACCAGAATCTCGAGAGTTTCAGATCCGCCCTTGGAACCTCAGACCTCGATACTCTTTTGGTCTCTCTCTATCAATCTGCTCCAAATATATCTTTCGACTATGCCGTAATGGAAAAAGCAAAAGTTCCGGTATTCGTTGTGCCTTCTTACTGTGGGTGGAGTGATGTGGGATCATGGTTTAGTCTTTACGAGTTGAAAAGTGCTGAAAAACTTCCTAAAGATGGGAATGTTGCTGAAGGAGAAGCCTTCTTCTTCGATGCCAGTGAAAACTTTATCTATTCTACCACCTCTCGCACTATTGTTGTTTTGGGGCTATCTCGAGTTCTGGTCGTGGATACCGAAGATGCTGTTCTTGTTGCCGGTATTGATCACCATCAGAACATCCGTGCCATACCGGAATATTTTGCCAAGGTAGGCAAGAATCAACTGGTGTAACGGTGAGGTAACCACAAGTGAATTGGGCAAAATGGTGTTACTGCCCTCGGTGTGGCGTAAGTATCAACAGGAAGGGAACTGAAAGTAAAGGAATGGTTGGGACAAAGTATGTCTGCTTCTCCTGTGGGGAAGTCTTTTACAGGAATCCTACTGTGGGAGTAGCAGTTATTGTGCTGGAAGGAGATCGGCTGCTTCTGGTGAAACGTCGTGGTTCTTACGAAGGGATGTGGTGCATTCCCTGTGGGCATGTGGAATGGGGCGAAGACGTTAGATGTGCCGCCAGACGTGAATTTTTTGAAGAAACAGGACTTCACGTTCAGATAGGGCCTGTTTTTGATGTCCAATCAAACTTCCACGATCCAGAACATCTTACGGTTGGAATATGGTTTTGGGGGCAGGTAGAAGGAGGCGTGTTGAAAGCAGGTTCGGATGCTCAAGATGTTGGCTTTTTCCCGCTTGAACATTTACCAGAACCTATGGCTTTCCCAACCGATAGAATCATTTGCGAGAAGCTCAGAAAGTATATATCTTCCAACATAGGTCAGTGGTTATGTGAAATGCAAAAAACTGAGGAGCAATAAATGAAGGAAAGTTGGCTTGTCACCGGAGGTGCAGGTTTTATCGGCTCGAATTTTGTGCATTTTGTAAGAAAACATTATCCAGATATAAAAATCGTTAACCTAGATAAGTTAACCTATGCCGGGCACATAGAATCTCTTGAGGATCTAAAAGACGATCCCATGCATGTTTTTGTTGAAGGTGATATAGGTAATCGGGAACTTGTAAAATATCTTCTTAATGTTCACAATGTCGTTAAAGTCATTAACTTTGCGGCAGAATCCCATGTAGATCGTTCTATCGAGGGTCCTGAGGAATTTGTGCAGACGAATGTAGTTGGAACTTTCAGGCTTATCGACACCGTGCGGTTTTACTGGATGAATCTTGATAAAGATCGAAAAAACAGATTTCGCTTTCTTCATGTTTCTACCGATGAGGTTTATGGTTCGCTTGGACCAACCGGGCTTTTTACCGAGGATAGCCCATACGAGCCTAATAGTCCCTACGCCGCATCAAAGGCAGCGTCAGATCACTTTGTAAGGGCATATCATAAAACCTATGGTCTTCCTACTCTGACCACCAATTGCTCCAACAACTACGGTCCCTACCAATATCCGGAAAAACTCATACCGCTCATGATCCTGAATGCTATCGAAGGCAAACCACTCCCTGTTTACGGAGATGGTTTACACGTTCGGGATTGGCTCTATGTTGAAGATCACTGTAAGGCGCTATGTCTTGTGCTGGAAAAAGGTGTGGTGGGAGAAACCTACAATATCGGGGGACGGAGCGAAAAAACTAATATTGAAGTGGTTACCATGATATGCAACATTCTTGAGGAGCTTATACCGCTGGAGAAGAACGCTTTTCTTAAAGGAAATTCTCCGTCAATAAAATCTTACCGTGATCTTATAACCTTTGTGCCGGATCGTCCTGGGCATGATCGACGGTATGGGCTGGATACATCGAAGATTGAAAGAGTTCTTGGTTGGCGTCCTGAAGAATCTTTCGAGTCAGGTCTCAGGAAAACTATTAAGTGGTATCTCGACAATCTCGAGTGGTGCGAAAAAGTCACAAAGGGTAAATATGATCGTCGAAGGCTGGGGCTAATATCTGTGCGATAACAGGCAGTGAAACGAGCGAGCAAGGGAAGCCAATGATAAGTTTAAAGCCGATAGGTTATGCAAGGGTTTCTGTAGAGAAAGTGCCAAGACACTGGACGATTTCCGACGTTGAGGGAGAATTGATTATCGACCAGGATTACGCAAAGGGGCTTGAGGATATTAAGCCGGGGGATCGCATAGTTGTGATTTTTCATTTTCATAAATCTCCTCCGTTCGATCGTGCTCAGCATCTAAAACAGAAACCTCCTCACAGAAATGAATGGCTTGGAGTGTTCAGTATATGTTCTCCTATAAGACCAAATCCCATTGGGCTGTCTGTTTTGGATGTTATAAGTGTTAATGACAATGTTATAAAGGCAAGGCGATTTGACATGTTTGACGGAACGCCGATACTTGATATTAAACCCTACATTGCTTATGAATCCGCAACTGATAAAACATCGGAGGGTGAGGGGATATCAAATGGAAATTCATAATTCTGAGAAAGTGATTTGTTTTTGTTTCCAGCATAAGGTTCAGGATATAATAAATGATGTGTTAGCAAATCGGGGGCGATCTAAGATCCTTGAAGAAATTTTATCAGCGAAGAAAGTGGGAGGGTGCAGATGTAAAGAGGTTCATCCAGAAAGGCGATGATGTCTTGGGGATGTCCACCGGTTGGTGGAAGAAGCCAGGAAACTTTTAAAAACAGGGGCTAAAAAATGATTACGAGATGGTTGTTGACGTGTTTGATTGCTGGAATTTTTGGGGTTTTTTGCTTATGTCCTTGTTTCGGCGAGGATACGTCCGGTAGTGAGGCAAAAGTAAAAGAGAAGCCTAGCTCTCAGGGCCAGCAGACGGAAACATCAAAAGAGGGTGCCATCCAGCAGGATTCAATACAACCATCTGCATCAGCACCAACTACATCGTCTAGCATACCGGAAGGGCAAGAAAAAAAACGAGAACTTCGCCTCCAGGCTTTAAAAACTTTGATGAATCAGGATTTTCGGTATAGTTTAGTAGTGACAATAGGAAATCCCTTTGTGCCTTTTGTTCAGCCTCCACAACAGAAGGCTTCTCCAAATGAGCTTGCAGAGGGAGCACCCCCTCCACCCGTTATTCTTACTCCTCTGCAGAAAATGGAGACAGGGGAAATTGAACGTGGTTTCAAGGGTGTTCTTTGGACGGCTAATGAAAGAAAGGCAATCATTGAAGATCCTACAGGTAAAGGTTACGTAGTAGGCGTTGGGACTCCTATAGGTAATCAAGACGGTGTAATCACTGCTATCTTCCAGGATCGCATAGTTATAAGGCAAAAGGTATGGGATAAGACAGCTCGAACCTTTAAGGACGAAGACCTGGTTATAAAGCTGAGAAAAAAACCTGAAGGCGTAGAAGAGTAGCCGAGCAATTTGCTGTTAATAATGATGAGATTGCTAGAAAAGGTGGAACGCGTGAATCCATGCGCCCCATTCCTCCATGCAAATACTCTCAAATGTCCTGTTTTCGTATGATTAATTTGAGGTTATTTTGTTGCTAGGAGCGGTAGAAAGCATTCTAATGCCTAGTAAAACAGCTCCACACGTAATAGCTGAATCTGCTACGTTAAAAGCTGGCCAATGAGCATTACCGATGTAAAAGTCTAAAAAGTCGATAACTGCACCGTTACGTATGCGATCGGCAAAGTTTCCTATTGCACCACCTAAAATCAAACCAAGTGGAATAATGTCCCAAAGTCGAGCATACTCCAGCCTTACCACGATTACGTGAAGGACCGCAACGGCACAAAGAGCAGCTATACCAAATATCAAAGTGGCTTTTTCAAGATGAGCCAAAAGACTAAAGGCGGCTCCTGTGTTTCTTACATGAACCAGGTTAAAAAATCCCGGTATGATTTCAATTTTATCGTGTAACGGTATAACTGCTACGATTAAATACTTAGTTAGCTGATCTGCCAGGAAAATTACTCCTCCTGTGATCCAAAACGGTAGGAAACGTTTAGATATTTTCATATTCATACTAAATTCCTTCCAGGGAT
>Ga0197142_1000983_pt1 | contig 26291 bp, 24 predicted proteins | sample GBS60_MetaG_FD_148614 | JGI IMG/M metagenome (GOLD analysis project Ga0197142, IMG submission 148614) | Sediment microbial communities from Great Boiling Springs, Gerlach, Nevada, United States - GBS 60_MetaG | ecosystem: Environmental > Aquatic > Thermal springs > Hot (42-90C) > Sediment... | reverse complement strand
CCAGGGCTGGAATACCAGATGTGGAAAAATGCTTTTTCTGTCACAAACACATCATCCCTCTCCACCCGGAAATCCAGAAGGAGCTCTGGTATCTGGAGAATGGTGTTCCCGTTCCCTGGGCGAGGGCTTATTACATACCTGATCACGCCCATTTTAATCACGAGCCCCATGTGAAACTGGGGATAGAGTGCAAGGTATGCCACGGCGATGTGGCAAAGTGGGATAGACTTCCCAGGGTGGATTTCAAAATGGGGTTCTGTGTGGGATGCCACAGGGCCTTAGGGGCAGAGCTCGACTGCTGGCTCGCCTGCCACAGATGAAGGGGATGTGAGGTGAAGGAAAAGGAAGCCGCTACATATGTTACTGTGAAGTCTTTTTTCCTGTCCTCGGCCTTCTGGATGGTGATGGGCACCCTCGCAGGATTGACGGGTGCGGTGGAGCTCATAGCTCCAGATCTTTTGGGTAATATATCGTGGCTAGTTTTCGGAAGGCTGAGACAGGTTCATACGAATATGGTCATGTTCGGGTTCGTTGGGTCAGCCCTCCTTGGGGCAGCCCATTTCCTGGTTCCGAGATTGCTCAGGACCCAACTGCACAGCGAGAAAATAGGCCTTTTTTGCGTTGTCCTGTGGGATGTGGCCATTGGGGTTGGGATTGTGGCCCTGGCCATGGGGTACACGCAGAATAGAGAGTACGCTGAGTTCATATGGCCTGTGGATTTGGCGATATTGGTAGTCCTTGTCGGCATTTTCTATAACCTGCTCATGACTGTCCGAAAAAGGGTTGAGAATCTCCTCTACGTCTCCGTGTGGTATGTCCTGGGTGCCCTTGTATTCACTTTCTTGAGCTACTTTTTTGGAAACGCCGTATGGGTCCCGGAGACAGGATCCATTTGGGGAATGCCGGATGCTATTCTGGCATGGTTTTACGGTCACAACATATTGGGCTTTTTTTTCACCCCTTTGGCTGTGGCCGTGGCATACTATGTCATTCCGGTCGTGACTAACCGCCCCCTTTACAGCCACACTTTGTCCCTTGTGGGATTTTGGTCCTTGCTTCTCCTATATTCTCACATCGGCACCCACCATCTTCTCCAAGCCCCAGCACCCACTTGGCTCAAAGTGGTGGCCATCACTGGAAGTGTCGGGATGCTAGTCCCAGTAATGACTGTCCTCGTTAATCTCTGGCTTACCATGAAGGGAAGAATATCGGTCATACACGGGGACATAGGTGGCAAGTTCGTATTTGCTGGGACGGTTTGGTACCTTTTCACTTGCCTCCAGGGCCCTCTCCAGTCCCTCCCATACATCCAGAAGGTCACCCACTTCACCAATTGGGTGGTTGCCCATGCCCATATGGGTGTGCTTGGCTTTGCAGGAATGACCGCCTTGGGCGGTATATACTTCATGCTCCCCAGGATAACGGGTAGGCCCATCTACAGCGAGACCCTGGCTGACATCCAGTATTGGCTTGTGCTTGTGGGGATGACTGGTTTCTTCGGGATCCTCACGGCTGCGGGCCTGGTGCAGGGTCACGGTTGGCTCAATGGAGAGGTGGTGTACAGGGTCCTCCCCCAGCTTCACCCATACATGGTGGCAAGGGCAGCATCCGGAATATTCATAGTGGCAGGGGCTTTAGTTGGGCTTTACAACATAGCCATGAGCATCTGGAAGACAGAGGCCAATTTTGGGACAAACGGGCCTGCCCGAGGGGAGGGGTCATGAGGATGACACCTGGCTTCATAGTTGGAGGCTCGCTCGTAATATTCATATGCGTGTTTTTCGTTGCAGTCATGCTTCCTGGGATCACGGCCACAGATAGCCCATCCGAGATATTTAGGCCTAGGACCCCCTTGGAAGAGGAAGGGAGAAGGATTTACATCCAAAATGGCTGTTCCTATTGTCACAGCCAATATGTGAGAAATCTGGACTGGGACCTAGGAGCTCAGAGAGTGGCTAAAGCCGGGGATTACGTGTCAGACAGGCCTCATCAACTGGGCTCGGAGAGGACGGGTCCGGACCTCTCCCAGGCAGGAGGGGAGCATCCTGATGATTGGCACATGGCCCATTTCATCAATCCCAGATTCACGAGACCGGAATCCCTGATGCCTCCTTGGAAATTTCTCGGCACGGAAAAACTTGTGGCACTGACAGCGTATATTCAGAGCCTAGGCTTCAAGCAAGCTGATGCGAGGATGGCTCGCCAGCGTTACTGGAAAGCCGAGGCCATCAAGGCCTACGAGGCGGGACCGGATGCCAACGTGGAGTGGCTTCACAGCCACGTGCCTGAGCCATGGAGAAGGCTTCCCAACCCCTATCCCACAACCGAGGCCGGTCTTCTCAGGGGAAAGAGGATATATCAGAGCTTCTGTATAGGATGCCATGGCCCCATAGGGGATGGCATGGGGCCAGCTCAGCCTTATTTGTATCCTCCGCCTCTGAACTTCACCATTCTGAGGGGAAGGGGAATCTCAGGAGGCATCCTTTATTATCAGATAATGCATGGTATCACGGGCACAGCCATGCCCTATTTCAAGAGAGAGCTGGAGTCCGAAAAAATCTGGGATGTGGGAAACTATGTTGCTGTGTACTTCATTGGAGAGACCGATGCGGGAGGAGAGCCGAGAGGAATAGACGCCTCCTACGTGGGACCTCGGGAGGGGAGATGAGATGTACTTTTTAGGGTGGGTTGTCCTGATAATGTTGGGTTTGGGAGCAGCTCTCTGGAGCTTCCTGTGGGCCGTTGAAACCGGGCAATTGGCAGAGCAGCAGAGGGCCAGATTTCTACCCCTGATGGCTGATGGGAGCGAAAGGGAGCATATCCCCCAAGGTGGGAAGGCCAGCATTGCACCCTATTTTCTTGCCTTTGTGGGGATTCTTTTGCTTGGGGCAATTGTGGCCTGTTTTGTTCTGACTTTTGGGGTAAGGGGGGTGTAGGTCCATGCGTTTTTTCCCTCTTTTGGACATCCAGTACGTGGTACTAGCTTTTTTCATGGGCCTCGGTGGCCTCGTTGCCATCTGGCTCGCTTTCAGGGGGCACCCCAGAAGGGGGGAAGGGGAGGTGGAAGAGGGGGAGTACCCTGAAGGGATCAAGATAGGGAAGGGCCGCATCCCTCCTCTGCTCATATTGGTATATGCGGGTTTCTGTCTTTGGGCTTTGGGTTATGCCATAAAGGTGGGTATCTTGGGACCACCGTTTTGAAGGGCATATGGGATAGGAAAAGCGGGGGTGTCCTTGCAAGCGAGGAGCATTCATCCATGGATGGGTCGAGTTTGAAAGGATGGCTTGTGGTGATTGGCCTGGGATTACTTTTTGTCTGCTGGGGAGTTTTTCTCTTTTTGACCATCGGTGACAAAGGGGTTCCCAGTTGGGATTTCGGTCTCGTGAGAGATATCCCGGGGGAGTCTCCTTACTCCACCCATGGACCTCTGAGTTTGGAGGAGGTAAGGCCTCAACATGTGGATCGCTGAAACCGAGAAGGTCTAATCCACTGCCCAGAGGACCCAGAGGTCAAAGGAGTTGGCTTCATGGAGGAGAGGGCGATCAATAGATCAGAAAAGAGGCGGGGGCTCATTTTTTGCGTATGCTTTATGTTTCTGGCAGGGGGCCTCTGGGGTTGCGATTATGCCCGAATGAAGGAACAAGAGTCAGTCCGGACCTACGAGACCAAGCTTCCTTCCATGCCCTCTGGGACTCTTCCCACTGAAGGGGGTATTCTCTTGATCTCCTCGGTGGACCCTAAAGAGATCCCAAACCCCTTGAACCCTGAGCCCAAAAACCTCCAGAGGGGAAGGGAAGCTTTCAAGAATTTCTGTGCCATGTGTCACGGATTAAAAGGAGATGGAAAGGGTACAGTTGGCCAAAGCTTTTATCCCCTTCCAACGGATCTCCGTTCTGAGGCGGTGCAGGCCCTCTCGGATGGAGAGCTATTCAAGATAATTTCCCTGGGATCACGAAGGTGCCCACCTCTGGCACATACCATCTCTGAAGAGGACACGTGGGCAATTGTCCTCCATCTCAGGGCCTTGGTGGGAGGGGAAGGATAAGGGAATGTGGGATCTTCTGGGTCCCATGGTAGTTGGTCTTGCAGGAAGCTTCCATTGTGTTGGAATGTGCGGCCCTATAATACTTGCCTATTCTTTGCAGGAAAAAGCCCATGGCCCTCTCAGATCGCTTGCGACCAAAGGTACCTATAGCCACCTCCTGTTCCACTTGGGAAGAATCTCCTCCTATGCCTTTCTCGGCTGTCTTGCTTGGACCATTGGCCATGGTCTTGAACTCAAGGGTTTCCTTGGCAATGTACGGGGATGGGGGAGCCTTGTGGCCGGGCTCATCATGATGGCCCTGGGTCTTTTGCTTGCAGGTCTCATCCCTTCTCTCTCAACTGGAACTTTGGGTCGTGTTGATTCCAAGTGGTCGCCTGGTTTCTGGATAAAGAGATGGATTGGCTCTTCCAAACCCTTGGGCAAGATGGCTCTAGGGGTTGCAACGGGCTTTCTTCCCTGTATGCTCCCATGGGCCATGATCGTGAAGGCTGCTGTCTCGGATTCGTTCCTGCGAGCCCTCTCAACCATGGTGCTCTTTGGGGCCGGGACAGTTCCAATCTTGCTTCTTTTGGGTTTGTGTGCCACAGCACTTTCCGTGAAAGTCAGGCTTGTGGGTGAGAAAGTGGCTGCTCTGGGGGTCTTCGCCATGGGGGCTATGGTAGCCTATAAAGGGCTCAGGGCCCTCTACAAGTTCCATGGGAGCTAAATTGCAAGCACGGCCTTCTGAGGGAGCTCGGCCTCTAGAGGAAAGAAGGTGCGATCTTTGCGGCCTTCCTCTGGGCAGGGCCAGAAGTAAGTCCTTCATGGGGGGCGAACCAAAGGAATTCTGTTGTCCAGGATGCAGGGCAGTCTACGAGATCTTGGTATCCAAGTATGGAGAGTTGCCCCGAGGAGTGGAAGGTACAGAGATATTTCGAGTGTGTAAGGAATCGGGCCTTTTGGGGGAATCGGGGGGAGAGGCACCTCGCAATCGCTCGGACAGAGGGGCGGAACCCAGCTTTAGCTTGGAGCTATGGTTCAAGATTTCGGGGATGAGCTGTCCTTCGTGCTCTTGGCTTTTGGAGAGACTCTTGGAGAAAGTCAAGGGCGTGAAAGAAGCGGAAGTATCCTTCGGGACAGAGCTTTCGCGTGTCTTGTATGACCCCTCGATGGTCACACCACGGGAGTTGATGGAGAAGATAAGCTCTTGGGGCTACCAGGCCCTCCCTGTCCAAGAAGGGGATGAAGAAAGAGCAGACGCTCCTTTTTCGCTGAGGAGGGTTGTGGTCGCTGCTCTGTTTACCTGTCAAGTCATGATGATTTCGTGGGCCGTATACTGGGGATTTTTGGAGGAGCTGGGTCAAAGGGGGGTTAGTTACCTTTCCATTCCCATTTGGGTTTTGAGCACGCCTGTAATTTTTTGGTGTGGATTTCCAGTAATCAGGAGGGGCATTGCAGCTATGAGGGCTTGGATGCCCAACGTTGAAGCGTTGGTCTCCTTGGGGGCCCTGAGCGCCTATTTTTACAGCCTGGAAGCCGTTGTCAGGGGGAGCCTACACCTTTATTTTGACACTGCCTGTATGCTCATCACTACTGTCCTTGTGGGAAGATATGTTGAGGAAAGGATGCGCAGCAAACTCAGGGATTCATCCTTTCTGGAAATGACGAGGTTGGGCTGTCTCAAGGCGAGACTCTGGAGGAGAGGCCGTGAGGAGTGGCTTCCGGCCTCCCATGTGGAGAAGGGACAGGAGATCGAGGTCCGGGAGGGGGAGACAATACCCGTGGATGGCGTCGTGAGCCGGGGGCAAGCAATAGTCGATAACTCCTCTCTTACGGGAGAGTCGCGGCCTGTGGCCCTAGCTCAAGGCTCGCCTGCCTTTGCAGGGGCAATTGTGCTCCAGGGGAGAGTTTTCGTTTTGGCAAGCGGCCCTTGGAGTACGAGCCTTCTCGGGGAGATGGTCTCGTCGGTGATGGAGGCTATAAAGATCTCTACCCCCTGGGACAGTTTGGCTCAAAAGGCCCTCAGATGGTTCATCCCAGGGGTGATGGCCCTGGGATCCTTGAGCTCCCTGTGGCTTGTGGTTTCGGGACAAGACTTGACAGATGCCTTGATGAGGGGACTCACGGTTTGGGTTGTGGCTTGCCCTTGTGCTTTGGGGATCGCGATCCCTATGGCTAAATCTGCTGCCATCGCCTTGGGGAGAAAAAGGGGGATCATCTTGAGGAATCCCGAGATATTGGAAAGGGGAGATAAAGTAGATGAGATCCTCCTCGACAAAACGGGAACTGTGACGCACGGGAACTTCGAGATGAGAGAAATGCATTGCCCGGAAGGGAACTCGGAGGATGTGCTCTCCATTGCCGCATCCGCAGAGGGCCCATCGGAGCACCTTATTGCCAAGAGGATCGTGGCCTCTGCACTGGAAAGGGGCATTCGCCTGGGGGAGGTGGAGGATTTCCACGAGGAGCAGGGTTTGGGAGTGAGAGGTCTCGTTGGCGATAAGAGAGTCTTCGTTGGAAGTGAGATATGGATGAGAAGCTCGGAGCAGAGGATCCCCACTGCACTTCTGAAGAGGGCGCGAGAATACCAGTCCAAAGGATTCACAGTGGCTTTTGTGGCCTGGGATGGGTCGGCCAAGGGAGTGTTAGCCATGGGTGATGCCCTGAGAGACACTGCTCCTGGCCTTGTCCAGGCGTTGGTCCGGAGGGGGATAAAAGTGAGGCTCATCTCGGGTGATTCCAAGGTCACGACAAGCATAGTCGCACGGGAGCTAGGGGTGGAGGATTTCTACGGGGAAGCAACGCCGAGCGAGAAAGCGAGGATTGTGGAGGAGCTTAAGGCAGAAGGGAAAACGGTGGCTGCTGTGGGAGATGGGTTCAACGATGGTCCGGCTCTGGCTTTGGCCCACATGGGAATTGCCGTGGGCAGGCGTGCCCGAGGCCCAGGTGGTGGGGCGGATGTCTGGATCCCTGGAGGTGAGCTGGAGAAGATTTTGGAGGCCTTGGATCTTTGCAAGAAGGCGAGAAGGACGGTTATCGAGAACCTGGTGCTGTCAGGCCTTTACAACTCCGTGGCCCTAGCTGCCGCAGTGGGAGGCCTTCTCACGCCCTTTGTTGCAGTAGGAGCCATGTTTCTGAGCAGCATTAGTGTAGTTGCAAACTCGTGGAGACTTTGGAGAAGCCCACTTGGGGCCCATGCCCTTGAGTTGGGGAAAACCCCATTTGTAGGCCCTGCCTGCGAAGCACTCGAAGCCTGACTTTGATCTTCCGGGACAAATCGCCCCCCGCGGGGGCTGACCCTGCACGGATGGCCTTACGGGGGAAACCCTGGCATAACGCGAAAGGCGGTTTTCTCGGAGGGATGCGCTCTGCGCGTCCGGATTGCAGGGCCTTACGGATGGCAAGGACTTTCATTACCGCCGGAGGTCACGCAAGAGGCCGGTGGTTGAATGGGAATACACGAGGACGGGGTTAGGCCTTCCTTGCGGGCGTGCGGAGCCCGCCCCTCCGCGGGGTGGACAGTCCAAGCTCGGATGGCCTGACGGGGGAAACCCTGAGATAACGTGAGGGCCGGCTTTCTCGGGGGGACGCGGTCTGCGCGTCCGCGTTGCCAAGCCGGACGCAAACCGAGGGATTTACCATCGGTTATGGATGCCCGAGAGGCGGGTAATTTAAATGGAATACGCCTCGGTCGCACTCAAGCCTTCCCCTCCCATCCTGATGGAGACCGAGACTTGGGTGTTTTTGTGAGGCGAGGCCTCGAAGTTTTCGGCAATGGCTCTGACATTTCCCCACCCCTCTTTTTAGACCTTCACGAGATAGGGTTGATTTTTGATACGATGTGCGTTAAGGTGCCAATAATCATAGTGTCTATTTGACAAGTGTCGATAGTCTCTTAATGGGCCTCGGAGCACCGAACATGAGTCGATCCCGGAGAGCTATCCAAAGAAAGGAGCAAATACTCAAGGCCGCAGAGAAGGTTTTTGCCAGAAAGGGGTTCCAGGATGCCACCGTCTCTGATGTGGCCAGGGAGGCTGGGCTTTCGGAGGCAACCATATACGAATACTTTTCCTCCAAGGAGGAACTTCTCTTTTCCATTCCCGGGGAGACTGCGAGAAGAGGAAAGGAGGTGCTGGAGTTCCACCTCCAGTACGTGAGGGGAGCGGGCAACAAGCTGAGGAGCATAATCTACCACTACCTCTCCTTCTATCAGAACAATCCAGATTACGCCTCCATTGCCATGTTAGTCCTCAAACAGAACAGGAAGTTCCTAGAAACCGAGGCCTATCAAACGGTTCGTGAGGGGTCGAGGGTCATACTCAAGGTTGTGGAAGAGGGTATAGCATCCGGTGAGTTCTCTCCCGATACCAATCCTTACTTGGTCAGATCGGTGATCCTAGGCACAATAGAGCATATCCTTATAAGGAAATTGCTTCTTGGAAAGCCTGAGGATCTAGTGGCCTTTGCTGATCCCCTCACGGATCTGGTAATTCAAGGGATCTCAAGGAAAAGACAGATGGACTCATTGAGCTTCCGACTCGTGGTGGAGCCCATGGAGCCGGGGCAAAAGGTGGAGGTCCGTCCTCAAGTGGCTACCACGAAGGTAAGGAGAAGATCCAGATGAGCGTCGGGAAATTCTTGGTATCCATTGTCAGATACGACAAACCCGGTGAGTCGGTGAGGAAGGCAGTGGAGCTCTGTCGGGGTTTGGAGCACATGCCCTCCAATCCAAAGGTCTTCATAAAGCCCAACATAGTGTTCTGGACAAGGCTTGTCCCATTCCCCAAATGGGGTGTGATAACCACCTCTCGGGTCGTGGAAGACGTTGTCGTGCTTCTCAAGGAGAGAGGTGTTGAGGACATAACCATTGGGGAAGGCACTGTGACGAGGGTCCCCAATGACAAGGAGACTCCCGCCCACGCTTTCGAGGCCCTGGGTTACACGGTTCTGAAGAAAAGATACGGCGTCAAACTCCTCAATGTGTTCGAGCGGCCCTTCAGAAAGATTGATCTCGGGGCAGGAGTTGTCCTCAATTACAATGAGGACATTCTGGAAAGCGACTTTGTCGTGAATCTCCCGGTCCTCAAGACGCACGCTCAGGCAGTTGTCAGTCTGGGAATAAAGAATCTCAAGGGGATGATAGACATAAATTCCAGGAAGAAGTGTCACGGGCCTGACCCTGTCAAGGACCTCAACTACATGATAGCGAGGCTTGCCAACAAACTCCCTCCATCGCTCACCATCTTGGACGGCATTTACACCAACGAGAGAGGGCCGAGTTTCGATGGCCGAATAAGGAGAACCAACGTGCTTGTTGCCTCCTCGGACGTGCTCGCTGCCGACAAGGTGGGTGCCAAGATCCTGGGGTACGAGCCCTGGGAAGTCCCCCATTTGGTTCACGCCGCATCCGACAGGGGAAGGCCCGTGGATCTCTCGGACGTGGAAGTGGTGGGAGAGCCCATAGAATCCGTGGCAAGCAAGCACGAATGGAGCTTCCCTTATACGGAGGACAATTCCCTTCCCTTAGCCTTGGCAAAGATGGGGATAAAAGGACTCTCGTACAGGAAGTACGATCTGACCATGTGCACTTACTGCTCCGGGCTCACAGGTGTTGTGCTCACAGCCATAGCCCAAGCCTGGAAGGGCCAACCGTGGGACAATGTGGAGGTGCTCACAGGGAAGATAATGGAACCGACCCCTGGCAAGAACAAGACGATACTTCTAGGAAAATGCATGTACTTGAAGAACAAGAATCATCCCAACATAAAAGAGATGATAGCTGTCAAGGGATGCCCTCCATCTCCAAAGGAGGTGGTCAAGGCCTTTCACAAGGCTGGTATAGAGCTCGACCCATCAATTTTCGAGAACATGGAAAAGACCCCCGCATTCTTCATGAAGAGATACGAGGGAAAGCCCGAATATGACGAGTCTCTCTTTCAGATAAAGTGAGGACGGGAGGAGGCCCAAGAGAAGCCGTCCCCTCAGACAAATTGAGGAGGTTTTCCCATGAGAACGTCCGAACAATACCTGGAAGGTCTTAGGAAGAAGCGCAGAAATGTTTACATAGGTGGGGATTTGGTGGACAGGGATGATGAGCGAATGATGGGGGCTGTGAGGACCCTATCTACGACATTCGATGTGGTGTCAAATCCCGAGTACCACGACCTTGTGACTGCAACCTCCCACATAACTGGAGAGAAGATAAACAGGTTTTGTCACATCCATCAAAGCGTTGAGGACCTCCACAAGAAGCAAGACATGACAAGAGCTCTCTGCAGGCTAACTGGCGGTTGCATCCAAAGGTGCATGGGAGTGGACGCAGCGAATGCGATCTCGGTCATCTCTTACGAGGTGGATCAAAAGTACGGGACGGAATACCACAAGAACTTCATCAAATGGCTGGAGCGCTTCCAGAAGGAGGACCTCGTTGGCTGCTGTGCCCAGACCGATGTGAAGGGAGATCGCTCCAAGAGACCACACCAGCAAGTGGATCCCGATCTCTATCTCCACGTTGTGGAGAAGAGAAGCGACGGAATAGTGGTGCGGGGAGCCAAGGCGCACAATTCCGAGGCGGCTCAAGCTGACGAGATTCTCGTTGTGCCCACGAGAATGCTGACCCCTGAGGAGGGCGAATGGGCCGTTGCCTTCGCAATCCCGGCAGATTGGGATGATGTGCACCTGGTGGTGAGACCCGCATCTCCTAGACCCAGAAAATACATCAAATCCCCTGCCTCACAACTGGGAATGACTGACTCCCTCACCATATTCGACAACACCTTCATCCCTTGGGAGAGGGTGTTTCTATGCGGTGAGTGGGAGTTCGGGGGACAATTGGCCCTCTTGTTCGCCCTGTACCACAGACACAGCTACTGCGGGTGCAAGCCTGCCATGAACGAACTCCTTCTTGGCCAGGTGGCCCTTGCAGCGGAATATAACGGAATAGCTGGGGCCCACCACGTGCGAGACAAGCTGGCTGAGATAATAATGGTCACCGAGCTCGCCTATGCAGCGGGATTCACGGCATCGGCCAAGGCCGTGAGATCGCGTTCGGGAACCTATATCCCCGATGTGGTTTACTGCAACGTGGGAAGATGCATCTCAGGGGAGAATGTGTACCACGAGCTCCAGCTCCTTGCAGATGTGGCTGGAGGCCTTCCCGCGACCCTGCCCTACGAGGAAGATTTTTACAACGAGAAGGTTGGCCCCCTTCTTCACAAATACATCATGCGCAATCCCAAGGTTTCCGCCGAAAACCAGCACAGGCTCTTCAGGATGATATCCGACACCCTCTGTTCCGCTTACGGAGGAGCTGCGGCTGTAGGGGGTCTCCACGGTGGAGGATCTCCCATCATGGAAAAGATAGCCATTACAGCCCAGTACGACATAGAGGCGAGAAAAGCAATGGTTAAGAGGCTTGCTGGAATAGTTGACTGAACTTTGGGGAATCCGCTGGTAGAGTGGAGTTAGCCATGGGTCAAAGGCTCGAGGGGAAGGTGGCCGTCATAACTGGCGCCTCAAGTGGAATAGGTAGGGCAACTGCTGTGCTCTTTGCCAGGGAAGGTGCCAAGATCGCAGTGGGAGCAAGGAGAGAGGGGTTGCTGGTTCATTAATCTGACCAAGACAGCCGCATGCGATTTGGGAGGTTACAATTTGAGAGTCAATGCGGTATGCCCCGGCCTCATAGAGACAGAGATGACAAAGCCAATATTCGATCTTGCGAGGCAGAAGGGAAAGGAATGGAAGCTAGGAAGCCGCTGTGAGCTGAGGCGTTATGGCAGACTTGAGGAAGTGGCCTATGCCATTTTGTTTCTGGCAAGCGATGAGGCAAGTTACATTACCGGCCAGGCCTTGCCCGTAGATGGAGGGAACACGGTATCGCTCAACATGCCCGGCATGAAGGTATGATGGGCCGGGCAGCATGGCTTCGGAGTGAGCAATTGGCGGAGCCCGAAGGGGGGATCCTTCGTGGAGAGGAAGCGATTGGCCAAAAAGGGCTTTTCGGCAACCTTTCGAGGAGATGGAAGTTTTGTTTTGTGGGGGAAATCTTGGAACACAATGGTCATGGGACCGAAAACAAGGAGGTGTGGAGATGAGAGATGTGGCAATAGTGGGATATCTCAGGACAGCTCTTTCCCGTTCGAGACCCAATGAGCCTGCAAGAGACTGGTTTCACAAGCTGAGGGCGGATGACCTTCTCGCAAAGCTCTTGCCTGAGGTTCTCAAGAGAAGCCAAGTGGATCCCAAGGAAGTGGACGATTTCATAGTGGGGACCGCTTTGGGTGTGTCGGAACAATGGACCTATGGAGGTAGGTTCCCCATCTTTCTCGCGAATTTGCCCGAGACCATCGCTGCCAAGTTCGTGGACCAACAGTGCGGCTCCTCCATGGCCGCAATTCACATGGGCTTTCTGGAGATTGCCTCCGGATTCGCGGATACGGTGCTCGTTGGAGGCATGGAGCACATGACTAGGGTCCCCATGGGAGGGGCCTTGGTCCAGAAGGGAGCAATCAGCCCAAATCCAAGGCTTTTCACGGATCCTGAGCTCAGGCACTGGGACATGGCCAATGCCATGAACATGGGCATGACCGCGGAAAAGCTCTTTTCCATGACCAACTTCACCAAGGAGGAGCTCGACAGGTGGGGGGTAAGGGCACACCAGCTCGCCTCCAAGGCCCAGAAGGAAGGGTTCTTCGCAGGTGAGATTCTCCCCATAGAGGCGGAACAGGAGGACGGATCCAAGATCCTGGTGGACAGGGATCAGTCCATAAGGGAGGAGGCCAAGTTGGAGGACATGGCCACCTTGAAGCCTGCCTTCAAGCCAGACGGGGTGATAACAGCGGGCAATTCATCCCCTCTCAATGCGGGAGCTACGGCAATGGTCCTGATGGCCAAAGAGAAGGCGCAGGCCAAGGGGATAAAGCCCATGGCATATGTGAGATCCATAGGCTTCGCTGGGGTGGATCCAACCATAATGGGGGTTGGGCCCGTCCCAGCAACCAAAAAGGCTTTGGAAAAGGCAGGTCTTGAGGTCAAAGACATAGATTATTGGGAGATAAACGAGGCCTTTTGCATAGTGGCCCTCAATTGCATCAAGGAGCTGGGAATAGATCCTGAGAGGGTGAATGTCATGGGGGGAGCAACTGCAATTGGCCATCCTCTGGGCGCATCTGGCATAAGGCTTGTTGGGACCCTTGCCAGGATACTCCAGATAAAGGGAGGCCGTTATGGGTGTGCCAACATGTGCTGCGGAGGAGGCCAAGGGGTAGCGACCATCATCGAGAGGGCAACATAAAAGGGGAGCTGGAAACGGTCCAAGGCGACTAACTTCAAAACATGGAGGTCATGCCATGAGGGCAGAGGACATAAAGACTGTGGCGGTAATAGGCGCTGGGGATATGGGCCACGGGATTGCGGAAGTGGCCCTTCTTGCGGGCTACAGGGTCTTTCTCAGGGATATAGAGGAGCGGTTTGTGAAACGGGGTGTTGAGAGGATAGATGAGAGCCTCAAAAAGCTCCTGGAGAAGGGAAAGGTCACAAAGGAGCACTACGAGAGGATCCACGGGGAGCTTTTGAAGCCCTGTGTGGATCTGAAAGAGGCTGTTGGGGAGGCCGATCTTGTCATAGAAGCCATTCCTGAGATCCTCGAGCTCAAGAAGGAGACCTTCAGGGAAATGGATCGGCTTGCCCCAGCCCATGCCATCTTGGCCACCAACACCTCTACCATGAGCATAACGGAGATAGGGAGAGCCACCCAAAGGCCCCAAAAGGTCCTGGGACTTCACTACTTCAATCCCGCAGTGCTCATGAGGCTAGTGGAGGTGATAAGGGGAGAGGACACATCTGATGAGACCATGGAGGTGGGATACGGCTTTTGCCTCAAGTGTGGGAAAGTGCCTGTCAGGGTGGAGAAGGATGTTCCAGGTTTCATAGTCAACAGGGTGCAGGCCCCGGGAGGGGTCCTTCTGGGATGTATCCTGGATCACGGTATAGCCGAGCCCGAGGAGGTAGATGCCCTTTTGAGAAAGCTGGGGATGCCCATGGGGCCCTACGAGCTCATGGATTACACGGGCATAGACATAAACTACCATGCGAGCCTCTATTTCGCCCAAGCAGTCCATCCAGACTTCGCACCGGCCAAGGCAATTGAGGAAAAAGTGAAGCAGGGACTCCTCGGCAAGAAGACAGGTAAAGGATTCTACGATTGGTCCCAGGGGAGGCCCAATATAGACCTCTCCAAGGCAACATCCAAAGTGGATCCCATGGACCTCTTGGCCGTACAGATAAACGAGGCCACAAAGCTCATAGAGATGGGGGTTTGCACAGCTGAGGACATAGACAAGGCCATAGTCAATGGGACTGGAAATGCCATAGGACCCATGACAGTGGCCAAAAGCCAGGATCCCAAGGCCCTCGCAGAAAGGCTCGAAAGATTGGCTGAGAGGTTCAATAAGGAGATATTTCGTCCCACCCGAATGATCATAGAGGGGACCTACAGATAAAGGCCCAAAAAGGGGAGCGGTGAGGGGAAACGCTCCCCCAAAAAATTTACCCACCCCTGGATCCTTTCACAAGGCCCATTTCGGGGCTCTGTAGCCCAACTTGCCCGAATGAGGTGTCCTTCCTTGTCTTTTTTCTGGTCCCAGTGGAAAAAAGCTTGACATTTTGCCTTTGAATATTGTAGACAATAGACACACCGTCGCCCGAAATGGTGGTATAGGGTATACCCCCATTTTTGGGCGATAGAAAAAACCACGAGGAGGAGAGCCATGTGCATTGAGTGCAACGAGGCAAGAAGAGAGTTCCTCAAGGGGATTGCCCTAGGAGGCATAGCTTTCGGCGCAGGACTTTTCCCCAAAGGCAATTTGTGGGCAGCATCCCTCAAGTTGAAATTCAGCACCTGGCACCCTCCTGTGAGCAGGGAGACCAAGACCGTTTGGATTCCCATGATGGAGAAGCTCAAAGAGAAAAGCAAGGGAGAGCTCGACTACACCATGTATGCTGGTGCCGCCTTGGGGAAGGCTCCAGAGCACTACGACATAGTGGCCAAGGGACTCTCGGATCTCGGGTACTTCACAGCAACTTTCACCCCTGGAAGGTTTCCACTGACGGATGTCCTTTCCCTGGCAGTTTGGGTGGATGGGAAGGACATCGCAGCGGACATAGGCAATGCTGTTTACAACCGAATCCTCAAAGACGAGTTCAAGGATGTGAAGGTGCTGGAGATAAATGGCTGTATCCAGTCATTCATATGGACCAAGAAGCCAGTCTCGAAAATGGAGGATCTCAAAGGTCTCAAGATAAGGACCCCTGGGGGACATCAGACCAACTACGTCAAGGCACTCGGAGCAGAGCCAGTTTTCATGCCCCCTGGAGATGTTTACATGGCAATCGAGACAGGGACAGTGGATGGGATCTGTACATGTCCCCCCATAATCCTCGCCTTCAAACTCCAGGAGGTGGTGAGACATTGTGTGATTTGCACCTTCGGGTGCGTCTCAGAGGGTGTGGTCATGAACATGAGCACCTGGAACAAGCTATCTGAGGAACAGAAGAGATTGGTCGACGAACTTTGCTCCAATCCCTTCAGGACATCTGGCGGTCTGACCAGGGAGCAGTACCCGTTGCTCTTGGAAGAGATAGGGAAGGCAGGTGTGAAATTTACCGAGCTTTCCAAGGATGAGGCCAAAAGATGGTACCAGGTCTTCCAAGATGTGACCAGAAAGTGGGCTTCCGATTTGGAGGCCAAAGGTCTTCCAGCCAAGAAGGCTGTGGCCATAATGAACGAGGAGTGCGAAAAGAGGGGAATAGAGCTTGTTGCCTGTCCCCCGGAATTCAAGAAGATCTGAGGGACGCAGTCAGAGGGGGACACTGGGCCTAGAGAAAAGGCGAGCTTCCTAGAGGGGGAAGATTCCAGAATGAGAAGGGTGAGTTCCGCGATCCACACCTGCAGCTACCTCACGTGCTTTGTGGGGATGGTATTTGCCATTCCCCTGATGCTCCTTACGGTTGCGGATGTCTTGGGCAGGGCCTTTGTGGACAAGCCCATACCAGGGAGTTTCGAGCTCTCCGAGTACATGCTCTCTGTGCTCATACTTTTCGGTGCCGCTTACACCCAGCAGGTGAAGGGACACGTTGGGGTCACCTACCTCACGAGGAAACTATCGCCCAGAGGCCAAGCCCTGTGTTCCCTCATCACCACAGCGGCGAGCCTTTTTATCGTCTCCATCCTCGTTTGGCAGGGATATGTCGATGCAGTCCAGGAGAGGGCAGTGTCGGACCAATTGAGAATACCCCAGTGGCCTTTCAAAATGCTCGTTGCAGTGGGCGGGGGGCTTCTGTGGCTCGAGCTCGCCCTGGACTTCGCGGAAAGTGCACGTGAGGCTTTGGGAAAGGGGAAATGAGCCCAGTTGCCGCAGGGATCCTAGGTAGCCTCCTCCTCCTTGTGTTGCTCCTTTTAGGGATGCCCATAGCCTTCATGATGATGTTCGTCGGATTCCTGGGCATATGGCATCTCACCTCGTTGGAGGCCGCCCTCCCGGTTGTTTCCAAGACATTGTATGGGGTTGCAGCCCACTACCCATACACTATCATTCCCCTTTTCATCCTCATGGGTGGCTTCGCTGGGGCTGCTGGAATAACCAAGGAACTGTACGAGACCTTTGACAAGTGGTTCAGGAGGCTTCCTGGGGGCCTTGGGGTTGCGACCATCGCGGCTTGTGCTGGCTTTGCAGCGGTCAGTGGATCTTCCGTTGCAGCGGCGGCGGCCATGGGAAACGTGGCTTTGCCGGAGATGAGGAGATTCGGCTACCTTCCTAGGTTGGCAACAGGGGTTGTGGCAGCAGGGGGAACCCTCAGTTTCCTCATCCCTCCGAGTCTGGGCTTCGTGGTCTACGGGATGCTAACGGAGCAATCCGTTGGGAAGCTTCTCATCTCTGGCCTCTTCCCAGGGTTGATATTGGCCGTGAGCTACGCTTCCATCGTGATCATCTGGGCAAAGCTGAATCCCCAGGCTGCTCCAGCATCTCCGGAGAGGGTGAGCTTTTGGGAGAAGATCCGTTCCCTGAAAGGGGTGTGGGAGACCACCCTGGTCTTTGTCCTGGTCATGGGGGGAATCTACCTGGGTTTCATAAATCCTACAGAGGCTGGGGCCATGGGAGCTTTCTCCCTGGGGGTGATAGTGCTCCTCAAAAGGAGGCTCAGCTGGAGGGCAACAGTCACCGCTCTTCTTGAAGCAGCCAGGATTTCTGTCATGGTGCTCTTTCTTGTGGCCGGTGCCACTGTTTTCAGTTACTTTCTCGCCCTTTCCACGATTCCCATGGCCGTATCTGGCTGGATAGCGGGACTGGAGATCTCGAGGTACCTGATCCTGGCGATCATAGTGGTCATCTACTTTTTCTTAGGTTGTTTCCTCGATGCTGTGTCCATGATGGTCCTGACCCTTCCTGTGATCTTTCCAGTCATAGTCTCCCTGAACTTCGATCCCATATGGTTCGGGGTCTTGAGCGTCCTAATGATGGAAGCTGGACTCATAACGCCCCCCGTGGGCTTGAACATCTATACCTTGGCGGGGGTAGTGAGAGATGTTCCCATGGCAGAGATCTTCAGGGGGGCTATGCCATTTTTGCTCGCCATAATATTCACTGCCGTGGCTCTCACCGTATTCCCCCAAATAGCCCTTTATCTGCCAAGCCTGATGGGGAGGGGGTGAGGAAAAATTATGAGGGCCAAGGCAACCAAAACGATAAAGATGAAGCACGCCTCGGGGTTAAGGTCTCTTGTGGACTATGCTTCGGAGTTTCTCGTCGAGGCAATTGTCTCGGGAGAGCTCAGGGCTGGCCAGCAGGTCAAGGAGGAAGAGATCGCTTCGAGACTGGGGATCAGCAGGCCCCCCCTGAGGGAAGCACTGAGGGCTCTGGAAATGGAAGGCCTGGTCGTGCGAAGACCGAGGAAAGGAGTCTTTGTGTCGGATGTCACACCCAAGGATGTCTGGGAAATCTATACACTGAAGATGGCCCTTTACTCCCTAGCCACGAGACTTGCCATGGAAAAAATGGGCCCCCGAGAGATGAGAAAGCTGGAACACGTGGTGGATAGAATGGAGGCATGCCTCAACAAGGAGCCCAAGGAAGTGGCACGCTACCAGAACTATCATGATCAATTCCACGCACTTATCATGGAAGTGGCGGGAAATGAGCGTCTCAAGCGGATTTCTTCAAGCCTCCACAACCAGGTGAGGAGATTTAGCTACCGTTCATTCATGGACCCGGAGCATCTGAGAAGATCATGTGTGCTCCATAGGAGAATACTCGAGGCCATGAAGAGGGGCGATGTGGCGATGGCCGAGGAGCTAACAGAACTCCACGTGAGGGAGGCACTGGAGTTCCTCTGTCTCCTTCTGTCCCAAGAAGGGGAGAAGAGGACTGCAGAAGGCGAAAGGGAGCTCACCAGGGCAGTGGCGATGAAAAGCTGAGAATGGAGATTCTCTTTGGGTATTCACGGTGATTAGCCCTCAAGGAGGTGAAAATGGAAAGGCCAGGAGAGCCAAAAAAGCTCAAGATCTATATCGACGGAAAGTGGCGAGAGTCCCAAAGCGAGAAGTGGCTCGAGGTCAGGAATCCAGCTACTGACGAGGTCATAGCCCTGTGTGCGGAAGTGACACCTCAGGAGATAGAGGAGGCTGACCAGGCTGCCCAGAAGGCCTTCTGGGGATGGCGCATGACCCCACCTCCAAGGAGGGCGAGGCTCCTTTTCGAATTTCACCAAAGGCTTCAGGATCATCAGGAGGAGCTGGCAAGACTGATAGTGAACGAGCACGGCAAGACACTATCGGATGCGAGGGGCGAGATGACTCGTGCCCTGGAATACGTGGAACATGCCTGCTGTGGGCCAGAGCTCTTGAAGGGGCATCATGCAGAACAAGTGGGAAGTGGTGTGGATACCGTTTACGTGAGGGAGCCCCTTGGTCCCTTTGTCTTTTTGCCCCCTTTCAACTTCCCAGCCATGATAGCCCTCTACTTTGTCTGGGCCATAGCAGCCGGGAACACCGCTATAATAAAGGCGAGCCGTCTCTGTCCCATGACAGTGGTGAGGATAGTGGAACTGGCAGACGAGTGCGGGTTCCCCAAGGGGGTGATAAATCTCCTCACGGGCTCTGGAAGGGGAGTGGGTAATGCACTGGTTGTGCACCCGGGGACAGTGGGAGTGACATTCGTGGGATCCTCCAGAGTGGGAGAAGAGGTGTACAGGCTGGCCATCCTGAATGGTAAAAGGGCTCAGTGTCAGGGAGGAGCCAAGAATCACGTGCTGATAGCTAGGGATGCCCTTCTGGATGAGGTCATCCCCAATGTGGTCTCTTCGTGTTTCGGGCATGTGGGCGAGAGGTGCTTCGCCGTGTCCAACGTCCTAGCAGTGGAGGAGATATACGAGGAGGTGAAGGAGAGATTTGTCGAGGAGTCCAAGAAACTCATCCTAGGCTATGGGATGGATCCCGAGGTCGACCTCGGCCCTGTAATCTCCAAGGATGCGCTGGAGGGAATGCATCGAGAGATAGAGAGGGCCATCTCCGATGGTGCCAAGCTCATCCTCGATGGCAGAGACCCTCACGTGCCCAAGTACCCGAAGGGCTATTTCCTGGGGCCGACCATCTTTGAGGCGGAACCCCACATGAGAATTTTCCGGGAAGAGATCTTCGGCCCTGTCCGATGCATCAAGAAAGTGAGGGACCTCAACGAGGGTATCGAGATAATAAACGAGAGCCCATACGGCCACACAGCCAACATCTACACTGAGACCGGGGGCTGGGCGAGGGAATTTGCCATTAGGGTCAACGTGGGACAAGTTGGGATCAACATCGGGACTCCGGCTCCCATAGCGTATTTTCCAGTGGGTGGGAGAAAGATATCCATGTTCGGTGATATTAGAGGAAGGGCTAACGAGGCCATAGACTTCTATACGGACAAAAAAGTGATAATAAGCAGGTGGCATTCATCCATAGAGGGAAAGCCATCGCTCTTGGACGATGGGTTCGCGATGAAATATCAGAGGGGATAGGATCGAGGGAAAGGAGGGGGCCGTGAACAAGGAGATCATCATATTGGGTTTGACGATGGTCCTTGTGGTGCTTGCGGGATTCTCGGGAGTTAGGGGGCAGAGCAGAAAGGAGATCTCGAGGGAAAGGGCCTTCGCAAGGGCCGCTGTGATCGTGGTCGACGTACAGGGGGATTTCACCGAGTGGAAAAAGGGCTCCCTTGCGGTTCCAGGCACAGACAGGGCTTACGTGGATATGGTGCGAAAAGCAACGAGCCTTCTTTCCAAAGCGGGTTTCACCATGTACGCAACCCAGGACTGGCACCCTTCAGATCACATCTCCTTTTACACCAACCACCCAGGGAAAAAGGCCTTCGAGACTGTGGACATAGGGGGGAGGAAGCAGGTTCTCTGGCCGCCCCATTGTGTGCAGGGAACAGAAGGGGCGAAGGTTCTCGTGGACAACAACATATTCTTGGCCATAGTGAAGAAGGGCCAGGACAAGAACTTTGATAGCTACTCGGGCTTCCAAGATGATGGAGGGGCCAAAACCGAGCTTGACAGGATCCTCAAGGCCAGAGGGATAGAGTCGCTGGTGATCTACGGCATAGCAACGGACTACTGCGTGAAGGCCACGGCAATGGATGCCCTCGCATGTGGCTACAAGGTAGTGGTGATAGAGGAGCTTTGCCGTGGGGTAGCCAAGGAGACGACCCAGAAGGCCCTTGAGGAGATGAAGGCCAAGGGGATAGTTGTCATGAGATCCTTGGATTTGGAGGCTCTCAGGAAGCTATGGAGATGAACCCCCAGGAGAAGATCCGGATATCCTTTCGTCTCAATGGACGAGATGTGGAGGCTCATGTTTCAGCGGGAGAAACGGCCCTCCATCTTTTGAGGGATAGGCTCGGGCTCAGGGGAGTTAAGGAAGGCTGCTGCATTGGAGAATGTGGAGCCTGCACCATAGTCGTGGACAAAAAGGCCGTCAACTCTTGCTTGATGTTAGCTGCCCAGCTCCACGGCCGCGATGTCCTTACAGTAGAGGGCCTGGAGAGCCCAGTGGGCCTTCATCCTCTCCAAGAAGCTTTTCTGGAGCACCATGCCATTCAGTGTGGTTTTTGCACCCCCGGGATGCTCCTCAGCGCATACGCGTTGATTGTCTCCAGAGGGGTTCCCACTAGGGAGGAGATTGTGCGGGCTCTGGCCGGAAATCTGTGCAGGTGCACGGGGTACCATCAAATAGTGGATGCTGTTGAGGACGCTGCGAGAAGAATGAATGGAAAGGAGGAGGGGAGGTGGTAAGAGGGTACTTGAGGCCCCGTAGCCTCGATGAAGCCCTGGAGATGCTGGAGCGACTGACCCCGAGGCCGTTGCCCATAGCTGGTGGAACGGACCTCCTCGTTGATCTCAGGGAAGGGAGAGTGGGGGAGTGCCACCTGGTGGATATAAGTAGATTGGAGGAGCTAAAGGTCCTGGAAAGGGAATCGGGAAAGATAAGGGTCGGAGCAGGGTTGACCTTCTCGGAGATAGAGGGGTCAGAACTCCTCAGAGAATCTGCCCCTGTTCTGGTGAAAGCCTCCTCCCAAGTGGGAAGTTTGCAGATAAGAAACGTCGGCACAATTGGGGGGAATGTGGCCCATTGTTCCCCAGCAGCTGACACCATTCCAGCCCTTTTGGTCCACAGGGCCAAGGTCATTTTGAAGAGCAGGAATGGCTCCAGAGAAGTGGGCCTGGAGGCCCTACTCGGAGGTCCGTACAAGGCTCTATTGGCCCCTGGTGAGCTCATAACGGAGTTCGTCCTGGAGGATGCCTCCCACATGTGGGGTGAGTTTGCCAAGATCGGGAGGAGAAGGGAGCTGGCCATAGCGAGGCTCTCACTGGCAGCTCTGGCGAGAAAAGAAGATGGTAGGATAGCGGAGCTGTACCTGGCCTTGGGGGCAGGGACTCCAGTGCCCAAGAGAATGGAATCTGCGGAAAGAGCCCTTCTCGGGAAATGTCCCATTGAAGAGGATCTCTGGGAGGCGGGATGGCTCATGGCTCAAGAGATGGTCTCGGTATCGGGCCCAAGGCCCTCGACCCAGTACAAGGAGAAGGCAGCATGTGGTCTTCTCGTGAGAACCCTTCTGCCCCTCCTTGAAGATGGCCAATGAGATGGAATGGATAGGGAGATCAATACCCAGGATCGGAGCTCAAGCGAGAGCGAGGGGGAAAGCCCTTTTTGGAGGGGATGTTCCCTTGGAAAGCCCTTTGACTCTAAAGGTCTTGAGGAGCTCGAGACCCCATGCGAGGATTCTCTCCATAGACACCCGGAGGGCTGTAAAAGTTCCAGGGATCGAGGCCATATTCACAGCCAAGGACATCCCAGGGAGAAATCTCATTGGGCTCATAACCAAGGACCAGCCCCTCCTGGCCCATGAAAAGGTGAGGTTTGTGGGAGAGCCGGTGGCGCTCGTGGCTGCTAGGGATGAGGAGAGCGCTATCAGGGCCTTGGAAGAAGTGGAGATCCTTTACGAGGACTTACCTGCCCTCTTTAGCCCAGAGGAGGCTCTTGCTCCAGAGGCACTTCCCATCCACGAGAAAGGGAATCTTCTCCACAGAAGAGTCGTGGTCAAGGGGAATGTGGAGGATGCGCTCTCCCGAGCCGATCTTGTGGTGGAGAGAACCTATTCCACTCCTTTTCTGGAGCATGCCTGCTTGGAGCCCGATGCGGGTTGGGGCTATGTGGACAAGGACGGGACCCTGGTCATTGTGGCCTCTACCCAGAACCCCCACTACGATCAAAGGGAAGTGGCGGAACTCCTCGGGGTGGAGAGGGAAAGGGTGAGGGTGATCCAGGCGGCAACGGGGGGTGGGTTCGGATCCAAGTTGGATCTCACTGTGCAGGGGTTCATTGGGCTCGCCCTGTATTATCTAGAGAGACCAGTCAAGCTGGCTTTGAGCAGGGAAGAGGTCTTCTTGGCAACCCCCAAGCGCCATGCAATGAAGATATGGATGAGGACGGCTGCTCGCCGAGACGGGAAGCTTCTAGGTTTAGAAGCCAAGATAATTTGTGACACTGGAGCATACTCCTCTTATGGAGTAGCTGTGGCAACGAGGGCAGCCATCCATGCAACTGGGCCCTATGAGGTAGAGAACGTGCGAGTTGAGAGCCTCGCTGTTTACACCAATAACCCCATAGCAGGAGCTATGCGGGGCTTCGGAGTCCCGCAAGTCGCCTTCGCTCACGAATCCCAGATGGATCTCCTGGCCGAGCGCCTTGGCATTGACCCCCTCGAAATAAGGCGCATCAATGCCATGAAGCCCAAATCAGTCACCGCTACAGGCCAGGTGCTGGGAGAGAGTGTGGGTCTTCTTCAGACTTTGGACGCCGTAGAGCCTTACTACAGAGAGGCACTGGAGGAATGGAAAAAGGGCCTTAGGCCGCCATACACCGCGAGGGGCGTGGGCCTTGGGGCCATGTGGTACGGGATAGGCAACACTGGTGTCAGGAACCCGTCAACGGTCAAAGTCCAGCTGGATGAAAGGGGTAAGGTGATTCTCTATATAGGCGCTGCGGACATGGGGCAGGGCTCCACAACAGTCCTGGTGCAGATGGCCTCCGAGACTCTGGGCATCTCGCCCGAGGAGATGGAGCTGGTGGTCGCCGATACAGGGCTCACGCCAGATGCGGGTGCCTCCTCGGCGAGCAGACAGACCTATATATCGGGGAATGCTGTTGTGAGAGCCTGCAGGAAACTCTCCGAGATGCTTCTTGAGGAGGCATCGAGGATCATGGGATTGCCTCAGGAGGAGCTTATCTTGAAGGAAGGAAACATCCTTTCCAAGGCGGACCCCGAAAGGCGAGTCTCCTTTCCTGAGCTCGCGGCTCGGGCCAAGGAGAGGGGAATCTCCCTCGAGTGCCATGGACACTTCGATCCCGAGACAACGCCCCTTGATCCATCGACTGGCCAAGGTATTCCCTACGCCACCTACTCCTTTGCCTGTCAAATGGCGCAGGTGGAGGTGGATCTACTCACTGGCCAGGTGGAGGTGAGAAGAATAGTCGCTGCGCACGATGTGGGGAAGGCCATTAATCCCAAAGGCGTGATGGGTCAGATATGGGGAGGGGTTGCCATGGGGGTTGGGTTTGCCCTAATGGAGGAGTTCCTGCCCGGCTCCACGAGGTCCTTCAAAGATTACCACATTCCCACGGCAGCGGACATGCCAGAGGTGATACCAATAATCGTGGAGAGTTCTGAGCCAACGGGTCCTTTTGGGGCCAAGGGTGTGGGCGAGCCTGCCCTTATCCCCACAGCCCCGGCCATCTTGAATGCCATAGCGGATGCACTGGGGGAGAGGATCTATGCTCTTCCCGCGACCCTGGAAAGGGTTTGCGAGGCTTCCATTAGGGCTGGTTGGCCGAAAATGGGTAAAGGAGGTGGCCCTAGATGAGCAGAGTGCTTCTCAAGAACATAGGGACTCTGGTGAGCGGGAAGATAGAAGAGCCCCTTTTGATTGCGGATGCCATTTTGGTGGAAGACGGAAAGATAGCACAGGTCGGGCTTTTGAGGGATTTGGGGGAGAAGGAGGCAGAAAAGATCATAGACTGCCAGGGGGCCACAGTGATCCCAGGTCTTGTGGACTCCCATTGCCATCCAGTGTTAGGTGACTTCACCCCGAGGCAGAACCAGATCGGCTTCCTGGAAAGCGGGGTGCACGGAGGGGTCACGAGCGTGATCTCTGCTGGAGAAGTTCACCTTCCGGGCAGGCCCAAGGATGCACCCGGAGTGAAAGCATTGGCCATCCTCGCAGCCAAGTCCTTCGCCTCCTTCAGGCCAGGCGGAGCAAAGGTCCTGGGAGGCGCCCTCATCTTGGAAAAGGGGCTCAAGGAGGAGGATTTCCAGGAGGCCGCAAGGGAGGGGGTCAAGATAGTGGGGGAGATAGGGCTTGGATCCGTGAAGTCACCAGAAGAGGCAGCTCCCATGGTCAAGTGGGCCAAGAAACACGGGATGAAGGTCATGATGCACACGGGCGGTACCTCCATACCAGGGAGCTCGACTGTGGGGGCCGCCCAGGTGATGGCCACGGATCCCGATGTGGTCTGCCACATAAATGGCGGCACAACAGCCATGCCCATGGCTGACGTGGAGAAGCTCATAAAGGAGACCTCTTACACGTTGGAGATAGTGCACTGCGGGAACATGAAGGTGGCGGTCGAGGCCGCGAAGGTGATCGCAGAGGTTGGGGCAAAGGCGAGGGTCATAATAGGAAACGATGCCCCCTCCGGCACAGGGGTTCTCCCATTGGGAATACTGAGGGTCGTAACCTTCCTTGCAGCCCTCACACCGGTAAGGCCGGAAGAGGCCATTTGCATGGCAACGGGGAACACGGCCAGGGTATACGGGCTTCCCAGAGGTACCATTGAGCCGGGAAAAGAGGCCGATCTCGTCATAATGGATGCCCCATTGGGTTCTGTGGGTAGAGATGCCCTCTCTGCCATATCAGCTGGCGATATCCCGGGAATTTCCATGGTCCTGATAGACGGGGAAGTGGTCGTGGAGAAAAGCAGGAACACTCCGCCCGCAACACGTCAGGCAAAAGTGGTCAAGGAGAGGTGAGCATCTTGGCTCAGAGGGAAAGAGGGCTCTCCCCTTAGAAACCCGCATGTCCAGGAGATGCCGGATGAAGGTGGATCTCGAGAGGTGCACGGGATGCGGTGAGTGCGTCATATCGTGCCCGTTGCAGGTGGTGAAAATTAGCAAGAAGAAGGCCCGGATAGGGGATGGTTGCAGCCTCTGTGGTGCTTGCAAGAGGGTCTGTCCCCATGGTGCCATTTCCCTTCCGGATAGCGCACCCGATGGGGCCCTGAGGTGCGAGTCCTGCCCAGTAGGATGCACCATAAAGGAAGGTTACTTGGGAGCTTGCCAGAGATACCGAAACGAGGGTGGGGTTCTAAGGAGGACAGTCCCCCTACACAGCTTCGAGGACGTTGCTCAAGTGGTGGGGCCGGATCCCATCCCCGAGATCAGGAGGCCAGTGATCACAGCAATAGGGGCTGGCACAACTTATCCTGACTGCAGGCCAGCCCCTCATATAGTGAGTTGGAAGAGAGACGGTGTGGATGTGGTCACGGTGGTGACCGAGGCTCCTCTGAGCTATAGCTCCATTATGGTCAAAATAGACACGGACAGGCCCATTGGGAAAGAGGGAGCAGATGTGCTCGTTGGCCGAAAGAAAGTCGGCCACGTCACAACAGAGCAGTAC
>Ga0197142_1000982_pt1 | contig 26315 bp, 21 predicted proteins | sample GBS60_MetaG_FD_148614 | JGI IMG/M metagenome (GOLD analysis project Ga0197142, IMG submission 148614) | Sediment microbial communities from Great Boiling Springs, Gerlach, Nevada, United States - GBS 60_MetaG | ecosystem: Environmental > Aquatic > Thermal springs > Hot (42-90C) > Sediment... | reverse complement strand
GGTCCGACGCCGGGGCGGAAGGGTATCTGCTCCTTGGCAGCGTGCGTGAAGCCCGCGGCGACCGTGAGGGCGCAATCGCTGCGTTTCAGCAGGCTGCCGATCTTGCTGCCGCTGCCAACAAACCACAACTCGAAGTCATTGCCAAAACCCGCCTGGGCATGATCCTGCAATCGCTGCCGCTGAACGTGGAACGTTGAGCGTGGAAGGGTGGGCGCAGGCAGCGCCTGCCTGAATTACGAGGGAAACAACTCATCCGCCTCTGCATACGCACGACGTCGGCGTTCGGCGGGTGACGTTTCGACATGTCCCATCGCCTTGTAGAATGCTGCATCGTAGGGACGGGTGCGAATGACCGCTGGCATGGGCACGGCATGACCCAGCACCATCGCCTGCTGGCGCGTATCGAGGCTGGCAAGCACGGCGCGTAAGCCAGCGGCGCCGCTGACGCCGGTAAAGACGGCTTCGATATCCCGGTCGTCGTTGAGGAGCGCCGTGATCCGGCTGCCGAGCTGACTCATCACGTCCGGGTCAATCGACGACGGGCGCTGATCGACAACGAGCAGTGTGACGCTGTATTTGCGCAACTCACGCGCAATCGTGCCGAAGATCGTCTGTTTCGCAGCAGAAGGGTTGAGGAACTTGTGCGCCTCTTCGATGGTGATCACCAGTTGCCGTGGCTTGTCGGCAGCGTTCTTCGTGCGCAGGAAGGTTTCGGTCTGTTCGACCCAGCGACGATGGATGCGGCGGGTCATGATGTTCGCCGTCAGCATATACGCCAGGGCGCTGCGGTACTGCCCGAACTCCAGCACCACATGCCGCCCGCGCGCCAGATGCTCGATCATGCGGTCGATCGCATCCGTCTGCGACTGCTGCCGGATGAACCCCAGGCGCGGGATCTGCTCCAGTTTGCGCTTCAAAGCGCTGATCGATCCCGCGTGCGCTCCGGCGCTCTCGGCAAATGCCCGGATGTCGTCGCTGCTCATTGCGAGCAGCGCCTTCATCCACTCCTGCCGGTAACGATCAACCAGCAGGTAGGCCGACTCGGCGGCGGTGGCGGTCAGATTCAGCTCGTCCTGCAACAGGAGAATGTCTTCGACCTCGATCTGATCCTGCCCGATCGTGATCGCTTCATCCACGCTGACGCCGCGTTTGCGTGAGGATTCGGCATCGAGTGAATAGATCAGCACCTGCGCGCCGAAGAGTTGTCGTAATCCTTTGACAAAGGACCCATCCTCCGCAGCCGCGTCCCAGCCGTACTCGCTGTGCATGTCGAACACCAGGTTCGACGCAACGCCAGAACGGATGATGCCGCACAGGATCAGACGAGTCAGGAAACTTTTGCCGGTGCCGCTCTTGCCGAAAATGCCGTTCGAGCGTTCCACCAGACGGTTGAGGTCGATGCAGACCGGAATATCCATATCGAGCGGTCTGCCGATCTCGAAGTGGGTGGCGTCTTCCGCACCAAAAACACGCATGAAATCCTGCTCGTTCGCTTCGAGCACCGGCGCAAAATGGCGCGGGACGGTCTTGACCGGGCGCAGCCCTTCGTTTGTGTCGTGGGGGAGCATCAGCATCGGTTTGAGTTGCATGGCGCCGTAGGTCGCCGTTCCTGCCAGAACCTCGTGGAAGAAATCATCGCCATCCGGCGGACTCGCAAGCACGCTGCGGTTGGTTGCCGCAAGCGCAATGTCGGTCACCATTGAGAAGAACTCGTGCTTCTCCCCCTGGATCACCACAAACTGCCCAACGCGCACGTCCTCGACGCTCAGCCGGCTGTCGAGACGGACATTCAACCCTTCGACCAGTGAGCCGTCGGTCACAACTCCCAGACGTTTGCGGTTGAACGGCGCCATACGTCCCCCTTCTGCACCACTCCTCGCACAAATATACCAGTTTTCACCGCCGTGTCAACCGTTGCTCCGGGCGGTCACTATTGCTTCGCTCTGCATCCATCGTGGTTCGTTTTTAGGGTTCTCTGCGCACTCGGCGTCTCAGCGGTGCGTTCTTGCGGCGAAGTCGTTCATAGAATGAAATGTCTTTTATGAAGTAGAATGACAATTTTGTTATTTCTTCAGGTTTACACTATTTTCATTATCATTGACACGATTTTCTCTTCCTTCTATAGTCTTATTGCCGCTGTGCAAGGGATGACGCTGTTTCGGTGAGCAAGCCATTTTTGCTGTTGCTTTGCGTTGGTTATATGGTTTCGTGGGAGGGAATATGCCAGACCGTTTCCGGTTCCTTCGCTCTGTGTTGATTGTTGTACTCGTCGTTGTTTCCATTCCGCTTCTATCGGCGCCGCAGCATTCGTCCTTCATCGAACGCATGACAACCCCGCCCGCCGCCATCGCACAGAGCGCTGCGCCGGTCGGTCCGCAGCCGGGTGATGTGTTCCGGCAGTTTCAGGATAACACACCCTTTCGGCAGACGGCAGTGTGCAACGCTTCGGGAACCCGGTGCGGCAGTGTGCTGTCAGAGCAGCAACGCCAGGCGCAAAATGTCGATCTCGCTAATGCAGTGCGCGCTGAGGCGGTGTTCGAGTATTGGGGCGGGCACCTCGCTTCGACGCAGCAGGAATTCAATGTGAACGGCGGTCCGTGGACGCCCTACCCGGATATTCAGGGCATCCCTCCTGATACGCTCCCGACCTGTTATTTCCGTGCGCCAACCAACGCGATTGCACCGTTGCCCCTGAGTGGAACCGGCGGCGTTCGTCCACCGGGCAGCACCGGCAGTACCGTGACGGTCAACTACCGCTACCGGATCGGTCCGCAGCGGTCGTTGCCGCAGTGCGCCTCGGGCACGAACTTCTACTGGGGCAACATGTGGATCTATGAGGTGACGACGCGCATCTACTACAGCCCGACCATCCCGCGCCCCGATGGCGCGATCATTTCGCCCGCGGATGGCGCCACAATCACCGAGAACCTCAGCGCCAACCAGTTCCCGCGCATCACGGTGCGGGCGCAGGCGCCGACCGGTCGCTCGATTGCGCGCGTCGACCTGATCGGGAATTATCTCGATTATGACTGGGACGGCGATGGCGTGTTGCGCGAATGGCACTACGCGCTGCGTCACGGCGTCTGGGAACGCACTATTGGGACGAGCACGTCGCAGTCGCGCGGTACGGCAACCAGTGGAGAGTACGATTTTAACTGGAATACGGAATGGATCCCGGATCAGGACCAACCGGTACAGTTGATGGCGCGGATCACCGATAACGCCGGGGTCAGTTACATGACCGAGGCGGTGACGGTCACGTTCAACCGCGTCGGGCGCAGTGTGCGGATGTACACCACCTGGAGCGACTACTACGGGCAGCGGGTGTTCGGTCCGCCGCGCAACTTTGGCTTTAATACCTACAGTCAGCCGCGGATCGGCAAGACGGCGTTCATTTCGATCCCGGATCCGCTCACGAATGCAACCAGAGCGCGGGTTATCCTCTACAGCTGGAGCGGTCGTTCGTCGACTGCGTTGAGCACCACGGTTGCTGTCAATGCCTTCTCAGTCTGGTCTGGAAATTCCTTCGGCATATTCCACGATTACAGTTTCGATGCGCGCGTTCTTGATAATCCCCCCAGTTTTCTCAATCAGGGCGACAATATTCTGCGCATCTGGTCGAATCGCACCGATCACGCTCTCGAAGTGCTCTGGCCCGGTCCGGCGATCTTCGTTGAGTATAGCGCTCCGCCCGAAACCCCGGTGTTGCGCGCCATCGATACGTCCTTCAGCACACCGGAGGATCAACCGCTGTCGTTCACGCTGCCGGTGAGCAACGAGGCGCGCGCTGCGCTTCAGTATACGATCCTGACGCCGCCTGCACTTGGGACGCTGCGCGGGATCGCTCCCAATCTGACCTATACTCCCAACCCGGATGTCAACGGCAGCGATAGTTTTGTGTTCCGCGTTGATGACCAGTACGGGCGCAGCGCCACGGCGACTGTCGCCTTCGATATTCAGGCGGTTGATGACCCGCCGGAGATTACGCTGGGCGGCGGGGCGTTGCTGAATCCTGACGATGTGCTGGATCGCTCCGGCAGGGTACGCGATCCGGACTCCTCATCGCTGACGGCGACGGTTGATTACGGCGATGGCAGCGGTGAGCAACCGCTGAATCTTGAAGCGGACGGCTCGTTCCGGCTGATCTACCGGTATCGCAACGGCGGTCGCTTTCCGCTGACGGTGCGGGTCAGCGATGGCGTGCAGACCAGCGTTGCGACTGTGCAGGTGACGGTGATCACTCCCGGCACGCCTCCGCCCCCCGGCGACTGGAGCCTGACGGGGTGGCGCTATCGTGTGCCGCTGGAGGCGCGCTCAGGCGCATATCCGCGCGTCGATCACGTTGCTGAGTTTGATGTTAACTTTACCACTGCGCTGTCACAGGCGGGTGGAAGCGGCGCGTTGCTGCGCGAATCGATCCGTGTGGTCGAGGTTGACGCAGGCGGTAATGTGATTGATCCGAATGTCGTCTATCAGTTCGATCCGGTGAGCGCCTACAATCCGACGACCAATGCGCGCGGAACGCTGCTGGTGCTGCTGCGTGGACGCACTGAGGCAAACACAACCCGTCGTTTCTATGTCTACTTCGAGACGCAGGGGCGCTTTGCGCCGCCGACGTTCACGCCGCTGACGGTGGTCGTCACACCGACGCTGACCTATCAGCGCGACCTGGCAACCGTTATCGAGACGCGCACGTCTGATGGTCAGCGCAACGCCACGTTCTATTACTCGCTCAACGGCGGCGCGCTTATCAGTCTGTTTGATCGCGCGAATGCCGACTGGATTTCGTACAATCCGGCAGCCGACTCGGCAGGCGCGTACCGCGGTATTCCGAACGTCGGTCCGGTCTTCCATCCTGGATACTACAATGTGTTCCCCATTCCGAGCGCGTCAGGTCCGCTGCAGGGGAACGAACCCGGTACGAACCAGCGATCATCGACGACCATCGAACGGGAAGGAACGCTGCGCACTATCGTGCGCTCGGTGAGCAGCAATGGGCAGTGGGAGGCAGTGTGGGAGTTCTTCCCCAACAGTGTGCGGATGTCGATTGTACGTGCGCCGACATCCTACTGGTGGTTGTACGAAGGGACGCCGGGTGGAACGCTCAACGACGGTGATCGCTGGGTGCGTGGTGATGGATTGTCGGGTATTGCCTACGATGGTTCATTCAGTTACACGGAGCGCTTCCACGCCGACATCAACGGTCCGGAGTGGGTCTACTTCCGCGCCGGTGAATCGTCTCAGGGGGGGCGGGCGCTCTGGCTGGCGCATCATGACGACGCCGACGCGACGATTGAGATGTATCGCCAGCAGAATGACTCTTCCGGCGTTCAGAATGGCATGACCGTCTTCGGTTTCGGTCGGCGCGAATGGGACGGGTCGTCGCAGACGTTGCGCCCGGAACTGCGAAATCAACGCCGTTTCTCGCTTGGGTTCATCGATAATGCGCCATCGACATTCGATAGCGCTGTGGCGCGCGAGATTGAGGGGCGTTACCGTGATCTGGCAGCGACCGTCGGGCGGGGTGAGCGCCTGGCGCCGAACCTGGCGCCGTGGGCGCCGGGAGAGACCTACAGCGTTCGCCCCGGTCAGACGCTGAATGTGCCAGCGCCCGGCGTGCGCGCCAATGACAGCGATGGCGATGGCGATCCATTCCAGGTGACACTGACCGGTGCACCGCAGAACGGTACGCTCACGTTCAACAGCGACGGTTCCTTCATCTATGTTCCAAATGACGGCTTCGTCGGCACTGACGTCTTCACCTATACGGCAAGCGATGGGCGGCTCAGCGCCCCGCCGACGACGGTGACCATCCAGGTTTCCCCCAATCAGCCGCCGACGGCGCGGGGGAGCAGCGCAACGACGACCAACCTGCGCCCGTTGAGCGTACCGGCGCCGGGGGTGCTGGAAGGGGCGAGCGATCCGGACGGCGATCCGCTCACGGCGGTGCTGATCAGTCCGCCCGCTGGCGGAACGCTGAGCCTCAACCCGGACGGGTCGTACACCTACACGCCGCGTGCGAATTTCATCGGGGTGGACGTGTTCCAGATCGCTGCCTCTGACGGCGAGGCGCAGTCGGCGCCGGTCGAGGTGCGGATTACGGTGCGCAAGGAAAATCGTCCGCCGACGGCGCGGGGGAGCAGCGCGACGACGACCAACCTGCGTCCGTTGAGCGTACCGGCGCCGGGGGTGCTGGAGGGGGCGAGCGATCCGGACGGCGATCCGCTGACGGCGGTGCTGATCAGTCCACCCGCTGGCGGAACGCTGAACCTCAACCCGGACGGGTCGTACACCTACACGCCGCGTGCTGATTTCATCGGGGTGGATGTGTTCCAGATCGCCGCCTCTGACAGTGAGGCGCAGTCGGCGCCGGTCGAGGTGCGGATCACGGTGACGCGCGAGGTTGCATCGACGCCAGAGTATCGGGTGTTCCTGCCGCTGCTTGTGCGCTGACAGGATGAGGTCCGCAGGGGCGATGTCCTGGACATCGCCCCTTTTTGCGTGTGACGCGCCAGGCTGGTACCATGTTGTCAGTTGTTGCGGAGAGATGTATGACGATTGACATCTGCACCCTGGCGACGTTCGACGGTCCCAATCGTTTCGATCCACGCCCCGGCGTCCTGGCGCATCTCCGCGCCGGGCGCGACTACAGTCCGGCGCTGCGTGCAGCGCTCAAGGATGCGGCACAGCGTATCGGTCTGGTGATCGCTGCCCCGCATATCGACAGCCGTGTCGCAGCGGGTGAGGTCTGGCATGAAGCGTTCTTTGTAACGCCAATGCCGGCGATTGGCGCCGAGATGCTGCGCTATGTCGTGGCGCTGCTCAACGCGCGCGATGCCGGTGATGAGGAGTGGGATGCGGACGGGCGTCTGTGGGATTTGCAGAAGAAACGCCGGGCTGAAGCCCTGCCGCTCCCGGCGCTGCAACTGATCGCCGAAGCGTCGGCGCGGCGCATCCCGGCTTTCATACGACGCGATGGTCTGATTCAGATTGGCTATGGCGCACACGGCTATACCGTTGATCCGGCATTGTTTCACAAAAGCGGGTCGAATCTGCGTCCATCCGATGTCGGCGCTGGCGCGCCACCCTTCGCGCCAGCGCTGCTGAGTGCGGCAGTTCCCTGGGATCGTCTGGGGAGCGTTCCGGTGGTCGTCATTTCCGGCAGCGCCCCGGCATCAACCGCAGGCATCTTTGCCGCTCAGGTGGCAGCACGGCGGGATGGAACAGTCAGCGCCCTGTCGGCGTCATTCGACGCAGCACGCGATTGCCTGACCGATCCGCAGGCTGAAACGGTGATTCTGGACCTGGATCCGTTCGATCTGCTGCGACGCGGATTGCCGGTCGAGCACTGTGTGGTCAGTGCGTTGATCGATCTGCCGGATGCGCTGGTATCTGAAGCCGGGAGCCGTGAGAATCTGGCGCGTGCGTTGGGCGTGGCACTGCTGGTGACGGCGCCGGGCGGGCGCGGGATTCTCAATGCCGATGATCCGTCGATCCTGGCGCTCGCTGACTATGCGCCGTGCCCGTTGATCCTGATAGCCCGCTCGGAGCATGTGGTGCTGCGGGCGCATCGTGCAGCAGGGGGCAGCGCACTCTTCCTGCGCGATCAGGCGATTGTGGTTGCCCATGGGTGGGATGAGACGACCATCGCGCCTCCGCCAGACCTGGATCCCTGGCAGGCGCTTGTGGTTGAGGCGTTGCATCGTGCGTTCGCGGAGGGGATGTATGCGATGTGTTGAAGCCCCACGAACAGAACGTCATGAGCCGCCAGGCTACTGGACGAGTACCGGTTGCTATTCCTGATCTTCACGAGCCGCCACCCCTGCGAAATCGTACAGAATCTGGTAGAGGCGCTCCAGACTGGCAATATCGACCCACTCTTCATCGGAGTGCAATCCGGCGCCCACCGGTCCAAAACAGATCGCCGGAATGCCGGCGCCGCTGTAGAACCGGGCGTCTGAACCGTAATGCTCGCGGTAGAATGCTGGTCGGCGCCCGGTGATGCGCTCGACGCTGGCGGCGAGATGGGCGAGATGCGGGTCATTGGGGTCGGTCAGCAGCGGGATGCCGCCGTTGCTGTTGCGAACCACAGTCGCGCCGGGGAAACAGGCGCGCACAGCAGCTTCGATCTCGTCAGGGGTTTCTTCGGGAATGTGGCGAATATCGAGCGAGAGGGTGACTGTCTCAGGAATGCGGTTGAGCGTCTCGCCGCCACGCACTACGGTCGGCACGGCGGTCGTTGCCCAGACTGCTTCCGTGGGGGTGGGGAAGCGTCGTTCGAGCGCCTGCAACCCGTCGCGCAGCAGCAGGATCGGGTTGACTCCATCCCACGGACGCGAACCGTGCGCCGGTTTGCCATGGAGTGTGACATCGAACCGCACCATGCCTTTTGCTGCATAGCAGATGTTGAGGTCGGTCGGTTCCGCAGCGATGAAGAAGCGGGTGCGCCACCCCTGCTCCAGCAGATAACTCGTTCCGTGGAAGCCGCCGATCTCCTCATCGGTGACATACATAAAGCCAACGTCGGGCGGTTGGGGCGCCGCAGCCAGGTCTTTCATCAGCCGCATGAGCACAGCGCATGCGCCTTTCATATCCTGACTGCCGCGACCGTAGATGCGCCCGTCGCGCACAACGGGACGGTATTGCTCTGCACGCGCAGCGACCACATCGAGGTGTCCGTTGAGCAGAAGCGCTGGCGTGTGCGTGTCGCGCAGCGTCACCATCAGACCTGGCTTCTGTTCAACCTCGTATCGCCGGATCAATACTCCGTCGATCTGACGGGCGTACTGCTCGACATAATCAATCGCTGCCTTCAATTCTGATGGATGGTCGGCAGTCGACTCAAAGGCAATCAGGTCACAGGCGAGGTCGGTGATCTCACGTCGCAACGAGGCATCGTTCATGGCGCTTGCTCCGTGTCATTCTGGTCGTTGCGACGTAGTATACCATGCGTTGCGGATGAGGGCTGAGAACTGAGAACCGGGAACTGAGAACTGAGAACTGAGAACCAGGAACCGAGAACTGAGAACTGAGAAAGGTTCAACCTTTGTGAGAACTGCCATAACCTGCATTCCCCTCGATGCTCGCCGGTCCGTACCGCATCCGCCGTGCAAGCGCAATGATCGACTGTCCATAGGTCGTACCGGGTGATGCCCATCGACCGTTGAGACCGGGAATTGTCGGAGCGATGCCCCGCAGATGGGAGGGGAGTGGTCGGACTGCAAGCGCCGTGGCGATCAGCGCGCGTTGCGTCTCGTTCGCCTGTGCATCGGTGAGGGCGTATGCCAGCAACCGCCCCAGGTGGGCCGGGATAGCATGGTCAACCCATGTCGGGAAACTGATGCCGCGTTCCCAGCGTTGCCGCTGCGTATTGTACGCCCATCCACTCGGATCGGGCGGCGGATCGCTGCGCCACTCGCCGGTGACGCCGATACCCGCCGGGTTGCGCTGCGGGCGCAGACTCCAGAAACTGGTCAGGTGACCCGTTTCGTGCGCCATCTGTGCCAGCGCCAGAAACCAGTCTATGCCGGCTGCGTCGCCGATGGAGCGGTATGCCTGGACAATGACGCCAATATCGAAGGGGGTATAACCGGAATCGGCGCGCGGCGTCAACCAGGCGATCGCCATCTCTGCCGTACCGGTTGCTCGACCGACAATCGGTGCATCATCGAGGATGGGTGGAAGATCGTCATCGGGCGGTGGAACCGGCGTGGGCGGAAGGGGCGGTTCGGTCGGTTCGGGCGGTGCTGCGGCGGGCGCCTGAACCAGCGGCAGATAGACCTGGTATGCTGAACGTTCACTGGCTCGACCGGTTGATCCAGCGGCGGCAGTCGCACATGTGGCGATCAATACTTTAAGAAACTGGCGACGGGTTATCACGGCAGTGTCCTACAACAGATAGTTTCTGCCATGAGCATACCGCGAACGCCGGGGTGTTTCCAGGGCTTGAGATTACAGCGTCGTTGCTGCAACCTGAGTGGTGTATGATACTGGCGGTTTCATTGGGTTTGTCGAGGGAGTGAGTCGTGATCGGACGACGACCAACGCTGGCGCTGATTGCGCATGACCGCAAGAAGGACGACATCGTGCTCTTTACGTTACGCCACCGCGATGCGCTTGCCGGGTGTCGCCTGATCGCCACCGGAACGACCGGGGAGCGAATCGCGCGAGCGACGCGCCTGGAGGTCGAACGGATGCTGTCGGGACCGATGGGTGGCGATGCGCAGATCGCAGCGCGGGTTGCCCAGGGTGAGATCGATGGGGTCATTTTCCTGGTCGACCCGCTCTACGCCCATCCGCACGAGCCGGATATTCAGGGGTTGCTGCGGGTGTGCAATCTCTACAATGTGCCGCTGGCCACCAACCTGGCGACCGCCGAACTGGTGATTGCCGGTCTGCCGCAGGGAGAGGCGGTGTAGCGCTCGTCGCATTCACGGTGCGTCCCGTGAGCCAGGCGTGGTCGGCTGGCTCACGGGCGCGGTTGGGCGGACAGAGCGATGGGATGCGGCAACGACGGTGTACCTGTTTCGGTCGAACGCAGCGCCAGCGTCATCGTGCGCGTCTTGTGCTCCAGGCGCACCCGGATCTTCCCGCCGCAACTGCCGCTCAGATCACCAGGTTGAACAGATACCCGATAGCAACAATGCCCGCCGCTGTGATGCCGATGAAGGTGATGATCAGGCGCGGCTTGAGCACCCGTCGGAGAATGATCATCTCCGGCAGACTCAGGGCGACGACAGCCATCATAAACGCCAGCGCCGTTCCGAGCGCTGCGCCTTTCGCAATCAGCGCCTGAATAACCGGCATCACACCGGCGGCATTCGCATAGAGCGGGACCCCCAGCAGCACTGCCGCCGGAACCGACCACCACGCTTCGCGTCCCATAATATCGGCCATCGCCTGTTCCGGCACGTAGCCATGAATGCCAGCGCCGACGGCAATGCCGATAATGACATACAACCAGACCCGCCCGACAATCTCGCGCGTGCTTTGCCAGGCAAGCGCGAAGCGTTGCGACCAGGTCGGGTCGGTAACGACAACCGCCCCGCCGCCGGAGCGGATCTGCCAGACAAAGTCCTCCACATACCGTTCCATCTGCAAACGCCCGATGACCATCCCCGACGCAATGGCAATCGCCAACCCTGCTGCCATGTAGAGCGCCGCGATCTGCCAGCCGAAGAGACCGAAGAGCATCACCAGGGCGACTTCATTCACCATCGGGGCGGCGATCAGAAACGAAAAGGTGACGCCCAGCGGAATGCCCGCTTCGACGAAACCGATAAAGAGCGGCACGGCGGAACAGGAACAGAACGGCGTCACCACGCCAAGGCTCGCCGCCAGCAGGTTGCCGACCCCCTCGCGCTTCCCGGCAAGCAACGCACGCGTTCGTTCAGGGCTGAAAAAGGAACGGACTGTCGAGATAACGAAAATCATACCGCTGAGCAGGAGCAGGATCTTGGGAACATCGTAGAGAAAGAAGGCGACCGACTCCCCCAGGTGCGATCCTGGTTGAAGACCGATCACCCCATAGGTCAGCCAGTTTGCCAGCGGTTGGATGCTCCTGTACGCCACGAGCCAGACAATCGCCGCCCCGGTCACAATCAGCCAGGCGCGACGATCTGCGGCTCTCGCGTGTTCTGCCGGTGATGTAAGAACCTGTGCCATAACGAAGAACCTCACGTAAAAAGGACAAAAATCTCCCTGCATCCTTGTCGCCATACGTGGCGCCACTCCAGTGGCAGGGCTTCTGCGTGGTCGCAGCGCCCGGCAATGCCGCGACGAACGCTCACTGTTGCGTCAGCCAGGCGGCGATTTCGGACTCGCTGGGAATGCGGCCAGCGGAGACCAGCGTGTCGTTGATGACCAGACCCGGGGTTTGCAGAATGTTCCAGCGCATCATGTGCGCATAGTCGGTCACTTTTTCAATTGCGGCATCGATGCCGCGTGCAGCGATCACTTTTGCCACAACCGATTCGAGACGTTTGCAATTGGCGCAACCCGACCCAAGGATCTTGACCGAGACCATCCGAGACCTCCTTGCTAATCAGTGCTATCGAGAACGGTCGATGTGCGATCAGCACGTCGTGCGCACGTGCAGGCGGAGAGCGTTCCTGCACCGATGCTGTGAGCATCGCTGTTCACCATCGTGCGCGCCAGGTCGATCATCTGGAGCACTTCTGGCTTCGCAATGCGGTAGAAAATGTTCACCCCTCTGCGGTGGTCGGCGATCAGCCCGACCCGGCGCAGGACTGCCAGTTGCTGCGAGATGTACGCCTGCGGCATGGCGAGCGCCTCTTCAAGACGACAGACGCACTGCTCACCTTCGCGGAGCGCTTCCAGAAGCGCAATCCGCGTTGGATGCATCAACGCCTTGAAGATGAGCGCCTCAGAAATGAATGTTGTCTCACGTGATCGCATAGCGGCAGTATATGCAAGATTTTGCATACAGACAAGATGCAAGAGATCAATCTCTGGTAGTGACTGCGCAACCGTCTCATGCACGGCGTCTGATGCGATTGATTACGGCGCGAAGCGCTGATCGCGTTTGTGGTTTCACAGATGCTTGCCAGACGGGGGAAAACGTGTTACTGTTTTGGCAGTAGACCCCGCGTCGCTCTGGCTCGTGCTGCGTCGGCGCCTGCGCGACATGTAATTGGGTCGTATTGTTTGAGGAGCGGAGGAACGCATGTTGCGCATTGATATTAGAGAAATGGAATGGAGATTAGAAGAGTTGCTTTCACAGGTTGCCCTGGAAGGAGCGGAGTGGATCATTACGCGAGACGGAATCCCTGTTGCCCGTCTTATGCCGTACTATCGCAGGGCAGGCTTGCACGCAGATGAAATCTGGAGGACTGAAACGCACTCAAGTGCGCTGCGTGAGTCGTCGCGCAGGGCAGGTTTGCATGAAGGGGCAATTCAGACCACGCCGGATTTTGATGAGCCTCTCCCTGATTCGTTCTGGGTAGGCGATGAATAAGGTTCTTCTGGATACTCACACATTTATCTGGTGGGACAGTAATCCCTCCCTGCTTTCGGATATAGCGTCCGCTTACTGTCAGAATCCATGGAATGTGCTGTTGCTTAGTGTTGCAAGTCTCTGGGAAATGCAGATCAAGTCGCAATTGGGCAAGTTATAGCAGTTCTCATAAAGATTGGTCTTGTTGGGCAGGGTTGCACCCGCCATCGAAAGCAGACGCCGTGTGCGCCATCCCTTCGCGTGCTCCGCGTCTCCGTGTGCATCAGACCGGCTCACGCGGAGGCGCGGAGGCGCGGAGAGCGCGCGCAGGTCTTGCAAGGTCTGTCAGACGGGGCTGCACCCGTCGCTGGAAGCGAGCGCTTCACGTGCCACCTCGAGGCGGCGCCGTGGGGGGCACGGCATGCCGTGCCCCCACACCCGTCGCTGGAAGTGGGCGCCTCGCGCAACGCGGCAGACCCGGACGAGGGTCAACGTATTTGAGAACTGCTATAAAACTTGATCAGCCTCTTATCAAGACAATTCGATCAGCATCTGGTAGTGTTCGATTGCTTCGCGGGGGGTGCGCACCGTGGGTACGCCATTGAAGGAGACGCCGGCAGTTACCAGGGTGTGCGCCAGTTCTGCCGAGATGCCGCTGATCGCCACCCGGCATCCAATCAGGCGCAGCGCCTGCACCGCCTGCCCCAGCAGCGCAGCCGCGCGGCTGTCCACATTCGAGGCGCCTGCAATGTCGATGATCACCAGGCGCGCCCGCTGGAGGCTGGCAGCTTCGAGCAACCGCCCGACGAACGATTGCGCCCGTTGATCATCGATCGGTCCGACGACCGGCGCCAGCAGTACCCCTTCTGCCAGAAGGATTGCCGGGGTTTCCAGTTGCGCTACGAGATCGAGCAACCGTTGCTGGCGCTGATTCTGCGCTTGCAGCGCCTGCGTTTGTTCCTGAAGGGTCTGCGCCTGCGCCTCGATGCGCGCAAACGCCTCTTCAGCCCGTTGTTGCTGCTTCATCGCGTTGCGCACTGCGGTATCGGCGATGATGCGACTCAGCGCCATGCTGGCGACAATGAAGATAAAGATGGCAATTGTGCGCAGATCGGCGGTGTAGGTGGTCAGGAATCCATGCTCTGGTCCGGCGCGCAGGGTGAAAATGGCGAGCATCCCCAGCGCGCTGCCGACCACCCAGCGCGGCCCGCCGAGCACCTGCGCCAGCGCCATCGGCACAAGCGCAATCAGCGCCTGACGCTGCAAGACGAACTCGTCGGGCGTGGCAATGCCAACCGCAATCGTCACAACCACGATGTCGATCATGCGCGCCGGTTCCCACCCGCGCCGGTATGCCCCCAGCAAAACGATCAGCAAGACGGTGATGGCGATGCTCATCGGCACGATAATGCTGGAGGCATCGCGCAATACCTGACCGGTCGCCAGCAATATTGTCCCGAGGATCTGGATAATCAGCAGGGCAGTGACAACCTGGCGCTGTGTCATGGTACGTGCTCCACAACCGGTAAACGCAGCATATCGTAAGCGTCGTAGATGCGTGAATGACGTTCCTGCAAGCGCTGCTCGAATGCCTCCATACCATTTGCACGAATATACTGCGCTTCAGATCGATAGATTGGCAGCACCCACAGCATCTGGATCAACAGGTCAGGACGTTCAATCTGACCCCAGGGATCGCTTTCGTACAATCGACCATCATCAAGATACGGGTAGGTGAAGTACAGATACTCCATCGACGATCCCGGCACGACCGGTTCACCAATGGGCAGAATGTATCCCGGACCGATCTCGATCGTGTGGATGAACGGGTATTCGGCGATCAGCGCCAGGAGTTGGGCGACCTGCTGTTCGTGCGACGGCGCAGCATGCATGATGTACTCGTAACGCACGCCGCGCTCATCGCCGAAACTGGCGCGGCTGAAGGGAATGGCGCGGTAACTGGCGCCGAGGGTGCAGAGCGTCGTATAGAGCGGGTTTGCCCGGTATACCAGCACCGTAAAGTGGGGTGACACGAACATTTCGGCTGGCGGCGCGTCATTCTTGAAAACCGGACGTACAAGAAATGCGGGCACACCCTTCCAGCGCAGGTAGTTGTCGAACACCAGCGTGGTCGGGTCGTCATTGCGCACATGCGCGGCATCGAGTGTCGCACGGAACCGGTTGAGGTCGAATGTCATGCCAGGATCAGTCCATCGCGAGCCGGCGCCTGTACTTCAAGTGTACCATGAATGATACGGTTGCGGTAGTTGCCGTAGCGAGCAATCAGGTCTTGCCCGTCGGGAAGCATACCGGCGACCGGGATGGAGACGCGACGCGGTTGATCATCATTGTTGACCACGACAATCACCGTCTGGTTTTCCAGTTTGCGCGCAAAGGCGAACACGGCGTCATCGGCGTAGAGCGTGTGGAATGTGCCGGTGCGCAACGCGGGCAGTGTGTGACGCAGTTCGATCAGGCGCTTGTGGTATGCCAGCGCCGCCATATCCCAGGTTTCCGGGCGATCCCACGGCATCGTGCGACGGGCATCCGGATCGACGCCTCCCTCCAGTCCGATTTCGTCTCCGTAGAACACCGACGGCGCTCCGGGAAAGGTCATGAGCAGGATCGTCGCCAGGCGCACACTGCTGCGGTCGCCGCGCGCGATGGTCAGCAGGCGCGCCGTGTCGTGGCTGTCGAACAGGTTCAGCTGCGTCAGTTGGATCTCCCAGTCGTAGAGAGTCACCACGTCGTCGATCACCCGCGCATACTCGGCACCGGTCAGCGGCGGTGATGTGACATAATCCCTTCCGACCACCTGCGCCGGATCGACGCGCGGTCCGGCGGCGTAGGCAATCGTCGGTCCGGCGAAGAGATAGTTCATCACGCCGTCGAACTGGTCGCCCTGCAACCACTGGCGTGCATCGCGCCACACCTCGCCGACGATGTAGGCTTCAGGGTTGATGGCTTTCACCCGCTGGCGGAATTCCTGCCAGAACCCTTCGGTCGTGATCTCGAACGGCACATCCAGTCGCCAGCCGTCGATGCCCTGGCGGATCCAGTGCTCGGCGACCTGCATGAGAAACTCGCGCACCTGCGGGTTGTCGGTGTTGAACTTTGGCAGCGCCCGGTTGTTGAACCACGCGCGATAGTTTGCCGGGCGCGCGCCATCATACGGATGCAGGGGCCATCCCTCGATGAAGAACCAGTCCAGGTACGCGGAGTGGGGTCCGTTTTCGAGAATGTCGTTGAACTGGAAAAAGCCGCGGCTGGCGTGATTGAAGACGCCATCGAGCACGACGCGCATGCCGCGCCGGTGGCACGCTTCCAGCAACTCACGGAATGCCCGGTTGCCGCCGAGCATCGGATCGACCTGATAGTAGTCGTGGGTGTGGTACCGATGGTTCGAGGCGGACTGGAAGATCGGCGTGAAGTAGATCGCCGTGATCCCCAGATCCTGCAGGTAATCCAGCCGTTCGACGACGCCCAACAGATCGCCGCCTTTGTACCCTTCTGGTGTTGGAGGGCTGTCCCAGGGCTGGAGATTGTTCGGTTTGGCGACCCGGGCGCTCCAGGCGAAACGGTCGGGAAAAATCTGATAGAAAACAGCGTGTTTGACCCAGTCGGGCGTATGAATGGTCATAAGTGTGTCGTTCACTCACCGGATCGCAGGCGGATGACAAAAGCGGCGTGGTCGGCAGCGGCGATCCCCTGCTGCAGCGCCGCAAGTGCGGTTGCCGTATCGCCGCGCAGAAGCGCGGGCAGGTCGAACCAGAGACCGGGAAAGATGCGGCTGCGCGTGATATGGTCGGGGTCGGCGGGTATCTGACGGTACTCGCCTTCGTCGAGCGTGAACCAGACAATGCGCTCCTCGAAGACCAGCCACACCAGATATTCCTGCACGCCGGCGCGACGGCAGACGCGCAGTTTGGCGTGCATGTCCTGCGCAGCACTACTCCCGGCAATTTCGGCGACGAACTCCGGCGGTCCACAGACGTAGCCATCGGCGTCGATGGTTGATGTACCGCTTTCGAGGCGCAACAACCCGTCGGGTTGGAGTTCATTCTCCCAGTCGAGCCGCACGGTTGCGTTATTGCCGACACGGACGCCGGGAGTTGCTGCTGCATAGACGCCAAGGAGCGTGATAATCCGACTGTGCGGTTCGCTGTGAGTTGCGAAGCGAACGGGGGAAGCCACGGAGACAACTCCTTCGATCAGTTCGGCTTTGAAGCCATCCGGCATAGCGTTGTAGCGCCGCTCGAACTCCGCCCGCGTGAGCCGGTCGCCGCTTTCGAGATACGGTATCGCCAGTTGCGGTGTTGTCATGCGTTTCTTCACCTCCCATCGTTGCTCAGCCACTCCTGGCGGTAATCACGCCCGATAACCACGACAATATCGACATTATATCCCGGCGGCGGCGCATCAGGCGGCGCCGTCGCCAGGACGTAGCGCGCTTCGATACCCAGCGCCTCCGCCAGGCGGCGGCGTGTTTCCGGTCGTCCGCTGTAGTCGATGATCACCGTGTGTTCATAGATGCGGGTGACAGTCGCCGGATCGGCAATGATAAACCCGCGATCTGCAAGGAAAGCGCTCACACGTCCGGCGATCCCTTCGACACGGGCGCCGTTGAGCACCTGGACAACCGTGTCCGGCTCGGCGACGGCGGGGAGCAGGGTGGGCGTTGGTTGCGCCGGGTCGAGCGGCGGCGAATCAGGTGCAGCCGCCTGGGTCGGCAGGCTCGTAATCGATGGTGCAACGCTCAGGTCTGGTCCAGCCTTCCAGCGCGCCACCAGCGCCGCCAGATCGGTCGGGTTCCAGTAAATATCCGAGCCGTCCTCGCGGTCGATTGCCACGTCGTTCGGATTGATTGAGAGTTGCAAAATGCGATTGCCATCGAGATCGCGCGCCAGCGCCGCCAGTTCCGCTGCCGCGCGCAGATCGGAGACCGGCAGGGTAGTGCGCACATGTTCGCTGACGACCTCGATCCAGCGTGGGAGCAGCGCTGCGTTATCGAGCAATCCACGGGCGCGCACCTGATCGAGGAGCGCGCGCAACACCTGCTGCTGCCGCCTGCTCCGCTCGAAATCACTGCTGCCATGACGCGTGCGGGCGTAGATCAGCGCCATGCGCCCATCGAGCACTTGCAGACCCGCTGGAATGTAGATCCGCTCAACGCCATAGTTTTCGGTGGGATATTCTGCATCGAGGATCGGCGCCGGTACGTCAATCAGCACACCGCCGACCGTATCGACGAGTCGCTCAAAGCCGCGAAAATCGACCTGTGCGATGTAGTCGACCGTGACGCCGAGGAATTGCTCGACTGCTTCAGCTGCGAGTGCGCCGCCAGCCGCCGATGGATCGGTTGCTGCGCCATAGAGCGCAGCAGCGTTGGCGTACCCGTATCCATAGGCAGCGTTGATCTTTGCCCAACCGAGGTGTGGGATCGGCGCGACTGAGTCGCGTGGGATCGAGAGCATACTGGCAGTGCGCGCCTGCGGATCGACCCGCACCAGGATCAGCGTGTCGCTGCGCACCCCCTCTTCGGGGTTTGGGCGACGATCAACCCCGAGCAGCAGCACGGTAAAAGGACGGCTCAACAACTGTGTTGAGGGTTGGTCGGACGTTGCGGGAGCCGTTGCCGCAACGGTTGCGTCGGGGTTCGAGGGTTGGAGCGTGGTTGGAAGCGGCAATGGAGCAGTCGTTGCGCGCTGGCGTGGATCGTCCTGTTCGAGGCGCTCCAGGACGCGACCGGTCTGACGCAGCGCCATGACGCCAGCGGTCAAAAGCGCCAGCAGCGCCAGCGCTCCAATTGCCAGCGCAAACGTGGTCCAACTGGTGGTGCGCCGTGCACGCCGGCGTGCTGCAATGCGCTCGCGCGCTGTCGTACCGTTTCCGGATCGTTGCCGATAATCATTTGCCACATGCAATCCTCGTGCAGGATCGATTTCTGGCGCGTGATTATACCATAGCGCTCGTATCCTCATATTTGACAGATGCCATAAATGTCGTGTATTCTATAAGTACGACAGTCAGGCGTTATGACTGCACGAAATAGCGTCATTATTAAGGGTTTATCAAACGTGACGTTTCGACACAACAGCGACAGGACGCATACCGAAATCGACCGATGCGCACTATGCGCAGCGATCGTCGGAGATTCTGCTATTGTTTGCACTGTTGCCCGGCGATGCGTCACACGCTCCTTCAGGGTGGTGCTCTCTGCGAGCGCCGCTGATGTCATACGCGCTCGAGCGTAGGGTCATTCCCCCTTCGCCAGAGCGCAGTGAGTTGGCTTTGCAGCTTCTGGAAAGGGGGAAAGGCTTGGGGCAACGAGTTCTTGTTCTCAACGCAAGCTACGAGCCGCTACAGTTTATTTCTGTTCGTCGCGCGATCGTTCTCTTGCTGCAGGATAAAGCAGAGCTGGTCGAAGCTGCCCAGCAGCGTCTTCGCGCGCGCGGCATCTCCCTCGAAGTTCCGCTGGTCATCAGGCTGGTGCGATATATCCGCATCCCGCGTCGCATGCGTCTCCCCTGTTCACGGCGCAGCATCCTGCTGCGCGACCGGGAGACGTGTCAGTACTGCGGTGCGCAGCCTGGCCGCGCTCACCTGACGGTCGATCACGTGGTGCCACGTTCCCGCGGCGGTGAGACAACCTGGGAAAATGTGGTGACCGCCTGTCGCGATTGCAATCACCGCAAAGGCGGGCGCACGCCGGAAGAAGCCGGTATGACCTTGCTGACCATTCCTCGCCAGCCGCAGTATGTGGCGTTCGCGCTGCTTGGCGAACTCGAACGCCACGATGTGTGGCGCAAATACGCATATACATAAGCTGTGGCAGGAGTTGATGACATACTGCCTTGCCACAAACAAGGGGGGAACACTCTGTTCCCCCCTTTGCTCTGCCGTATGTGCGCCTGGTTGTGACTACTGACCGATGCGGCGGTTGTCGAACGCCTGAATGGTGATGACGCTTGGGCGCGGCAGCCCCTGGCGGTCGGGCCAGGTGCTGATCGGCTTGTCGAACGTGCCGCCCTCGCCCGGATGCTGGATTGCCAGGAACAGCGTGCGGTTATCGGGCGTGAACTCGGGACCGCACACCTCGCTTCCCGCCACCGACGAGAAAAATTGTTGGACGTGGCCGCGCTCCGAACCGGCGACCGGAATGGCGAACAGACCATCGTTCAGTTTGATCGCGCTGGCGGCGCCGTCGGTAGCAACCCAGGCGTTGCCAGCGAGGTCGAAGACGATGTTGTCCGGCGTGGCGATCGGGCTGACCTTGCTCTTGTCGTACCCGGCGAAGTAGGTCGACTCGTCGGTCGGCAGACCTGCCAGGATGAAGATATTCCAGGTGAAGCGGGTGGCTGCGTGGTTGTTCCCTTCCTCGGTCAGTTCGATAATATGACCGGCGCGGTTGTTCGCACGCGGGTTGGCAGCATCGACCGGCGGACCGTTGCCGACCCCGCGCTGACTGTTGTTCGTCAGAATGATGTAGACCTTCTTGTTGACTGGGTTGGTTTCGATGTCCTCGGGGCGGTCCATCTTCGTTGCGCCGAGTGCATCAGCAGCGTTGCGCGTCTTGATCAGCACATCTCCCTGTGACATGAAACCGTTGCCCTCGTTCAGTGGACCGAAGCCATGCTTCAGCGGCAGCCACTCGCCAGTGCCGTCCGCATTGAAACGCGCAACGTACAGCATGCCATCGTCGAGGAGGTTGAAGTTCGCCGCACGATTGCGCGGATTGTAGCGCCCGTTCGAGACGAACTTGTAGACATACTCACCGCGTGCATCGTCGCCGGAATATGCCACGACCTGACCGGTCGGCGCAATCACAATCGTCGCCGCCTCGTGGCGGAAGCGCCCCAACCAGGTGCGCTTCACCGGCACTGAGTTGGGATTGTAGGGGTCAAACTCGACGATCCAGCCGAAGCGGAACCCTTCATTCGGTTCTTTGGCGATATCGAAGCGATCATGGAAATTCTCCCACCTGCGCTCGGATGCGCCGCTCGGCATCCCGTAGCGGGCATGGATCGCCTTGCGATAGTCGCCATCAGGCAATCTGCGCAAATTGGCGAAATACTGGTGGAAGTTCTCCTCGGCGGTCAGCACCGTGCCCCACGGCGTTTTGCCGCCAGCGCAGTTATTCAGTGTGCCGAGAATGTTGCGCCCCGTCGGGTCGGCATTCGTCTTCAACCATTCGTGGTCGGCTGCCGGACCGCTGATGGTCATTGGCGTGTAGCCAGTCAGTCGGCGGTTATAGGGCGAATTGCGCACTACATTCCAGCGACCATCGCGACCGCGCGCGATTTCGATCACTGATACGCCATGCGCTGCCAGTTCGACGTCGACCTGCGTCTTCGTAGGGTTGGGATTCTCGACATCGTAGCCGGGGAACATCAGTTCCGGGTTGGTGTACTCATGATTGACGACCAGCAAACCGCGCGTCGAATTGTTCGAGGTGTACGACGGCAACGGGAAATAGCCGATATAGTCGCAGTTGTAGCCGAACTGCTTCTCCTGCTTTTCCTTCGTCTGCGTCCAGACGTCGAACTCCGGCGCATCGGCGAAGATCGGCTCACCCCAGCGGATGAGCGTTGCTGCATAGTACCCGTCTGGTACGGCAATCTCATCTACTTCTGGTGCGGTTGGCGAAACTTTGCGGAACTTTGGCAGCATCGGCACCGGGCGCGTTTGCGCTGTAGCAACATCAACGCCCATCGCTGTGGCGGCGACTACCAGCCCTGAAGTAACCGCGGCAGTCTTGAGGAAAGAACGGCGGCTCAGATGCTGTTCCAGAACGTCTTCGAAGTTCTCACCCTTGCCATCGACCGACCGGACGATCAGTTTGTCCTGTTCGTCGCGTCCACCCATAACGACTCTCTCCCTTTCTAGAATCAGAATAGATGCCCCTGGCTCTTGCTCGGGTGTGTGGACAGATTACATACTTCCCGGGGCAGTTGTGATTCTAGCGTGCAGGTTGAGGTGATCAGGCATGCTGGCCGTAAAGTTCTTGTAAGATTTTCGTTAACTCGTGTTAATATATGTGCTCTTCTATTCGTCGCCGCGCTGCGCGCTCGCGATCCGCCAGCACGATCAGGCTGTCGATCAGGCGGATGAGAGTCGCATGAACCGTGTTGATCTGGCGCAGTTCCGGTTCGAGCAACCACCAGGCAATGCGCCGCCGCAGGCGGTCGAGCACCCCGCGTGGCGGTTGCGGTTGGATTTCCCACATGGCGTGCAGCGCCGCGAGTTGTTCCGCCAGGTACGGGTCGCCCTGCGCAACATCGGTCAGCAATGGCAGGCTGTCAGGCGCCGGACGACGTTCGTTCAACGCGCGCGCGATCTGCGCCGCCAGTGGTTCATCGTCCGGTCCAGGCGGGACGAGGAAGATCGGTTCAGGGTGTGGCTTACCGTCGTTCATGGGTGTGGTCCTGTCACAATGCGATACACAGTAAACTCATCATCCTCATAGACCTGCGCGAGTTCCGGTTGCTGCGTAGCGCGTTCGCGCCATCCGGGCCGCTCACGGTCCATAGCATTGCGGCGCACCAGGATATACTCGCCCCCTAATCGCCGGAGGGTTGTCAGGGCGCGTTCGGATGGAAACTCGCGCAGCCATACCAGGTCGGCTGTCGCGCCAGCCGGCTCGAATGTGCCATAGCCCGTCAGACTTGGACGTTTCGAGAAAAGGGCGTAGTACTCGATCGCACCGGAGAAAGAATCAGGGACCTGAAGCGTTGCGCCGGATCCCGGTTGGGTCGCCAGCCAGCGATCAACCGGTCGTGGTGCGGTCGATGCGCTCCATGGAGCGGCGTGAGCGACTTCCAGCAGAACACCGCAGACCGCAACCACCCCCAGCGCCTGCCACGCTCGACGCCACTGCGCAAAACCGGTCAAACCGAGGGCTGCCAGCAGACCGACGCATATCTGGACGTAGAATGCCATGCGTGACCAAGCGCGGATGCTGCGCAGCACCGGTATATGCTCATATGCCAGGAGCGCCGGGAGCGGGATCGTCCGGTCGCCGAGACGCAACTCCGGTCCCAGGCTCAACACAAAACAGACCCCTGCGATGATCAATAGCGTCCACGTGATTGGGCTTCGTCGCCAGCGCCATGCCCCAACGCCCGCCAGCGCCAGCAGCGCAAACCCTGGCGCCACGAGTTGTGCGCCGGCGGTATCGGGCGCAATCTGCGCCGACCACGCGCCCCAGATCGCGTGGTATCGGCTGGGAGTCAGGTAGTCGAGCGGACGCGCGGAAAGGGACAGAAGCGAAGTGTACTCGTGACGGGTGTCGCCGCCGCGCAGCGCCTGGATGGTCGGTTGGGCATAGGGTGCGATCAGCGCCAGTGCGACGAGCGGCGCCGTCAGCGCCGCCGGACCTGCCGTTCGTAGCGAGCGCGTTTCCTTCCAGGGCCAGCGCATCAGCAACCAGAGCGCCATGATCAGCCACAGCGTCGGTCCGTAGTACCACGACGACCACGCCGCCAGTGCGACGCCTGTTCCCATCAGCGCTGCATCAGAGGAGCTTCGCTGCCTGATGAAGCCTTCCAGTCCGTAGAGTGCAAGAACCGTCCACTGCGTACCGATCATGTTCATCTGCCCCAGAGTATGCTGGTATCGCCACAGGCAGAAACCAACGCCAATACCTGCTGCAAATGCGCCCAGTCGCCCGGCGCCCAGACGCTCTGCCAGCAATGCGGTCAAAAGTGTTGTCAGGACGAACGATATGACGATCAGAACATTGTATGTGAGCGTCGATCCTGCAAGCAATGTCAGCGGTAGACCCAGAAGCGTGTGGGCGGGCGTCAACTCGGAATATGCCAGTTCGTATCCGGTGGGATAGAACAGGTATGGAACGAAGGTCGGTGATCGCCGCTCGGCAATCGCGTCGGCGAACCACTGGAGTTTCCAGACGTACTCCAGGTTATCGCCGGGCGGACCGGGGACGAAGCGTGCAGGATCGGGAGTGAGCGGTGCAAGGAGCAGCACAGCGAGAAGGGTCGCGACGCCGGTGATGATCAAGGGAAAGGCTAAATGGTGAGCGTTGAACGTTGAACGTTCAACGCTTGCTTCGGAACCTTTCCATCGCGCAGTAATTAAGAGGAAGAGGGCGAAGACCGTTGCCAGCCCCAGGGTCAGCAGCAATGCTTCCCAACGATGGGCAAAGCGCAGATCGGAATGGCGCATGCTCAGGCTGATCAGTGTGAATAGTGCAACAACAATCCATCGCAGCGCGCCAATACCGGATGATCGGAGCGCAATCAACAGCGCCCAGGCAGCGCCGGTCACTGCTGCCGCCTGCACAGACGGCAACCAGGCGGTTTCGTTGAGCGCTGCACATGTTACTGCAAACGCAACCACACCCAGATCACGTCGATCACCGGGTACGCGCGTGGTGGCAGTGCGGAGCGTGATGTCATTCCCGGCGATCGCGATCCGATGGTGCGGCGCCAGCAGTCGATAGACGCGCGGCGCTGGCAGAACCGGCAGAGTTGCCAGATGAGTGCGGTTCAGATCGACCGCAACCGCTTGCGGCATAGAGGGGGCGACACCCGTCGGCGCAGCCAAGCGCAACATCAGCAGGTGGTCGGTCACACCGTGCGCTGGCAGTCGAACCGTTGCTTCTGCGGTTGTCCACCGGAAGGGGCGCCCATCCGCCTGACTGATCTCTGCTCCATGGAATCCCGTTGCGATGCCGCGATCACTGGCGCCGATGATCACCAGATGCTGCGTGTCCAGAGGGCGGTTGAGGAAAACGAACGACGTGATTGCGACCGCGATCACCATCACTGCATCGAGGATCAGATTGAAACGCGGCGGCGCATAACGTACTGCCGCCGCGTCATCCGTTCCCGCAGCGCCCGGTTCGGAGTGCGAGGGGTTTGTTGCGGAAGCCATACCTGACGAGACTCAGCGCCGCCCTGGGACGGTCACGCGCTGTTCACTCCTGATCGTATGCCTTGATATACAGATCGATAATCTCTTGCCTGGTTGGCTTGCGCGGGTTGTTCGCCGGGCTGCCGCTATCGATGGCTGCATCTGCCATCGAAGGCGCGAGTTCGATCAGGCGTTCACGCTCGACCCCCAGTTGCTTCAGCGATGGGATGCGGATATCGCTGACCAGACGGCGGATGGCGTGCACGACGCGATCCGCAGCCTCCATGACCGAGAGACCCTGAATCGGTTCGCCCATCGCTTCGGCGATCTGCGCATAGCGCACCGGGTCGCCGATCAGACTGAACTCGGTGACGGCTGCCAGCAGCGCCGCGTTAGAAACGCCATGCGCGATATGGAAGTGCGCGCCGATCGGGCGCGACATCCCGTGAACCAGCGCAACCGACGAGTTGCTGAATGCGACGCCCGCCTGGAAGGCGCCGAGCATCATCTGCTCACGCGCTTCGATGTTGTTGCCGTTTGCCCATGCCTGGCGAATATTCTGGGAAATCAGCCGGATTGCCGACAGACAGAAAATGTCGGTCATCGGTTGACGCTTGACCGACACATACGCTTCGATAGCGTGCACCAGCGCATCGACTCCGGTCGCCGCCGTCACGCTCTGCGGCGACGACACCGTCAGCATGGGATCGACAATGGCGATGGTCGGCATGAGATACGGGCTGCCGATCAACATCTTGACATCGGTCTTCTGGTCGGTGATGACGGTGTAGACCGTCGCTTCGCTGCCGGTGCCGGCTGTGGTGGGGATAGCCACGACCGGCACGCCGGGTGCGGCGATTTTCCCGATACCCTTGTACTGCTCGATGGAACCGGGATTGGTCACCAGCACTGCGATGGCTTTGGCTGTGTCGATGGGGCTGCCGCCGCCAACCGCGACGACGAAGTCGCAGTTGCCTTCCCGATACGTCTGCAAGCCTTCCTGAACGTATTCCACCACCGGTTCGGTGTTGACGCCGGCGTACACCGTGCTGGCGATTCCGCTCTCGGCAAGATACTGCTCGACTTTGCCGACCAGCCCCAGCCCAAGCATGATTTTGTCGGAAACGATCAGGGCTTTCTTCCAACCGCGCTTCTGACACTCGGCGCCGACCTGTTCAACCGCGCCTGAGCCGATGAGAACCTGCGCCGGCATGAGAAATGCTCGTGGCGGCATCATGGACAGCCTCCTTTACCAGCAGTTCTTCCTGTACACAACAACGCACGTTTCGGGAGTAACGCTAAGTGTAATCGACATTACGCACAGCGTCAAACCGGTGCTGCCACTGCCAGCAGCCGTGCATGGATCCGCTCTGCTGCGTGCGCCCACGTCCAGCGCGCCGCTGCTTCCTGCGCCGCACGTGCGCCAACCTGTCGCGCTTCGCCAGGGTGTTCATAGACATAGCGCATAAGCGCAATCAGGTGCTCC
>Ga0197142_1000981_pt1 | contig 26322 bp, 20 predicted proteins | sample GBS60_MetaG_FD_148614 | JGI IMG/M metagenome (GOLD analysis project Ga0197142, IMG submission 148614) | Sediment microbial communities from Great Boiling Springs, Gerlach, Nevada, United States - GBS 60_MetaG | ecosystem: Environmental > Aquatic > Thermal springs > Hot (42-90C) > Sediment... | reverse complement strand
GTGTGGGAGCATGGAGGTGAAGAAGGCGGCGGTGGAGGAGGTGCTTCGGTGGTTGGAGGCAGAGGAACGGCTTTCCACGCTGGTGGGGTGGGCGTATATCCAGCAGGCTTTCCAGGCTTTACCCAAATGATTAAGATCTTATTTGACTTAGATTGGTATTATCTTCTAAATAGCGGTATTGAGTTTCTGTTTGAGCCAGCCGGCCAATTTTCGGAAGGCCTGACTGCGGTGAGAATGATAGGCCTTGTAGGAAGAGCCGAGCTGAGCGACCGTTTGAGAGACACCCGCAGGGATGAAAACCGGATCATACCCGAAGCCCTCGTTACCTGCGGCCTCATGCGCGATCTGCCCCCACCATATACCGGTAAAGAACCGATAGTTGTGAGGACCTTCATGAGCCAGGAGTACAGCAGCGAAGTAGGCCTGGCGCTGAGAAATGCTCCGCATGGCAGATAAAAGGCGTTGGGGGCCGCCATATTCAGCAGAATGCACGCCGGGATCGCCCCCCAGAGCGGGTACGAAGAGGCCGCTATCCTCTACGATAAGAGGCCCAAATCCCATTTCCGCATAGAAGCGGGCTTTGGAGAGGGCGTTCTCGTAAAGGGTATGATGGGGTTCGGGTGCTGCGGGGAGATGAGGCGGGAGAGGCTGAAGGCAAATAAGATCTTGAAGGATCAGTCGGGCTTCGGCGAGCTTGTGGGGATTCTGAGTGGCGAAAGTCCAGGTTTCAGCCCCCGCTGCGTTTGACATGATGGCCCTCAGATTTCAGGAAAGTCATGGCGCGTTCGATGCAATCCCCCTGCAGCAGAATGGTTCCCTCTTTCAAGGTGCCGCCGGTGGCACAGGCGGCTTTGAGCCGACGCGCCAGGGCTTCGAGGTCTTCGGTTCGGCCTGCTAATCCCCGTACCTCCACGACCCACTTGCCGCCTGCTATTCGCCGCCGCATGAGCGTAAGCGTCTGCCTTTCCGGTGTGGGCGGCTCCGGCGAAGCCTCTCTCATCTCGCGGGTGGTATAGACCAGGCGGGCGGTCGTCTCATCTGTGGTACGCTTGACCATAACCCAAAAATACAGCCAAACCGGGATCATTATGATGCGATTATTAGCGGGTGAAGAGGGGCATCACCGCCCAGCTCCGGTTAGTTTCAAGCTATTCAGCCCTTGATCAGACGAAAACATGCCCGTCTGAGACAAAAACTCTCTGGATGAGGGCATGTATTCCTTTACGGTATGAGAGGGGATCTTAATCGGGCTGGCGGCCAGAGCCATACCCTTCATGTACTAATCCCAGAACAGGCGATGGGTAGAGACCTGATTGGTTTCTGTGACGCGGAGAAGGTACAGGCCCCGTGCCAGAGGACGCTCAAAGAAGGCAGGCGCATGAACCGGCGTCTCCAGGAGGACCTTGCCGGAAGCGTCCAGGAGAGTGAGGGTGAGTGAAGAAGAGGGGTAGATGTAAAAGCCGTTTTCGGTGGGGGTAAGGGTGTAGGTGCGGACAGGGGAGGGGGGCCGGGGCGAGAGAGAAGAGCTAAGGCCACTGAGCCGGTATAGTTGAATCCCACCTCGCCGGATACCGACAGCAAGCCAGGTGCTATCATTATAAGCCCAGGTAGAGGGACTGGTAAAGGTGCCGGGTTGAGTCGTCGTGGCAAGGTCCCCGACAGGAGTCCAGGGAGCAGTGGGATTGCTCCAGTCAGGCTGATACAGGCGTAAAAAACCGGTCATATTGCCCACGAGGAGATGGGGTGCGTAACCGGGAAGGGTCAGGATAGCAGGTCTGGAAAAGCCCAGCAGAGTGCTGAGCGTATCCCGGACTTCTATTTGGCCGAGAAAGTCGGTAAGGAGCTGGAAAGAGCCATTCTGGTTGACAAAGAGGCTGAGGCGTCCGTTTCGGGTACCGACAATGAGATCGAGATCGCTGTCGTTATCTATGTCGTAGAGGAGGGGGGCGGCTTCGCTGCTCACGGAAAGGAAGGACTGAGTGAGAAGCTGAAAAGATTGGGTATTCGGGGAAGTTTCCTCCCAGCGCCAGAGGTCACCCGTACTCGTGCCCATGATAAGGTCCAGGCGTTGATTGCCGTCAATATCGCCCACGGTGAAGATCGGGGCGGTAAGGTTGCTGTATTGCGGGAGATTAAGCCAGTTGGAGTCGGCAAGGACGAAACCCTGAGCATTTCCAAAGAAAAGCCAGGCCCGGGCGGTGGGACCTGAAGGCTGGTAACTCTGTCGGCAGGAGAGGATGAGGTCGGGGTAGCCATCGGTATTCAGGTCAGCCAGAGTAGGGTGGGCGCCCGTTCCGATATCTATCATGGTGTGGTGGAGCCATCCGATGACCGGGGGCGCCCAGGCCGGCGAATCTATGCGGCCGATATTGGGGTAGAACCAGACGCTGTATTGATCCATGCCGGAGAGGCCGTCATTATTGGCTACAATAAGGTCTGGGATCCCATCTCCGTTACCATCTTCGTAGAAAGCTGCCGGAAAATCTGGCATGACAGCTGGATGAGCAGGCGGGTAAGGGGCCTGAGCCGTAGCCGGGTCTATATGGGCTACCGTGCGCGTACCGCTATTGTAGCCGGCAATCAGGTAAGGAGGCCCAAAATCCCCTACTATCAGGTCTATAAGCGTATCGCCATTGAGCTGGAGAGGGAGAAGAGCTCCCCCCGCGTGCTGAACCCGCTGGGGACGCTGACCGGTTCCGCAGAAGTAGTTGGAGAAAGAAAACTGATTGGTGGTATAGTCGTAGTTTTCGTACACATGCCCCCAGCAGCTGGAGGCCATTTCCAGAATGAGGGTGTCGGGGCGATTGAGGAGCTCCATGGCGTTATTTCGGTGCCATTCAATCAGAGTGCCCAGCACTTCATAAACCAGGAAATCTAAATCCCCATCGCCATCTACATCTATGATTCCTGGAAGGTCGATGGAACCACTGTATAGGGGAGTGACATAGCCATAATAGCTACTCTTGATCGTGTCATAAGCGAGCTGCCAGATAGGTGGGGCGCCAGCGGGATTTACATTGCGCCAGAGGCGGATGTTGGAGCCGACAGGGGTGGCGGTGAAAAGGTCCTTATCGCCATCCCCGTCGTAGTCTCTCAGGAGCATCCAGTGATGCACCTGGGGGAAGTATACGCTAAGGTCCGGACGGTAGACCCACAAAGCCCCCTGCCTCTCAAAGATGAGGATACGACCGTCCATGCGATCAAAGACTACCATTTCATCCTGGTTGTCGCCTGTGAGGTCTATGGTAGAAAACTGAGGGGCATGAAGGCCACCACTCCACGCATTAGTCAGGGTGTCTCCAGCTTTCCACACCACCTGTGGAAATATTTGGGTGACCTGCGTGTAAGCCACACCGACCCAGAGGCTTACGAGTATGACCTTCATCTGACAAATATAACCTATTTTTGTCAGGTATGCGGTCGTGGATATTGCTTGTCGGGCTTAGTATTTTTACCGGGAGCCTGTATGCCCAGCAAAAGAAGAAGGGTGGAGACCCACAAAAAGCCCAGAAGAAAGAATGGAAAAAAAAGGCCAAGCAGTATGTAAAAAATCCTCTGGCGCTCAAAGCCCGAGAAGAGAGCTTTCAGCGTCAGATTCAAACCAAAGATCAGGAGATAGAAGAGCAAACCAGACGCAACCGGGAGCTTCAGGCACGGATAGCCGAGCTTGAAGATCAGCTTCGAGCCAGGCAATACAGTATGGACTCTCTGCAGAGTGAGATGATCCGACTGAAAGCCGCTTACGAAGCCGAAAAGAAACAGGCACGCCTGGATGTTATGCCAGGGCTGGTATTTAAGGTGCAGATTGGAGCTTTTCGGCTGTTTGACATGCGGAAGTATGCCCAGGATAATCCATTCTTTGAGGCGGAAGCGCTGGGAGATATCAATCGTTATACCGTGGGGCGGTTTCGGGATTTAGCGCTTGCGGAGGCTTTTCAGAAAGATATCAAGCGCCTGGGGATAAGAGATGCCTGGGTCGTTCCATTCAAGGATGGCGTGCGCATCACGATGAAAGAGGCGAAAGATATGCTAAATGCCCAGGGGGTGGCCACTCCAAAGTAAGTCCTTAATATGCCCTGGTGGGGCATAATAGGGCTGCAGGTTCAGATTTTCGCGGTTGGGGATGCGGGGGCGCTGACCGAGCGACAGGCGCGCCTCTACCAAAAACACTGGCAGGAACAGGCCACCGCAAAAGATATTTTGATATGGCTGGGAGACAATCTTTATCCGGCGGGTTATACGGGAAGCCGTCGCAGCCGACGCCGATGGGAGCGTCTGGTGCGGGTCTCCCGGAGTTTTCCCGGCAAAGTCTATGCAACCCCTGGTAATCACGACTGGAAGGCAGGTCTGACGGGGCTCCTTTACTGCGAGCGAGACATAACTCACCTGCCGCCTCCCGGCGAGATGGGCCCCTCAGTGGTTTGGGCCGAACCCTACGCCCTGATTTTCATGGATTCCGAGCTCTACATCCAGACCGGCGGGCAAGGTTTCTCCTGGGAGCGATTGGATTCCATTTTGACGCACCTAACGGATACGATTTTACCGATAGTGATCCTGCATCATCCGCCGGTTACAACCGGTCTGCATGGCGGCTTTTTCCCGCCGGGAGCCCATGTTTTTCCCTTACGGACGCTGAGCCGCTACCTGTATCTACCGCTTCCGGGCATAGGGACGATTTTTGTCTGGCTGAGAAAAGTCGCAAAGCACCCGACCGATCAGGCGTATCCGGCTTATCGGGCCTTGGCCGATAGCTTACAGCAGCGAGCTCTCAGGAGCAATCGAAATCTGGTGTTTTTATCGGGACACGACCATAACCTTCAGGTGCATCAACTTGGAAAAGGCACCTTTATCGTGAGCGGAAGTGGCTGCAAGACCGAACCGGTATCCCACCGAAAAGCCCTATGGGCAAAAGCCCGGGTGGGATACTGGACAGGTATGCCCCACCAGTGGCAAGCCTACACCCTCTCCCCAAAACGCAAACAACTCTATGTGCATAGGCTCTCGCCATGAGCCTTCACCGACTCATCCGACGACTCCTAGCTTTACACCTTTTAGAGGGAGGCCTTTTATCACACCCACCGGCGAATTTGGAGATTTGAAATTTTGCCGTACCTTTGTAGAGAAAGGAGGTACCTATGAATACCACTAAGAACCTGTTTGTGGTCGTAGCGCTTGCTGCTGGCCTGTGGGCACAGCCTGACCTATTCTTCAATCAGGGCGGGCTCGTGCATGTCCAGGCAAATGCCCTCTTATATGTCCAGGGCGGCTATGTCAATAACGACCAGGGCGCCAATCAGGGCATTACCCACAACTACGGCACCATCCGACTCGTCAATGATGGTACGGGTACATGGCGCGGCAATCTCACCAATGGCACCGGCGCCGACTTCAATACCTATCCCGGATCCTGGGTGTATTTACAGGGCGATTTCAGTAATGATGGCGCCTACCGAGCCGGCACGGGGACTTACGGGGGCACGATTGAGTTCAATGGTGTGGATATCCAAAACTACCAGAATACCACCAATGCCACCGAATGGACCCTGCATGATGTGCGCATAAATAACACGGCTACCGATATACTTCAAAGGCATGTGCAGATTACGAATAATACGGCCACGAATAAGGACATGTTTATCAGAAACAGTCTAACCCTCGTGAGCGGGCGCATCCACACCGGTGGTTATGAGGTGCGTGTTGCAAATGGTAGCCCTAATGCCGTTCAAAGAGGGGTTCCGGTAGATTGGCCTCCTTTCCAGCCACCTAATTTCGCAGATTTACCCCTTCAAAACAGGGATAAGTATATCTTTGGCACACTACGATGGAATACCTCTATAGGCAATCTTACATACCGCTTTCCGGTAGGAGGCTCTCCTGCGGATGCGGCAAATGGAGGAAGGGGTATTCAGGGCTTAGAGATAGAGGTAGAGGATGACGGGCAGTCAGCGGTAGGATTTCTGAGGGTTTACTTTGACCCTACCGTTCAAGCTCCTTTTACTGAATCGCCATATTGCAGACCGCCTGACAATACTAATCGTAGCTACACTCCTCTCAATAATGGACGGTGGGCCATAGAATCTCGCAACTCAATGACGGGGGGTACTTTCGCGATTGCATGCATTGACTTCTGTTACATAAAGGCGGTACGCATGTACAACAGAGTCGTTACGAATGCTACAACAAATGGTCAATGCCCCAATGCTGGCGATCCCGGCAGTCCCAATGATCCTTTCTTTGGTACCCTTCCTTCCGATCTGTGTTATGTAGGGTACAATCAGCACAGTAGTGGCAGCGGTAAGCTGAATCCTCCAAATAATTGTGAAGGTAGTAATACCGGATTCAACGTAAGACGTACATTCAACCAGACCCCTCCCATGGGACCGAATGGTACCCCATTTGTCGCTACAGTCTATACCAATAATACGCCCCTACCCTCGGATGAACTGCGCCTTCGCGCCGCTCCGAGTGGTCAATCCATCCGCCTCACCTGGGATATCACCCAGCCCGAAGCCGAATACATCTTAGGCTATGAGCTGTACCGCAAAAACGAAAATGGTACCTTCACCCGCATCGCCCAGATAGACAGGCAGGGCCGCATGCAGTACACCCATGACGATGCCTATGTGGCGCCCAACACCCGCTACTTCTATCAGGTTGGACAGCATGACATCTTCGGGAATGTGCGCTACTCGAATATCGTAGAAGCGATTTTGCCGGCCCGGGGTGATGCCTTCTCGGTACAGATTCAGCCCAATCCCATCATCAGCGAGGGGCACCTGCTGGTCAATATTCCTGCTGAAGGTACGCTGTCCTTCACCCTCTACGATGCGGCCGGAAAGACGGTTGCCCAGCACAGCTGGAACCTTACCGCCGGTGCGCACCAGCTGGACCTTACTCCTATCCTCGCCCGGGTCGCCGCAGGCAACTACAATGCCCATATCATGCACGGTGGCGAGGTAAAGACCCTGCGCCTCATCAAGGTCGATCATATGCGCTAAACTTCAACAGGGATTTATCGATGCGTGGGGGGCGGCAGGATAGACCTGCTGCCCTCTTCCTTTTATATCGTATGCTCCTCTGCCATCAGGCACGAAGAAAACCATGGTGCTATAACTTTTTGCATCTTTGCGCAGATGGCACAGGCAGTGGACATCTATAATGGCATGATTTTGCGGCTGGATGGGGAGCTGTATGAGGTAGTCGAGTTTCAGCATATCAAACCTGGCAAGGGCAACCCCTATGTCTATACAAGGCTGAAAAATGTTATTACGGATCGGGTCTTTGAGCGGAATTTTCCCTCTAATACGCGCATAGAGCCGGTGCGGGTGGAGCGGCGTCCCTGTCAGTACCTCTATCAGGAGGGGGATGTGTATTATTTCATGGAGGCGGAGACTTACGAGCAGTTTCCCGTGCCGAAGGAGCAGATACGGGGGGTCGAGTTTCTGACAGAGAACCAACTCTGTGAGGCGCTGTGGGATGCGGATACAGATACGCTTTTATTCGTGGAGCTGCCGCAGTTTGTGGTGCTGGAAGTGGTGGAGGCCGAAATGGCCGTCAAAGGCGATAGTGTAACCAATATTATGAAGAACGCCGTACTCGCTTCGGGGGCCCGGATAAAGGTGCCTCTCTTCGTGGAGACCGGCGAAAAAGTCAGGATTGATACCCGAAAGAAAGAGTATGTCGAACGCTTCAAAGGCTGAGAGTTATGGAAACGAAAGAGATACTGGATTTATTACGATTTCTGAGCAAGAGTGACTTTACGGAGGTTACGATTGAGGGCGCAAACTGGAAGTTATCGGTGCGGCGAGGCGGTGGGGCGCCTGTGGTTGTTTCTGCACCGGTGAGTGTGCCTCAGGCGCCGGTGTCGCTGCCCGTGAGTCTACCTACAGCGCCTTCAGCGCCTCTGGCTGCCAGCCCCGCACTGGAATCCTCCCAGGCGGCTTCTATCGAGCCTCCCAAGAAAAATACGGTCTACATTCGTTCGCCCATGGTTGGGACTTTCTACCGCGCACCTGCTCCGGACAAGCCGCCGTATGTACAGGTAGGAGACATCATTCAAAAGGGTCAGGTGGTTTGCATTATTGAGGCGATGAAGCTCTTCAATGAAATTCAGTCGGAGGTAAGCGGAAAGGTGGTGCGCATTCTGGTAGAAAACGCTCAGCCCGTGGAGTACGATCAACCGCTTTTTGAGGTAGAACCTACTGAGTAGGGTAATGTTTAAGAAGATACTGATTGCGAACCGTGGCGAAATAGCGCTGCGGATTATACGTACCTGTAAGGAGATGGGGATTTCTACGGTAGCGGTGTATTCCACGGCGGATCGGGAGAGCCTGCATTTGCGCTTCGCGGATGAAGCCGTATGCATTGGGCCACCGCCGAGTAAGGATAGCTATCTGAATATTCCAGCCCTCATGTCGGCGGTAGAGGTGACCGCAGCGGAGGCGGTGCATCCCGGGTATGGCTTTCTATCGGAAAATGAGAAGTTTGCCCGTATATGTGCAGATTATGGGGTGAAATTTATCGGTCCTTCACCGGAGGCGATTGCGGCGATGGGGGATAAAGCGACGGCCAAGGCCACCGCAAAGAAGGCGGGTGTCCCCGTAGTGCCGGGCTCTGAAGGGGTGCTGGCCAACCTCGCCGAGGCCCAGAAGGTAGCCCGCGAAATAGGCTACCCCGTGCTCCTCAAAGCTACAGCCGGGGGAGGGGGCAAAGGCATGCGTGTCGTATGGAAACCCGAAGACCTGGAAGACGCCTGGAATATCGCCCGGGCTGAAGCCCAGGCTGCCTTCGGCAATGACGGCCTCTACATGGAAAAGTACATCCAGAATCCCCGTCATATCGAAGTACAGGTCGTGGGCGACCAGTATGGAAACGTCTCTCATCTATCCGAACGGGATTGCACCATCCAGCGGCGCCACCAGAAGCTCATCGAAGAGGCGCCCAGTCCGGTCATCACCCCAGAACTGCGTGAAAAATTAGGGGAAGCCGCCGTCCGTCTGGCCAAGGCCATTCAATACGAGAGCGCCGGCACCGTGGAGTTCATCTTTGATCAGGATACGGGTGAGTTTTACTTTATGGAGATGAATACCCGCATTCAGGTGGAGCATCCCGTGACCGAGGAGATATTTTTCTTTGACCTTATCAAGGAGCAGATTAAGGTAGCGGCCGGGGTTCCTGTCTCGGGTCGGCACTACTTTCCCACGAATCGCTGGGCCATGGAAGTGCGTATCAATGCCGAAGACCCGTATAATAACTTTCGCCCCACTCCGGGTAAGATTGAACATTTTCACAAACCCGGGGGGCATGGCGTTCGGGTAGATACGCATGTGTATGCGGGTTATCACATTCCCTCGCACTATGACTCCATGATTGCGAAGCTTATCGTGGCGGACTTTTCTCGTGAAGAGGTGATAGACAAGATGCTACGAGCCTTGGATGAGTTTATCGTGGAAGGGCCTGGCCTGCAGACTACCATACCTATTCTCAAGCAGATTCTGCGTACAGAGGCCTTCCGAAAGGGAGCTTACAACACTCGTTTTTTAGAGAATTTTCACTTTCGTTGATATTTCGATAAGGGTTGTGCCCAAAAATGGGTCAGGATTCGTCCATAGAGAGGGATAGGGCGGGGGAACACCGGGGCCGGAATCCGGTTTTTCCGGGGGGACGGGCTAAGGCGGGAAACTTTGCGTGAGGGATGCGGAGGGCCGCCCGAAGGGCGGGTCTCGCCAGTAGCGAGACGGAGAGGACTCTTGCCCCCGAACCCCGAAGCCAGCCCGGCCCCGAGTGCAGCGAGGGGGCAAGCCCAAAAACGAATCTCGAATCATTTTTTGGTATTATTTTGCACCGCAGTCGCAAGGTGGTGGCATATCCGCTTAGGTGGGCACTCAGGTTTTAGCTCATATTGCGCTGGAAGGGATATTTTCCGACACGCGTTATTTGGGTTTTGTTACTTTGACTGCTATGGTTGGAGGAGCGCATGAGGTAAAGCATATCTTTCCTGATCGCCCTGATCTATGAGGGATTTTTATTTGCATCTGCTATTCCAGAGCGCAAATGCCAGAAACCGAAGTCCTGATCATCTCTCAAAAATCCCTTAACTATTAGCTGCCCAAGGTTGTAGATCGCTTGCATGAAGGCAGGAGAAATGGTCCCAGCACCCCCGCCCCTAAACCCCTGAGTCAGCCCGAGCAAAATGAGAGAACCCACCGAAATTTACTCTTGCTTCACAGTTTAGGCGTTGTTTTGCATACAACTCATTTCGACAGGAACTATGAGCAACACGAACAAGTTTATTGGCTTGCTACTCGTACTACCTGCGTGGGCCCAAACCGTCCTCGTGAGCGGCACCGCCGAAGGCTCCTTCGAAGGAGGTACAGGCTGTACAGGGAATAGTTACACCGTCGACGGCTGGACGATTGTTAACGGCACCCTCCCAAACCGCTGGGCCGTCAATACAGGTGCCGGCGCTACCCACGGTACTAATGCTATATATATTACCAACAACTGCACACCTAATCCCCCGCCCCACTTCTATAACATCAACTCAGGAACGGTGGTCCATTTCTACAGAGATATCACCATCCCTGCAGGTCAGCCGTACCTTTCAATCAGCTTTGACCTCAAAGTACAGGGGGAGACTGGCTGGGATGATCTCGAGGTCTTCGTAGCGCCTACCACAGTGAACCCCTCAGCCAATAGTCGTGTCGATGCCCAATATCGCGTGGCATCGTTTGTTATGGTAAGCCAAAACTGGGTATCTCGAGTGATTGAGCCATGTGCCCCGTATACGCCAGGGAATTACCGTATCATATTCTCCTGGCGCTGTGGCACTCAGATAGGTACTCAGCCTCCTGCTGCATTAGATAAAATCGAGATCAAGGTAGATAGTAAGCCTTTTTGTAGTCAGCTGGGCACGGGGGTTCAAGATATAGGGGCGCTTGCTCCGGGTAATGCCTGGAATAGTGGAGCGGGCACCACCTGCGGACAAGTGAATGACATCATTGCAACGGAAGTGCTAACCTGCGGGAGTGGCAACTACTATAACGGGCAGGATAAGGTTTTTATTTTCACTCCCACGCAGGATGGCACTGTGGACATCACTCTCACCCCTAACGCAGCAAATCCAAGATTCGGTCTCATGCTGTACGGGGGCTGTCCGAGGTGCTTTGGGTGTCTGGCCTGTGCGCAGAGCCTCAATGGACCCTATCAAATATCCGCGTATGTGGAGGCAGGGAAACCTTACTACCTCGTCGTAGACCACGAGGGGGGTGCATGTGCCGCCTACAATAACATCTCCATATCCCTGACGGCTCCCGGTACGCCTCATCCCGCCTGTAGTGCGCCACCTGCATTTACAACCTTTCCTACCAGTGTGAGCGGAGATCTCAACGGAGCGCCCCTCCTGAGGCTGGGCAGCACTCCCTTGGGTTGTGGTCTGCAGGCTGGCTGCGGGGATAGAGTGGGGCACTGGTATAGATTCGTTGCACCCGGTCCAAACATGTATATAGTAGTCACCCCTGATGCCCCTAATGCAGACCCTGCCGTAGCGGTCTACACAGCGCCCAGCTGTAACGGCCCTTTCGTACAGGTACCATTGGGACAACAATGGGCGTGTAATGACAATGGATGTAACGCTATACCTGGAACCGCTAAACTCTACCTCACTACCCTAACGGCGGGTCAAACTTACTGGATAGCCGTATTCCCCGGGGCTACGAATGTGCTTGGTCCCTACACCCTGTATCTGGGTCATCCGCCCAATAACCATATACCCGCTCAATGGACAGGAACCGCCAGTTCCGATTGGACCAATGTAAATAACTGGCATACTTGTGAAACGCCAAACTGTGCTACAGATGTTATTATTCCCCCTTCAGCTAACTCACCCATAATCAATGCAGCACAGACGGCTGTAGCAAGGGACCTGACCGTTCAGGCCGGCGCCACTCTGACGGTCAACGGCACCCTCAATATCTGTGGCGATCTTATCGTGAATGGAACCTTAGGTGGCGCGGGTTGGGTGCAATTCATTGGTAATAATCAACGCCCTACCCAGAACATCTCGGGTAATCTCACCGGCACCTCCTACATTCCCAACCTGCGCCTTCAGCGGAGCAGTAACGGCATTGTCGCTCTTCAAACCGATGTCCAGACTGGGAATGTAGATATAACCAATGTAGTCACGCATACTCTAAATCTCAATGGTAAAAAGCTGTACGTTCGTGGTAACTTCAATAATGCTGCTGCCTTCAACTTAGTACAGACAAACATACTAGGTAGCACTCTCATATTCAATGGTAGCGGTCCGCAAACTTATACTGATCCCGGAAGCGATCCGCTGCGGGATGTGATCGTTGATCAAAGCGTAGTTTCAACTATAACCTTGAATAACACGATGAGGATCAGACCTGGTGGCACGCTGACCTTGACACAGGGTATTATAGTGGCTCCAGTAGCCTCTACGAGGGAAGTTCGTGTTGAGAATACCACTCCCGCAGCTGTCAGTCCTGGCAATCCTAATAGTTTTATTGCTGGATACCTGCGCCGTTATCTCAATAATACGGGTGGTTCGTATGACTTTCCAGTAGGATTACAGAACCCCCAGCGTTACAGCCGAATAAACTTCAACTTTTCTGGTAATCCGAGTGTACACAATCTACTGGCGGTATTCAACAGCTGGGCACCTGTTTTGACCCCGTCAGGCAATCCAATCAGCGAATGTGGTGCGAATTACAGCACCTGTCCCATGCTCGATAATGGCTACTGGACTGTGAATGCCTATCAGGCTGATTTTAGTACTCAGGTGAATACAAGCGGTTCTTACGAGGTTACGCTTTACAATACAGGATACAATTTATGTGCTGGTGCTCAGCAGTTTGGCGTCTTGAAGAACAATGGCGATGCGGCGACGCCCGGGGACTGGTTCATTCAGAATCCGGGCTGCCATGCAAATGCAAATCCAGCGGTGGTGAGCCGGCCGGGGATGAGCGGTTTCTCGCACTTCGGGACGGGGCAGAGTACGCAGCCATTGCCAGTGAGCCTTTTAGACTTTCACGGGCGGGCCTTACCCGATGGAAGTCATGAGCTATCCTGGCAGGTGGATGCAACAGCTGGCAGTTCGGTACAACGCTTCATACTGGAGGCCGGGAGCGAGCCGGCGAGTCTGGTTCCACTTGTTAGCTTGGAGGGAGGGGTCAGGCAATATCGTCGGCAGTCCCCGCCATTTGGACGGACGATCTATAGACTACGAGTGGTAGATTCAGAGGGATATGAAGTACAGAGCTCTGCGATAGAATTAGAGCGTCGGCCCGGAAGCACTCGGGAGCTTTTCATATCCCTTTATCCTAATCCTGCTCGTGAGGAAGTAACGGTTTACTGGCGGACAGATGCAGTGGAGCCGATGCACCTCACCATGTACAATACCCTGGGTCAGGAAATGCTGCAGCAGATATTAGAGGCTCCCGCCACGGAGGGAAATGTAGGGATATCCTTGCAAGGTCTCACTGCTGGACTGTATCTGGTGGAGTTGCGGCAGGGTGATCGGCTGGTAACCGGACGGCTGGTCATTGAGTGAGACTGAGCCTCGGTTTATAGCTGGCATAATAAAACCAAGTTCAGTTATGCGCTCTCCTTGAGGACGACCCATTGAAATTTTTCCCCTATCCTGAAATTATCCTCACATATTCACATCATACCATTTGGGGCCGTATCCTTTCTTTTCAGGGTGGCTACTTAACCCCGGAGGCCTTGAATTTGTGCCGAGAGACCGACCTGTATTCAAAGAGTTTTTGGCTCAAATTGGTATTATAAAGCTGCGTAGGATAGGGAACCCTTCTGAAACTCTTCCGACTCAGTGGGGAGAAGGCTCTGGAAGTGTGGGTAGTATTAGCGAGCACTGAGGTAAGCTTCAGTATGGTATCAACCCGGTCAGGGGATTAATTTTTCTGCGGGCTGGTCCATCCGCCGCCTCCGATTTGCAGGCGGAGATAGGGCATCCCGAAGCTGACCTGAGGGCCACCAGAGATACGGCGGCCGTCAAGGCCTTCCCAGTCTTTCCAGCCCGGGCCAGCTACATAACCGGCCGAAATCCCCATCAAAAAGCCCCCAAAGTTCTTTTGTACTTCTATGGCGCCGCCCACAAGGGCGCCGCCTGTCCCCATCCAAGAGAGATAAGTAGTGGTCGTAGCAACCTGGTCAAAGGGGACGGGAGAGGCATCCTCTCGGATCTGAAAGTCGAGTCCGCCACCTCCGACCATAGCCACCGGCATAATCAAAAGGCCACCTCCAAGGGGGAAGAAATAGCCTATGCGGGCCCAGCCGCCTCCTCCGCTTACTTTTTGACCGAAGAAGGTTCCTCCCTCTCCACCTATATGAAAGCGGCCCAGATAGCCCCCTCCTCCACCCCCAATCCCCACGCATGCTCCGGGTGCCTGATAAGAGAGGCCTTGAGCTTTCAGGGCATTAGCCAGGCGATCAAGTCCCATGAGGCCCCCGTACTGCACCCAGAACCACCCTCCACCTCCATGAAGACGGGTGCTCTGCGCCCATAGAAAGCTGCTTGCAAGCCACGCAGCCACAGCGGCTATGATTACGAGGGTACTGAGGGCGTTTCGCATGCTGCAAAAGTAAAGCTTTTCTCGAATATACAACCCGAGAGCAGTGTCTGTATATGTCCAGAGTCTTCCTGGATGTTTTGAGCATCGGGCGGGGGGAAAAGGTAAAAACTCGCGGATCGGGCTGCATGGAGGGAGGCATGATCTGGGCTGCCCTGAGTAGTTTTACAGATGCGCGGCGGTCAGGGCCGCGGGCGCTGGCCGCCGCGCCCGTACCTATTCGGATACCCCTCGAATCAGACTGGTATAAGGGCAGATAAGGTTCAAGGTCTGAGGCTCAGGGTCAGCCATCGGATGCTCTGCCGCTTTTCGTCTACGTAGTACAGGTAAGGCTGTCCATTCCACAGGGTGAGCTGGGCTTCGGCAGGGGAGAAGGGGAGGGGGTAAGGTTTGAGTTTCTGACCGGGGCTTCCCTGATAAAGCACCCATCCGGTGGGCATCTTGAGCAAAAGCCACAGCGTTTCTCCCGCTACCAGCGTTTGCCACTGGGTGCGTTCGGGGACCGGGCTCAGGAGGGTGCCGGCCGACTCTTTCTGGCCGGTTTTGAGGTTGTAAATCGCATAACCTAACTCCCAGGTGCCGGGATAAGGATTGCCAAGGGCAGTAACAAGGAGTTGATCGCTTTTCCACCGGGTGAGCTGCGGGTAAAGGGCATGGCGATAGGAGAGTGCTTTATCCACGGCCCAGAGAATCTTACCCTCTGGTGAGAGGGAGAGGAGCGCTATAGCCTGCTCGTAAGGGCCCGGTGCTTCTTCACAAAAAGCTACATATAAAGAGCCATTCTCCTCATAGAGTGCTCGGGCAAAGCGCTGGGGCTTTTGATTGGGGCGTAAAGGTTGCGGATTAGCTGGCTTCCCCAACGGGCCCAATCCATAATAAACCTGATAAATATCTGGTGTGGCCTCGCTCCAGAGATGATGAACTCTACTGCTGTCAATTACAAAGTAGAAACAATTGCTCTGGAAGTTAGTGGTACCTCTCCAGCCAATCTCTGGAAGAAGCGGCATAATCGAGCGATAGTACAGGTCGAAGCCTGTTTCTTCCATACTGCGATTATCGGTCCAGGTTACATGCAGGGCGTTACGGTACCTGAGCCACCGCGCATCACTCTGAACCCGGTCGGCAATGCATACGGGGATTGGCCCCTTTGCAAAAAGCTTTTCCCCTGAGGATAAAAAAGCCTGAGCATACAGGTCATCTTCCACATCGGACTCATGCGCCTGCCACAAAATCCAGATGGTATCTCCTGTGGCTACTATGTCTGCGAGCCGCTCTTCTCCCTGAGTTTGGAGGCCAGCAGGAAGGCCTTCCAAGGGCCATAAGGGTTCTCCCCGTGCCGATAGAGATTGAAGGTAAATCTGAGGCTTCTGCGCAAAGTCCCGGTTATCCTGCCATGCCAGAAGGATCCCGTCTTCCCAGGGGTAAACCCGCAAGTTCTGCAAGGTCGCCTGGGGATAGATTGTGCCCTGCAAATCAACTTTTTTTTGAACAGTGCCGTCACTTTTTACATAGTATAACCGTGGGTGAGTGCCTTGTAAGGGTATATCTTCTAAAAAAGCTACCCAGAAGTATTGAAAGTCCTGAGGATAAGCTATCAAATGCCGCTGTGCATGGCTATTTGAGACCAGGGCCCGGCCGCTGAATTCCCATAGCCGTTCTCCATTGGCGGATATGCGCTGATAGTAAATATCGGGCTGTATATGCCGAAAGTCTTCCCAGATGACTATGGCTTCGTTTTGAAAATAATCTAAGATAAGGTGGGGATTGGATTGAGGTCCGGGCAGGGCAATCAAGGGAGCTCCTTCGGGGGTCAGGAGTCTTTTCCCCGAGCTGATTTCCACTCGCTGGTAGTAGATGTCCCAATCCTGATTGCGGTTGTCTTCCCAGACGATGAGGAGCTCGGTGCCTCGTTTGTAGAGGCGGGGGTTTTGCTGGTCACCGGTTTCGAGGCAGAGGGGGACCTCATAGATTTTCTGAGCATGGCGGTTGTATCGGACGAGATAGAGATCCTTACCGGCGCTGTGGAGATGCGAACTTTCATAAACACCGAAGAATCCGCCATATCCGTCGTCGGTAAAGGTGGCATGATAGATGGTGTGGGGGAGGGTAGAAAGCGGCTGAGCACTGCTGAGGGGCTGGCCTTCCCAGCCAAACTTTTGGGCCATGAGGTTCCAGTTTTTATCTGTGAAAGCTTCCCATACGAGCCATATTCCGTCGCTGGCACTGCTAAGCACTCTGAGGTGGCGTTTGGGACGCGAGGAAGTATCCACTCGGGTTACGAAGCGCTTTTCACCCTGAATGGTGTAGCCATACAGGATGACTTCCTGACCCGTGAGCAGCGCAATCATAAAAGCCTGATGAGGGGTAGCCCATACCCGGATTTCGCCCGTCTGACCTGCTATGGGAAGGTGGTTTTTCCACAGAAACCGGTTGTCGCCAGCAAGGGAAAAGATGTTCAGCCTTCCTGCGCACAGGTAGGCCCCGTAAAGGCGATTGTCACTACTTACCAGGCCATCCCAGGCCAGAACGGGAAGGCTATCTCCGGCGGACAGATTCCACCCGCTCTGAGAAGTATAACTGTACCCACTGCTATCCAGATGGTGTATGTAGAGGTGGGTTTGCCCGTGTCTTTGGGCCCGATAGCCTACCCAGGCATCCTGAGCATAGCCGGGGAGTAGTTTGAGGTCCTGCGCCACCTGAGTACCCGAGGGATAGATGGGCCCTATTTGAAGCCACACCACCAGAAGATTAAGCATGCCCCAAAGAAGGGAGGTTTTGAGGCATTTGTAATACTTTTGCCCCATGCGCCATAGAATGCGCCCGATATTGTGGATAGCCACTGCTTGGCTCATCGTATGGACAGGTACCAGCTGCTGCCGGAAGGATGGCACCGTATGCCTGTACGACAAGCCCTGCGGTGGCGCAGTCGGCGTCAGTTGGATGCCGGAGGGCGAGTGGGGATATGGCCTTACTATCCATACCAGAGGCCCCTTTGCCCATGTAAACAAAGCTCTGGCTGTATACAGTGATGAAGTGGCCGATGGGTTCGTCGTTCTCGGCAATGGGTACCTGATTTCGAATAACACCTGCGAGTTTAGAGCGCCTATCAAGGTCAAAGAAATCTACACCGACAGCGGAGCTAAATGGCCCGATTATGTCTTTGATCCCTCGTACAGGCTAAGAAACCTCTATGAGTTAGAGGCTTTTATTCGTCAAAATAAACATTTGCCCGGGCTACCCTCTCAGGCTACAATCTCCAGGGAGGGGGTACCTGTGGTCTCCACTCAAAAAGCGCTTGTAGAGAAGGTGGAGGAGCTTACCCTGTATGTGATAGCCCTTCAAAAGCAGGTTGACTCCCTGAAAGCCCTGCTTCAAACCGGGCCCCGGGCGCATTCCCGGTAGCATTTGGAATAATGGAACTTTCCTACCTTTGCCTCGTGTTTTCACATTCAAATGAAATCACCTATGAGCTGGCGTAAATGCATACTCGGGGCGGTATATCTTGCCGCCCTCTGGGCCCAGGATGGCAAGGCCCTCTTCCAGGCAAACTGCGCTTCCTGTCATGCTGTCAATAAACGAGTGGTAGGCCCCGCCCTCAAAGGCGTGCACGAACGCTGGGGCAATGACGAGGCGGAGATTATCAAGTTTGTTCATAACTCCCAGGCCTATATCAATGGAAACTTCAAAAACTCTGCCTATGCTAAAAAGCTCTATGAGGAATACAACCGATCGGTCATGACGGCATTCACGGCCCTCAGCGATGCCGAGATAAAGTCTATCCTTGATTATATTAAAGCTGAGACCGAGGCTCTGGCTAAAGCCGGTTCCGGGGGTGGGCAGCAGGGGGGGGGCGCTGCCGTAGCGGCAGGTGGAAGTGCTACGGGAGAAACTTCTCCCATTCTATGGGTGCTGGCGATCACGCTTGGCGCCATATCCCTTGCGCTCCTCATTACGGTGGCGGCTTTATCTAAAATCCTTCGGCCTGAAGAAGCGAGCACCGGCCCCTCCCTCTGGGATAGAATCCAGCCAGTCCTGCGCTCCAAGCGCTTCATTGCGCTGATTGTGCTGGTGGGTTTCGTGTGGTGGGCCAGTGCCACGACGGTCAAAGCCCGTTCCGTCGGCCTGCATAAAGGCTATCAACCCGTACAGCCCATCGCATTTTCTCATAAGACTCATGCCGGCCAGTATAAAATCGCCTGTCAGTACTGCCATGTCGGTGTGGAAAAAGGTAAATCTGCTACCATCCCTTCCACCAATATCTGTATGAACTGCCATAACTACATCCAGGAGGGCTCTCGTTATGGCACCAAAGAAATCGCTAAAATCTTAGAATCCTGGGAAAGTGGCAAACCTATTGAGTGGGTCCGCATACACAATCTTCCTGATCTGGTTTACTTCAATCATGCCCAGCATGTGAAAGTAGGTGGGATCGCCTGCCAGACCTGCCACGGCCCCATAGAGGAGATGGAAGAAGTCTATCAGTACAGCGATCTCAGCATGGGCTGGTGTGTCAACTGCCATCGAGAAACTAAGGTGGATCTTACAGCCAATCCTTACTATGAGCGTCTGCACCAGGCTCTCAAAGAAAAAACCGTAACCGTCGAGCAGATAGGCGGCCTCGAATGCTCCAAATGCCACTACTAATATGAAGCCATTTGATAAAGACATCCCGGTTGAAGACCTTATGAATGGCGAGCTTTCCACTACTCGCCGGGATTTTCTCAAGCTGTGCGGTATCTCCATCAGCGCGGCGGTCCTCGCCGCCTGCGAAAAAACCCCCGTCAAATACGCCCTTCCCTATGTTAAGAAGCCAGCCGAACACATTCCGTCCATTCCGGACTACTATGCCACCAGCTTCTTTGATGGGCAAATCTTTCAGTCTCTCCTTGCAAAAGTCCGGGATGGCCGCCCTATCAAGCTGGAAGGGAATCCTTCCTACCCGCTTACCGAAGGTGGTACGCATGTGCGGGGTCAGGCCGCCATTCTTTCTCTTTATGACCACACCCGCCTTCAAAAGCCGCTTATCAAGGGGCAGGCGGCGGATTGGACGGCTGCAGGGGCTCCCCTCATGGAGGCCTTGAAGCAGCAGTCCGGCCTCATTTACCTCATCACTCCGCCTGTTATCAGTCCGAGCCTTCAGGCCCTCATCCGAGACTGGCTCAAAGCCCTTCCGAATGCCCGCCACATCACTTACGAAGCCAATCCCTATGATGCCATCCTCACCGCTCATGAAAAGGTCTTTGGGAAGGCAACTCTTCCCACCTATCGCTTTGATAAGGCGGCCGTCATTGTAAGCTTTGGAGCAGATTTTCTTGGCACCTGGGGGGATCCCACTACTTATGCCCGGGGCTGGTCAAAAAACCGAATCCTCTATAATGGCCGCAAGGATCTCTCGCTCCACATTCAGTTCGAGGCTGTACCCACCATCACGGGCTTCAGTGCGGATAAGCGGGTGGCGGTGGAGGCGACGGACCTTCACAGGGCTGTCCTGAGCCTGTACAACCGCATCGCCGAAAAGGCCGGAGTTCCTACCGCCGGGGAAGGGAATACCTGGGATACCCCCGATGGTGCGATCGCCTTCGCCGCCGAAAAGCTATGGGAGGCCCGCGGAAAAGGTCTCGTCGTCACCGCTTCTCACTTACCGGCTATCCAGGCCCTTGTCGCGGGCATTAACATTCTCCTTGGCAACTACGGTGAAACCTTATTCCTCACGCCCGGCAGCAACCTCCGCCAGGCCCGCGAAAAAGATTTTCTGAATTTTCTCACCGACCTGGAAGCTGGAAAAGTGGGTGCGGTGCTCTTTTATCAGGTCAACCCCCTGTACGACGCTCCGGAAGCGGATCGCCTTCAGGCCGCTCTTTCCAGAGCTCCCCTCACCATTGCTATCCATACGCACCTTCACGAAACCGCCTCTGCCTGCCAGTACGTCCTTGCCGAAAGCCACTTTCTGGAAAGCTGGGGGGATGCTGAGCCTTACGAAGGCCTCTATACCCTCCAGCAGCCCACCATTCATCCTATCTTTTCTACTAAGTCCTTTGCGGAGATCCTCCTTACCTGGCTCGGCCGCTCTGAATCTCACCACGACTACCTCAAAACCTTCTGGCAGAAAGAGATTTTCCCGAAATACGCCTCCTACAAGAAAGCCCTCGACGCAGGCAAAGCCACGCCATTCTGGCCGGAGGCGCCGACGCTTCCCGCCGATGATGCCGAAGTCTTCTGGATACGCGCTCTGGAACAGGGTGTGGTCTCCACAGCAACCGCCCCCGCTAATCAGCCCAAAGCCAGCTGGAAAGCTGAAGATTGGGTGGCCATGCTCCCATCCCCGTCGGCTGAAGGCCTGAGCCTTTACCTCTACGAAAAAGTAACCATTGGCGATGGAACCCATGCCGGCAATCCCTGGCTTCAGGAGACACCGGATCCCCTTTCCCGGGTGAGCTGGGATAACTACTTTGTCGTTTCACCGGTGCTGGCCCGGGAGATGGGCCTGCAAAATGGCGATATAGCCAGGCTTTCCCTCGGTGAGAAAACCCTTACCCTGCCTGTATATATCCTGCCCGGTATGGCGCCCAAGACTATTGGCGTGGCCCTTGGATATGGCCGTACAAAGGGTGGCCGGGCCGCTGTCGGCGTGGGCCAGAATGCCTATCCGCTCTTTGGCAGGGTAGGAGAGTACCGATGCGCCATTCAGTCCGGCGCTTCCCTCGCCAGGACAGGGGAAACCTACAAGCTTGCCCGCCTCCAGGAGTGGGAAACTTATAGCGGGCGGGAATATATTCGGGAAACATCCCTCTCTGCTTATCGTCAGGATCCCAGGGCCGGCAATCACGAAGAGCCTCACCTTATTTCCCTCTGGTGGAAAGAGCATCCCATGCCCGGCCATCGGTGGGGTATGGCCATAGACCTCAATACCTGTATCGGCTGTGCCAGCTGCGTCGTCGCCTGCATATCTGAGAATAACATTCATGTGGTGGGCCGGGACGAGATTCGTCGGGGCCGGGATATGCACTGGATCCGAATAGACCGGTACTTCACTTCCACCGCCGGCCACACCGGGAAAGCCGAAGAGTTCCCGGCCAGACCACCCGAAGATTTTCCCCGAGCCTTCTTTATGCCGATGCTATGTCAGCACTGCGACCACGCCCCCTGCGAAACCGTATGCCCGGTCCTCGCCATCGCCCATAGCTCCGAGGGCATCAATCAGCAGGTCTATAACCGCTGCGTCGGCACCCGTTACTGCGCCAATAACTGCCCTTACAAAGTTCGTCGCTTTAACTGGTTTGACTATACGAATGCCGAAAAATGGGTCTTCAACCCCGTAGATGAACTCGGGCGGATGGTACTCAACCCCGATGTCACGGTTCGGGCTCGTGGGGTTATGGAGAAGTGCAGCTTCTGTGTGCAGCGGATTCAGTCTGCCAAGCTGGAGGCTAAAAAAGCCGGCCAGCCCCTCAAAGATGGCACCATCAAGACTGCCTGCGAGCAGGCCTGCCCTACGGGCGCCATCACCTTCGGCGATCTCAACGACCCCAATAGCCGCGTCTCCAAACTCATGGAAGAACCCCGCGGCTATTATGCCCTCTCTGAGATCAATACCCGCCCCTCCATCCGTTATATGGTCAAAGTTCGTAACACAGAACTTCCACAACCACAAACGACATAGCCTATGTACGAGAGTCCTATTCGGGAGCCGCTAATCCTGGGTCGTAAGACTTACAGCAAAATCACGGACGATATTGTAGGCCCCATTCTGGGCCCCGCCTCCTGGAAGTGGTATGTGACCACTGCCTTTACGGCGCTGGTCATGTTTGCAGGTTTTGGCGCCATCGCTTACACTATCTGGGTAGGGATCGGTACCTGGGGCCTCAATAAAACCGTTGGGTGGGCCTTTGATATTACCAACTTCGTTTTCTGGATTGGTATCGGGCATGCAGGAACGCTCATATCGGCTATTTTGCTCCTTTTCCGGCAGCGCTGGCGTATGGCTATTAACCGCGCCGCCGAAGCCATGACCATTTTCGCCGTGATTTGTGCCGGTCTTTTCCCTATTATTCACATGGGTCGTCCCTGGCTCGTCTTCTGGTTCCTCCCGCTCCCCAATACCCATGGCTCCCTGTGGGTCAACTTCAACTCACCGCTGCTGTGGGATGTCTTTGCTATCAGCACTTACTTTACGATATCGCTCCTTTTCTGGTACACAGGGCTTATTCCGGATCTGGCGACGGTACGGGATCGAGCCAAACCGGGGACCTTTACCCGATGGATATACGGCATTCTGTCTTTTGGCTGGCGTGGTACGGCCAAAGAATGGCAGCGCTTCGAAGCCGTATCTCTCGTTCTGGCAGGCCTCTCCACGCCTCTGGTTCTCTCCGTTCACTCCATCGTGAGTTTTGACTTTGCTACCTCTATTCTGCCGGGGTGGCATACGACCATCTTTCCCCCCTACTTCGTGGCGGGAGCTATCTTCTCGGGTTTTGGCATGGTGCTCACCCTCATGATTATTACCCGGGAAGTGATGAACCTCAAAGACTACATCACCCTGGAGCACATTGACGCCATGGCGAAAGTTACCATGGTTACCGGCATGATGGTTGGCTTTGCGTATGCTACTGAGTTCTTTATCGCCTGGTATTCCGGCTCGTACTGGGAAAGGTATATCTTCCTCAATAGAGCCTTCGGCCCTTACTGGTGGTCCTATTGGGCCATGGTTACCTGTAATCTTTTCATCCCACAGGTCTTCTGGGTCAAAAAGCTGCGCCGCTCTCCCTGGTTTGTATTCATCATCTCCATCTTTGTCAATATTGGCATGTGGTTTGAGCGGTTTGTGATTATTGTAACCTCTCTGCATCGTGACTTTCTCACCTCTTCCTGGCGTATGTATACTCCTACCTGGGTGGAAGTAACGATTCTCGTGGGTACCTTTGGGCTTTTCCTGACTTTGTATCTTCTCTTTGCGAGGTATCTCCCGGTGATTGCTGTGGCCGAAACGAAAAGCATTTTGAAAACTTCGGGCGATCAGTATGCGGGTCTGAGCTATGAAGCTTACTTAGCTCAGCGAAAGATGGGTGCCCCCTCTCCTACCACTGTACCGGCCCTGAACCCTGATGAACCTAAATCCTGAAAACTTTATGGCCAAGTATCTGATAGGTTTATACGATGATGATGAAAAGCTTTTAGCGGCCGTAGAAAACCTCAAAAAAGAAGGCGTACCGATTCATGAGGTTTGTACGCCTTTCCCCGTACATGGCCTGGATACGGTGCTGGGCCTGAAAAAGTCCCGTCTTCCGGATGCGGCATTTGTGTATGGGGCGCTGGGTACCCTCACGGCGCTATCCATGCAGATTTACATGTACACCATAGACTGGCCTGTGAATATCGGTGGTAAGTCCAATCTTCCCTTTCCCAGCTTTATCCCCATAACTTTCGAATTGACCGTTCTTTTTGCGGGGGTGCTGATGTTTCTTTCTTACCTGGCGGTAAATCGCCTGTATCCGGGCCAGGCGACCCGTGTCTTCCATCCCCGACAAACAGATGATGCCTTTGTGGTGGCCATTTCAGACAGTGCCGCATGGGATAAAGCTCAGGCACTTTTTCAGAAAACCGGAGCCTTTGAAATCCAGATGATAGAACTATGAAACGCTACTTATTATCCTGCCTGGTTTGCCTTGGGAGCGGTATGCTTTTCTGGGGGTGTGCCGCAAAGTCGGACCCTCGCGATCCGGGCATAGAATACGCGCCCCAGATGTATCACTCCATCCCCTTAGAGCCCTACTCGCAAATGGATTATTATTCGTACCTGCCACAGGGCAAGCACCTTGTAGAGCCGGTTGCAGGCACGGTGCCCCGGGGCAAAGCGGAATATGTCTATCCCTTCCCCAATACTAATGAAGGTTATGAGGAGGCCGGCAAAAAGCTCAAGAACCCTCTGCCCAACACTCCGGAAAACTTAGCAGAAGGGCAGCGGCTTTACACGCTTTATTGTATCCATTGCCATGGCGAAAAGGGCGATGGACAGGGCACCATCGTGCAGGATGGTAAGTTCCCGCCGCCGCCTTCCTATTATGGACCGCAGATAAAGGACCTTCCCGAAGGGAAGATGTTTCATTCCATCACTTATGGCAAAAACCTCATGGGCTCGCATGCCTCTCAGCTTTCTCCCGAGGAGCGATGGAAAGTCATCCTGTATGTGCAGGCCCTGCGGGCCGCCGGTCTGGCTGAAGAAGCGAAACAACAAACTGCAAAAAACTAATATCGTATGGCCCATCACGAGTCGGTTTCCATCAACTGGCAGGAGCGTTTTCAAATGCCTTCGGCCTGGCGCCGATGGCTTTTGATCCTCATGGGTGTAGGAATAGCCTTTGCCCTTATAGGCCTGCTCACCCAGATGGGGGGGCATGCCCATGAAGGAGAAGCGGCCCAGGCCCATCATCACGCCGCTCCCTGGCTCTCTCGCTTATCGGCTAATCTCCTGATTTCCAGCATGTACCTTCTGGGGGTCTCTATCCTGGCTTTATTCTTTCTGGCAGTGGGATATGCCGCAAATGCCGGCTGGTATGTCATGATACAACGGATTCCTCAGACGATGACTACTTTTTTGCCTGTTGGCGCTATCCTGCTCATTGCTGTAACGCTGGGTCTATCGGGCGTACTTTACGAATGGACACACACCGACATTGTGGAAAAAGATGAAATCCTCAAACACAAAAGTGGTTACTTGAATTTACCCTTTTTCGTCGCTCGTCTAATCGTTATTTTGGGGGGATGGTTTCTTTTCTGGCGGGGCTTTCGGCGAAACTGGGAAGCTCTGGATGCTACAGGGGATATTCGACACTTCCACAACCTGCGCCGGTTATCCGCCGGCTTTCTGGTGTTTTTTGCGCTCAGCTGGTCGGTCGCCAGCTGGGATTGGGTGATGAGTACCTCTCCTCACTGGTTCAGCACCATGTTCGCGGTCTATAACTTCGCTAACCTGTGGATCACCACCCTCTGCTTTATCACCCTTATCGTGAGCCTCCTTAAACTCCAGGGTTATCTCTCGGGCGTCAATGATAGCCACATTCACGACCTGGGTAAGTTTGTTTTTGCCTTCAGCATCTTCTGGACCTATATTTTTTATGGTCAGTTCATGCTCATCTGGTATGCCAATATCCCGGAAGAGACCTTCTGGTTTTACGAGCGGATCCGCGCTCATGTAAATCCTCAGTATGTCCCGATCTTTTATACCACTCTGGTGCTGAATTTCCTTTTTCCGCTTCTGGGGCTGATGAGCGCCAGCATTAAGCGCAGTCTGGGGTGGCTTATTTTTGTAACCAGCATTTTGATTTTTACTCACTGGCTGGATACCTTCATGGTAGTAATGCCCTCAGTAGCTGGAAAGAATGGCGGTTTTGGCATTATGGAGTTGGGCTTTTTCTTGCTTTCGGTGAGTGGATTTTTCTGGTGGGTAGGTCGGAGTCTGGAAAAAGCGCCTCATCTCTTGCCCCAGAAGCATCCTTATCTGGAGGAGAGCCTCCATCACAGTTACGAGCCGATGTAAGCCCCAGGAGAATAAAGATTTTCTGTGTAAGGGTGCACCCATAGGTTGACCTCAATAAAGAATCAGGGGTGTTATTCAACGAAAGGCTGATACCCTCCTGACCTATAATCACCTCTGGATGGTTCCGTTCTGCTTCTGGCAGACGGTGAGAACTCTTCTTTCTGTTATATTGTTTTT
>Ga0197142_1000980_pt1 | contig 26337 bp, 39 predicted proteins | sample GBS60_MetaG_FD_148614 | JGI IMG/M metagenome (GOLD analysis project Ga0197142, IMG submission 148614) | Sediment microbial communities from Great Boiling Springs, Gerlach, Nevada, United States - GBS 60_MetaG | ecosystem: Environmental > Aquatic > Thermal springs > Hot (42-90C) > Sediment... | reverse complement strand
CACTTATAAATACAAAGGATTACCCAAGGGTCCTATTTGTAATCCCTCTTTGGAGAGTATTCAAGCGGCGCTTTTTCCAGAAGAGAGTGATTTCTGGTTTTATTTAACAACGAAAGAAGGTTTGGTTGTTTTTTCGAAAACCTACCAAGAACATTTGTTAAACAAAAAATTGTATTTGGATAATCAATGATTGATTTTTTTGCTAAAACCTTAATTATTATTGGTCTTTTTTTGATTCTTTTTGGGATCATCCTTCTTTTTTTATCTCGTTTTTCTTTTTTGTTTCGTTTTTTTGGCAATTTGCCCGGAGATATTCATATTAAAGGAAAAAATTTTCAATTCTTCTTTCCATTAACGAGTTCTCTTTTATTGAGTTTGTTTTTATCCCTTTTACTTTTAATATTTTATTGGTTCAAGAAATAACATTTTGAAAAATTCATTTTTTAATGTTTTCATTTGACTTTTTCTTTTTTTTAAGATAAAATAAAATTATATAATTTTTAACCATTCGTTCATTCTTTTTTCGTAATTTTCTTTTACGAAAAAGAGATTTTTTAGTTTAAAAAAATGAAATACGAATTGTTAAATAAAGAAGGAGAAATAACAGGGGAAGTAGAATTGCCAGAGAGGGTTTTTAATGTTCCTTTGAAAAAAGATCTGCTTTGGCAGGTTGTGGTTTCTTATCTGGCTAATCAAAGAAAAAATATTGCCCATACAAAAACGAGATCAGAGGTAAGGGGTGGTGGTCGAAAACCTTGGAGACAAAAAGGTTTGGGTCGTGCCAGACATGGTTCGATTCGTTCTCCTATTTTTATTAAAGGAGGCGTTGTTTTTGGTCCGAGAAAAGAAAAAGTGTTTAAGAAAAAAATCAATAAAAAGATGAAAAGGAAAGCTCTTTTAATGGTGCTTTCAGAAAAATTAAAAAATAAATTATTGAAGATAGTTGATGGTTTAAAAATAGAAGATGCGAAAACAAAAACAATGAAAAACTTTTTAAAAAAATTAGGTATTGAAAAAAGTGTTCTTATTGTCTTGCCAGAAAAGAATGAGAATATCGAAAGGGCAAGTCGAAATTTGCCAAAAGTGAAAACAGTGGTTTTAAAAGATTTAAATGCCTTATTGTTGTTACAATATCAATATCTTGTTTTACCCAAAGAGACGATAAATAAAATAAAAATATGAAAAAGGAGATTTACGATATTATTTTAGAACCCATTATTACTGAAAAAAGCCAAGGAGATTTGGAAAAAAATATTTATCATTTTAAAGTAAGGAGGGATGCGAACAAAAAAGAAGTAAAAAATGCGATTGAAAAGATTTTTTCTGTGAAGGTAAAGAAAGTGAGAATTGTTAATGTGAAGCCCAAAAAAAGAATTCGGGGAAGAATAATAGGAAAAAAGAAAGGTTATAAAAAAGCAATCATTACCCTAAAAGAAGGTAAGATTGATCTAACAGTTTAAAAATATGCCAAAGTTAAAACCATTAATTTTAGGAAGAGAGATTTTAACAGAAAAAAAACCGGAAAAATCATTGGTGGTGCCTTTAAAGAAAACAGGCGGAAGAAATATATCTGGAAGAATTACGGTAAGACATCGTGGAGGCGGAGTAAAAAGAAAGTATCGAATTATTGATTTCGGCCAGGAAAAATTGGGATTAAAAGGAAAGGTTTTAGCACTCGAGTATGATCCTAATAGAACCGCTTTTATTGCTTTGGTAGCATATGAAAATGGAGAAAAGGGATATATTTTGGCTCCTTATGGATTGAAGGTAGGAGATGAAATTGTTTGTAAAGAAAAAACGGAAATTAAAATCGGAAATCGGTTAAAATTAAAATATGTCCCGGTTGGAACTTCTGTTTATAATATTGAATTAAAACCAGGTGGAAAGGGAAAATTAATGAGAGCAGCAGGTGCCCAAGCGATTGTTAAAGGAAAGGAAGGAGATTTTACTATTTTACAATTGCCCTCTGGCGAAATTCGAAAAGTTTTTAGTGAATGTTTTGCTTCAATCGGTCAGGTTTCTCATCCGGAACACGAAAAAGAAATTATAGGAAAAGCAGGAAGAAAAAGATTAAAAGGTAAAAAACCGAAGGTAAGGGGTAAAGCTATGAATCCGCCCGATCATCCCCACGGAGGTGGTGAAGGTCGACAACCAATTGGTTTAAAGCATCCAAAAACAATTTGGGGAAAACCATTTAAAGGGATTAAAACAAGAAAAGAAAAATGGACGGATGCTTTGATTATAAAAAGAAGAAAATAAAAACATGGCAAGAAGTTTGAAAAAAGGTCCTTTTGTCGATCCCAGAGTATTAAAAAAGATAAAAAAAGCCAAATCGAAAGATGAACCGATTAAAACCTGGGCGCGGGCTTGTACGATTGTGCCTGAAATGATTGGTTATACTTTTTTGGTTCATAATGGTAAAGAATTCGTGCCAGTAAAAATCGTCGAGGATATGGTTGGTCATCGTTTGGGTGAGTTTGCACCGACAACAAAATTCCATCGTCATGGCGGAAAGATGCAAGAGAAGATGGAGAGAGAAGAAAGAGAAAAGAAAGCCAAGATTGCTTTTGAAGAAAAATCAAGTAGTTAAAAAATATGGAAGAGAAAGTTTCAGCCACGTTGAGATATTTAAGAATTGCTCCTCGAAAAGTGAGATTGGTTGCTGATTTAATCAAAAGAAAATCAGTGATTGAAGCAAAAGAAATTCTTGCTTTCACCCAAAAAAGAGCAGCGCCAGTGATTTTAAAATTATTGAATTCAGCCATTTCGAATGCAAAGAATAAATTTGGATGGAAAGAAGAGGAATTGAAAATTTCAAATATTTTAGTTGATGAGGGTCCGCGTTTAAAGAGAATTTTTCCTCGAGGAAGAGGGGGTAGGGATATTATTCAAAAGAAAATGTCGCATGTCAAAATTTTTTTAGAAAAAATAAAGGATTAAAAATATGACTTTTAAAACACACCCAAAAGTTTATCGATTTAAGAAGATTACCGACTGGTTATCGCGAGGAAGTTATTCAAAAAATTTAGCGAAAGAATTAGAAGAGGATTTTAAAATTAGAGAAACAATTTTTTCTTATTTTGGAAAAAAGGCAATGATTGATAAAGTAGAAATTGAGCGAGTGGGCGATAGGGTGAATGTTTTAATTTTTACTGCCAAGCCTGGTTTGGTTATTGGTCAAAAAGGAGAATTGGTTGAAAAATTAAAACAAAAAATAAAAGAGCAGATTTTTAAAGGAAAGAAAGAATTGAGGGTTGAAATTAGAGATGTTCAATTTCCTTGGGCCTCAGCTGAAATCGTTGCCCAATGGGTGGCTTTACAATTGGAAAAAAGAATACCTTATCGAAAGGTTTTAAAACAGGCATTAGCAAAAGTAAGTACCACCAAAGGAGTTAAGGGAGTAAAGATTCAAGTTTCCGGTCGCCTGGACGGCGTTGAGATTGCTCGCAGTGAATGGATGAAAAAAGGTTCTTTACCGCGAACAACAATTAGGTCAGATATTGATTTCGCTGTTAAAGACGCGAAAACAAAAGTTGGAATTGTTGGCGTCAAGGTTTGGATTTATAAAGGAGAAAGAGAATAAAAAAATGGCATTTCAACCTAAAAATTTAAAATATAAAAAAGAACAGAGAAGGGCTGGCGTTTTGAAGCGTAAAGAGACAAGGGCAAAAACGCTTGCTTTCGGTGAATGGGGATTGGTGGCTTTAGAACCAAAATGGTTGAATTCGAAGCATTTGGAATCGATAAAAAAAATTATTATGTACCATTTAAAAAAAGGAGGAAAGATTCATTTTCGGATTTTTCCCCAAAAACCAATTACCAAAAAATCATTGGGAACGAGAATGGGTGGTGGTAAGGGTGATGTTGTTGATTATGTTTTCCCCGTAAAAGAAGGTCGGATATTAGTTGAAATTGAAGGAGCCAAAGATGAAGAAGCTCAAAAAGCTTTGTTGCAAGCCCAATACAAATTACCGATAAAGACAAAAATTATAAAAAAATGAAAAAGAAAGATTTAAAAAAATTAAGAGAAAAAGATATTGACCAATTGGAAAAGATTTTAAAAGAAGAAAAAAAGAATCTTTCTCAATTGAGATTTCAGGTAAAATTGGGGAAGATAAAAAATGTCAAGGAAATAAAAAAGGTTAAAAAAAATATTGCCCAAATTTTAACCATCATTTCAGAAAAATGCCAAAACAAAGATTAAGAGGAATTGTTGTTTCAGATAAAATGCAAAAGACGATCACGGTTTTAGTTGAAAGATTGGTTTATCATCCTTTATATAAAAGGAATTATCGTGTTTCCAAAAAATACCATGTTCACGATGAAAAGAATGAGGCTAAGGTCGGTGATTTGGTTGAGTTTGAGTTGACAAGGCCGATTTCAAAAACAAAAAGGTGGAAATTAATAAAGATTATTAAAAAAAACTTATGATTCAAAGAAGAACGATTTTAAAAGTGGCAGACAATAGCGGTGCCCACAAGGTTATGGTTATTGGAATTTTAAGGGGGTCTAAAAGACGATATGCGCGTTTGGGAGATGTGATCGTTGGCGTCGTCAAGGAAGCGGATCCTTTAAAAGAAGTAAAGAAACACAGTATTGTCCGGGCAGTGATTATTCGAACAAGGAAAGAACAAAGAAGGAATGATGGAACTTATATTCGTTTTGATGACAATGCCTGTGTTTTAATTGATCCTAAAACCGGCGAGCCCTTGGGAAAAAGAATTATTGGACCTGTCGCCAGAGAAGTGAGAGAAAAGGGCTTTGAAAAGGTTGCCACTCTAACAAAAGAAATTGTTTAAAAATATGAAAATTAAAAAGGGAGACGAGGTGTTGGTCATCTCTGGAAAGTATCGAGGTAAATCAGGGAAGGTTTTGAAATGTTTTCCTCGTGAGCAAAAAATTATTGTTGAGGGCATTAATTTGATAAAAAAACACCAAAGAAAAAGAAAGGGAACTGAAAAAAGCGAAATAGTAACAAAAGAGGCACCTATTTTTGTTTCAAAAGTGAAATTAATTTGTCCTCATTGTAAAAAACCAGTGAGGGTTGGTTATCGATTTCAAGTAGAAAAAAAGGTAAGGGTTTGTAAAAAATGTTCTTCAAAAATATGAGATTAAAAGAAAAAATTGAAAAGGAAGTTGTATATTTGATGCAAAAAAAATTTAATTATAAAAATTTAATGCAGGTCCCCAAGATCGAAAAAATTGTTGTTAATGTTGGTTTTGGTCGAATGGTTGTTGAGAAAACAAAAGAAGAGCAAGAAAAAATAAAAAATGAAATAGCAAAGATTTTAACACAGATCACCGGGCAAAAACCAGTTTTTTGCCCGGCGAAAAAAGCAGTCTCTGCCTTTAAAACAAAAAAAGGAATGGTTATCGGCGCTAAAGTAACCTTAAGAAAGCAAAGAATGTTTGATTTTTTAGAAAAACTGATCAATGTTGTTTTGCCACGATTGAGGGATTTTAAAGGTCTGGATTTAAAATCATTCGATGATCAGGGTAATTTTTCTTTGGGTATTAATGAATTGATTACCTTTCCCGAGATCTTGCCAGAAGAAGTGAAAATTCATTTCGGATTGCAAATCACGATTACAATTAAAGGTCATAGAAAAAAGGAAGAGGCGATCGAATTATTAAGATTGATCGGTTTTCCCTTAAAGAAACAATAATTTTTTTAAAAGGGTAATTTTATTGAAAAAATTTTTATTTCTGATAAATTATTTAATATGCCCACAGACGCCCAAATCGCTAAATCAAAAAAAACACCAAAATATAAAACAAGAAAAGTCAATCGTTGTTTTATTTGTGGTCGCAAGAGGGGTTATATGAGAAAATTCGGTTTGTGTCGAATTTGTTTTAGGAATTTGGCGAGCAAAGGTTTAATTCCCGGAGTTAAAAAAGCATCTTGGTAATATGGATCCCATTGCTGATATGTTAACAAAAATCAGGAATGCCTTAATGGTAAGGAAAAAAAAGGTGAAGATTTTCCCTTTTTCTAAGTTTAAATTCGCTCTTTTGAAAATTTTAGAGAAGGAAAAATTTTTGGAAAAGATTGAGAAAAAAGGAAGATATCCAAAAAATTATATTTTAGTTTATTTAAAATACACACCCGACGGCAACCCCGTGATTTCAGGATTAAAGCGAATTTCGAAACCGGGTCAAAAAATTTATATTCAGGCAAGAAAAATCAGGCCCGTAAAACAGGGTTATGGAATTAGGATAATTTCTACTTCTAAAGGTTTATTCACACACAAAGAAGCAAAAAAATATAATCTGGGAGGTGAGGTCGTTTGTGAGGTTTGGTAAAAAAATGTCAAAAATAGGAAAAAAACCAATTTTTATTCCGGATCAAGTAAAATTAGAAATTTTAGATCAAAAGATAAAAGTCGAAGGGCCGAAAGGGATTTTGGAAAAGGAATTGCCTTCTTGTTTGAAGATTGAAAAGAAAGATTCTTATTTATATCTTTTACCCAAAGAAGAGAGTAGAAAAGCGAAATCATTATGGGGATTATATCGTACTTTGGTTTTTAATATGATCGAGGGCGTGGTCAAGGGTTTTGAAAAAAAATTAGAAGTGGTCGGCGTTGGATATAGCGCTAACATTGAAGGAAAAGAACTTGTTTTGAAAGTAGGTTATGCCCATTTAGTGAGAATTCCCCTTCCCGAAGATTTAAGGGTTTCGGTTGAAAAAAACATTATTACCATTCAAGGTATTGACAAGGAAAAGGTTGGTAATTTTGCCGCTAAAATAAGAAGCGTGAGAAAGCCGGATTCTTATAAAGGAAAAGGGATTCGTTATTTGGGAGAGGAGATAAAATTAAAACCAGTAAAAAAGGCAGTTGCCAGCACGGGTTAAAAAACATGGAGGGGAAAGAGAAAATTAAAAAAAGAGAAATTCGAAAAAAAAGAGGAAGGGAAAAAAGAATGGGAACGAAAGAAAGACCCAGATTGTCTGTTTTTAAATCACGAAAGCATATTTATTGTCAATTGATAGATGATAAAGATCATAAAACCCTGATTTCTGCTTCTGATTTGGAATTGAAGGGAGAGGAAAAAAAGAAGAAAACAAAACGCGCTTTCCTTGTGGGCCAATTGATTGCTAAAAAAGCAAAAGAAAAGGGCATAAAAAAGATTGTTTTTGATAAATCTGGTTATAAATACCATGGTGTGGTTTTACAATTAGCAAAGGGCGCTCGGGAAGGCGGTTTAGTTTTTTAAAAAAAATGGAAGAGGAAATTAAAAATCAGGATATCAATCAAAAAGAAAAGTGGGAAACGAAAATTATTCAATTGAGGAGGGTTTCCCATACCAGGGCCGGTGGAAAGAAAATTAGATTTCGGGTTGTTCTTGTTGGCGGAGACAAAAAAGGAAAAGTAGGTGTTGCTGTTGCTTCGGCAAACGATGTAAGCGATGCTATTCAAAAATGCGCCAGGTTAACTGAAAAAAAGGCCATCCAAGTGCCCCTTGTTAATGAAACGATTCCTTACGAGACCAAAGTGAAATTCAAAAGCATCACTATGATTTTAAAACCTAGGAAAAAGGGAAAGGGTTTAAGGGCCGGTACCACTGTGAAGATGATCTGCGAGTTGGCGGGAATTAAAAATTTGACCGCCAAAAAAATCGGAAAAACAAGCAATAAAATGAACATTGCTTTGGCAACGATCAAGGCCTTAAAAAGTTTAAGGTTAAAAGTAAAATAAAAAAATGCAAATCCATCAATTAAAAAGAGAAAAAAAAATAAAAAAAAGAAAAAGGGTTGGCCGGGGTGGCAAAAGGGGGACTTATTCTGGTAGAGGGATTAAGGGTCAGAAGGCGAGAGCGGGCAGAAAATTAAAACCGATCATTAGAGAAATTTTAAAAAAATATCCAAAATTAAGGGGTTATCGTTTTAAAAGTAAAAAAGAAGATTATGAAATCATTAACCTTGATATTTTAGAAAAGAAATTTGAAACGGGAACCAAAATAACCCCCCAATTACTTAAGGAAAAGAACATCGTAAAAAAGGGAGAGAGGGTGAAGATTTTGGGAAGAGGGGAGCTGGCCAAAAAATTGATTTTTCAAGGTTTTATTTTTTCAAAAAAAGCAAAAGAAAAAATTTTAAAACAAGGTGGAGAGATTTTATAAAATCTTATGTTTAAAAAATTTGTAAAAATTTTTAAATATAAAGAGCTTAGGGATAAAATCCTTTATATTTTGTTCATCTTTTTTGTTTTTCGTTTAATGGCCAACATTCCAGTGCCCGGGGTTGAGATTTTTCAATTAAAAGAATTTTTTGAAAAGTTTAGAACAATGGGTTTGATCAATGTCTTTACTGGCGGCACGTTGGAACGAATGTCAATTGCGATGTTGGGGGTTGGCCCCTTTATCATTGCTGAAATTGCTTTAGAATTATTGACAATGGTTTTTCCTCGTTTAAAAGAGATGTATAAAGAATCAGGAGAAGAAGGAAGAAAAAAATTTCTTTTCTATGCAAAATTACTTTCAATACCTTTGGCTTTTTTAGAGGGGTACGGAATGTTGAGATTTTTATCAAACTATCAGGCAATTAAACCTTTGCCACCGGTTTTGTTATTTGAAAACCTCTTTTTAATTGCCACCGCTTCTTTATTTTTGGTCTGGATGGGAGATCAGATTACAGAAAGGGGTTTGGGCCAGGGTGTTTCTCTTTTGATTTTTGCCGGTATTGTTTCTAATTTTCCTTCAAGCATTGGAAGCTTGGTTTTTTCTTTAAAGACGCTTTCAATTTTTTCTCTTTTGCTTTTTATTTTCTTTGTCTTTTTTATCCTTTTTGGTGTTGTTTTTGTGACGCAGGCGAGGAGAATCATTCCTATTGCTTATACAAAAAGGGTTAGGGGAATGAGGATATATAGTGCAAGGCAAAGTTTTTTACCAATACCCATAAATCCTGCTGGTGTCGTGCCCATTATCTTTGCCCTTTCTTTGATTACTTTTCCCTCTTTCGTTTTTAATCTTTTTTCGAACGCACCCGGATTTTTAGGAAAAATTTTTGAGAACATTTTTTATTTTTTCGAAAATCCTTTTGTCCATAATGTTTTCTATTTTATCTTGATTTTTCTTTTTACCTTTTTTTACACCTATATTGTTTTTGAGCCAGAAAAAATTTCTGATGAGATTCAAAAATCCGGCGGTTTCATTCCCGGTATTCGGCCCGGTCGTCCGACAACCGAATTTTTAAAAGAGAGATTGAATTCTATTTTGCCTTTGGGCGGTATTTTCCTTGGTATCGTTGCCTTGATGCCATCTTTTGTTCAATCATTAACAAAGGTTGAGGGTTTTTATTTTTTAATTGGTGGAACCTCTCTTTTAATCGTGGTTTCGGTTATTTTAGAGACGATCAAAGCCTTAGAAAGTGAAATTCAATTAAGGGAATATGAGGCCTAAGGAGAATAAAGTAATAATCATTCTTGGTCCTCCGGGCTCAGGCAAGGGAACCCAGGCAATTTTGTTGGCAGAGTATTTGAACGCTTTTTATTTTGAGACGAGTTCAATTTTGGAAAAAGAGTTTGGGGGAGCAAAAAGAGATGATTTTGTGGTCATCAATAAAAAAAAGTACTTTTTAAAAGAACAAAAAAAATTATGGTTAGAAGGAAAACTGGTTGAACCCGAATTTGTTACTTTTTTTGTTCTAAAAAAGGTTAAAGAACTAATCAAAGAGCAAAAGTCAATAATTTTTTCAGGATCCCCTCGAACCGTTTACGAGACAGAAAGATTGATTCCTTTATTAAAAAAATATTATTCAGAAAAAAACATAAAAGTCATCCTTTTTGTTTTGAAAGAAAGTGATTCTATTTTTAGGAATTCCCATCGTCGGATTTGTCAATTATTAAGACATCCAATTTTATATTCAGAGGAAACAAAAAATTTAAAAAAATGTCCTTTAGATGGATCCTTGCTTTTAAAAAGAGAACTGGATAATCCCGAAGTGATAAAAAAGAGATTGAAGGAATATCGAGAAAGGACGCTTCCCCTTTTGGATTGTTTTTTGAAATATAAGATTAAAATTATTAAAATCGATGCTTCTCCCTCTCCGGCTGTTGTGTTTGAAAATATTTTAAAAAAGCTCTCTTTAAAATGAAGATAATTTTGAAAAGTGAAAAAGAAATTTCTATTATGAGGGAGGGGGGTAAAATTTTAGCAGAAATTTTTGAAAATTTAGAAAAAAAGGTTAAGGTAGGGGTAAAGACAAAAGAATTGGAAAAGATTGCTTTGGATCTTATTTTTAAAAAAGGAGCGAGGCCCTCCTTTTTAGGTTATCAAGGTTTTCCCTCTTGTCTTTGTACTTCTATCAATGAAGAAATCGTTCATTGTCCTCCTTCAGAGAGGATTTTAAGAAAGGGCGATATTTTAAAATTAGATTTGGGAATTATTTGGAAAGGTTTTCATTTAGACAAAGCAGTAACTGTGCCGGTGGGAAAAGTTTCTTCCTTGGCTAAAAGATTGATAAAAACAACTAAAAAATGTTTAGGAGAAGCAATTAAAAAAATAAAAGCTGGGGTTTCTTTGGGGGATATAGGTTGGACAATAGAAAATTGCGCTAAAAAAGAAAAATTCAATGTCATTCGTTCTTTGGGCGGACATGGAATAGGTCGTTCCTTACACGAACCTCCTTTTTTTCCAAATTTTGGAGAAAGGGGAAAAGGTTTGAAACTAAAAGAAGGAATGGTTTTTTGTTTGGAACCAATGCTTTCTGTTGGTGATGCGCGTTTAGAACAAACAGAAGATGGATTTGGTTATCGGACGGTGGATCGTTCTTTAACCGCTCATTTTGAAGAAACGATCGCCTTGTTAAAAAATAGGGGTGAGATATTGACAGAAAAATAAATAAAAATAAAATAAGAAAAATGGGAGAAATCTTTCTTTCTTTAATTATTCCTGCTTTCAACGAGCAGAATCGAATTACCAAGACCTTAAGAGAGATTGACGAATATTTAAGAAAAAAACAATTTTCTTATGAGATTTTGGTTGTCAATGATGGTTCTCGAGATAATACTTTGGTTGTTTTAGAGAGATTAAAAGATAAAATTAAAAATTTAAAAATTTTAAGTTATGAACAAAACCGGGGAAAGGGTTTTGCAGTGAAATTTGGAATGGAAAACGCTAAAGGAAAAATTAGGGTTTTTACTGATGCCGATAATTCTACCTCTATCGACCATTTAGAAAAGATGCTGCCTGAATTTGAAAGGGGTTATGATCTGGTTATTGGCACGAGAGATAAAAGGGACCATCCTGAAGCCCGACAAGTTTTTCCTCAACCCAAATGGAGAATTTTTTTGGGCGATTGTTTTAATTTATTGGTCCAAGCAATTTTGGGCCTTTGGGGTTTTTGGGATACCCAATGCGGTTTTAAGGGTTTTACCGAAAAAGCAGTTTCTCTTATTTTTCCCAAATGTAAAATTGAAAGATTTGCTTTTGATCCCGAGATTTTAATTTTGGCTAAAAAAAATAAATTAAAAATAAAAAAAATTCCTGTTTTATGGAAAAATGATCCCGAAAGCAAAGTAAAACTTAAATCAGTTTTTAATATGTTAAAAGATCTTTTAAGAATTCGTTTTTTTCTTTTTTTGAAAAAATATGACTGAAAAAGATTTTTTTCCTTCGGAAATTCGTTATGATGTTATTTCTGATGATTGGGTGATTATCGCGAAAAAAAGAGGAAAAAGGCCAGCGGTTTTTAAAGAAGAAGAAAAAACATTATCTTATTTAGAATGTCCCTTCTGTCAAATAGAAACTCAGCTGCCTCCGCTTTTGGTTTTTTCTCGGGGAAAGGAAGTAAGAGAAAAAAAATATCCATTAAAAAGCGATTGGACCGTTATTGTCATTCCCAACAAATATCCAGCTCTTTTACCAGGCTCAAAGATAAAAAAAGAAAGGAAGGGAAAATATTTTTTAAAAATTGCGGGCGTTGGTTATTGTGAACTCGTTATTACAAGAGATCACGAAAGGCATTTTCCCGACTTTACAGTATCTGAGATTAAAGAAGTTTTTGATGTTTATCAAAAAAGATATCTTTCTTTAAAGAAGAAAAAATTCGTTAAAAACATTTCTATTTTTCATAATTACGGAAAAAGAGCGGGTGCCACCCAACCCCATTGTCATTCGCAGATTATCACCACGCCTTTAATTGATAAAGATATCAAAATGGCCATTTTCAAAGCGAAAGATTTTTTTAAAAAAAACAAAAAATGTATTTATTGCGAACTTCAAAATTGGGAAATGAAAGAAAGAGAAAGGATCGTTTTTGAAAACGAAGATTTTGTTGCCATTTGTCCTTTTGCCTCAAAGGGTGCTTTTGAGGTTATTATTTCACCCAAAAAACATCTTTCTTATTTTGAGAATATTTCTGAGAAAGAAAAAGAAAGCTTGGCTTTAGTTTTTTCAAAGGTTTTTCGGGCTTTGAGTGAGATTTTAGGAAAAAATTTTCATTATAATTTTTATTTAAAAACAGCGCCTTGTGATGGCAGGAATTATAATTTTTTTCATTGGCATTGGACGATTTTTCCTCGATTGCAGATGATCGCTGGTTTTGAATTAGGAACAAGAATGGAGGTGTGCACTCTTTCACCCGAAGATGCTGCCCAACAATTAAGAGAAAAAATTGAAAAATAAAAAAAATGAAAAAATTCTTAATCGTTGCCAATTGGAAGATGAATCCGGTAAAAAAAGAAAAAGCCAAGGAGATGATTTTTCTCTTAGAAAGAAAGATTTCTTTTTTTAAAAACATTGATTTAATTGTCGCACCACCTTTTTTATATTTTTATCTTTTTTTAAATAAAAAAATAAAATTGGCTGCTCAAAATTGTTTTTGGCAAGAGAAAGGATCTTTTACTGGCGAGATTTCTCCTTTAATGCTTAAAAATTTTAATTGTCATTATGTCATTTTGGGACATTTGGAAAGAAAAAATTTTTTGAAAGAAGACAACCAGATGATAAATAAAAAACTGAGGGTTGTTCTTGAAAATAAAATTTTTCCTATTTTGTGTTTTGGCGAAAAAGAGGTAATGAAAAATGAACAAAAAAGGAATTCGCTTTTAAAAAAAGAAATTAGAGAAATGACAAAAGGAATTAGAAAAGAGGATTTTGAAAATGTTATTTTGGCTTATGAGCCATTTTTTTCCATTGGCAAAGGAAAGGCCTGCGATTTTTCTTATGCAAAAAGCGCTTTAAATTTTTTAAGAAAAAATTTTCAAAATAAAATTTTGTATGGTGGAAGCGTTAATCAGAAAAATCTTTATTCTTTTTTAAAACTAAATTTTGACGGTCTTTTGATTGGAAATTTTTCATTAAAAATAAAGGATTTTCTCGATACTCTTCAAGAAGTGGACAAATTATAAATTTACTAACTTTTTTTGACAAATTTTATTATTTATTTTATAATAAAAAGATGGCTCTTCTAATGAAGGCAATTAAAAAAATTTTTTTTCCTTGCCAAGAAAACAATTACTATCCTTATTTTTTAAAAAAAAATTTTTTAAACTTTTATTTTCTGTTTTTTTTGTTCTTAAAATTTTTTAGCATTTTTTTAGTACTTTTCTTTTCTCAGAGCGTATTTTTTGCCCTGATTACAAAAGAACAATTGATAGAATTGGTTAATCAAGAAAGAGCAAAACATAATTTACCTCCATTGAAAGAGAATTATCTTTTAGAAAAGTCTTCTTTTTTAAAAGCAAGCGATATTTTCAAAAATAATTATTTCGGACACTGGAATCCTCAGGGAGTCTCTCCTTGGTATTGGTTTAAATTGGCTGGTTATGATTATTTGGCAGCCGGTGAAAATTTGGCCATTGGTTTTTTTGATTCAAAGGAAGTTTTTGATGCTTGGATGGATTCTTTTTCTCATCGAGCGAATATTTTAAATCCTGATTTTAAAGAAATTGGAATTTGGGTACAAAGAGGATATTTTAACGGAAAAGAAACATATTTGGTTGTTCAACATTTTGGCAAACCCAAAAGAGAAATCTTAGGGGTCTCCGAAAAAAAAGAAGAAATTTTGCCTTCATTTTTGGCCACGCCCTCCCTTTCTCTTTCACCCTTGTTGATAAAAGAAACGCCTTTTCCTCCATTTTTAGGTGAAATAAAAGAAGATAAGGAAATAATAAAAGAAAAAGAGAATCAAAAAGAATTTTTAGCTTCAGACCTTCCACAATTAGAAACGGAAAAAGAATTTCAAATGAAAGACGTGAAGATAGAAAGCGAAAAAATAGAAATAATAACAAATTCAAAAAAAATTGAAAAAATAATTACTTCTCTTATTCTGAAACATCATCATTCTTTAATTCAAATTTTTAATTATTTTTCTCTTGGTTTTTTGATTTTCAGTTGTCTTTTAACCATCTTTTTTGATATTTTTGTTTATCATCGTTTTGTTATTGATTATAAAGAATTAATTCCGAGAACTATGATTTTTATTTTTTTGTTTTTTCTCTTTCTTTATTTTGATAATTCGAAGATATTAAAGATGATACCCCATGATTTTTTAATTTTATCATTCAGGTATTGTAAATTTTTATAGAATTTAATATAATTTTAAAAAATAAGATGTCAATAGAAAGGGAGCCTTATTTTCAACCATCATCAAGAGCAAAGAAATCAGAAAGCATTTCACCGCCAAAAGAATCTCAAATTCTTGTAAAGAATATTATACGGCGCAAAAATCTTCTTGAGAGAATACACGAAAATTTAACCGGCGAAAAAATAGAAGTTCCCGCTATTTTTATTAAAGACAAGGTATTTTATGGTTTCTTAATAAGGAGTTATAAAAAGATAAGGCGTCAGGTTGAAACAGAGATTAAAGATGGAGGAGAAGAAGAAATTAAGCAAGAAACAAAAAGAAGAATTAAAGATTTTAATAGGAGAGTATTTGTTTTAATTAATAGATTTTCAACAGTCTCAAAAAGAAGGGAACAAAATACCGCTCTCGTTACTTCTCTTTATAACAAACTTAAAAAAAATGGAAGAGATTTATTAGAAGATGATTTTCAAACCTTCCATAAAAATGTAAAAGAGATTACAGATTTGGTTAGAAAATATGGTTTTAAGATAGAATCAATTACAGGAATGCAGAACAGATTAGGTCTTCCTGATTCTGAACAATTAAAAAAATTTCTTGATCTTATCAAAGAAAAAGAAGTTCCTCTTGAATCAATTACAGGAATGCAAAATGGATTAGGTATTCCTGATTCTGAACAATTAAAAAAATTTCTTAATTTTATTCGACAAAAAGAAGTTCCTCTTGAATCAATTACAGGAATGCAAAATGGATTAGGTATTCCTGATTCTGAACAATTAAAAGAATTTCTTGATCTTATCAAAGAAAAAGAAGTTCCTCTTAAATCAATTACAGGAATGCAACATCGATTAGGTATTCCTGATTCTGAACAATTAAAAAAATTTCTTGATCTTATCAAAGAAAAAGAAGTTCCTCTTGAATCAATTACAGGAATGCAGATGGGATTAGGTATTCCTGATCTTGGAAAATTAGAAAAATTTATTGATTTTGTTAAAAAACATAATTTAGATATAAAATCAATCAGCGGAAAAAGAATAGGTAAGGGAATACCTCGCGGGAATGAATTGGAAGAGCTGCTAAAAAACAAAATTGAAGATAATATATAAATTCCAAGAAAAAAGATTAAAAAATTCCAAAAAAACGAAATAAATCTTCAATTAGATCCTTGAATGATTCTAAATTATATCAAACAAACTCTATTATATTTTTTAAGGGTCTTTATTTTCTATTGACAAAATAAAATTTTTTTGTTATTTTCATAATATGACCAGAAAAATAATCATTTTTTTGTTTTTTTCTTTTTTTTTAATTTTCTTTTTTAATGAGATAAAAGCTGGCCAATCTTTAAATTGTGTTTTTCCTTCACGTTGTCACGGAAGCAGTTGTTATGTAGGGTTGCCAGATAATGTTAAGTGCAATTCAAGAGTTTCAATTAGTTTATCTCAAATAGAAGGTTTTTTGGGTTATCGAACGCGCCTTCCTGTAGAATTAAATTCCCTTAATCAATTTTGTAAACAATATACAAAAGACGAAAGTGCTTGGGTTGAAAGTATCAGCGTTCATAATTATTGCAACGGTTGCGATCAATATCTTGCTTATTGGACCGGTTCTGGTTGGTCAAGAAAACAGGTTTGTGCTGGAACCCTTAATGTTCAAGGAATTACTTGCGCTACCAAATGCTATCTGCCTCTATTTGTTGATCTAAAAGCAAATAATTCTGACGGGCCAATAGAAATTCCCGTAAAAAACAATTTAACCCTTTCTTGGCAAACAAAAAATGTTGTTTCTTGCCAAGCAACGGGTGATTGGACGGGTTCAAAAAGTCTTTCAGGTTCTGAAACCATTTTTCTTGACCAGGTCAAGGAATATTCGTTTTCTTTAAAATGTAAAGACAGTTCAGATAAAGAAGTTATAGATAGTGTCAAGGTTAATGTTAATGCCCAAAAACCGACTGTTATTACAAAGCCTGTTGTCAGCACTTATTAACTTGACAAAATTTTTCAAATTTGATAAAATTAAAATATTGGATATTTAATAAGAGTATGATAAAGAAAATCTATTTTTTATTTTTCTTAGCAATAGTTTTTTGCCTTATTTTTTTTAACAAAGAATTTCTTTTTGCCCAAACCTCTTGTCCCCAGAATACTCAAGCTTTTACTTCGAGTGCGATCTTGGTCGGAGAGATAACTGATGATGGTGGCGATCCCAATTTAACGGTTTGGTTTGAATATGGTTTAACAAATTTAACCTCAAAAACTTCACCAATTGCTCATTATGGAAAAGGAGTTTTTTGCGCGCAGATTACTGGTTTGACCCCAAATCAAACTTATTATTATCGAGCGGTGGCAAAAAATTCAGCCGGCGTGAGTTATGGCGAAACAAAAACTTTTAAAACCCAGTGTTTGGAACCTTTCGTTGATTTGAAAGCCAATAATTCAGATGGTCCCTTAACGCTTCCTTATAAAAGCAATGTTACCCTTTCTTGGAATTCAAGCAATGCTTCTTATTGTCGGGGATCCTGGACCTCTTTAGAACTACCGGTAAACGGAAGCGTTACTTTTTATCAACTAACAGCAAGGAATTATAATTATAATATCACTTGTTATAATTCTTGCAATCAAACAAAAAGCGATAGTGTTGCCATAACCATCCAATCTCTTTCTTTGCCGGTTATTGATTTTAGGGCCAATAATCAATCCAATTATATAGAGGTTCAGGTTAATGATAGCGTTGTTTTTTCGTGGACGACGAATTATGCCAATTCTTGTTATGCTTCCGGTGATTGGTCGGGAACAAAATCGTTTTCTGGTTCTCAAACAATAGAAATGACGAGCGTTAAATTATACAATTTTTTCCTAACTTGTGCGAATGAAAGCGGAGAGAGTCAAGCGCGGGTTCAAGTCAATGTACGGGCAAGACCACCCATTGTCATTACAAAACCAGCAGTGGTCACTTATTAAAAATATGAGAAGAATTTTTTCTTTTTCAATATTTCTATTTTTCTTTCCTTTAATTTTGTTTGCTCAATGTCCTTCTCAGACAACGGTTCAGGGGACGACAGCGACTTTCGTTGGCGAATTGACTGATTTGGGCGGAGATAGCAAAACAGATGTTTGGTTTGAATATGGACCGACAAGCAATTTTGGTTATCAGACATTAAAACAAACAATGTATCAAACTGGTTTTTATTGTATTTCTGTTTCCAATCTTTCTCCGTGTACAACTTATTATTACCGAGCAGTAGCCCAAAATTCCGGAGGTATTAGTTACGGTGAAACAAAGACATTCACGACTTATTGTTCAGCTTTTTCTTTTTCTAATGTTGATCTAAAAGTAAACGGCATTGATGGTGTTTTAACAATTACAAGCGATAATTTTGTGACCTTAAGTTGGACAACGCAGAATGTTTCTTCTTGTTATGCTTCAGGCGCTTGGTCTGGATCAAAACCGTTATCTGGTAGAGAAACAACACCCCGTTTATCTTTTGGCCGTTATGAATATGTTTTAACTTGTTATGATTACAACGGAAAAACCACTTCAGATAGGGTTATCGTTGATGTTAGCGGAGGAAAAGTGGCTGGTGCTGCAACCAATATTTCAACGGGTTTATTTCAAGGAAATTCTTTTAATTCATATTTTTTTCCTCTTTTTTTGATTTTATCTTTCTTTTGGTTTACTTACAGAAAAATTTTAAAATTAAGAAAAAATTAATTTTCTAAAATCCCCAAATAAATAAACTCAAAAAGATAATTGAAAATTCAAAAAAAGATAAAATCCAATCTTAAACAATACAGAGATAGAGAGTTATTTTTTTAGATCAAAATTTATGGAAGTTGAACTTCCATAAACCTTTATACATAACCCTTGACTTTTTTATTTTTTTATTGTAAAATTTGAGATCGGTTTTTCACAGTTCTTTAGGACCTTTTTAAAAAGGAGTTTGTTATGTTGGTACTTAGTCGAAGAGAAAAGGAAGAGATTTTTTTAATCCTTAACAAAAAAACTATGTTAAGGGTTAAAGTTTTAAAGGTCCAAGGAGGGCAGGTTCGTTTGGGATTTGAAGCCCCAAAAGAAATTTCGATTTTAAGATCAGAACTTCTTGGACTACATAAAAAAGAAGCGAAATAAAATTTTTTCTTTTATTTTTTCCATACTTTTCTCTTCAGGACTTTTCTTCTCTTTGGGTAGGCCATTTTTGCCTACCCTTTTTTCTTTTCTTGATTTTTTTGTTTTATTGTTGTATAATAAAAAAATGATTTTGAGGGATGATGTTTTTTATAATCTAACAAAAGGAAAATTGACTTTTGAAGAAGTGATCAAAGAAATTCTTAATTTTCTTCAAGAAAAACCTAATTTTTTTTATGAAGTGATTGTTGGTTGCGATTCCTCATCGGGAGCGAATCCTTCTTTTCCTTTGGTGATTGTTGTTTTAAGAAGAGGAAATGGTGGTAGGTTTTTCTTTAAAAAAATTTATTTTAAGAATAGGATTTTTTATCATTTAAGGGAAAGGGTTTTACAAGAAGTTTATTTATCTTGTGAGTTGGCCTTGGTTTTAAAAGAGAATTTAGAAAAAGAAATTAAGAAATTAAACAATCGCGTTCCTTGGGAATTTAAATACATTCATACCGATATTTCAGAAACGGGTTTGACAAAAGATATGATCAAAGAGGTGGTTGCCTTAATTAAAAGCAATGGCTTTGAAGCGAAAATAAAACCAGAATCTTTTGCCGCGTCCGTGGTCGCTGACCGCTATACTTAATTTTCAAATGAAATTAAGCAGATTTCTCACCTTCTTTTTTCTTTGTTTTTATATTCTTTTTTTTATTTTTAATTTTACTTTTATTAAGCAAAAAATAAGAGATTTTTACCGATGGGAAAAGGTTGAAGAAATTTTTTTAATTTTCAAGAAAAAAGAAAAATCTAATTCGTGGAAAAAAACAGAGAAGGAAGATTCTTTAGAAATTCCTTCTTTTGATTTAATTTTGCCCTTGTCAATCGCGAAAGATGAAAAAGAGGCTCAAGAAAAGTTGAGGGAAGGGGTCGTTCTTTTTTTGCCGGAATCTTATTTTCCAGTTGAAAAAGGAAAGGTTGTTATTTTGGGACATTCAGCACCCGATCTTTGGCCGGCGAAAAATTATGAATCTGCTTTTAGCAAAATTTCTCAATTAAAAAAAGGGGATGAGATTGTTTTAAATTTTAATCAAATATCGTATTTTTTTTCGGTCAAGGAAAAATTTTATTTAGAGAGAGGAGAAGAGATTCCCCAGAAAGATGAAAAGGGAATTTTGTTTTTAATTTCTTGCTGGCCACCGGGTCAGGATCTCAAGAGAATCGCGGTTTTCGCCACTCTTGAATAATTTTTAATTTTGTTGTATAATAAAAAGATGGAAAAAATTAAGAGAAATATCCTTTTACTTTTTTTATTATCATTTATTTTGTTTGAAACTTCTTTTGGGCAAGAAAATTTTTCTGAAAGAGAGATATCTTTTTTCTTTAAAGCGAGAAATATCTCTCGCGCCCAATCTAATTTTCAAGAGAAAATTCTTGCTTTTTTTAATGAAGAAGTTGAATTTTATTTTTCGATCGAGGCGAAAAATGATAATTTTAAAAATATTATCTTTATCCTTGAACTTCCAAAAGAGATAGAATTAATTTCAGATAGTTTAAAAAGCGATCAAGGATTTCAAAATAAAGATATTCAAGATATCCAGAAGGGCATTTCCCTTGGTCCCATTTTAAAAAACGAAAAAAAGGAAATTTTTTTTCGGGGAAGAATTAAAGAAGGTTCTTTGAACAATCATTTTATTTTTGTAAGCATTAAGATTTTAGGGGATGGGGTTCCTTCAAAAAGAAAAACACTGATGATAGAACTGAAAGAAAGGGAAATGCCAGGATCGGTTTTAAAACCCGCTGGTTTTTTTGAGGAGATAAGATTGACCTTAAATGATCCTTTTTCTTTTTGTTTTGTGATCTCTTTTTTGATTTCTTTTATTAGAGAGATTTATTTTGATTTTAAAACAAAAATAAAAATGTTCTTTTTTTCGAGCAAAAAATTAACGCTATTAAGAATTCCTTTTATTAATTTTCAAATTTTACTTTTCCGTTTTTTAAGGAGGGTTAAGCTGAAAAAAACCTAAAACTTATTTGTGGAAAAGTTGTGGAAAATTTCTCTTGACAGAGATTTAAAAAAATCATAATCTTATCTTAGTGGTAAAAAGTGGAAAAGTTTGGGAAAAAAGTAATTTTTTGTGGAAAAATATGTTTTTAGGTGAGTATCAATACAATATCGACGAGAAAAAAAGATTGGCCTTGCCGGCCCACTTTCGAAGAAAACTCGGAAAGAAAATTATTATTACCCGAGGTTTAGACTCGTGTCTCTTTCTTTTTCCATTAAAAGAGTGGAACACACTCGTGAGAAAGATCTCAAAATTGCCTTTGGCAAAATCAGATGCTCGTGGTTTTGCAAGATTGATGTTAACCGGCGCTATGGAAGTTCAGTTTGATAATTTGGGAAGAATTTTGATTCCGGATTTTTTGAAGGAATACGCTTCTTTACAAAAGAGAGTGATCGTCGCGGGTGTTTTCAATCGTATTGAAATCTGGGATGAGGAAAAATGGAAAGAGTATAAATTAAAAGCAGAAAAAGAAGCCGGGGATATTGCCGAAAGATTATCAGAAATTGGAATTTAAATGGAGGAAAAAGAAATTGAGCACATTCCCATTCTGAAAAAGGAGGTGGTCGAGGGTTTGAAAGTAGAGGGGAATAAAAAAATCATTGATTGCACTTTCGGTTTGGGTGGGCATTCAAAGGAGATTTTAAAGAAATTGGGAAGGAGAGGAAAAATTTTAGGTTTTGAGTATGACAATGAACTTTTTGAAATTTTAAAAAAAAGATTTTTGGGAGAGAAAAGATTGATTTTAGTGAATGAGAATTTTGTAAATTTGTTGAAGGTTGTTCGGGAAAAAAAATTTTTTCCGGTTTATGGAATTTTAGCGGATTTGGGAGTTTGCACTTTTCAGATTGAAAAGAAAAAAGGTTTTTCTTTTTGGCGGAACGAAGAATTGGATATGCGTTATAACCCAGAAAAACAGAAAGAAAAGGCGAGTGATATTTTAAATAAGAGTTCGGAAAAAGAATTAGAACGAATTTTTAAAAAATACGGTCAGATAAAAGTTGCCAAAGAACTAGTGATAAAAATTGTTGAGAAAAGACCGATAAAAACAACTTTTCAATTAAAAGAGATTTTGCTTGATTTTCAAAAAAAAGAAAAAAAGATCGTCAGAAAGGCTTTTTTGGCATTAAGGTTGGCAACGAACAAAGAATTGGAAAATTTAAGGGATTTTTTAGAACAGGTTATTTTTGTTTTAGAAAAAGGCGGGAGATTGGCGATAATTACTTATCATTCATTAGAAGAAAGGATTGTCAAGCATTTTTTGAGGCAAAAAAGGAAATTTTTGAACCCTCTTTATAAAAAACCCATTTTACCTTCTTTTTCAGAGGTTCAAAAAAATAAAAAAGCGAGGTCGGCAAAATTATTTTTAGCAGAAAAAAAATGAGAATTTTATCTTTATTTGCAACAACATTCCTTCCATTAGATTTAAGAAAAATAAGGTTTAATTTTCAATTCTTAAGGTCTTTAATTCTTCTTTTTTTCTTTTTTTCTTTTTCTGTTTTTGCTTTTCAATTTTTTCGTTATTCAAAGGAAAAAGCTTTTTTATTTCATTTGGAAAATGAAATTCAAAAAATTTCTTCAGAAAATGAGAAATTGGAAATAATGGTTTCACAGTTGAATCTTTCTCAAAAAATAGAAGATTTTGCAAAAGAAAATAATTTTATAAAAAATAATGGAAAAATTTTATATATCGAAACAAGCGAAGTAATGGTGAAAAAATGAAATTGTCTTTTAGGACCTCTTGGGCGGAAAATTTAATTTTCATTTTTGTCTTTTTAGTTTTTTTTGTTTTTTTTATTCGTCTTTATTATCTTCAGATAAAAAAAGGAGATTATTATCGGGCGTTGCTTGAAGGTTTATATAATCGTTTTTTTATTGTTTCAGATAATAGGGGAAAAATTTATCTAAAAAACGACGAAGTCGTGGCAACAAACAAGGATGTTGTTTCTTTGGTCTTTTTTTTGAAAAAAGAAGGGGTTTTGGAAAAGGAGTTATCAAGGATCTCTGAAATTTTAGAATTATCAAAAGAGGGGCTTTTGGACAAAATCAAAGATAATAAATTTTTCGTTATAAAAGAGGAATTAACAAACGAAGAGCAAGAAAAAATAAAGAAAGAAAAATTCGATAATTTTCAATTAATCTCAGAGAAAAGGAGATTTTATCCCAAGGGCAAATTTTTGTCCCATTTAATCGGATTTCAGAACAAAGAAGGAAAAGGACAGTATGGTTTAGAAGAGTATTATGACAGGGAGTTGAGGGAGGGTAAGGATTTAGTTTTGACCATTGAGCCTGAAATCCAGGATTTTTGCGAGAAAATTGTTGAGGATTATAAGGGAGAACTAGGTTATGAAAAAGCGGAGATTTTAGTGGTTTTAGCAAAAACCGGTGAAATTTTATCTTTTGTTAATTTTCCTAATTTTGATCCCAATTTCTTTTATCAAGTTTTACCGGAGAATTTTTCTGTCTTTTTAAATTTTTCCACCCAGGAGCTCTTTGAGCCCGGTTCCATTTTAAAACCGATCGTTATGGCAAGCGCTTTAGAAGAGAATTTAATTTCTCCTTTGGAAACATACGAAGATACGGGAGAAGTGCGAATTGGAAAATGGGTGATTAAGAATTATGACAATAGGGTTTATGGTAGACAAACAATGACGAATGTTTTAGAAAAATCAATTAACACAGGAGCAATTTATGTTCAGAGAAAAATGGGAAAAGAGAAATTTTTGGATTATCTTTCAAGATTTGGTTTTTTTGAAAAAACAAATATTGATTTACCAGAGATCTATTCCCAAAACAAAAATTTAAAGAAAGGATACGAGGTAAATTTAGCAACCGCTTCCTTTGGTCAGGGCATAGAATTAACCTCTGTTCAATTGATCAAGGCCTATTTGGCCCTAATAAATGAAGGAAAAATGTTAAGGGTCCATGCGGTTAAAAAAATTATTAACGGAGAAAATGAAAAAGAATTTTTTTCAGAGATAGAGAGAGAGGTAATTTCTCCAAAGACCAGTCGTCAAATTTCAGAGATGCTCCTTTCAGTAATTGAAAATGGTTATAGCAAAAAAGCGAAGATCGAGGGTTATCTAATTGGTGGAAAAACAGGCACTGCTCAGGTTGCCTTTTCTTCTTTGGGAATTTCAAAACCTGGATATTCCGATAAAACAATTCAGTCTTTTATTGGTTTTTTTCCAGTTTTTGATCCTCAATTTTTAATTTTTGTTAAGCTTCATAATCCAAAAACAAAAACAGCTGAATATTCAGCCCTTTTGATTTTTAAAGAAATTGTTCGATATCTTATTTCTCATTTTCAGGTTCCTCCAAATTATTAATCTCAAGATTAATTGCATTTTTGAGATTGAATTTTGTTTTTGAGTTTCTGGTTAAATCTTGAGTTGCCAAAAATAAAAAAAAATGATAAAATAAAATAATGGAAGGAGAACCAGGGGTTTTTCCTAATCAAAATCAAAATTCAAAAATGGAAAAAGAAAAGATAGAAAAAGAAATGATAGAAAGATGGAGAAATGATTTTGAAAGATTAAAGGAAATATTAGAAAAAGAGAAAGAAACCCAGGAAGACAGAACTGGGGATCGATTGAAGAAAAAACAAATTTCAGAGGTTGAGAATCCGGAAAATGAAATTTTAAGAAGCGGAGACCTTGTTTTTTTGCCTGCGCAAGGAGAGTGTCTTTTTATTGGCGATATTCACGGAGATCGCGATTCTTTAAACGCGATTTTAAAAGAGACAAATTTTGAGGAAAAATTAAAGGAGGGACAAGGTTATCTTGTTTTTTTAGGAGATTATTTAGACCGGGGAGACCAAGAAATTGAAGCTTTGGAAAAATTATTAGATTTAAAAAAAAAGTATGGCGAGAGAGTTATTTTGTTAAGGGGAAACCATGAGACAGGGACAATGGAATTACCGGAATATACACCGCAGAATCGACCAAAAGGTTTGAAGGAAGCAGGGGTTTTTAATGTAGCCCAAGATTTTTTTGGGGCATTACCTTGTGTTCTTGTAACTGGAAATGGAATTTGTGCTTTGCACGGCGGTATTCCAGAGATGGAACAAGGAAGAACACCAACCTTAGATAATTTAGCATCGTTAAAAGAAAAAGAAAGAGAGCAAATACTTTGGAATGATCCTGCTCATGAGTTTGTAGAGGTTGGACAAACACAGGTTTCTACAGTAGAGGGCCAGGATGTTTTTAGAAAGGGTTTATTTGTGGAGAATCCTTTTCGAGGAGGTGGATATAAGTATTTTCTTTACGGTGCTTTTGATAATTTTTTGAAGCAAATCGGAGCGAATGTTTTAATTCGAGCGCACGAACCCGCGCGGGAAGGATATCTCATTCATTCTTTATTTGATAATAAACTTGCTACTATTTTTTCAAGTTTAGGAGGGAGGTATAAAGAAAAAGTAATGAATCCTGGTTATTGTCTTGTTGATTTGTCAAAAAAAATTGAGACTTGGGAACCAAAGCATTTTGGAAAAGCAAAAGTGGAAAAAGGGATGGAGTCAGCTGGAATAATAGGAAAAACAGCAACAGCAGCAGAAACAACAACAACAGCAGCAGAAGCAGAAGCAGAAGAAGAAGCAGCAGAAGAAGAAGAAACGTTACAGGGGGTACCACCATCAGAAGGAGCGGTGCTGCCACCAGAAAGAGAAGTGCCTTCACCAGAAGCGGAAGTGCCATTATCAGAAGGAAAAGAGCCAGCACCAGAGGAATTAGTAGCACTTGAGGAAGGGGAGGGTGAGGAATTGGAATCTGGAGAAGAAATTAGTGCCACTGAGGAAATAGAGGAAGCAGAGGCAGTAGAAGAAGCAGAAAAGGCACCGATTCCCGCCGGAATTACTGAAGGCGAAAAAAAAGAATTATCTGAGGGTTTTTCGTGGTCGGGTTTTATTGATTTTTTAGGAGAGATTATTTTTACACCCCTCGAATGGATACTTGATTTTACTGATAAAATATTAGATTTTTTAATTAAAGCGAGAAAATTTTATGATGAGCACATTAAACCTGAATTAAAAAAAATTTGGAAGGCTTTATGGGATTAGGGCTTTAAAATTGTTTTCGGCCCCATCGTCTAATGGCTAGGACATCAGTTTCTCAAGCTGAAAATAGGGGTTCAAATCCCCTTGGGGCCACAAAAAATAAATGAAAAAAATATTTTCATTTTTAAGTGGAGTTGCTCTTTTGTCAAACACGATTATTGGCGTTGGTTTCTTTGCTCTTCCTTTTGTTGCCAGTAAGGTTTCTTTCCTTATTTTTATTTATTTTTTTATTTTGGGAATAGTGGTTTTTTTTATCCATCTTTTTTACGCTCGTTTATCTTTGGTTACGCCGGATTATAAAAGATTGCCGGGATTCGTTGAGTATTATTTGGGCAAAAAATACTTTTCATTTTCAATTTTTGTTATTATTTTTTCTTTGATTGGTACCCTACTTTCTTATTTGATTGTTGCTGGTGAATTTTTAAGCGGAATTTTTCCTTTTTTAAAACCTTCTTTTTGGACGAGTGTTTTTTTCTTTTTTTCCCTTTTTCTGGTTTTGAAAGAAATTAATAAAATTTTAAGAATTCAAACCTTCTCTCTTTTTCTTTTATTTTTTTTACTTTTTTTTCTCATTTTTCAAGGAAGGA
>Ga0197142_1000979_pt1 | contig 26349 bp, 25 predicted proteins | sample GBS60_MetaG_FD_148614 | JGI IMG/M metagenome (GOLD analysis project Ga0197142, IMG submission 148614) | Sediment microbial communities from Great Boiling Springs, Gerlach, Nevada, United States - GBS 60_MetaG | ecosystem: Environmental > Aquatic > Thermal springs > Hot (42-90C) > Sediment... | reverse complement strand
GTCCTATTTTCTTTTCCATTTCTTACCTCCTTACACCAATCTGAATTGCCTTGAGGGCTGCGCCAGTTGAATCTTTACCACATCCTGCAACATCCATTGGATTCTTTGCGCATCCTGCAGAATATATTCCATCTGCATCAATAACAAATCCATCTACATCATATTTAAGACCAGGGACTTTAAACTCCAAACCCTCAGGCTGCATTCCTGTAGCAAGAACTACCATATCAACTTTTTGTTTTATCTTTTCGCCATTTAATATATTCTCTGCAATTACTATTACATCATCTGACTCAGTATCCTGCTCTATAGATGCTACTTTTCCTTTAATTAAGTTAACCCCGCTTTGTTCTTTGACCTGATTGAAGAATTTTTCATATCTTCCAGGTGTTCTTATATCAATGTAGAAAATATAAACTTCAGCATCTGGATTTTGTTCTTTTATATAAAGAGTATGTTTAAGAGAGGCAAGACAACATATATAAGAACAGAAAGGAAGGTGATTCTCATCTCTACTGCCTGCACATTGAACAAAGGCAACTTTTTCAACGGGCTTGCCATCTGAAGGTCTAATTATCTGTCCTTCTGTAGGACCATTCTTTGCTGCAATTCTTTCAAACATCATGTTGGTAATTACATTTTTAACTTTTCCAAATCCAAGATTATCTATTTTGGAAGCATCATAGGGCTTCCATCCAGTAGCAACAATTACGGCATTAACATTAACCTCTATGGTTTCTGGTTGCATGTTAAGGTCAATGGCATTATATTTACAGGCATCAACACAGGGTGCAGGACAGTCCTTTGGACATTTGTTTCTGTCAACAACATATCTCAATGGAAATGCTTGTTCAAAGGGAAGATAGATTGCCTTTGTTTTATTGAGTCCAAAATTAAAATCACTATCTCTTTCAACAGGACAAGCTTCTGTACAGGCATTACAGGCTGTGCAGTTTTCATTTACATATCTTGGATTAAGTTTAATTTTTAATGTATAATCACCAGGTGCACCAGAAATAGATTCCACCTCTGCCATCGTATAAAATGTAATTAATGGATTTACCTTAATACGACGGAAATTAATTTCAAGTCCACATAAGGGAGGGCAGATTTTTGGAAAATATTTGTTTAACTGGGCAACTCTACCACCAAGATAGGGATTTCTTTCTACAATTATTACTTCAGCCCCTATCTCGGCAGCCTCTATACCCGCAGTTAAACCACTAAATCCCCCACCTATGACCAATATTCGATTTGGGCTACCATTATGATGCATTCTCAGCCTCCTTTATTGAATTATCTTAAACATAAAAAATCGTAATACAGCTTTGCACTGCATTACGAACTTTTATTTTAAATCAAAAACCAAAATTTTAAAGGGAGGGAGATGCCTCCCCCCCTTCTTCAACCTCATATTAGTCTGGAATGATCTGGACGTATGGGACTTTCTTAAGTGTAAATGTATCTGTTGCTGGATCATACACTGAGTTGACAAATACACGCCAGTTATTGTCATCAACAAAGTCAAAGTCTCCTCTGTAGTAGTAACCTGGATATCTGGATTCTTCTCTGAAGAGGATATGTCTTGCATGGGCTTCAAGTGAGAGTGTTCTGTGGTAGTTCTCCCAGCAGCGGAGAAGCTCGTGGAGATTTGCTGCTGCAAGTCTTGCTGCATCCTCTTTTAGCATTTGTAATTTTCTTAATCCTTCTTCAATCATGGTCTTAGATGTCATATACCATGTTCCAATACCACCAAAGTACTCATCAGCAATCTTCTGAAGTCTTGCCTGATAGAGATCTGGTTTGATATAGTATGGGTTGATCCTGGGATCAGTAGAGTAAGTTTTATATTTTTCATAAAGTTCAAAGGGTAGATAAATTTCTGCAAATAAAGCATTTACATCTTCCGCTATTGTTGGTGTATAACCGGGATTGTCAAGGATGAATGCAATTGCTGCCTTTGCTGCTATTCTACCTTCTGCATGGGAACCTGAGGAGAATTTATGTCCAGAAGCTCCAACAATGTCACCAGCCATAAAGAGTCCATTTACTGTACTCATTCTGTTGTAACCCCAGAACCACTCAGCTGGTGCTCCAGGAATGTCTCCAGGTCCACTTACCCAGAATCCTGCGCAACCAGCGTGTGAACCAAGGAGATAAGGCTCTGTTGGCATAATTTCAGATGGAACCTTATCTGGTTCTACATTATTAGCTGCCCAAAGTCCTGCCTGGGAGATACACATGTCAAGGAAGTCTTCCCATGCTTCAGCTTCAAGATGTTTAAGTCTCTTTGGATCCATCTGCTTTGCAAGCTCTTGCATTGCAGTGTGGGTGTTCATAAGAATTGGTCCTCTACCCTGCTTCATTGCCTCCATCATAAGATGGTTTCTGATAGCAGTTCCAAGAGCATCTGCCCATTTACCATATTTTTTTACAGCATCCTGGAATTCTGGTGTGTCTTTTGCAGTGTAATCATTTCCAAGAGCATCTGTTGCTTTTGCTTTGAAGAAGAGGAACCATGCACCAACTGGTCCATATCCATCTTTAAATCTTGCAGGAACGAATCTGTTTTCCATCATTGTCATCTCAGCGCCAACTGTCATACCAAGATAGTATCCTGAACCAGAGTTCCAAACAGGATACCAAGCTCTTCCCATTCCTTCACGGGTTGACCTTGGTCTGAATACATTAACTGCACCACCGGAAGCATTAAGAATTGCTTTTGCTTTGAATAAATAAGCTTTATTCTCTCTTACACTGAAACCAATTGCACCAGCTACTCTATTTGGCTCCTTTGCATCTTTGAGAAGTTTAACTATGAATACTCTCTCAAAGTGATTCTGTGGTATATTGAGAGCCTTTCTGTTGTATTCAAGAGCTGCCTTTCCAGCTTCTGCAACGATGACCTTATAGGATTCACCGTTAATCATGATCTGCCATTTACCGGAACGGCATGGTACTCCACCATCTTTGAGTTTTGGTTTGCCCTGGTCTCTTGCCTGGAAGCCATCTAATGACCATCCATCGTCACTTTTTTTCCAGATTGGAAGACCCCATTCCTCAAACATGTGGACTGAGTTGTCAACATGCCTTCCAAGGTCAAAGACAAGGTCTTCTCTAATGATACCCATAAGGTCTGCACGGACATATCTAACATAGTCCTCAACCTTATTCTCACCAATATAGGTGTTAATAGCACTGAGACCCATTGCAACTGCACCAGAACGGTCAGTTGCTGCCTTGTCAACCATTGTCACTTTAAGACCCTTTGGTGTTGCCCATCTGCATGCTTCAAATGCAGCACCACAAGCAGCCATTCCGCCACCGATTATTAGTAAATCGGTGTCAATTTCAATTACTTCTGGTCTCTGACAGTATGAAAATGTGCAAGTCTCTTTTTCCATTTTAATACCTCCTTATTCTTAGTATTTTTTTACTCTTTTCTGGCTTCATAATTGAAATAGCCAGGACCTTTAATTTTTGAATAATCTGGTTCAGGAAGATCTTTATAAATAGTATCTGCATTCCAGTAACCCTCAGGTGTAAGTCTTATTGGGAATTTGAATCTTTTAATAGAGCCATTTCTGAACTTAATAGTCCACATAATGGCATCCTGACCTCTCATTGGAATAACGCTTGCACCGAGTGGGAAGAAATCTGCATAACCTCTGACTTCGATTGCCTGCTGTGGGCAAATCTTTACACAGTTGTAACATTCCCAGCACTGCTCTGGCTCCTGGTTGTAAGCTTTCATTTTCTCTCTGTCCAGTGCCATTAAATCATTAGGACAGATGTACTGACAAGCTGTCTTGTCCTGGGCTTTGCAGCCGTCACACTTTTCAACCATTACAAAACTTGGCATAGTTTAACCTCCTTTTTTGTTTTTTTATTATGCTGGTTTTTGTACTGGATTTTTCTGTAATTCCAGCACATCACTAATATCAATATCAGGAACGGGAAGCTCTTTGTCTTCCTTTGCTGCTTCCTCTTTTACCTTATCAAGATCTTCAGCAAGAACCTTTTCTACTACTGCTGCTGATAATTCTTTCATTTCAGCAATTCTTTTGAATATTGCTCTCTTAAATGCTGCAGGAGTCTCCTCAATGAATCCTCTTGCATCAAATCTTGCCTTTGTAAACTGGTCAATAACTTTCTGCCCAAGGTCATCGGGAACTTCAATAACTAATCTTCTTAATGCTCCACCAAAAATGGACTCAACTTTTTCCTCAAGGGGGGTACCCTTTATAGCCGCCATTCTTTTTTCATCAATTATTACGCCTAAATATTTAGCCATTATTCACCTCCTTTATTTTTTTAAATGAGCTGGAAGTTCCATATGAGGGAGATCTACCTCTAATCTCTCCTCCCTTTCTTTTAGATACTTCTCATTGTTAAAGGGATATCCAAACTTCTGCCACCATTTTACAACAACCTTATAAACTTCTGGTCTATAAATTTCTGGAGGTGGCATTACACCTTCATTAATGAGACCTCTGATAAAGCTTCCAGAGTATCTGGAGTAAATTCCTTTATGCGCACAGTTTGCTGAATAGGCAAATTCTTTACATTTTGGACAGAACCAGAACTCTTCAATGTTTTGAGGTCTTATATAAAAACCACCTTCAACTGCATATGGTGGAGCATCAAATCCAAAACTTGGAATACCCTTTGACCAGAGAGTCTGGGTTGCGAAGATATCGTAATACTCACCTAATGCTGCATGGTCTCTTCCAAACATATGGAAGGAAATACCCATATTCTGCCTGATTACAGCATGAATGAGAGATTCAATTGGGTTTCCGTATCTCATATCCCAGAGTGTAAAGGTTACAAGATGACGCTCTGGTTTAATATAACCAGCAAGATGAACCATTTCATGACCTTCAACAATTGCTTCATCTGGGAAGTCACCAATTCTCTTAGCACCGACGATTGCATTAACTACAATGCCGTCACAGGGCTTAACATCACCTATATATGCTGCACTTTTCATTAATGCTTCGTGTCCTGTATGGGGAACATTTCTTGTCTGATGCGCAATAACTGTTGTCCATCCTCTTTTTTCGAATTCCTCTCTTGATCTCTTTGGTGGATACCAGAATCTGTCAAAGGGTGGTCTTAATTTTGGTTCATTAATTATTGTATATTTTCCAGCAAGAATTATCGGATTTAATGAGCAGTAAATATTGTATCCTGTGTGTTTCTGATCAAAAGGAACTTTAACCACTTCTGGATTTTTCTCTGGTGATCCAAAGGTTCTTACTGCAACATCACCTGGTACAATTTCATATACTTCTTCGATTTCAAGAATTGCAAAGGGTTCACCTTTTAATCTTAGAAGAAGCCAGTCACCTGCTTCTACTCCGAGCTTCTTGAAATCTTCCTCAGAAATATCAAAAAGAATTGGATAGGGGAAAACCCATCCACTTGTTAATCTTCTTTTTTCAAGAACACTTTCAAGGTCAGCTTTTGTCATGGAGCCCTCAACAGGGCTAAAGAATCCATAACATACTGACATAATTTCTCTGTAGACATTTCTTACTGGATTGCCTTTAAAAAGTGTTGGCTTAATGTCATAAACTGCAGAGCATTTTTCCATCAATTTTCTTGCCATCTGCGGGTCACGGACAACCCTGTCAACAAGCTTTCCACCATGAGGCGGTGGTAGAGTTTTAATTCTAACTTCCGGCATACCTTTCCTCCTTTAATTTACTTTTTTTCTAAGATTGCACAGATACTATTAAATATCTCATCTATACTACCTGTGCCCGACACACTTTTGAGAATTCCTTTTTTAGAATAATAATCAATTAATGGCTCTGTTTGAGCTTTATATACCTCTAATCTTTTTCTTATAGTTTCCTCTTTATCATCATCTCTCTGAAATAGTTCGCCACCACATTTATCACATTTACCCTCTATTTTCGAAGGTGAGTAATAGACATTGTACATTTGACCACAGGACTTACATGTTCTTCTTCCAGTAAGCCTTTTCATCAAATCATCAAAAGGAACATCCAAATTTAATGCAAGGTCTAAAGGCATATTCATTTCCGCAAGCATCTTATCAAGAGCCTCAGCCTGAGCAACATTTCTTGGAAAACCATCAAGAATAAAACCTTTTTTACAATCATCCTGAGAAAGTCTCTCTTTTACCATTCCAAGAACAACCGAATCTGGAACAAGTTCACCCCTATCCATATATGACTTAGCTTCTTTACCAAGGGCTGTTCCTGCAGCAACTGCTGCCCTAAGAAGATCACCTGTGGATATCTGAGGGATACCATATTTTTCTACTAATCTTTTTGCCTGAGTTCCTTTTCCTGCACCCGGTGCACCTAAGAATACTAATCTCATTGAATCCTCCTTTCTGCATGATAGTAAAAAATACTTTAGTAAGTAATTTACCTAATTATTGAATAAAAAGCAACTTAAATTTTATAATTTTACGATAAATTTTCTTTATAAAAGAGTGCCCAATTTTATCAAAAATTCCTTTAATTTGTCAAGAGCCTCCCTTCTGTGACTTAATTTATCTTTTACATTTGGTTCCATCTCGGCAAAGGTGCTATTATAACCCTCTGGAATAAATACTGGATCATAACCAAACCCTTTATTACCCCTTGGTTCAAGAGTAATTTTTCCATTTACATATCCCCAGAATAGATACTCCTGTCCATCAGGAAATACCAGAGCAATACAACAGACAAAACGAGCTTTGCGCCTTTCATCAGGAATTCCTCTCATTTCTTTCAATAGCTTCATAATATTTTCCTCATCTGTTGCATTTTCTCCTGCATATCTTGCTGACCTTACGCCAGGAGCACCATTTAAAGCTTCAACCTCTAACCCAGAATCATCAGAAAGGGCTGGTAAGCCTGTTTGCTGACTCACATATCGAGCTTTTTTTAAAGCATTTTCTTCAAATGTTTTTCCGTCTTCTTCGACCTCTTCTAAATATGGGAAATCACTTATTGAAAGAAGTTCAATATTAATATCTTTTAAAATTCTTATTAACTCTTCTATCTTTTTCTTATTTCTCGATGCTAAAACTATCTTCATAATATTTGACAAAGCATTATTTTTTCAGTTATATTAAAAATGTTCGCGGGGTGGAGCAGTCTGGTAGCTCGTCGGGCTCATAACCCGAAGGTCAGAGGTTCAAATCCTCTCCCCGCAACCAACTAATCAAACAAAGCATCAACAAATTCTTTAGGATTAAATTCTTTTAAGTCGACAATTCCTTCACCAATACCAATAAGCTTTATAGGCACTCCGATTTCTTTTTTTACTGCAAAGATTACACCTCCCTTTGCAGTACCGTCAAGCTTTGTAACTACAACCCCTGTAAGTCCAATTGCTTCATGAAAAAGTGCTGCCTGTCTGATCGCATTTTGACCTGTTGTGGCATCTAAAACAAGCAAAGTCTCATGGGGTGACTCTGGAATGGACTTTTTCATAACCCTGTTGATTTTTTTTAATTCTTCCATAAGAGGAAACTTAGTATGAAGTCTTCCCGCTGTATCTACGATTACAATATCTTTATTTTTTGATTTTGCGTGCTCCAAAGCATCAAAAGCCACTGCAGCAGGGTCTGCACCACTTTTATGTTTAATAAGGTCTGCACCTACCTTATTTGCCCATATTTCAAGTTGTTGTATTGCAGCGGCTCTGAATGTATCAGAAGCAGCAAAAACAACACTTTTACCTTCACTGACAAATTTATGCCCTAATTTTCCAATAGTTGTCGTTTTCCCTACACCATTTACTCCAACAACAAGAATCACCGATGGTTTATTTGATAAATTTAAAGATGTATTGCCTTCAAGAATTTTATAAAGCTCATCTTTTAAAAGAATCTTTAAATCATTATAATCCTTAAGGGCACCCTCTTTAACTCGTTTTTTTAAAAGTTCTGTGATTTGTTCTGTTGCTTTTATACCTACATCAGAGGATATTAAAATCTCCTCAATTTCTTCTATTGTTGTTTCATCAATTTTCTTACCAACTGGAACAATAGCTTCAATTTTTTCAACTATTGTTTGTTTGGTTTTTGTTAACGTTTCTTTAAGTTTATTAAAAAAACCCATTAAGCTCTCCGAAATGTAATGATAAGTTCATCTTTCTGCCTAGTAAGACGATACCTGAAATGTTTTTTAAGTATAATTTTAACAAAAACTTTTTCTTTTTCTTCCTCTACAAAGATTTCTTTTACAAAGTCAGATTCAAAATTTATAGGTCCTTTAGTTTTGTTTACAGCTGGAGATATTTCAACAAGAACGGTCATAGTTTTTTTATCTTTAATTGTCTTAGGGAAATATCTGCCTGCTTTATCAATATTAGGTATATTTAAAATAACTTTACATTCATTTTTTGACTCAATTAGGGTTATATTCTTTAACTCTAAAAGATTAGATTTTTTCTTAACATCTTTTTTGGTTTTCTTTACCTCTTTTTTATGTTTTGTTTTTACTTTTTTCTTCTTTTCTTCAACATGAATATATTTAGATGGAATATCTTCTTGTTCGGTAGTAGCAATAATATCAAATTTTTCTGCTCTGTCATAGGTTAAATCTACAATAGCTACTCCTTGATTAAATGCAGATGGCGGAATAATATTTGGAGTAAGATTACCTGAACCTGTTGTTTTCAAAATCACATTCTTTCCGTATAAATTATAACTTGACATTATTTTATCAAGTTGATTATAGGCTACAATTTTTACTTTAAATCTTTGACCTGCTATGATTGTATCTGGAGCAAAAATTTCGAATCTCTTTACCTTTTGAGGTTGAATTTTAATAATACTACTTTCACCCATTATATTGGTATTTCCTGCAAGCTTCACTGTAATCTTAATATCTTCTGGTATATTGTAGCGAAGAGCTATATTAGCTTTACCATCTGAAAAAGCCTGTGATAAAAGTTCATAAGGGAAAATTTTACCTTTTCCTTTTGCTTCAATAATAATCTTTTCTTTTTTGGATGCAAAATCCTTTGCAAAGTTATTAAATTTATCAAGAGCTAAGATTGTTACATCAAAAGATTCATCAACTACTGCTTCTTGAGGAGCATTTACAATAAAATAAGCTATTTCGCCGTTTAAAACTTCAATTTTTCCACTTTTACCATAAATATTTTTATTTAATAAAGCTGCTTCCAAATAAAAATTCCCCATTTTCTCTGTAAAAAGTTTTATATCTGCAGTGCAATTAAAAGGAGAAAATTGAAATTCTTTAATTTCAGGAGTTAAATCTCCCTTAAAAAATACATTAATCTCTTTAGGGTCATAATCACAAACTAAATTGCCATACTTATCGACTCCAAAAAGTTGTATCATAAATTCCTTGCCTGCCTTAACTGAATCAGGATGTTTAATAAATAAAGCATTTAGAGCATCAGCTATAAATTTAATTCTTTTTTCTAAAACAGGAGAAGGACGATTGTTCTCATAGATACTTATAATTACTTCCTCTGATTTTTCATTTCTTATATTGATAGATAACCCTGAGGAACTTATTTCATTAGATTTGACAATACTCGGATTTATTTGAGCATTACCTGTTGTTGATAATCTTAATTCTCTAACAAAATCTTTTGGCATATTTATTTTATTGCCAAAAATATCTACAGCATAAAGAATTATTTTATGGTCTTTACCTACTAAAAGTTTATCGGGAGCTTCAATTTGAAAATGGTCAAAAGTTCCTGGCTGAGCAATAATCTCTCCAAAACTTAAATTATAGCAAGACAAAAAAAAGATAAAAAATAATATAAAACTATAGAATTTTCTTAAAAATTTATTATTCATCTCTCCCTCCTGATTAGATATATTTTCTATTTTGCTTTATTATTAAAATTTATTGTATCCTATCATAATTGTTTATACAAAAAAGAGGCAAGTATCTGTTTATAATAAAACATAAAATTATATAATACAAAAATAAAAATGATTAATAGTATAAAACAAAGTAAAAATTTTTTCAGAGTTTTAGCAAAGTTTATAGACCTAAGTATTGTTTATAGCATATGGAAAATTTTTCCTGAATCCGGTTTATTTTTAGGTATTCTTTACATATTGGTCAGTGATGGAATCTTTAAAGGAAAAAGTATAGGAAAATTTTTTTTGAGATTAAGAGTTATAAAATTAGAAAAGAATAGTCCTGCTGATTTTAGAGATTCAATTATTAGAAATTTATCATTTGCTTTTGCTCTTCTTTTATTTAAAATACCCCTAATTGGATGGGCTTTAAGTATTATAATTTTTATTTTTGAATTTATAATGATTGTTGGAGATTCAGACTCTAAAAGATTAGGTGACTACTTAGCAAATACTTCCGTAATAGAAGAATAGCAAAAAAATATTTTAAAATATTTTATCAATAAAACAAAGGAGGCAAAGAGTGTTTCTTCAAAAAATAGTAGGTAAATTTTCAAATGACTTAGCTATTGATCTTGGGACAGCCAATACATTAGTTTATGTAAAAGACAAAGGCATTGTCTGTGACGAGCCTTCTGTGATTGTAATGAGGAGAGACAACAGAAAGGTTATTGCTGTTGGAGCAGAAGCAAAAGAGATGATGGGTAAAACTCCAGCAAATATCATTACAATAAAACCTCTCAAAGATGGTGTAATTGCAGACTTCGATGCCACAGGAGAAATGCTTAAATATTTTATTAATAAAGCTCATAATAGAAAATGTTTTATCTCTCCAAGAATTATCATTGGCGTACCTTCAGGTATAACACAGGTGGAACAAAGAGCTGTTAAAGATGCTGCTATCTCATCGGGAGCAAGGGAAGTATATCTAATAGAAGAACCTATGGCAGCAGCAATTGGTGTAGGATTACCTGTTGGAGATCCCTCCGGTAATATGATTGTTGACATTGGTGGAGGAACTACAGATGTTGCAGTAATATCATTAGATGGGATTGTTTGTTCAAAGGCTGTAAAAGTAGGTGGAGATAAAATGGACGAAGCAATAATTGCCTATATAAAAAGAAAATACAGTCTAATGATCGGTGAGAGAACAGCTGAACTTATAAAGATCAATATCGGTAGTGCCTATCCTTTAAATTCAAATAAAACAATGGAAATAAAGGGAAGAGATTTAATAAGCGGAATTCCAAAAGCTATAACAATAACTGAGGATGAAATCAGAGAAGCTCTCCGTGAGCCAATTTCCCTAATTATAGAGACAATAAAAGTAACATTAGAAAACACTCCTCCAGAACTTGCATCAGATATTGCTGACAAGGGAATAGTTTTAGCAGGTGGTGGTGCTTTATTAAGAGGACTTGATATTCTTATCAGAGAACATACCGGAGTTACTGTTGTAATTCCTGATGACCCATTAAAAGCGGTAGTAAAAGGCTGCGGGGCAATGCTTGATAAGATTGACTTATTAAGAAGAGTCTCTATTAATATCAATTGATGATAAAAAAATTAACCCTTTTAATTTTAATTTTTATTCTTTTTATTTCATTTGTTTTAATCAGTTATCAGGCAAAGGGAAAATTAAAATTTTCTGGAATTAATTTTTCTCAAATTATAGCACCTATAACTTATTTAAAAGATTTGTTAGAAGATTTATTTTATCTAAGAGAGGAAAATCAACAATTAAAAATACGACTTTATGAAATTTCTCTTAAAGAAAAATCAAATCAAGAGTTAATTAACGAAAATAAAAGACTAAAATCCTTTCTAGATTTAAAAGAGACTCGAAAAGATATAGTCACTGTTGCCAGAGTAATATCTAAAGGTTCCAATAAATTTATGAAAACTCTATGGATTGATAAAGGAAATAAACAGGGAGTTCAGAAAGACTTTACTGTGATAACCTTTAATGGTTTAGTAGGCAAAGTAGTATCGGTAACTTCCAATTTTTCTGAAGTATTACTTCTTACTGATCCAAATTTTTCTGTAGCTGTAAGGGTAGAAAGAACTCGTACAGAAGGAATACTTAGCGGAACAGGTAATGGATGTATTTTAAATTATATACCCCTTGAAGAAGAAATTCTTGTAGGAGACAGAATTATCACTTCTGGATTAGATGGTATTTTCCCAGAAGGAATCTTAATAGGTGCTGTAAAATCAACAACAAAAAAGGAAGGATTGTTTCAGAAAGTAAATGTGATACCAATACAAAGAGAGCATAATATTGAAGAGGTTGCTGTAATAAAAAAGAGTCTATGAAAAAATTTTTAAAATGGTCAATATTTATATTAATAACTTTTTTTTTACAGGAACTAATAACTATTTCTACAATAAGATTAAATTTCTCTATTTTGTTAATTTATAAATTTATTGTTGAACACTTTTTCCCAAAGGAAGAACAACGGAATATTACACCATCTGAAGTGTTACCACTATTATTTTTTGTTCTCATAGGTTTTTTCGATGATTTAACACAAGGAATAATCGGTCCTTCAATAATATCTAAAACAATTGCTGGGACATCACTTATTATATTAGCCAAACAACTTTTCTTTCACTGGACAGAACAATTCAAGGGTTTGATAATTTTTCTTTTAACATTAATAGACGAAGTTATTTACAGCGTTGTAATTATATATTTTTTTAATTTTCAGTTTGACAATCTTTTATTGACTAAAACAATTTTAATAAGAGCTCTATTTAATATTCCGATAGGTTTAGTAATAAGCTGGAGAAAGCCGTGAACAATTTTAAAAACAGAATTTATATAGCTTTTATATTCTTCATATTTTTTATAATCCTAATTAGACTTTTTCATTTACAGATAATTAAAGGTGAAACATACAACAAACTTTCTGAACAAAACAGAGTAAGAATTATAAAAATTCCTGCTCCAAGAGGAATTATTTATGACAGAAATGGAATACCTTTGGTTGAAAACATTCCTTCCTTTAGTGTTTCATTGTCGCCAGAACATCTACAAAATATAGACATAAAAATTCTTAGTAAAATTTTAAATATTCCTGAAGAAGAGATCGAGCATAAAATTCAAAAAAAATCTGAAAGCATCTATATCCCTATAAGAATAAAAGAAAACTTGACATTTAAAGAAATTGCTATGCTTGAGGCACGAAAATCGGATATTCCAGGATTAATCATAGAAATTGAAATGAAACGTCATTATGTCTATAAAGAAGCAACAGCACATCTGATTGGTTATCTTGGCAAAATTACTGAGGAGCATATAAAAAACAATCCTTCCTTTAAAGAGTTCCCCCCATATTTTAAAGTAGGACAGGCAGGATTAGAGTACCTCTATGATGATAGACTACGAGGAATACCGGGAGAAAAAGTTGTTGAAATAGATGCTCTTGGAAGAGAACTCAGATTGATAAAAGAAATACCTCCTCAAAAAGGAGACGATTTGTATTTAACCATAGATGCCTTTTTGCAAGATGCTGCCTATGAAACACTCAAAAATTATGATGGCACCTTTATAGCAATTAAACCTGACAGTGGTGAAATTTTAGCAATGGTAAGCACTCCTTCCTTTGATTCAAACCTCTTTATAGAAGGTATTGATCCTAAATACTGGACTAAATTAATAAATAATCCCAAAAATCCTCTTTTAAACAAGTCTATTCAAGGCTTATATCCACCAGGTTCTACATTTAAAGTTATTACAGCTCTTGCAGGATTAGAAGAGGGATTGATAACTCCTGAACAGATTCTTACCACCTGTTACGGAGGAATTAGTTATGGGAAATGGACTTTTGGATGCTGGAGGAAAGATGGGCATGGAGCTGTAAATCTTAGAAGAGCTCTTGCAGAATCCTGTGATGTATACTTCTATGAATTGGGGAAAATTCTTGGCATAAATAGAATATCTAAATATGCTAAAGCTTTAGGATTAGGAAATTCAACAGGATTCAGTAGTGATGAAAAAAAAGGATTAGTGCCAGATGAAGATTGGAAAAAAAAAGTTTTAAAGACAAATTGGTTTCTTGGAGATACCTTTAATACCTCAATTGGACAGGGCTTTTTAAAAGTAACACCACTTCAAATGGCTTTGGTGATGGCAACAATTGTAAATGGTGGGATAAAATACAAACCTACTATAATAAGAAATATGAAAACTGAATTTGAAAAACTAAATTTCAATCAAAAAAATTTGAACATTATCAAAGATGCATTGATAGCTGTTGTAAATGAACCTTCAGGAACAGCTGCGCAGGCTCGTTCAAACTTAATTAAATTTGGAGGGAAAACAGGTACTGTTCAGGTTGTAAGTAAAAAAATGAAAGAAAAGTTCGCTTATAAACATTTTGAACATCACGCATGGTTTATTGGTTTTGCACCTGCAGATAAACCCGAAATTGCCTTCTCTATCATTATAGAACATGGAGGAAGTGGTGGAGCTGTTGCAGCTCCTGTAGCAAGAAATATACTTGAAGGATACATTCTAAAGAAGAGGCAGTTAAATGTTGAAAATTGATAGAAGACTCATTGAGAATTTTGATTGGATAACTTTTATCACTGTAATTGTCATTTGTTTTATAGGAATTCTCACAATATACTCTGCCACAAGACCGCCATTAGATGAGGGAGAACGCCCTCCCTTTTATATAAAACAATTAATCTGGTTAACTATTTCTATTTTATGTCTTCTTATTTTTATAAGTTTTGATTATAGCAAACTGAAAAATTTCTGGATTATTTTTTATCTCTTTGGATTATTTCTTTTAATAGTTGTTCTTTTTTCAGGTAAAACAGCCATGGGAGCAAAAAGATGGATAAATGTTGGATTTTTTTCTTTTCAACCATCAGAAATTTTTAAAATCCTATTTATAATCAGTTTATCAGCCTATTTATCTGATAAAAGATCTCCCCTTAAAATTTTTGAAAGTATCAAAATTTTAATTATTTTTGCTTTAATACCATTTCTTTTGATTCTTAAACAACCTGATTTGGGAACTGCGGTAGTTATTGTTTCCATAACTTTTATAATGTTAATTTACAAAGGGCTACCTGCTCGATTTTTAATTTTCCTTGCCTGCCTTGCTTTAATCTCTGTTTTTTTCCTGTGGGAAATTTTATGGGAAGGTTTAAAGGAATATCAAAGAAATCGATTAATTGCTTTCATCGATCCTGCTGTAGACCCAAAAGGAATTGGTTATAACATCGTTCAATCAATGATTACAGTTGGCTCTGGGCAATTTTTTGGCAAAGGCTTTTTAAGTGGAACCCAGGGACCTCTAAAATTTTTACCTGAAAGACACACTGATTTTATATTTCCTATATTCGCCGAAGAATGGGGTTTTTTTGGTTGCCTTGTGCTTATGTCTTTATATTTAACATTTTTTATGAGAATTTTTAAAGTTGCAACTATTGCAAAAGACTCCTTTGGTAATCTACTAACTATTGGTTTTACAACAATTTTTATATTTTATTTTTTCATAAACATTGGAATGACTTTAGGAATTATGCCAGTGGTCGGGATTCCTCTTCCTTTTATGAGTTATGGAGGAACAACGCTTTTAGCAAATTTTATAGGCATTGCATTAATCATAAATGTTAGAATGAGAAGATTTGAATTATTTTATCCATAAGGAGGAAAGAGATGAGAATAATTGAAGGAAAACTTCAAGCAAAAGGATTAAAATTTGGAATTGTTGTAAGCCGATTTAACGAATTCATTACATCAAAACTTCTTGAAGGTGCCCTTGATGCATTAATAAGACACGGAGCTAATGAAGAAGACATAGAAATTGTTCGAGTTCCTGGTTCTTTTGAAATTCCATTGATAGCTAAAAAATTAGCTCTATCAGGTAAGTACAATGCAATTATATGTCTTGGGACTTTAGTAAGAGGAGCTACGCCTCATTTTGACTATATCGCAGCTGAAGTTTCAAAAGGAATTGCCCTTGTTAGTCTTGAAACAGGAATTCCTGTTTCCTTTGGAGTTATAACAACAGAAAATATAGAACAAGCAATTGAAAGAGCAGGCTCAAAATCTGGCAATAAAGGTTGGGATGCTGCTATGGCAGCTATAGAGATGGCAAGAGTTATTGAGCAGATATAGGAAAATAATTGAAAAATAAAATAAACATGAAAAGAAGAAAAGCAAGAGAATATGTTCTTAAATTTTTATACGCCTGGGAAATTAACGATAACTGTAAAAAAACCTATTTTTATGACATAATTAATGATGAATTAGACAAATTTTGGGATAGTTGTGGAGAGGAAGACAGAGATATAAAGTCCTTTGCTAATGAGCTTATCGAAGGAACCTTAGAAAATTTAGAAAATATCGATTTTTTAATAAAAAAATATGCTAAAAAATGGGATGTTGAAAGAATTCTAACAATTGATAAAAATATTTTAAGATTTGCAATTTATGAAATTCTTTATAGGAACGATATACCTTTTCAGGTTTCTATAAATGAAGCCTTAGAAATAGCCAAAAAATATTCAACTAAAGAAAGTGCAGCTTTTATAAACGGAATTTTGGATAAGATAGCTAAAGAAGAAACGAAAATTGGCAGAACAGAAGTTGATGGCTTAGAAAATTAATTAATATCGGAGGATTTGAATTTATCTCTAAAAATTTTGGCACCTTCTTTACTGCTTGTAATTTTATCCCTAATTCCATCAAAATAAAAAATCAATTTGCTTTGAATGGTTGTTTCGATATTTTTTACCTTGCTAATGTTTATCAGATAGGACTTATGAATTCTAAAAAATCCATAATCCTTCAATCTTTTTTCAAATTTTGATATTGAAAGAGGATAATAGATCTCCCCATCTTTGGTTCTTATAACCGAATCCTTAAGTTCAGCTTTAATATAAAAAATGTCTTCAGTAGACAGAATTTTATAATTGCCCTCAATATCTTTAGCCATGAATTTAAAATCCTTTCTTATCTGTTTAAATTTTTTTACTCTCTCCAAAGCTCTTCTTACTTCTTCCTCAGTATAAGGTTTAAGTAGATAATCTATTGCACCTACTTTAAATGCTTCTAAAGTATAATCTTCATAGGCAGTCTGAAAAATAATAAAAATTTTATCATTTAAAGTCATCATTTTATAGGCTAATTCAAGACCTGAAATCCCTGGCATTTTAATGTCAATGAAGGCAACATCAATTTGCGGATTTTTTTCAATAATCGATAAAGCCTCTTCCGAATTCAAAGCAGTTAATATATTTGATTCTCCCGTTTCAGTCAAAAGTCTTTTAAGCCTTGCTAAAGCTACAGGCTCATCATCTACAATCAATATATTCATTTTTCTATCATTATGGTAAATTTAGGATTTTTATCCTTTTTATATTCAATTTTACCATTACAAAGGAGCTTAAGTCTCTTTGAAAGATTATTCAATCCTGTTCCAAAAATTACTTCTTCAGGATTAATACCGTCGTTAACAACATGAATCTTAATTTTATTATTGCTTCTTTCAAAAATAATTTCTATGTTTAAAGGTTTACCTTTGAATCCATGTTTTATGGCATTTTCTACAAGCAGTTGAACAGAAAATCTTGGAATTTTCTCTTGTAGAAAAGATTCCTCATTTGTTATTTTTAAGTTAATTAAACCACTGTATCTGATATTTTCAAGTTCTACATAGGTTTTGACATTTTCAAGTTCTTCCTCAACTGTAAAAATATCTTTTCCTTTCAAAACCCTTCTTAAAAAATGACTTAATTTTATCAAAGCCTCTTCAGCCTTCTTCTTATCAATACTCATAAGCTCAGTAATATTGTTTAATACATTAAATAAAAAATGGGTATTTAGCTGAATATTAAGGGAAAGTAACCTACTTTCAAGAAGTAAGATTTCGAGTTCGCCCTTCTTTGATTTCATGTTTATAAACAGATAAATTAGAAGTCCTACAAGATAATTTAAAAATCCTACGATTATTGCAAAAAAGTATTTTTTTTCAACCACCTTAGGTGGTATAACAAGATTTAAAGAACTTAGTAAAAAAAAGGCTAAATTAAAACCAGAAAATCCAGCAATAAAGGAAAAAAAAGCCGATAAAATCCACCAAACAATAGTTTGTTTAAGATGAGGTAAAATAAAATTATTATTAAAAGTTATTAAAGCAAAGGAAAATAAAGAGAGACAGAATCCTAAAACTGAGCCACTTATTAAACCATCTTTAATTGGTAGGTTAAAGCCTTCGTAGAGCAAAAAGGAGATGCTTGAAGAAAAAATAATTGCGATAACTATTATAAAAATCCAGTCTTTCCATGTTATGTGTAACTCAAATTTTCTCATTTAATCCTTTTAACAAATTTAATATTCCCATTGAAATACCTATCCAACCTTGATAAGAAAAGGAGCTATCTCCAACAACATAAAGTCCTTTAAAAGGAGTAAAATTTGACAGAATTCTCCAAAATGGATTTTTTCTTTCTATTGGAATTCCACCTACGCTTCTTCTTCCTAAATATTTATAAAAAGTCTCAGAGGTTGCACAAAAGGATAAAACAAAATTCCTATCATCGATTTTAAAAGTTTCCTTGATAATATTGATAATTGATTTTTCAACCAATGCCTTTCTTTTATCATAATCCTCCTTTGATAGATTTATCCAATACTTTAATGATGTATGGACAGAGGCTGTGAAAGGAACATATTGAATATTATCTAAAAAGACGGGATTTTCAAAGGATACAAATACATATCTTGAAGTGGCAAAGGGTATTAATTCAGAATTTATAATTAAATTGAAAATTTCTTCAGGATAAAACTGTTTTAAAACTCCATAAACTAAAAAGGCTGAATTATCGGTGATAAGATTTTTATAGCGATAAAAGAAATCTCTAAGAGTTTTATCTTCGAAGATTTCTGTGTTCTCAAGAATAGGACAGGCAATCACGATATTTTCAAATTTTTCTTCGCCAAAACTACCTTTTATCAAATATCCATCAGAAAATTTTTTTATTTTTTCTATCTCACTTTTTAAATAATAGGGAGTAATTTTGAGTATACTTTTAATTAAACCTCCCATTCCATTTTTAGGATAACCAATTCCTGTAAAGGCATAACCAAGGGAAATTAGGAGAGTAAGAAAATTTATCCTTTCAATACTACTTTGAGAAACTATTTTTACATGGCTATCCATAAAATCATAATAGTCTTTGTCAATTCTGTCGAAAAATAATTTTAATCCTGTTTTAGCTGGAATAAGAAAGTGTGTAAAATTTTTAAATATTAAATTTTTAATGTTCCAGAAAGTTTTAAAGGATTTTTTGAAATCTGAAAAATTACATAAATACTCATGACAAAGGACACTCTTAGTTACACCATAAACTGTTTTCCAAAATTTTTCGTTGTTTTTATGGGGGAAAATACAGTTTATCTCCTCAATTGTCTCCTTTAGATTAAGATATCTCTTTATCTTACCTCTTTCTGTGTGTATTATAAGTCCGGGATTTTTAAATTTAAGTTCATTTAAAAGATTAAATGAGGAAAGAATCTTTCTCACTGGATAATCTAAGAGCAATCCTGCTACTGTTGTAGCTCCAATATTAAATCTAAAACCATTTCTATAAAAACTTCCAGCACATCCTCCTATATTACCTGACTTTTCAAATAAAACTACATTGTAACCCCTTTGACTAAGAAGCTCAGCAGTGCAAACTCCTGCGATTCCTCCTCCAATAACTGCAAAACCACCTTTATGCTTTCTTGGCATAAACTACATAAAGAGGATCTGACAAAAATGTACATCCGTAATATTTGTCATCATAGGGTCTTTTATAGTTACGGTAAGAAAATGTTTTAAAGTCCTTAAAACCCCCTGTTCTTAGAAGAATTTCAAGTACATATCCCATTCTTTCAAATTCATGTAAATCAACCCACAACTTTATCACTTTTGGGAGGAAATAACGATTTGAAAAGCTGAAGGTAACAATGCCTTCAGGTTTCAGTATTCTTCTTATTTCTCTTGCAATTTCGAGGGGCTTGGTTACATAATCAATTGACAAATCGCAAATAACCACATCAAATTCTTCATTATTAAATGGAAGAGTAGGATTTTTATTTAAATCGTGAATTACTCTATCCTTTAGAATTCTATTTTGCTTCATTTCTTCATTATTTAATCCAAGACCTATTACATAATAATTGTTCTCTTCAGGTATATGAGATTGAACGCTACTCATAAGATCAAGGACTTTACCATTATTCGGTAGAATTCTACGGTATAAATTAATCAAATTTTCATGACATTTAGAATCAATATGGGTAGTTATTCTCGGCTCTTTATAAAAAATTGTGTCATCTGTTTCATCTTGTCTTTTAAAGGCTTCTGGATTGTCAAACTCAAAATCAGTCATTACTCCATCATATCTAACCTGCATACCTGGACCGTCTTCCAGTGGAAGCAAACACCAGTTTTTACATTCTCCTCCCACATCTGCTGATTTTTTTACAATTCTATCAACAGAGACTATTACATCCAAATCATATCTGGAAATTGGAATGTTTGTATCTATTGTTAATTTAGAATTTTTGATATCAATAACCCTTGTAGGTTTACAGTTTGCAGGGAATACACCTGCAAGACCTTTAAAAAATCCTAATGGATAAAATCTTCCTAATTTTGGTTGTAATAATTTATAGGGTTTTGGCGGATCAAAGAAGGATCTTTCAATTTCTATTATATTTTCCTCTGAAAAGGGAATTAATTCTCCTCTTTTAAAAGAAACACTAAATTCCTTACCACTCTCACTATCTATTAATTCTTCCTGCAACTTCTTTGGAAGTAAATCTAAATCTCTCCAAACATTTAATTTACCGAAGTAATTTTCTTCATGGTAACCAATTGATGATTTCCATTTAAAAGTTAGAATTATATCTGCTTTAGACCTGATATTAAGCTTTTCCATATCACTTTCCTCCTTTGTATAGTTTCTAAATATATGATAAGATGAATAAAAATCTATTTGTAGAGCCTTTTTGTAATTTAATTCCTTTAATATTCAAAAACCTTAATTTTGCAATAGAAAAATGCTTTGACTGTTACATATATTACCAACTCAGCTGTCTTTATTTATCGAAAATCTCCCCCTTGTTTGCCCTTATGAGCTTTCCTCAATCCATCCTTCAATTTCAAGATAAAGGGATTTTTCTGAAATTGCCTATTGAAAAATTACTTATAATCTGTTATAAAAAAAATATGCAGAATAAAATTAAAAATCAAGGACTTACCCTTGTAGAAGTAGCCATTGTCCTTGTAATACTTGGGCTTCTCATTGGACTTGGCGCAAGCTTAATTGGTCCCCTTACAAAGAGGGCTAAACTTCAAGAGACAAGGGATATTGTAAAGCAGGCAAAAGAATCATTTTTAGGGTATGCAGTTAAAAATGGATTTCTACCACAAGAAGGTACTTACGATAATTCAACACCAGTGCAAGCTTTTCAGGATGTCGGTACAAAAGGTAGAGATGCATGGGGAAAACCTTTAAGATATATTGCAGCAAATGAAATTGAAGGAAGTTCAGTATATGTATGCGATATCTATACAACTTCTTTAACTATTGATGACAGAGGGACATTTTATTCAAATATAGCTTTTATAATAATAAGCGGTGGAGAGAATTATAACATTCAAACAGAAAATACAATATATGAAACAGGCACTCCGAATATAGATGATTACCCTTATGATAATGAGAATAATATGCCAAGGCGAGAAGATTATGATGACATTGTTGATTATGTTTATTTAGATAAAATAAGGGCTTTAGTAGGATGCCCAAAATTTAGAATAACAACAGAGTTTCTCCATTATGGATATAAAGGATCTCAATATGGAGCTCAATTAAGTGTTGCAAATGGTTTTCCGAATTACACATGGAATATAAGCGGTCTTGATAAAATAGAGGGACTTTTATTATTAACTTCAGGTAATTGCACTTACGACTCAGTTACCTTAACTTGTGATAATGCTTCTCCGTGTATATGTGGAACCCCAGAAAATTATGGAACTTTCCCAATTAAAATAGAAGTAACGGACAGTAAAAATCAGACTGCTACAAAAAATTTATCATTAACCATCAACCCCTCTGGCGGTGGTGGCGGGGGGGGATGTATTGCTTATAGGGCATGGAATTTAACTGGAGCAACGAGGGACTTTACAGTAAGTGGAACATGCAGAAACAATAGAGGGAATAATGCAGAAATTACCACAACTACAATTACTCTGAACTCAGGTGGTTCAATAAGTAGACATGCCTCTACAGTTGGTAATTGTACATCAGCAATAGCTCAAACACTTACCTATGATCAGGCAGTCGCCGCAGATACTGACAGAGATTGTCTGGTTAATTTCACTCTTTCAGGTTTCACAGACAGATAGTATATATTCTCATTGAATTTACCGAAATAAAAAAACTCTCTTTCTTTTATTCTGTCATTCTGAAGGGCTCAATGCCCTGAAGAATTTCTCATTAAATATCTGTAAGGTGAAAAAGGATGAGATCCTTCGCTGTCGCTCAGGATGACAATTCATTTAGTCTGTCCGTGCTATCTCCTCTCATAATAAAATTATATACCATAGTCATAATATAAGATGACAAAATCGTAAAAAATTGACCCTTCATCTCGGCAAAATTAAAGAATAGGTTTTTATTAAAAAAATCCTCTTTTTCTGATATAATATTCAATGTTATCAAAAATAAAGAAAGATATACCACCCGGACTTATCAGGATTTTAAAGGGTGAAAAAAAGTCTAAAAAATCTCTCTTTCTCATTGGAGCATCTGTTTTTGCTGTTTTGCTTGGATTTACCTCGCTTTTTATCTTTAATAATTATCTGAAAGATACTTCTAAAAATCCACCTCCGATTAATGAACAAAGTTTACCAGCCGATACAAAAAATTCCCAATCCGAAATAAAAACTGAATCTTTGACAGCAAAAGATGAAAAGCCTTCCTTGGCTGAAAATAAAACTCCTTCAAAGACAGAATCACCCAAAAAGATAGATACGAAACCAAAGGAAAATCTTGCTAAAATTTCTAAACAAGAAAAGATAGAAATTCCAATTACACATCCCGATTTAGACACATTCAGGGCAGTTGATTATTTATACAGGGCTCAGGATTTTGAGTCAAAGGGTATGTATAAGGAGGCAGTCATTGAATATATTGAATATTTAAATATTACAAAAAAGAAAGACCCAAAAATATTAAATAAAATTGCCACATTGTATTTATTTTTAAACAATCTATCAGAGGCTTCCCATTATGCAGAAACTGCCCTTAACATTGCTCCTCAGAATATTTCAATTCTTATAAACAACGGCGTAATTAAAGCAAAATTAAAGGAGTTTACAAAAGCGGAGGATTATTTTAAGAGAGCTCTAATATTAGACCCTAACAATAAAAATGCCCTATATAATCTTGCACTTCTTAAGGAACAAAAAGGAGAATATGAGGAGGCAATGAGACTATATGAAAAGTTACTCCAGCTCGGTGATCCCTATGCTATGGAAGGAATTGAAAGAGTTAAATTAAATTCCTCTTCTCAAAGATAGAATATAAAAAAATGAGCCTCCTTAACTTGCTGATAGAAAAAATGAATTTACTTTTTATTCATTCTGAGCCGAAACAAAGAATTTCCTTTTTTTTCACCAAATAGATTCTTCAATGAGAGATTCCTCAGTCGCTTACTCTCCTTCGGAATGACAAAATCAGTGTTTTTCTATCGGCAAAATTAGGACATAAATTTTTATTTTCTCTCACTGTTTAAATTGAGTATAATATTAAAAAATTCTCATAGGAGGTGGAAAATGGGATTTGAAAAGTTTACAGAGGTCGTTGAGATCAAAGATGGAAAAGTTACAGTAAAAGATAAAGAAGCTATTAGGAAAAGTATCGATGAACTCATTTTTGATGCTGTCTTTGAAGAATCCGATGAAATAAGAATAAAAAAATTTTTAATAATCAAGGAAATAGCTAAGGAAATGGGAGCAATACCCTCTTCAATTCAGGGACTCTATGAAGAAATGGGTAGAAATTTTTTAGGCTTTACTGTGCCTGCAATAAACATTCGTGGATTAACCTATGATGTGGCAAGAGCAATTTTTAGAAAGGCAATGCAGAGGAATGTCGGTGCCCTTATTTTTGAAATTGCCCGTTCTGAGATAGGTTATACAAAACAAAGACCCCTTGAGTATTCAGCCTGCGTTTTGGCTGCTGCTGTAAAGGAAGGCTTTGCAGGTCCTGTATTTATTCAAGGAGACCATTTCCAGACAGTTCGAAGATATTTTGAAAAGGACCCTGTGATGGAAACAAATTATGTAAAGGGTTTGATAAAAGAAGCTATTGAAGCAGAATTTTATAATATTGATATTGATACATCAACCCTTGTTGACCTAAGTAAAGAAACAATCTATGAACAGCAGAGACCTAATTTTGAAAACACAGCCAGACTCGCTGAACATGTAAGAAGTCTCGAACCAGAGGGTGTAACAATATCCATTGGTGGTGAAATTGGTGAAATAGGCGGAAAAAACTCAACCCCTGAAGAAGCAAGAGCCTATCTTGATGGATTTAAAGATGTATTTAAAGGCAAAAAGGGTTTAAGCAAGCTTAGTGTCCAAACAGGAACAAAACACGGAGGTGTTGTTCTTCCTGATGGAAGCATTGCACAGGTTAAAATTGACTTTGATACATTAAAAACTCTTTCAGACCTTGTTCGTAAGGAATACGGACTAAGTGGGTGTGTTCAGCACGGAGCAAGCACCCTTCCAGAGGAAGCCTTCGATAAATTCCCTGAAACAGGTACATCGGAAATTCATCTTGCAACAGGATTCCAGAATATAATTTTTGACAGTAAACATCTTCCAGAGGATTTCAGAAAAATGGTTTATGATTATCTTAAAAAACAGTTTGCCTCTGAATGGAAGGAAGGCCAAACAGAGGAACAATTCATTTACAGCACCCGTAAAAAAGGATTTGGACCCTTCAAAAAGGAGTGGTGGAGCCTGCCAAAAGAAATTAAGGAACCAATAATGCAAGAACTTGAGCAAAAATTTGAACTTCTCTTTGAAAAATTAAAAGTGGTAAACACCGTTGATATTGTCAATAAAACTGTTATTCCTGTAAAAGTTCCTGTAAAAATTGAAATATAGGAGGTTCAAATGGAAACAGTTGGAATTATTGTAGGAGGTGGTCCTGCTCCTGGAATTAATGGAACAATAAGTGCTGCAACAATTGAAGCAGTAAATCAAGGAAAAAAGGTAATAGGAATAAAAGGAGGGTTTAAGCCTCTTTTTGATGGTGATCTTACCTGTGCTATGCCTCTTACAGTTGATGATGTATCAAGAATTCATACTAAGGGAGGTTCAATTTTAAGGACATCGAGGGAACATGCTGAAAGAGTTAAAGAAAGATTCCCAATTTTAATGGATACATTGAAAAAACTTGACATAAAATATCTCATAACAATAGGTGGAGATGGCACTCTTTTCATGGCAAACTGGATTGAAAGAGAAGCAAGGGGAGACATAAATGTTGTCCATGTTCCAAAAACCATTGATAATGATATTCCTCTACCCGGAGGTACTCCTACTTTTGGATATGAAACAGCAAGACATTGGGGCGTGGAGATTGTAAAAAACATAATGGAGGATGCAAGGGTTACAGCAAGATGGTATTTTCTCACAATAATGGGAAGACACACAGGACATCTTGCTTTGGGAGTTTGTAAAGCAGCAGGTGCAACACTTACAATAATTCCTGAAGAGTTTCCCGAAGAAAAAATATCCTTTAAAAAAGTAGCAGATATTTTGACAGGAGCCATAATCAAAAGATTAAGCATGGGAAGAGACCATGGAGTTGCAATCCTTGCAGAGGGTTTAGCAGAAAAATTTGACCCTGAGGAACTAAGTGAATATGAACAGCTTGAAAAGGACGAAACAGGAAGAGTCAGACTAAGTGAGATTCAACTTGGAAGAATTATGAAAAATTTTGTTAAGAAATCTCTTCAGGAAATGGGTATAAATATTACAATAGTTGATAAAAACATAGGATATGAATTAAGATCAGCAGACCCAATTCCCTTTGACATTGAATATACAAGAAATCTTGGTTATGGTGCTGTTAGATACTTATTAAGAGGTGGTACTGGTGCAATGATAACCTTTGAAGAAGGACATCTAAGACCTATTCCCTTTGTTGAACTTTTAGATTACAGAACAGGAAAAGTTAAGATTAGAAAAGTCGATGTATCATCAGAAAACTATGAAGTTGGAAGAAAGTATATGATAAGACTCGAAAAAGAAGATTTCGAAGGAGACCGTATTAAAGCTCTTGCCAATTTTTTAAATATGACCGAAGAGGAGTTCAAGAACAGATTCTACTATGTCACTTCATAAAAGACATACAAAAGTTAAAAAGGA
>Ga0197142_1000978_pt1 | contig 26379 bp, 19 predicted proteins | sample GBS60_MetaG_FD_148614 | JGI IMG/M metagenome (GOLD analysis project Ga0197142, IMG submission 148614) | Sediment microbial communities from Great Boiling Springs, Gerlach, Nevada, United States - GBS 60_MetaG | ecosystem: Environmental > Aquatic > Thermal springs > Hot (42-90C) > Sediment... | reverse complement strand
CCCACGTCAACCAAGCTCCGAGTCGGTCTTCCGGTCCCAGACAGCACCTCAAGAGCAAACCACAACCCACGGGACTGTACCCGCTCGCTCGGTTCCCGCTGAAGAACCGCACGGTGGCGCACCAGGGGTGATCGAGCCGGACGACCAATCGCGAGCTGACAGAGCCTCCGGCCAGGCAGCGGTCCAGGGTGAGAGCGAGCAGCAGGGCGAGTCGAAGCAACGGTAGAGCGGAACAATGGGCCGGGATGCGATCCTGCTGCATGGGATGACGTTCTATGGCTATCATGGCCTGCATCCTGAGGAGCGGCGCTTGGGGCAGCGCTTCGTCGTCGATCTCGAAGCCTCGTATGAGATCGCCGCGGCCGGCCAGAGCGATGACCCCTCCCTGATCATCAGCTACAGCGACCTGTATCGCCTAGCCCGTGAGGTCGTCCAGGGCCCGCCACGCCAGCTGCTCGAGACACTGGCTGAGGAGATCGCCGCCCGCGTTCTCGGCACCTTCCCTGCCATCGAGACCGTCACCGTCACCGTTTGGAAACCCGGTGCACCGATCGCCGGCAGCATCCTCGATCGCGTCGGTGTCCGCGTGACACGAACACGGAATACGGCATGAGGAGAATCGATCGCATCCGGCTCGAAACAGCCGTCCGCTGGATCCTGGAGGCTATCGGCGAGGATATCGAACGCCCCGAGCTGCGGGAGACCCCGAGACGGGCGGCAGAGATGCTGGCCGAGGTACTCGGAGGTCTGGAGCTCGATCCGCTGAGCTATCTGGCCGAGCCTCTTAGCGAGCCGCACGACGGTCTCGTCCTGGTGCGCGACATTCCCGTGCGCTCCGTCTGCGAGCATCATCTGGTACCGATGGTTGGCATGGCGCACGTCGCGTATCTTCCGGCCGGGCGGATCGTCGGTTCCGACCGAATCGTCAAACTGGTCGACGCGCTGGCTCGGCGTCCTCAGCTTCAGGAACGGCTCACGCGGCAGATCGCGGAGGCGATCGAACGGGCCCTCACGCCACACGGGGTGGCAGTCCAGCTCGAGCTCGAGCAGATGTGCTTGACCATCCGCGGAGTGCAGGCCCGCGAGAGCCGCGTGGTGACACAAGTCTGTCGCGGCGTCTTCGAGCTTGACCCTGGCCTCCGCAACCTGCTCACTTACCGTTGAGCACCGACCTGAGCGAGAGGATGACTGCAGGTGGAGAGACCGATGAAGCAATGGGTGATGACGGCGAGCGCCCTGGGGACGTGGCGCTGGGGAGAGCGGACGTGTGTCATGGGCATCATCAACGTCACGCCTGATTCCTTTAGTGGCGACGGTCTCGCCGGGCAGCTCGACGCGATCGTCGAACGGGCACGGGCCATGGTGGACGCTGGCGCTGACGTGATCGATGTAGGGGGCGAGTCGACTCGACCGGGCCACATTCCGGTGCCGGTCGAGGAAGAACTTCGGCGCACGGTCCCTGCAGTCGAGGCCCTGGCGAGAGCTGTCACCGTGCCGATCTCCATCGACACCTCCAAGGCAATCGTGGCAGAGGCTGCACTGCGTGCTGGAGCATCAATTATCAATGACGTCCGCGGGCTCCAAGCCGATCCGGAGATGGCCTGCCTCGCTGCCGACTGGGGAGTACCGGTCGTGATCATGCACGACCGGACGATCGAGTCCTCCGAGCGACTCATCCCGGACATCGTGCGCGAGCTGGCGCGCCGGATCGAGTACGCGCTGGCGAGGGGAATCGCCTGGGAGCGAATCATCATCGATCCAGGCTTCGGATTCGGCAAGACGCCAGAGCTTAACTTGCACCTGCTCCGCCACTTGCGCGAGCTCGCCGTACTGGGCCGCCCCATCCTCGTCGGCACCTCCCGCAAGAGCATGATCGGCCACGTGCTCGGCACGCCACCAGGCGACCGCCTGGAAGGGACGGCAGCGACCGTCGCGCTGGCCATTGCCAACGGCGCCGACATCGTGCGCGTCCACGATGTTCCGCAGATGGTTCGCGTCGTCCGGATGTCGGATGCAGTGGTCCGGGGACGATGGTAAACGCATACCTCGGCCTCGGAAGCAACCTCGGAGACCGACTCGGCTACCTGCGTGGTGCCGTTCGCGGGTTGACCGAGGTGGGGACAGTCTCTGCTGTCTCCTCGCTCTACGAGACCGCACCGATCGGTTACACCGACCAACCATGGTTCCTGAACGCCGTCGTCGCACTCGACACGACGCTGCCACCAGAGCGACTGCTCTGCCACCTGCTCGACCTTGAGATTGCTGCTGACCGGAAGCGGCCGTTTCCCGATGCCCCCCGCACGCTCGACCTCGATCTCCTTCTCTACGGAGACCTGGTGCTCGATTGCCCTGCCCTGATCGTGCCGCACCCACGCTTGCACCTGCGTGCCTTCGTCCTGGTGCCACTCTCGGAGATCGCACCTGATCTCCGCCACCCGACACTGTGTCTGACCGTGCGCGAGCTTCTCGCGGCACTCGGTGACGTGAGTGCTCAACTCCGTCTCGTCATGGGGCCCGAGTGGGCAAGCGAACTCCGCTGACCACCCGATGTCGCCTGCTGACGGCCGTCTATGCGGGCTCTCCGCACAACGAGGCCTTCCGTCGTGAGCTGCGCACCCGCACGCCTCAGGAGGTGCGTCCTGCCGGCTCCCGGGGGAGTCCCGCGCTTGGCCTGCACTCGCCTGGTCGTGCATCAAGGACCTACGCGAGCCACGTGGCTTCCTGCTGCCAGATCACGTTGAGAGCCGAGCGGGGCGATCGAGCGGTCAATCAGGCCGCGGACCTTGTTTTCTTGTGCTCGGGGTCGGCACCTCATCGACTCGAGCTCCTTTGTCCGACCAGCCGGGAACGCTGCTGCCCGAAACCTTTGTGCTCCCGGGCGAGTCGCTGCTCCCACGCGAAAACGGCCGCGCCGAGCGCGGCCCCCTGGAGTAGACGCAGACGATTGGGGGTCTGACCGGCCGTAGCTTTCTTTTCACCGGTGCCCGTCGGCCCGCGCTCTCGAACAGCCAGCTCGGGATCGACGCTCAGGAGGCCGACTACCAGACCCTCGACCCGGCCGCATGCGCGGGGGAGTCATGGCACTGCGCTCGGCGTCACCTCGCCGTAGAACGAGCCTGCCGCAGACGCGGGGGGAGTCGTACTCCGCAGGGGCTGCAGAAACGACTCGACCCAGACGGATCCGGTCCCACGTGACGCACGTTAGCTCGGACCCGGACAGGCCCGCACCAGTCACGTGAGCTTCGTCGGGAGTATGCGGCTCGGTAGCCGGCGCCCGCTCGAGGAGACCGGTTTCCTGTCAGGACTGACAGTGCGTACAGCAACGTCGGCAACGGAGCCGTCGGAACCCATCGCCTCGCCATCATGGTGGGTACCCTGAGCGCTACGGCCCCTCTGGGGAGGCGGGGGTAATCGAGCCACCGTTTGGCTTCTGGCTCGATCGCTTCGACCGAAACCGCCCGATAGTCGGCGGCGACCTGAGTGGAGGCAGCAACTTCATCGACCGGGCGCACGCATCCGTGGTCGTGCACCGATCGTGGAGATCCGGGAGACGCTGGAAGCGATCATGCCGGGGATGCATCGTTTTCGGTGGCCCCCCTTCATCGCTAGAGAGCGCTGCTTGTGACGGTTGGGCCGGGCGTGCGCCAATCTGACCTGTTTTGGAGCTCGCCACGAGCCGAATCGCGGTGCTGCGGGTCGCGATGGCGGCAGTCTCCGGTCGGTTTTCGCTGCTTCGCAAGCTTACCGAGCCGCCCCTGCCGGAGCATGACTCGTCCTCGGCACCGTTACGCGCTCCTCGTGAATCCGGCCTGGATTCAGCTCATCAGGGACGCGATCACGCGACCGGTCCTTCTTTCACGCCGCTCGGAAGCATCGCCTCAAGGCGAAGCTCGGGTGACCCTGAAGCGCCCAGGACGTGAAAGCGTGGAGAGGCTGACATGCCCGCGTTTGGACGACAGCGACATGGTGCCCCATCAATCAGCACAGGGCCCACGCTGCCGGGCGATGATCGCCAAGCAGCACGAACCTTCTGGCGGCTGAGCGACGGCATGGGCCTGACGGTTCCGGTGGCGAGGCATCGTGAAACCATGGCCTGGCTTCACCCTTTGGATGCGGCACGCGACAGCTCGCTCCCGTCGGGAGCTACTTGACAGCCCGGAAGCCGCTCCGTAGAGTATGAGCGGGTCCTGACGGGTGAGCGCTAGCCGGTGTCTGCATGCGGCATCACGGTGAGGGTGAGGCTGCCGATCTCGGGAGATGATCGGCACTCTCGTTCTCTCTCGACGATAGGGATCTACGTGGCCAGCGAGGCTGAGCGATGGTGCTGCATCTGATCGCGAGACGGCTCATCTTCCTCGTGTTCGTACTGCTGGGTCTCTCGCTGATCACCTTCACCCTCTCCCATATTGTGCCAAGTGATCCGGCGCGGATGATTGCCGGCCCGCGCGCAAGCCCGCAGGCCGTCCAGAAGATCCGCGAGGACTACGGGCTGGACCGCCCGCTCCACGAGCAGTATCTGCGCTACATGTCCGGAGTCATTCGCCTTGACTTTGGTGATTCCCTCTCTTCCCGACGTCCGGTCAACGAGGATCTGAAGCGCTACTTGCCGGCGACGCTGGAGCTCACGCTGTATGCCATGCTCTTCGCGGTCGTCGGTGGGATCCCGATCGGTGTCCTCTCGGCCGTGAAGCGGAACTCCTTGATTGATGCCGCCACCCGTACCGTCACGGTGCTGGGCCTGTCCGTTCCCTCGTTCTGGCTGGCGTTGATGTTACAGTTCTTCCTGTTCGCTCAGCTCGGGCTCCTGCCCGACGGCCAGCGTCTCCCGATCGGGATCAAGGAGCCTCCCACCATCACTTCCCTCTACACCGTCGACGCGGTACTTAGCGGGCAGTTCAGCCTCTTCTGGACCGCGCTGAAGCACCTTGCCATGCCAGCGTTCGTCCTTGGCTTCGGATCCCTCGCCATCGTGACCAGAATGGTGCGCTCCGGCATGCTCGAAGTGCTTGGCCAAGACTACATTCGCACAGCGCGGGCCAAGGGACTCGAGCCAAAGGCGGTCGTCCTGCGGCATGCGCTCAAGAACGCGCTGCTGCCGGCCGTGACGGTTATTGGCCTGCAGATCGGCTTGCTCCTCGGCGGAGCGGTGCTCGTCGAGATCATCTTCTCCTGGCCCGGCATCGGACGCTACGCGTTCCAAGCCATCCAGACCTTCGACTACAACGCGGTGATCTCGGTGACGCTGATCATCGGTTTCGCCTACGTCACGGTCAACCTGCTGGTGGACATCGCCTACATGTTCCTGGATCCAAGGATCAGGGTGGTATGACGGCTGAACCACGCGTCCAACGGGACCAGCGCCCGCTGGTGCTGGAAGTCGCAGCGCGTCAGGCACGACGACGGGGGCCACTGGCCTGGCTGCTGACCTTCCTCAGCCAGAGTCCTCTGAACGTGCTCGCCATGGGGTTGATCCTCCTTTTCCTCTTCCTGGTCATCTTCGGAGACGCCCTGGCGCCACACGACCCGGTCAAGCCGGACATCGCCTTCAAGCTCCATGCACCTTCGACCACCTACTGGTTCGGCACCGACGAGCTAGGACGCGATATCCTGAGCCGGGTGATGAGCGGGGCCAAATACTCGCTCGGTATCGCCTGCATCATTCTCTCGATCGCGCTCATCATCGGGGTGGTCGTCGGCGCAATCGCTGGATATCTAGGCGGCCTGGTCGACGAGATCCTGATGCGCGTCACCGATCTCTTCCTAGCGTTCCCCGCCCTGATCCTGGCGATGGCGATCGCGGCTACGCTCGGGCGCAACCTTCAGAACGTCGTCATCGCACTGATCGCCGTCTACTGGCCATGGTACGCGAGGCTGGTCCGAGGCCAGGTTCTGTCCATCAAGGAGCGCGAGTTTGTGGAGGCGGCACGAGCGGTCGGCGCAGGTCCTGGACGGGTGATGCTGCGGCACATCTTGCCCAACACCACCGCACCGGTCATCGTCCAGCTCACGATCGACGTCGGTTACGCGGTGCTGGCCACCGCTGGGCTCTCCTTCCTCGGTTTGGGGGCCCAGCCGCCGATTCCTGAATGGGGTACGATGATTGCCGGCGCGCGCACCTTCTTCCGCGAGGCCTGGTGGTACATTACGTTCCCTGGCCTGGCACTCACCTTGACAGTGGTCGGGTTCAACCTGCTTGGCGATGGGTTACGTGACTATCTCGATCCGCGCAGTCGGCGGCAGTGAGCCAAGTGTCGGCAGAAAGGAGCGGAGTAACCGGGCAAACGTCGCGTTCGGTCGTCCCGCTGGACGAGTAGGGTTCGATAGAGGAGGAGTGTCATGCGTGAGCGCCAACCCGAGCAGTACCTCAGCCTCCTGCTGCAGGCCCGCAGTGGACGGCTCACTCGCCGTCAAGTACTCAGCCGAGCCTTGCGCGTGGGTCTCTCGAGCCCAGCGATCCTCTCGCTCCTCGCCGCCTGCGCCCAACAAGAAGGCGGTGGCGCTCCCACCCCCACGACTGCACCGGCGGCCGGTGCCACACCAGCACCGAGTGGTCCGCGGCTCTCGGAGAACCGCGACTTCGTCATCCTGTTCTCCGGCGGAGTCCCTGACCTCGATCCCCAGTCAGCGTACGACAACCAGGCCAGTGCGCTCTTCCTCGCGTGCTACGAGATGCTCATCCGGCTCAAAGGGGAGAGTACCTTCGACTATGAGCCGATGCTCGCCCGTGAATGGTCGCACAACGACGCGCTGACCGAGTTCACCTTCAAGCTCGCTCCGAATGCGAAGTTCCACGATGGCACCCCCTGCGACGCTGAGGCGGTGAAGGCTTCCTTTGTCCGCTTCCGCCGGATGGAGCGAGGGCCGTACAACGTGATCAGTCGCTTCGTGGACAACCCGGAAGATCAGATCGAGGTGGTGGATCCCACCACTTTCGTGTTCAAGACGCCAAAGCCAGAACCGCTGTTCCTCGCTGCTATCGCCTCGGAGTACGGGCCCTTGGTCGTCTCACCGGCCGCAATGGAGCAGCACAAGACTGCCGAGGACCCCTATGCCCACGAGTGGTTCGCACAGAACATCGTCGGCACCGGTCCCTACAAGGCGGTCGAGACGCTGCAGCAGGAGCGGTTTGTCTTCGAGCGTTTCCCCGACTACCACAGCGAGGCCCCCTTCTTCGACCGGATCATCGCCCGGGTGGTCGTCGAGGACGCCACCCGGCGCCAGCTCATGGAGAGCGGCGAAGCCCACGGTTGCGCGTACTTCAATGCCGAAGACCTCATCGCCTTGAAACAGAACCCAGCGCTCCAGGTCATCGACTACGAGACGACACAGGTGAACTGGATCCGGATGAACTATCACAAGCTCAACACCAAGGCTCGGCAAGGCTTCGCCTACGCCTGGCCATACCAGGAGGTGCTCGACAAAGTCCTCCTGGGCTACGGCAAGATGATCAACGGGCCGATTCCCGATACGGTCATCGGTTACGACCCGAGCATTCCGACCTACACCACCGACCTCCAGAAGGCGAAGCAACTGCTGACTGAGGCCGGCGTCAAGGACGGAGACAGCTTCACCTTCATGTACGCTGCCGGCAGCGCCGACACTGCGGCGATGGCGCAGCTCTTCCAATCCAATCTCGCCCAAATCGGGATCACACTCGAGCTCCAGCAGGTCGATCGCTCAGCGTTGATCGAACTCAACTACGGTGACGCACCTCCTGAGGAGCGCCCACACTTCACTGCGAGCGGCTGGTGGCCGGATTACAACGATTCCTGGAACCAGCTGTATCCGAACTTTCACTCCGACTCCGTGGGGTCCAAAGGATCGAACTCCTCCTTCTACCAGAACCCCGAAGTCGACCGGCTTATGGATCAGTTGCAGGTGGCGACGAGCGAGGACGAGATCCGGGAGCTGACCGGGAAGATCGTACAAATCATGACCTGGGACGACCCGGCAGCGATCTTCTGGGGACAGATCACGCGCGCTACCGTCCTGGCACGCGACATCCGCGGTTTCATCCCGAACGGGATTTACATCGCGTCCTACAACTTCCATCAGATGTGGCGTGAGGCGGTGTAGGTTGGAAAGACGCAGACCTCTCCGGGGGCGCTGGGACTCCTTTGCGCCCCCGTCCCGCTTCCACCCGGTTGCAGCCCCGCCGCAGCTCGGACATCGTGCCCGCGTGGGCGGGAGCCCGAAAGGCAAGGTCGGTTCGTGAAGGCACCAGGCGGGACTCGAACCTACGGTGGCCAATCGATGGTGTGGCAGCTCCGGCGTGCGCTGGTCTTTCCGCCGGTTCCGCCCAGCAGCCAGGTATCCTGGCAAGCCTTCGGCTACCTCCGCTCCATCGATCATCAGCGGGCCGTCGCCGAGCATGCTGCCTTCCGGCAGCTTCTCGCCAGCGCGGGCGTCGAGTTGATCGTCGGCCAGATCGACGACCCCGCGCTCCAGGACGCCATCTTCCCCTATGACCCGGTGCTGATCACCGACCACGGCGCGGTGCTCTGTCGTATGGGCAAGCCACTACGCGCCCGCGAGGTCGATCTAGCTGAGCACACGGTCACTGAACTCGGGATCCCAATCATCGGCCGTATTCGGCAGCCGGGCACGTTGGAAGGAGGCGATTGTCTCTGGCTCGACGAGCGCACACTGGTCGTCGGGCGAGGTTATCGCACCAATGACGAAGGCATCCGGCAACTTCGCGAGATCGTCCAGCCCCTCGGTGTCACGGTCATCGCAGTCGACTTGCCTCATTGGCGCGGTCCAGGCGAAGTCCTTCACCTGCTCTCATTGGTCAGCCTCGTCGACGATGACCTCGCGGTCGCCTACCTGCCGCTCCTCGCCGTCCAGTTCGTGCGCATCCTCCAAGAGCGGGGCATCGAGGTGATCCCGGTACCGGACGAGGAGTTTCCGACCCAAGGCCCCAACGTGCTCGCACTCGGGCCACGCAGTTGCGTGCTCCTTGAGGAGAACCGTGAGACCATCCGGCGGCTGGAGGCGGCCGGCTGCACGGTGCTGACCTACACGGGTCACGAGATCTCGCACAACCGCTCTGGTGGCCCGACCTGCTTGACCAGGCCACTGCTCCGCAGGGAAGGATGACATTCGATGCAGAGCGCATTCGCTACCGAATTCGTTCGATCGATCAGCCAGGCTGTCGATGCGAGGCGCGAGCAGGTGGTCGCGCTTCTCCTGAGGCTGGTCAGCACACCCTCGGTGACCGGATCGGAGAGCGAGGTGCAGGATCTGGTGGAGCGAGAACTCCGAGCTCGGGGGTTGGACATCGACCGGTGGGAAGCTCAGCCAGAAGAGATCGAACCCTATGCGGAGCATGTCGGGTACCAGGACCGGTATGAGGGACGGCCGAACCTGATCGGCCGCTGGCCTGGCAGGGGCGGCGGCCGCTCGCTCCTGCTCAACGCGCACGTCGATACCGTCGAGGTCGGTGAACACTCCGCCTGGAGCCATGACCCAGCAGGTGAGGTCGTCGGTGACCTGGTCTACGGTCGGGGCAGTTGTGACATGAAAGGAGGCCTCGTCGCCTTTATCGGCGCCCTCGATGCCCTGCAATCGCTCGGGGTACAGCTTAAGGGCGACCTGCTGCTCAACACCACTGTGGGAGAGGAAAACGGGGGGCTCGGTGCACTCTCGACCGTGCTGCGCGGCTACCGAGCCGATGCCGCGGTCATCGCCGAGCCGACGCGGCTGGCGCTGGTCCCCGCTCAGGGGGGATCGATAGTCTTCAGGCTCACTGTGACGGGCAGAGCGGCGCATGCAGCCGTACGCGACCAGGGCGTCTCGGCTCTCGACAAGTTCCTGATCCTCTATCAAGCGTTGCTGGCCTTGGAGGCCGAACGGAACCGCCAGCTGCGACACCCGCTCTACGAGCATCTGGAGAACAAAGTACCGATCAATGTCGGCGTCCTTCGGGCTGGGGTCTGGCCATCAACGGTTCCAGAACAGCTCGTTGCTGAGGGCAGGATCGGACTGCTGCCGGGCGAGGAGATGGCCACGTTCAGACATGAGGTGGAGCGCCGGCTTGCCCAGGCAGCCGAGCGCGACGAGTGGCTGCGGGCCCATCCACCACGCCTGGAATGGTTCAGTGGGCAGTTTGCACCGGCCGAGATACCAGTCGACGCCGACATCTGTCAGGCCGTCGCCCGCGCGCACGAGGCCGTCTCCGGTCGCTCACCAGTTGTGCAAGGTGTGCCCTATGGAGCAGATATGCGGCTGTTCATCCTCTTCGGTCACATGCCCTGTGTACTATATGGACCAGGCGACGTCACCGTTGCCCACCGGGCTGACGAGCATCTCTCGGTCACTGAACTTTTGCAGGCCGCGAAGACGTTCGCTGTCCTGATCGCAGACTGGTGTGGTGTGACCAGCTCCTAGACCACCCCTCGGACGAGTAGCGTCGAGGCTCCCTTCACCGTGAGACCTCTCCGACTCCCGGCCGAGGACTGTGGCGAGACCGAGCAGATCAACGAGCTTGGCCATGACCGACCAACCCGGCGCCCACCGCAAGCTGATCGCTCTAGCCCAGGGCTACCAGACGGCTGCGTTGCTCCTCGCCTACGCAGAACTGGGTATCGCCGATCAGCTCGCCGCAAGCCCACGTACCCTACTCGAACTGGCCCGAGCCGTCGGCGCGGATGCAGGGGCTCTGGCACGGCTGCTCACTGCCGCTGAGGCCCTCGGGCTGGTCGCGTGGGACGGGGAAACCTGGCGCAACACCGCCTGGGCCAGCGAGACGCTGGTCAGCAGCGCTCCCCGCCCGCTCATCCACTTCCTCCAGCATCAGCAGGCCTTCTACCGCCGTTGGAGCCGTCTGGCCGAAGCGGTGCGCGCCGGCCGCAGGCCTGAGGAGAATCGGTCCGACGAGAACGCGCCGGACTGGGTTCGACGCTTCACCCTGATGCTCTACGACCTCGCCCGCCTGCAAGCCGACCAGGTTGCTGACGCGCTCGCGCCATTGCTTGATGGGCTCCCACATCCGCCTCGCATCCTTGATGTGGGCGGCGGCCACGGCGAGTACGCGATGGCACTGGCTCGGCGTCTCCCCAAGGCAGAGGCCGTAGTCTTCGACCTCCCCCCGGTGATCTCGATCACAGCCGAGTTGATCGCTCAAGCCCGGTTAGAACACCGGGTCCGAGTAGCAGCTGGAGACTTTCATCGGGACTCGCTCGGTTCCGGCTACGACCTCGCACTCCTGTTCGGCGTACTGGTGAGCGAGAACGATCCGTCCGCGCTGCGACTGCTCGCGACGGTGCGCCAGGCGCTCGCTCCAGGCGGGTGGATCGCGATCACTGTCCTCGTACCGGGCGACGCTGACACACGCCTGCGTGTGGCGTTGCGTGACCTCCACATGTTGCTCTCCACTGACCACGGGCGGGTACCCGACGTGGCGACCGTCGAGGCCTGGCTGCTGGCGAGTGGCTTCGTTGACGTGCAACGACTGCCGATCGGTGACGACTCCGTGAACCAGCTGATCGTGGCCCGCCGCCCGCCGCGGTGGTCGGAGGCGGAGCCGACGTCTTGACGTTCTGTTCGGTCGACGCTGTCGCCGACCGCCGAACCTAGCCTACAGCCGCGCCCAGGTCACCGCCCAGAGCGTCGATGAGCCAGCGACGATGAGCCGGTACGATCTCAGGCGGCATCTCGTCGGGGAAAACCCAGATCGCATCGCGTGCGCCACCATCCACCGGTCGGCTGAACCCGACTCCGTTGGCCCTGCAGAGGAGACAGCACGTGACCAGCTGCACGACCTCCCCAGATGGAGTCTCGAGTATCTGCAGTGACGGCTCCGAGTAGACCCCGGTCAAACGGAGAATCTCTACCTCGATCCCCACCTGCTCGCGCATCACACGCACCACTGCCTCGGTCAACGACTCTCCACGCGCCACCTGGCCCCATGGCACCTGCGGCAAGCCGCTCGCGGCGTCGCGCAGCAGCAGCAAGCGACCGGCGCGATCCCGGACGACGCCAGCGACAGCCGCGACGACCCGCTCCGGCCACGGATACGCCGGTCTGATCCATTGCCGGATTGATCGGCCCGGCTCGAACAGATCGAGCAGGGTACCGATCGAGGCATCTGGTACACGGAAGTCGTTCGCGTGCGGCCAACGCGGTGGGTCGGCCGCGACCAAGATCGCCGGAAGTCCGGCCTGGTGTGCCCCAACCACGTCAGCCTCCGGATTGTCACCGACCATGACGACCCGGCAACCGACTGGCAAGCTAGCCAGCGCTCGCTCGAACATCGGTGCGGACGGCTTGCCGATCACGCGTGGACGCCGGCCGGTGGCCGCCTGGAGCGCGCTGACCACCGCCCCGGTCGCCGGAGCCGGCCCCTCGGGGAGCGGAAACCACCGATCAAGGTTGACCGCGACGAACTGAGCTCCCTGAAGAATCAGTCGACTCGCCCAGAGAAGTTCGCGATACCCTAAGCGCTCATCGGCGCCCACCACGACCGCCTGGGGCACACTATGGTCGACAACTTCAATGCCAACCATCTCGAGCTCGGCACGAAGACCTGTGCTGCCAAGCACCGATACGGTGCGGATCCCCTCGTCTCGCAGAGAGCAGGCGGTCGCCCAACCGCAGGTGATGATCTCCTCCTCGCGTGCATCGACACCGAGCCCGGTCAACCGCTCAACGAGTTCACGGCGCGTCGGCCTCGGGTCATTGGTCAAGAAACGAATCGCCTTGCCGGCACTGCGCAGCCGCTGGAGTGCCTCAGAGGCCCCAGGCAACAACGCGTCACCGACGTAGACAACCCCGTCGAGATCGATGAGAAAGGCGTCGAACTGTTCGGCCAGCATCGTCCCTCAATGCCGCTTATGAGCCCGACGGCTCGGTGATCCTCGGCGCACAGCCTGCGGCCAACGCTGCTACCTGCCCTCCCCGCACCCCGGTGGCTCAGTCAGCGACTACCTGCGTGCCGGCGCGGCCTTCGACCGCGCCGCGCGCCTGATCGAGTGCTGTGATCACGGCGCGTCGCTCCGGATGGCGGTCAACGAACCGGATAGCGGCCTCAACTTTCGGCCACATGCTCCCGGCGGCAAACTGGCCATCGAACTGGTATCGCCGCAGGTCGCTGACCGTGACCAGCTCGAGCGGTCTCGCCTCCGGTGTCCCGAAGTCGAGGACGACGTAGGGGACATCCGTCAGGATCAAGAGCAGGTCGGCACCAAGTTCACGGGCCAGCAGGGCTGCCGCCAGATCTTTGTCGATCACCGCCTCAACCCCTTCGAACCGGCCATCGGGTCGGCGCACCACCGGGATCCCACCGCCGCCACAGGCGACCACGATCACACCCTCTGCCATCAGTACCTCGATCGCACGACGGTCGACAATAGTGACCGGTTCAGGAGATGGTACAACCCGGCGCCACCCACGATCCCCCTGCGGCTTCCAAACCTGGCCGGTCGCGGCCATGACCGCTCGCGCATGCTCCTCCGGCTGGTAGAGTCCGATTGGTTTCGTCGGGTCACGCCACGCCGGATCGTCGGGACTGACTTCGGTGCGCGTGACGAGGGTGGCCACGATGCGGTCGAGCCCACGCCGCCGCAGCTCGTCGCCCAGCGACTCCTGGAGCATGAAGCCAATAGTCGCTTGCGTCTGAGCGACGCACCAGTGCAACGGTACAGCCGGCACCACCTCGCGCGCAAGCTCGTTCTTGAGCAGGAGGTTGCCAACCTGAGGCCCGTTGCCGTGGGTAATCACGAGCTCGTAGCCAGTGGCGACCAGGTCAGCGAGCTGGCTGCTCGTCAGCTCGACGTTGGCTCGCTGCTCGTCGGCAGTCCCGCGCTGGCCGGCTCGGACGAGCGCATTGCCGCCAAGCGCCACCACGATCCGCCTCATCGTAGCGTGGCTCCCTCGGCCGGTGCGCCAGCTGCGCCATCAAGGTAGGCCCGTTCGAACGCCCGGTACGCCTCCGTGAAGCAGCGAGCTGGAGGTCTGACGACCCCAGCCCCTACCTGGCCGATGCCAGGTTCGCGGTGAGCGATGCCGGTATCGATGACGGGCAGGATTCCCGTCCTGACGACGGCTCGCAAGTCGATACCTACCGGCGTGCCACGGAAATCGAGCACAGGCACGCGGAATATCTCGTGCTCAGCCACCGTGATCTCGTACATTTCGAGCGTCGCCCGCACGGCATCGGCCGGGGAGCCACCGATGAACTGGACGATCGCTGGAGCACCCGCCAGCGCAAAGCCCCCGAACCCTGCCGTCTCAGTGATGGCGCTATCCCCAATGTCCGGGTTGGCGTCATCGGGGCCAAAACCGGGAAAGAAGAGCCCGCGGGGTACGTTGGCCGGGCCAGTGAACCACTGGTCGCCGAGGCCGCTGACCCGGATCCCGAACTCGGTGCCGTTCCTGGACAGCGTCGTCACCAGGGAACTCCCAGCGACCCCGTGCGCCGCATCGGCCATCACCTTGGCTGCCACCATCGCGAGATTGACGAAGAAATGGTCGTTGGAGTCAATGAAGCGGAGCACCTGGGCAATGTCGCTGGCAGGGGCATCGCACTCGACAAGGTAGGGAGCCAGCGCTCGGTAGAAGAGGGACGTCGCTGCCTTGTTCCGGTTGTGGCACTCGTCCCCCATCTGGAGCGCCTGGGCAATGATCGCGCGCAGGTCGAGTCCGCCGCTCCGCCCGAGCGCCTGTCCCACCAGCGGGGCGAGCACCTCGTTGATCCAGCGCTGCCGTTCGATGACCTCCGGCGCATAGGCCCCCATCCGCATCACCTTACCGATGCCTTCGTTGAAGTTGGTGAAGGCTCGGTTGGTTCCCGTCGCATTCACGGCGATGTAGACCGGCATTGACGGAGAGATCACGCCAGCCATCGGGCCGACTGCCTGGTGTTCATGGTTCGGCGCCAGCTCGATCCCTCCCGATTCCAGCAGGCGCACCGCTCCCTCCGGTGTACTGGCGAGCCCCTCGAGCAACGTCGCGCCGATCAGCGCGCCGCGCAGCGGGCCAGATGCGTGCGGCCAATCGATCGGAGGGCCGGCGTGCAAGAACGTCCGAGCGGTCATACCTGGGATCACGTCGCGCGCCCGCGCCACTCCCACCACGACCGGCTGCGCCAGCATCATCCGGGAAACGGCTTCCCGGTTGGCCGCCTCAATCACTGGATCGTTGAACAGCGGCACCGCACCAGGGCTGGGTTCGAGGAGCGGAGGGTGCCACTCGACAACGTGTACCTGGCCGCCCTGCTGCCGAATCGCGTCCGCAAACAGCTCCAGTCCGACGTTGATGACCGGTGCCCGTTGGCAAAGCAGCTTGGCAATGCGCTCGCTCATCGCCACTCGCTCCCCACCCGCCGTCACGTTGTCAACTGGGCCGCAAGCAGGGCCGCTTCGGCATTGCTCGGGGTCACGATGGCACCAGCGCCCTCCAGGACCACCCGCTGACGCTCGTAGCCCTGCGGATCAGCCATCGTCCCGATCAGCCCCACAAGCACGACGAGGGAGCGGCCCTCTCTCTCGGCCTCGAGGCGCGCCGAGGCGATCACTGGCGCGAGCTCCGCGGCAGGATCCGGCTGGGCACCGTAGCCCAACACTACATCGAGCAGAATGGCGGCGACGCTTGGATCGCGAGCCTCTCTGGCGAAACGCTCGACGCGAAGCGTCTGGTCGATCATCGGGTGGGGCCGGCCGACGGTCAGCTCGTCGGCACCCAGGTCGATGAATGTGTGCTCCCGGCTGCTGTGGGCGTCGGAGAGACGATAGGCCGAGTGGAGCGGGATATTGGACCAGATCGGGCCGACTGCCGGCGTCAGGAGCGTCATCGCCTCGTCGCAGAGCGTGCCGCCGCTGTACAGCCCGCGCAGGTACCGCTGGCCCGCGGCGAGCCGGTCTCGCGCCTGGCTGACCTGCGCGCGACGCTCCGCCGTTCCCGTTAGCTCTGGCACTTTCCCTGTGACGAGTTGCACGGCGAGTTGGGCGGCCTCGGTCAAGTCGCCCGCCTCGGTGATGCCAGGGATCGCCACTCTGGACCGCCCGATGAACGTGGCGACGACCGGCTTGCCCGCGGACCGAGCGTGCTCGAGCACGGAAGACGCCACCTCCGGTGACGGTGGCTTGGATACGAGCACCAGCACCTCCGTCTGCGGATCAGCTGCCAGCGCATCGATCGCGGCGGTCATCATTAATCCACCGACGGCAGCATCCAGGTCGCGCCCGCCGGTGCCGATCCCCTGGCTGATTCCGCTCCCGAACCAGTCCACTAGGCTCGCGACCTGCTGCAGCCCCGTCCCGGCAGCAGCGACGATCCCGACTGGCCCGGGTCGCACCGCGTTCGCGAAACCAAAACCCAGTCCTGCGATGAAGGCAGTCCCGCAGTCCGGGCCCATCAGCAGAAGCCCGCGCTCACGTGCCAGCCGCTTCAAGCGCACCTCCTCGGCGAGCGGCACGTTGTCGCTGAACAGAAAAACATGACGACCAGCCCGCAGCGCCTCCTCCGCCTCCAGCGCTGCGAACAAGCCCGGCACGGAAATGGCGACGAGATCGGCCTCCGGGACCTGTTGAAGGGCCGAGCGGAGACGACGTGGCCGTACTGCCGCAGTCGACTCGGCTTGCGACGCCACCGCGCCACGCTGCAGCTCATCGATCGCCCGCTGGACAGCCTCTGCCGCAGCCCCCTCGTCGACCGCTCGAACGGCAATCACCAAGTCATTGGGCGACACCCCTTCCAGCAACGGTTGCCAGAGTCCGGAGTCGTGGAGGAGCTGCATGTTCAGCGACGTCCCCATCAGGAGTGCCGCAAGCTCAACCCCCGGCAGCCGGTTGACCCGAGCCGCGACGGCCATTAAGGCAACAGAGTCAAAATAGGCGTTCGGCTCGATGTGAATGCGTGTGACCACGCCGTCTCCCTCCGCCCAGAGGTGGAGCCCCAAAAAGTGGGCAGGCCAACCGGGACGGCTGGCCGTGCATGGGACCTCCTGTTCCTGACCAGTTGCGCCTGTCGGTCCGGCCGGGCCACATGCCGCCGTTTTGACAGGTCATCCTGCATCGCAGTATACTGCCGCCGTCGAGCCAGGGAAAGAGGAGCTCAGCGGTGAGCTCCTTTGCGCTTCTAAGGACTGCTGCGGCACAGAGGCGGAGAGACCCGTCACCGGTGCGGTGTCCACGCTCGGCTCACCGCCGGGCCATCGCCCAGCACCATTGACGAAAGGAGCTGCGATGAAGCCCCCACGCTTCATCTATCACGCACCACCTGACCTCGGCACCACGCTGGAACTGCTGTCGGAGCTGAGGATGGACGCCAAGCTGCTCGCTGGAGGACAAAGCCTCATCCCGATGTTGAACATGCGCCTGGTTCGCCCCGGCCACCTGATCGACCTCCAGCGAGTCAGCGGTCTGTCCGGCATCGAGGAGCGCGACGGTGGACTGGTGATCGGCGCGATGACCACCCAGCGACAGGTGGAGCGCTCCTCGCTCGTCGCCCAGCGCGTGCCCCTCTTGGCCGAAGCTATCCGCTACGTCGGTCACCTGCCGATTCGCACGCGGGGCACGATCGGCGGCTCAATCGCCCATGCCGACCCGGCTGCCGAGCTACCCGGCGTCCTCCTGGCCCTCGATGGCACCGTCCGTCTCGTCAGCGTGCGAGGCGAGCGCACCCTCCCGGCCGAAGACTTTTTCATCGACCTCTTGACCACCGCGGCCGAGCCGGACGAGATGCTGCGGGAGGTCTGGTTCCCCAGGTTGCCGGCACGGGCCGGCTGCGCCTGGGTGGAGATCGCGCGGCGACACGGTGACTACGCGCTCGTCGGCGTAGGCGCAATCGTCCTGCTCGCTGACGGCGGTGTCGACGTGGAAGAGGCCCGACTCAGTCTCATCAGCGTTGCGAGCCGGCCCCTGCGGGCTCGTCAGGTCGAAGCCTTCATCCGTGGCGCTCCGGCGACGCCAGCCACATGGAAAGAAGCCGGCGAGCTGGTGCGCCGTGAGCTCGATCCGCCGAGTGACCTGCACGCCTCCGCAGCCTACCGACGCCAGGTGGCGGGCGTCCTGGTCGAACGCGCACTGGAGCTCGCAGCCCAGCGCGCTCAGCAGGGAGGGTACCGATGAACGACCCAACAGTCGAGCGCCGGCAGATAGGGTTGACCGTCAACGGCCAGCTGATCAAGCGCCAGGTCGAAGTGCGACTCCTCCTCTCCGATTTCCTGCGCCATGAGCTTGGACTAACCGGCACGCACGTCGGTTGTGAGCACGGCGTCTGCGGCGCCTGCACGGTGCTCTTTGACGGGGAACCGGCCCGAAGCTGCCTGCTGCTCGCCGTCCAGGCGGACGGTCATGCAATCGAGACGGTCGAGAGTCTCGCAGACGGTGAGTCACTCCATCCGCTGCAGCGTGCCTTCTGGGAGAAGCACGGCCTGCAGTGTGGCTACTGCACCCCCGGCATCCTGATGGTACTCAAAGCATTCCTGGCCGAGAACCCGACTCCGACCGAAGCCGAAGTGCGGGAGGCGATCGCGGGCAACCTGTGCCGGTGCACCGGCTATCAAAACATCGTCGAGGCAGCGCTCGAAGCGGCGCGCCTGTTACGCCAGGAACAATAGAGGGGAGGAGCCGATGCCAACCCGGATCTTCGGCCAACCGATCAAGCGATTGGAAGACCCCCGCTTGCTGACCGGCCGCGGCCGCTTCGTCGATGATATCGACCTGCCAGGGCAACTCCACGCCGCATTCCTGCGAAGCCCCCACGCTCACGCTCGCATCCGCGCGATCGACGCCACTGTCGCGCGAGCGATTGAGGGGGTCATCGCGGTCTGGACCTACGCCGAGATCGGGCCGTGCCAGCGCCGGATGCCACTCCTGATCCCCCATCCGAACTTGACGCACCCCTACACACGCTTCGCCCTGGCTCGCGACGAGGTGAACCACGTCGGCGAACCAATCGCGATGGTCATCGCGGAGAGCCGTTACCTGGCGGAGGACGCGCTGGAGGCCATCACGGTCGAGTGGGAAGAACTCTCGCCAGTGGTCGACATTGAAACGGCTGTTCAGCCAGGAACGCCACTGGTGCATGAGGAACTGGGCACCAACGTCGCCGCTCACTATGTCGGCATCGTCGGCAATCCCGACCAGGCCTTCAGTTCGGCCACACACGTGTTCCACGAACGACTGCTCATCGAGCGGAGCGCCTCGATGCCGATCGAACCACGTGCCGTTCTCGCGACCTGGGACGATCCGGCCGGTGTCCTACGCGTCTGGGATACGACCCAGGCGCCGATCGTGATCCGCAATGCGCTCGCTGCACTCTTCGAGCTGGCGCCCACCCAGGTCCACGTGGTGGCTCCCGACGTCGGCGGTGGCTTCGGCGGGAAAATCATGGTCTATCCGGAGGAGGTGCTTGTCCCGTACGCCGCGCTCGTGCTGCGCCGTCCGGTGAAGTGGTCCGAGGACAGGATCGAACACTTCGTCGGAACCAACCACGAGCGGTTGCAAATCCACGAGGCCGAGATCGCCGTCGACGGCGAGGGGCGGATTCTCGGCGTGCGTGACCGCTTCCTCCACGATACGGGCGCCTACACCCCCTATGGGATCATTGTCCCGATCATCACTGCCTGCCAGCTTCCGGGGCCCTACAAGGTTCCCAACTACCACGTCGAGTTCCGCGCCGTCTACTCGAACACTGTCCCAGTTAGCCCCTACCGGGGCGCTGGCAGACCACACGCGTGCTTCGTCATGGAGCGGCTGCTCGATCGCGTTGCTGACGAGCTGGGGCTCGACCGGGCGGAAGTTCGGCGGCGCAACTTCATTCAGCCGCACGAGTTTCCCTACGACGTCGGCCTGATCTTCCAGGACGGCGCTCCAACTCGATACGACAGCGGGAACTACCCGGCAATGCTCGATCGCCTCCTCCAAGAGATGGACTACCATCGCCTGGTTACCGAGGAGCTGCCGCGTCTTCGGGCCCAAGGACGCCACCTGGGCGTCGGCATCGCCTGTTATGTCGAAGGGACCGGCATCGGCCCCTACGAGGGCGCGCATGTCCGGGTGGAACCGACGGGACACGTGTACGTCGCCACCGGCATGCCACAGCAGGGCCAGGCCCATCGGACCGTGCTGGCCCAGGTCGTGGCCGAAGAGCTGCAGGTGCCGCTCGACACCGTCCAGGTCATCGAAGGGGACACCGCCCACTTCGAGTTCGGATCGGGAACCTACGCCAGCCGAAGCGCCGTGGTCGCTGGGAGCGCGGTGGCGCTTGCCGTGCGGCGCGTGCGTGAGCAGGGACTCCGCCTGGCCGCAGAAGAACTGGAGGTTGCGGTTGACGACCTCGTCGTCGAGGACGGACGGGTCTTCGTTCGCGGCACGCCAGAGCGAGGTTTCACCTGGGCCCAGCTTGCGCAGCTCGCGAATCCGCTCCGCTACGCCTACGCCGGCGACCTAGCCGTGCGACCACGCCCGTGGAGCGGCCCGACACTGCCGCCGGGCCGGCAACCGGCGCTGGAGGCCACCGACTACTATTCCCCCCCACATGCCACGTGGGCCTCTGGTGCCGTTGGGGCTGTCGTCGAGGTCGATCCAGCAACCGGCATGCTGCACGTCCGGCGCCTCTGGGTCGTCCATGACTGTGGAACCGTGATTAACCCGACGGTCGTCGAAGGCCAGATCCATGGCGGAGTCGCACAAGGGATTGGCGGCTCGTTCTACGAGCGGTTGCATTACGATGAAAACGGCCAGCTCCTCAACGCCAGTTTCATGGACTTCTTGATCCCGACTGCCATGGAGATCCCGCGCATCGAAGTCGCCCACCTGGAGACCCCCTCGCCGCTCAATCCGCTGGGGGTGAAAGGTGTCGGCGAAGCGGGGGCGATTCCGATCCCTGCCCTCGTCGCCTCGGCTGTCGAAGACGCCTTGCGCCCCTACGGCGTGCGCGTGAAGCGGATGCCACTGAGTCCCGACGAGCTGTTGCGGCTCCTGCACCCGGAAGCGTAGCATGCACCACGAGTTGCACCAGATGGGGTTGGCACGGTGGGCAGTTTACCGTAGTGAGAGGAACGAGGAGCGTGAAGCTGTACGATCTGTCACAACCACTAAACCATGAAGTCTCATCCTGGCCGTTCTATCCACCGTTCGAGGTGAAGTACATCAAGCGAAAGGCTGAGCACGGGGTCAACGCACAGTACATCATGACCTCGAACCACATGGGGACGCACCTAGACGCGCCGCGCCACTTCGTGACGAATGGCAAGACGATCGACCAGATCCCACTCGACTGGCTTTACGGCCCAGGTGTGATCGTCGACCTCTCCGACCTGCTCGACGAGCTGGACATCTTCACTCCAGAGATGATCGAGCGACGGGCAGAGGTGCGCGAGGGCGACATCCTCTTCATCCATACCGGCTGGCACCGCTACGCACAGTTCGGCGAGCAACCGGACGAGGAGAAGTACCTGCTCCGCCACCCTGGCCCGCACTACACCATCGTCGACTGGCTTCTGGCAAAGAAGATCCACATCTGGGGAGTCGACATGGTCTCGACTGACCACCCAATGAACCTGCCAATCGGGCGCTTCCTTGGGCGCGGCGGGTTGGAGCAGTGGCGCCGTGTCCGCCAGATCTGCGAGCAGAAGTTCGGTGACCGGCTCGATGACCTGTTTCCCGACTCCGCATACCAGTTGACGCACAACGCGCTCTTCCCCCACGACTGCATGCACGTGGAGAACCTGGGCGGAGAAATTGGTCGGAAGGAGCTCCACAACCGGCGCCTGAGCATTGGTGTTTTCCCCTGGCTCTTCAAAGGAGGGGAAGCCGCTTTCTGCCGCGCGGTCGCCTTCCTTGACGAAGATTGACTCTCGTCTCCTGCCGGGGAGCCGGCTCGGCCACTCCAAAGGAGCGGGTAACCTACCGTCCGGCGGCGGAGAACCGGCTCGCCGAGCGAGCTCCTAAGCGAGGGACACCGACCCGCCCTCCAGAAGTGGAGACCTCCCTTCTTCCACGATCAGACAGGGTAGGAGCCTGGCCCAGATCGCTATCCCCGCCGATCGTACCGGTCCGCCCGTGCTCACGCATCGGGTCCGGTCGATCGACGTCCGTACCACAGCGGCGGGCGGTGCGATACCGCTGGTCGAACCCTCCAGCCCGTACGCCGGGCCAACAGCCCGAATCGGCTGGGCGGAGGAACCGACGCCCGCTAGTCAGTAGCTAGCAGGACCGGAGCCCTCAGCCTCCTGGCTGACATCACACTTCTCGAGCGAGTCAGGCATCGCAGACGCGCCTGTCTGAGACGATGCTCCCTACGACGCGACACGCAAGCGACAGGCTATCCGGCTCCGCGCGGTGGCCCAGAGCCCGGACCGATCGCGTGCGAGCCGGTCAGACGGGAAATCCAGATGACCGCGCTGAGACTCCGTCGCTACCCCGCGCCTCGCCGGATAGTCTGCCGCGGACACGCTGCAGGGCACAAGGGCCGGCCCTTTGCCACCCGTGTACCCACCCCTTGCGCAGCGCTCGCGCGGGATCGTTCGCTTCCCGAGTTTAGGTATCGAGGACGATCGCCCGCAGGATCAGGAAAGCGGACACGACCACATCGGCCAGCAGTGAGCCGGCCATCAGAGCGAGGACAAGCTCAGCGAGGAGCAGGACGACGTCGGCGATGACCGGAAGTATCCGCTCAGGGGTCACACTGGCCCCATCAGCGAACAGGAGCGCAATTCCGACGAGGATCAAGAGGATCTCCGAGCGAACCGGACCGCCCACCAGATGGGCCACCAACCGCTTGGTTAGGGGAAGCTCTTTGACGGCACGGTAGGTTTCGGAGAGCGAACGCTGCTGCCTTGTCACCACCGGGAGCGCTGCGAGCGTACCACAAGCGATCGGAGCCCGAATGACGGGGGTCGTGGTGATCACCAGCGGTTGCGTCTCACGTAGCTCTGAAGACCGCCAGCGCAGGTTCGAGACGCATTCGCCCAGCGCGTGACCCACTCGCCAGCCGAACCAGTAGAACGGCAACATGGCGACTTTCGATCTCTCGCGCTCGGGTGCGAACGTCTCGACCGTCGCGGTGTAGCGCATGGCGACCTCCCGTGCTCCCTGCAGGCAGGGTACAACGCAGACGATCGCCAGATGTTGCGGAGGTGTGAAACTCCCGGCCTTGCTGGTGTGGACGAACTGATTCCACTCCCCCGACGGCCGATAGAGGGCAAGCGTTTAGAGGGACGACACGGACGCCTCAAGACGATCCGAGTTGCGGCGCTGGCAAGCTCCAGCGCGGCGTCGACGGCAGGGCAGACTCGGTCGCGAGGAGCTGCCCAAGCACTCGGCTCGCGAACACCGTCGCAGCTGTGCTGAGCGCGACGACGACCCAGTCGTCCATCCGCAGCGGGGTGAGACCCAGGAGCGTGCGAGCCGATGGAATGAGCAGCGTGGCAACGAGCACGGCACTCGACACACCCACACCAGTCACTAGGCTGGGCGTCAGACCGGCACCGGTGGCCCCCAGTTCGAGAGTTTGGGCAAGTTGCCCGGCAACCAGTGCCGCAAAGGCTACTCCGGGAGCCGACGCTGATGCGACCGCCGTCGTCCAGAGATAGCCGATCGCCGAGGGAAGTGCAGTCACACCGGCGCGACGCAGCACGTCCACGCGCAGCGGTCGATCGAGCGCAGTGGCACCCTCGCGGGCCAGATCTTCGAGGTGCCGGTACCGCGGTCCCTGCAACGCAATGGCGAGCGCTGGCGGTACGTCCGTAATGAGATTGACCATCAGGAGCTGACGGGTGTTCAGGGGAGCCGGGGCTCCGACGAGCACCGGGATCCCCATCAACAGGAGTTCGCCGAGGTTGCCGCCCAGCAGGAGAGCAACGGCCCGCCGCATGTTGCGCCAGAAGCTGCGCCCCTCGATCAGAGCTTGGACGAGCGCAGCGAAGTCCTCGTTCATCAGGATCAGGTCAGCGGCTTGCCGCGCCACTTCGGTGCCCCACCCCATAGCCATGCCCACGTCAGCGAGCCGAAGGGCCGCGCTATCGTTCACCCCGTCGCCGGTCATTGCGACGACATGGCCCCGCATCTGGAGCGCGCGTACGATGCGAACCTTGTCAAGCGGTGTCGCTCGGGCGATGACTCGCACCCGTCCCAGCCGGTCAGCGAGCTCTTCGTCACTGAGCGCAGCCACGTCGAGCCCGGTCAGGACCCCGTCTCCCGCATCAGCCAGTCCAGCCGCCCGGGCGACGGTGAGCGCGGTTGCCGGGTGGTCGCCGGTGATCATGAGGACTTGCACCCCCGCCCGTCGGCACCGCTGAACGGCGTCAGCCACCGTGGGACGGAGCGGGTCGCTCAGCCCCACCAGCCCGAGCGCTGTGAGGCCCGCAGGGTTCTGAAGTGCCATCGGCGCCTGACCCTCGGCGACAAGCAGTAGCCGCAAGCCCGTTTGCGCCAGCGCCAACAACTGGTCCTCGAGCCACTGTCGTGCTACTCCATCAAGGGGTCGTCGCTGGCCGTCCGGACCGATCCAGTCGGCGCACCGTTCGAGCAGCACATCGGGGCTCCCCTTGAAGTAAAGCCGCTGACCAATCCGAACCGCATGGTAGGGCTGGGTCGAGTCGAACGGCAACTCCTCATCGCGTGCCGTGCTCAAGTCGATGGCCAGCGCGGATTCGCTTGCCGCGCGGAGAATCGCTGCATCGGTCGCGTGGGCGAACGCGTCGGACCGAGAGAGCGGCGGGCAGGCCAGGGCAGCGCTCGCCAGCGTCTGGAGTGCGAGGGGGCTGAGCGAGCCTGGGTACGACTCGATTCCCTGACTGGTGACGATGCGGGTGACCTGTAACTGGCCGAGGGTCATGGTACCCGTCTTGTCCACGCAGACGACGCTCACCCGGCCCAGGGCCTCCACGGCTGAGAGGCGCCGAACGAGAATGCCCAGCCTCGAAAGCCGTCGCGCCGTCCCCGCCTGAGCCACCCGCGACAGCAGGGGCAGCCCTTCTGGCACCGCCGCAATAGCGAGGCTCGCGCCGAGACTGAGCTGGGTCGCGGTTGGCAATCCTCTCAGAATCCCGGCAAGGGTCACCACCGCAGCCGTGGTGAAAGAGATCGGGAGCGAAAGCCGGGTGTACTGCGCCAACCGTTCACTCAGCCGGTCGCCCATCTCCGGTGCAAGCGACAGCGAGCGCCGGAGCGCACCCAGGCGGGTTCCTGACCCAGCCGACACCACCACAGCCTCTGCCGTCCCAGAGACAACGGCGCTCCCCGCCAGAACGACGGCTCGCTCGTCCCTCGCCGCAGCATCCTTCTGAACCGGGATCGATTCACCGGTCAAGGCCGACTCATCGACGGCGAAGTTCTCCGCACTGAGCAACCGGGCATCGGAGGGAACCAAGTCGCCGAACCGAAGCACGATGACATCTCCGGGCACCAGCTCCCGGGCCGGAATCGTTTGCTCACGGCCGTCGCGGCGTACCCGTGCCATCGTTTCGGTGAGTTGGGCGAGCTCGCTGCTCGCGCGAGCGACGCGCACCTCTTGCCATGTCCCAAGCAACGCGTTGAGGACGATAGTCCCGATGATAATGAGGACATCGAGCGGCGCATTGACCGCCAAGAGGAGAATCGCCCCTGCAGCCATAATGCCAGCCAGCGGGGAGCTCAGCTGGTCCAGCGCTGCCTGAATCCAGGGAGAGAGTGACGCCTGGTCCGCATCCATCACCAAGCGGCGGGCTGCCTCAGCAGACTGCAAACCTTCCGGACTGGTGCCGAGCGCCTGCAGCACCTCTACCGCCGGACGTTCGCCCCATCGCTCCGGTTGCGGATCGACATAGACCGGATCCGTCACGACCGCGGACTGGCCCCACAGACGAATCCAAGCAATGAGAATGGCAATCAGGGCTGACCCACCGAGCAGCACACTGCTGAGCGTGGGAGAAATCGCCAGACCGACGCTCAGTGCCAAGGCGGCCAGATTGCTTGCCAGCGAGACCAGTGTCGTGTCACGAACTGCGCGATCTCGCCGTGTCCCGATATCGATAAGCGCCTCAACCGAGGTCAGATCACGGACGATCACATCGACCGGATAGTCGAGGAGCGTACCGTCGGCCTGGACACCAATCGAAAGATCGGCAGCGACGACTGCTCCAGGGCTCGCAGTGTGGTCGGTCACGTAGTAGACGATGTGACCAGCTTGGCGCAGCGCGGCGATCACCGAGCCCGGGTCGCCCCTCTCGACGACGTTGACCGGCAGACCACTCAGCCAATGCGGCGACTTCGCGGTCTTCACCAGGATCGTCACCGATACGCCCTCTTCGCGACACCGTCGGAGCAGTGCCTGCGCCGCTGGAGAGAGCCGTGGACGCAGACTGATCACCGCTGTCAGGCTCCCCGAGCTTCGTTCCCGCAGATAGACGCGCAGATTATCTACCCGGACCAACTCCGGATCGTCCCTGGTGTT
>Ga0197142_1000977_pt1 | contig 26384 bp, 19 predicted proteins | sample GBS60_MetaG_FD_148614 | JGI IMG/M metagenome (GOLD analysis project Ga0197142, IMG submission 148614) | Sediment microbial communities from Great Boiling Springs, Gerlach, Nevada, United States - GBS 60_MetaG | ecosystem: Environmental > Aquatic > Thermal springs > Hot (42-90C) > Sediment... | reverse complement strand
CAAAGGAATCATCCAGGGCGGTGTTGCCGTCCAGGGCGTAGTAGATCATGCCGCCGGTGAGGGTGAAATGGGGCAGCACCTCCCGGCTGTAGGACAGGGTGAAGTCCGTTTCGTTCCACTTGGGGTAGTTGCGGTTGGGAGTGTGGATCCCGAAGGGATTGCGCTCATTGGTGTCAAAATTGCCCCAGATGTTGGCGGACAGGCCCTTGTAGCTCACGGTGAAACTGGGCTGGATCACGGCGCTGTCCCGGCTGAAGGCAATACCCCGGAAGATGTATTGGGACAGAATGTCCACGCTCAGCGTTACCTCCACCTTGTCGGCGGCCGGTGCGGCCGCCTCCTCCGCCGCTCCCGGCAGCGGAACGAGGACCAGAGCAACGAGGATCCCTGCAACGACAATAAAATTTTCCGATGGCATCGGTTACCCCCTTTTCCTGGACCGTGGGGGCCGGAGGCGGAAGCGGGTCCCCCTCCGGCCACGGTGAGAACTCAGATGGCGGCATCCCCGGTTTCGCCGGTGCGGATGCGGATGACCTCCGCCACCGGATAGACAAAGATCTTGCCGTCGCCGATGCGGCCGGTGCGGGCCGCATTCATGATGGTCGTAACGATGCTTTCCGCCTTGTCATCCGGGGCGATGACCTCAATCTTTACCTTGGGGAGGAAATCCACCTGGTATTCCATGCCCCGGTAGACCTCCCGGAGCCCTTTCTGCCGGCCGAAGCCCTTGACCTCGGTGACCGTCATTCCCTGGACGCTGATGCCGTGAAGGGCCTCTTTGACCGCTTCCAGCTTGAAGGGCTGGATGATGGCTTCAATCTTTTTCATGGCTCCTGCCTCCTTGTGCGCCTTACAGGCTGTAGCCCGCTTCCTGATGTTCGGTGAGATCCAGGCCGGCCACCTCGTCATCCCTGGCCACCCGCAGGCCGATGACCGCGTCCACCACCTTGAGGAGGATGAGGCTGAGGACGAAGGAATAGACGATGGTCACCAGGACCGCCACCACCTGGATGCCCAGGAGCGCCGGGTTGCCGAAGAAGAGGCCGTCGGCGCCGGCCTCGTTCACCGCCTTGCAGGCAAAGAGCCCGGTGGCCAACGCCCCCCACAGGCCACCCACCCCGTGCACCCCCACCACGTCCAGGGAGTCGTCATAGCCCAGCTTCACCTTGGCCAGGACGGCCAGATAGCAGAGCACCCCAGCCCCCAGACCGATGAGGAGGGCACTCATGGGCCCCACAAAGCCCGCGGCCGGGGTCACCGCCACCAGGCCCGCCACCGCGCCCGAGGCCGCCCCCAGGGTGGTGGGCTTGCCCCGCACCAGCCATTCCGCGGCCAGCCAGGAGAGGACCGCGGCGCAGGTGGCCAGGTGGGTGGCCACGAAGGCCGAGGTGGCCAAACCATCCGCCGCCAGGGCGCTGCCGGCGTTGAAGCCGAACCAGCCGAACCACAGCAGCCCCGCCCCCAGAATGGTCATGGGGAGGTTATGGGGGATGAAGGCCTCCCTGCCGTAGCCCTCCCGCCGGCCCATCACCAGGGCCGCGGCCAGAGCCGCCGCCCCGGCGTTGATATGCACCACGGTGCCGCCGGCGAAATCCAGGGCCCCCAGTCCCTTGAGAAAGCCGCCGTCCCCCCAGACCCAATGGGCCACGGGGTCATACACCAGGGTGCTCCAGAGCACGATGAACACCAGGAAGGCGCTGAATTTCATGCGCTCGGCCCAGGCGCCGGTGATCAGGGCCGGGGTGATGATGGCGAACATGGCCTGGAAGATCATGAAGGTGCTGTGGGGAATGGTTTCGGAGTAAGCCTTGAAGGGCTCGGCCCCCACTCCCTGCAACCCCAGCCACTCCAGGGAGCCGATGACCCCCCCCACATCCGGGCCGAAGGCCAGGCTGTAGCCGATGAGGGCCCACTGTACGCCAATGACGGCCAGCAGCACGAAGTTTGCATGATGGTGGCCAGGACGTTTTTGCCCCGCACCATGCCGCCATAGAAGAGGGCCAGCCCCGGGGTCATGAGCATCACCAGGGCGGCGGAGACGAGAACAAAGGCGGTATTCGCCGGGTTCATGGTGCTTCCCCCTCTCCTTTCCGGTGGGAAATGGAAGAATGAAATCGTGCCCATCAGGGGAAGCAAAGAGGGTGCCAGAAAAAAAGGACGTTAATTCAAAGGGATAGGCGGGGAGAAGACGAAAAGGATTTACATTAATGTGTATTTAAAAAATTAAGCATTTCATAAATGTAAAAAATCTGACTGACAATTAAGTAAGACAAAAGGGAGGCCCAGGCCCTCAGCCGGCCAGGACCTCCTTGAGCGCCTCCAGCACCCGCGCCTGCTCCGCCGCCTGAAGCTCCGGAAACAGGGGCAGGATGATGGCGTGGTCCTGAAGATATTCACTCACCGGCAGAGGGAAGCGCAAAGGCAGATCCCGGTAGGCGCCCTCCCGGTGGGCGCACATCACCCCCCGGCGGCTGTCCACCCCCCGGGCCTTGAGGCCCTCCATCACCTGCCGCTGGCTCACCGGGCACTCCGGCGCCAGGATGATCCAGAAGGACTGCCAGTTGCTGCGGCCGTACGCAGGCTCCCGGGGCAAAAGCAGCCAGGGATGCCCCTTGAGGGCCTCCAGATACCGGGCCGCCAGCCGCCGCCGGGCGGCGAGCATCTCCGGCAGCCGCTTCAGCTGCTCCCGGCCCACCGCCGCCTGAATGTCGGTGAGGCGGTAGTTTAAGCCCACTTCCGGATATTCCTCAAACACCACCCCCGCCGCCCGGTGACGCTCGGCGGTGGACAGGCTCATGGCGTGGGTCCTGAGGCGCCGGATGCGCCCGATAAGCTCCGGGGGACCGGTCACCATGCCGCCGTCCCCGGTGGTGATGACCTTGCGGGGGTGGAAGGAGAAGGTGGCCAAAAGCCCATGGGGCCGGCCCACGGGCTGAAAGCCCCCTCCATCCACCGCCACCTCCGAGCCCAGGGCGCAGGCGGCGTCCTCAATCACGGGTAGGCCGTGCTCCCGGGCAAAGGCCAGGATGCGGGGGAGATCACAGGGCATCCCCAGCTGGTGCACCGCCAAAATGGCCCGGGTGCGGGGGCTGAGGGCGGCGGACAGAAGCTCCGGGTTGAGGTTCCCGGTGTGCAGCTCCACATCCACAAACACCGGGGTGGCCCCCACGTAGCGCACGGCGTTGGCGGTGGCGATGAAGGAGTGGCTGACGGTGATGACCTCGTCCCCGGGGCCGACCCCCAGGGCCAGGAGGGCCAGATGCAGGGCGGCGGTGCCCCTGGAGCAGGCCGCGGCCGCGGGCGCGCCCACCCGGGCGGCGAACTCCTCCTCAAAGGCGGCCACCTCCGGGCCCTGCACCACCCAGCCCGAGAGGATGACCCGCCGGGCCGCGGCGGCCTCCTCCTCCCCCAGGGTGGGGCGGGCCACCGGAATGAGGGGCAGGGCGTCCACGGCTCGCCTCAGGAGGACAGCTGGCGCGCCAGGCGGGCCAGGTTGCGGCGGAACTGTTGCTCCAGGAGGGCGGCCACCTCGCTTTCCGGCGCGCCCTTGGCCCCGAAGGTGGCGCTCCATTCCACCTCCGCGCGGCCGGGGCCGGATTCCCGCACCGCCAGCCGGGCGATGAGGCCTTCACAGGGCAGGGTGGTCTCCAGGACGCTGTAGCTTAAGGTGCGGGACGCCTCATCCAGGCTCTCCAGGCGCTCCACCTGCCGTCGCCCCTCCTTGTCCGTGAGGGTGCGCCGGGCCCCCACCCCGCTGCCGATGAGCCTGAGCTCCGCCAGCTCCGGATACCATCTGATGATGCCGGCAAAATCCCGCAGGCGCCCCCACACCTTCTCCACCGGCACCGGAAACTGCATCACCACGTGCACCTCGGCCATCAGGCGGCCTCCCTTGGATGATCTTCTGCCGCGGGGCGCCCTTTACGCCTCCAGGGGCGGCGCCACCGCCTCCCAGGCCAGTTTGGCCGCACCCAGAAGGCCGGCATCGTCCCCCAGCTTCGCCGGCACAATGCTCACCGCCGCGGGCGGGAACATGGTCAGGCGTTTGTACAGCTCCTCCCGCAGCGACAGGTGGAAGAAATCCCAGGCCCGGGAGAAGCGGCCCCCCAAAACGACCCGGGACAGCCCCAAAAGGTGAATGACATTGGCGATGGCCACCCCCAGAGCCTTGCCCACCCGCTCGAAGGCCCGCAGGGCCAACGGATCGCTCATGCGGGCCGCCACCACCAGGGTTTCGCCGTCAATGGCGGAGGGATCCGTTTCATAGAGATCAGAGAGCCAGGAGGCGGTGCCCTCCGCCAGCTGGTCCTTGACGAACTGCACCGTCCAGGAGGCGGAGGCCAGGGTTTCCAGACAGCCCCGGTTGCCGCAATGGCATTTTTTGCCGTCCGGGTCGATGGTCATGTGGCCGATCTCCCCGGCGGTGCCGGCGGTTCCGGACCAGAGGCGGCCGTTGAGGATGAGGCCGCCCCCCACCCCCGTTCCCAGGGTGATCCCCAGCATCTGGGGATGGCCTTGGCCGGCCCCCACCCAGTATTCCCCCAAGGCGAAGAGGTTGGCATCGTTTTCCAGACGCAGGGGCCATGGCAGCAGGGGGCTGAGGCTGGGGATCACAGGACAGGCGTTGAGGGCCGGGACATTGGGGGAAAAGGCCACCATCCCTTCTTCCGGCAGGACCCGGCCGGGCACCCCCAGGCCCGCGGCCAGGATGTCCACCCCCATCTTCTCCGCCTCCCGGGCGGTGGCCAGAAACTCCGCCACCAGGGTGCTGAGGAGCACCTCCTGCTCCGGCATGGTGGCGGTGGCCCGCTCCCAGCGCTTCAGGATGCGGCCGGTGTCGCTCACCAGGGCCCAGCGCATGTTGGTGCCGCCCAGGTCCAGGGCGATGACCACGGCTTCCTTAGCCATGGGCCTCCCCCGAGATGGCGAGTTCCGGGAGCATATCCATGAGTTCCTGAACCGGGAGCGCCCCTTTGCGGCGCACGCAGGGCGGGTGGGTGGTCAGATCCACCACTGTGGAGGGCAGCCCCCCCGGACAGGGCCCGTCATCCAGAATCAGGTCCACCTCCCCTCCCAGCTCCCGGGCCACCTCCGCCGGGGTGGCGGCCGGAGGGCGGCTGCTGCGGTTGGCGCTGGTGCCGGTGAGGGGGAATCCCAAGCCTTCTATGAGGGCCAGGGCGGCTTCCCGCCGGGGTTGGCGCACCCCGATGGTGCCCGTACCCCCGGTGAGCAGGGCGGGGAGCTCCGGCCGGGCCGGCAGAATCAGGGTCAGGGGGCCCGGCCAGAAGCGGGCCATGAGGCGGAGGGCCACGGCCGGGATGTCGGCCGCCACTTCCTTGAGCATCTCCGGGCCCGCCACCAACAGGAGGATGGGCTTCCCGACGGGGCGCCCCTTCACCGCAAACAGGCGCTCCAGAGCCGGGGACCGGAAGGGATGGGCCGCCAGGGCGTAAAAGGTCTCGGTGGGCACCGCCACCAGCCGGTCCGCCAACAAAAGGTCCCGGATCTCCTCGATCAGGGCCGCCTCCCCCGGTTGCCATGGACGCAGGCGAGACATCGGGTCATCATATCCCGAGTGCCGCCCGCTGGCAAGTGCACAGGCCGGCTTTCCCGGCAAAATGTGGAGACAGAGCCTGGTCGGAGGCGGGGCGCCGGATCATCTCCACCGTGCCGGACAGGAGTGCGGGGGCAGGTCCCCACCTTTGGGCCTTTCCCCTAAGCGTGGTTGCGCAGCTGCAGCTCCAGGGGATGGGGATGGAGGTAGTACTGCATCTGGAGGTAGGGCTGCCGGTATTTGCGCACATAGTGATTGATGAGGGTCACCGGCACAATAAGCGGCAGAATCCCCTGGTGGTAATGCCCGATAATCTCCAGAAGCTCCTGCTTTTCATCGGCGCTGAGCTCCTTTCTGAAGTAGCCCATGAGATGGTGCAAGACGTTGGTATTCTTTTTGATGGTGGTCTTCAGGCGCAGGGCCTCCAGGAGCAGGGTCTGGTAGCGGGCAAAAATTTCGTCCAGGGGCGTCTCCCGCACCTTTGCCACCAGCTGGCCCATCTCCCGGAGGTGTTTGGGGCTGTGGGCCATGAGGAGCAGTTTGTGTCGGGTGTGAAACTCCACCAGATGGGCAGCGCTCTTCCCCTTCGCCAGGCATTCCCGCCAGCGCTTCAAGGTGAAGATGGCCTCAATGAAGGTCTCCCGGAGCTTGGGATCGTGCAACCGCCCCTCCTCCTCCACCGGCAGGAGGGGAAAGTGCTCCATGAAGACCCGGGCGAACATTCCCACCCCGGTCTTGCTGGGCATCCCCTGGGGGGTATAGACCTTGACCCGCTCCATGCCGCTGGAGGGCGAGTCGCTTTTGAAGATGAAGCCGCACAGGTCCTCCTTTTCCAGCTCCGCCACCCGGCGGCGGGCCCAGGCCAGCATGCGCTCGGTGTGGTCGATGCCGCTGCGCACCGTCACCAGCCGGGGGTTCTGAGGATCCCCCACCAGGCGCATGGCCTCCCGGGGCACCGGCAGGCCGCACTCCACCTCCGGGCAGACCGGCACGAACTCCACGTACCTCCCCAGAGTTTCCACGATAAAGCGGTCCAGTTTGTGACCGCCGTCATACCGTACCGGCTGTCCCAGCAGGCAGGCGCTGATCCCCAGGCGGATCTTTCCGATATCCAAAGGCTTTGCTTCCTGTGCCATAAACCCATTATATCACCTGAGGGATGGCCCAAGGCAAAATTCCCGGGCGGCCCCCCGGGGACGGGGACGCCTCCGGGTCTTTCTTGCGTCCCCTAAGGTCAGGTGGTAAGGTACAAGGCATCCCCCGGCAGGCTCACAGCCAGGCGCTGCCGCCTGGCAAGTTCACCGAAAATCTGCGGAAGCGGAGTAAATGGACGATCGCATCCTAGCCGATCCCAAGAACTCTTTCCCCCCCTTGATTCGGGAGTGGATGGGCGATGTAGCCGCCCTTTGCCATCGCTTTCTCCTCCCTGGACGACAGCAGGCCCTGAAATGGCCGGACAGGCCGGACCTGCAGGTGGAGGTGGCAGTGGTGGGCGGGGGGCTTTCCGGCTTGGCCGCAGCCTACGATCTGCGGGATCTGGCGCCCCTGGTGCTGGAGGCGGAGCCCCACCTGGGCGGCGTCTGCCTGCCGGGGGACTATGAAGGCCTGCCTTATCCCGCCGGGTCGGCCTATTGCTACTACCCCTGGGATGAGGGCTGGGCAAAATGGTACCGGGACCTCGGTCTTCAGGTGGAGGAGGCGCTGGTGCAGCCTCCGGCCAGCGCCCTCCGGTACCGGGGGGAGTGGTATCCCGATTGCTACAGTCTCGTCGGGGTGAGCCGCCTGCCCTTTCCCGCCGCCGCCCGGGAGGGGCTGGCGCGCCTGGCGGAGGATCTGGCTGCCTGGGAGGAATGGTGGGAGCCCCTGGAAGGGGAGGGGCTCAGCCGCCCGGAGCTGGACCGCCTCTCCCTGGCCGACTACCTGGAAAAGGAGCGGGGTCTGCCCCCCCTCATCACCGCCTTTTTTGCCCCCTACTGCGCTTCGTGTCTGGGGGCCTGGCCCCATCAGATCTCCGCTTGGGCCGGCCTGGCCTTTCTCATGTCCGAATTTTCCACCAGCGCCCGCATCATGGCCTTCCCGGAGGGCAACGCCCGCCTGGTGCAGGCCCTGACCCAGGCCCTCCCCCGGCCCCCCCTGGTGGGTCACCTCGTGGTGGGCCTCAAGGCCGACTCCGCCAGCGTGCGCCTCCTGGTGCAGGAAGGAGAGATGGGGGAGATCCTCTGCCTGGAGGCCGGGGCGGTGATTCTGGCGGCGGGCAAATTTGCAGTGTGCCGCCTTCTGACCCCGGACAGCGGCTGGACCCCCGAGGATTTCCGGCACTTCCGCTACAGCAGTTATGTGGTGGCGGCCCTTCTGGGTCCCCTGGGTCTGGCCGCCCCCGGTTATGAAAACTGGGTGATGGAGGAGGAGGCCTTCTCGGATTTCATCCTCAGCCCCCGACAGGCCGCTTTGGGAGAGCGCCAGGCCCTGGTCCTCTATGCCCCCCAGCCCTTTCCCGACGGCCGGCCGGCTCTTTTGGGACGATCCCCCGAGGCCCAGGCCCGGAGCCTTTTGGAGGCCGCCTCCCGCCATTTCCCGGGCCTCTCCCGCACCGTCCGGGAGGTGCGCCTCTACCGCTTCGGCCATGCCCAGGTGGTGCCGTACCCCGGCTTCCTCACCCGGCTCAGGGGGGAAGGAGTGCCGGCGCCTCAGCGGGGCCGGATGATTCTGGCCAATACCGATCAGGAGGGCCTCCCCTGTGTGGAGGCGGCCATCCTCCAGGGTCAGAAGGCGGCCCGCCGGGCCCGGGAGATCTTGCAATCCCGGCCCTGAGAATTACAGTGAGACTGAACGGTCCCCAGGTGGAAGGGCCGGGCGCAGGAAGGGGGCCCGGGTCCCCGCTGCCGGCCCCGAGCCTCACCCCTTGGCGGTCGCCTCATCCGGTTTTCCCGTAGGAGGAAGAGCTCAGCCATGACGCCGCAACCGGTCAGGGAGGAGCCCAGTCTCAAGCAGCTTCAGGCCCATTTCGAGGAGGTCCGGAGGATCATTGAGGCGGAGGATTTTTGGGAACGGGTGCCGGAAAAAGCCCGGGAGTTTTCCCCGGAAAACCTGGAAAATCTGGTGAAATACGCCTATTTCGCCGGTTTCATCGACATGCGCCAGGTTATGCGCCTCCTCTTCCTCAAGAAGGGGGAGCGGGCGGCCCTTCTGGCCAAATGGTATGAACAGATCCGCCGGGATGGCTGCTGGCTCTGCTGACGGTCTTCCGCCCTTTCCGCCGCCCCGCCGGGCCTTCCGGCCGATTTGTTTTGCTCCCGGGGCGGGAGGCCCCCGGGCCTCCGCCCCTTTGCCGAGGAATTCCTGACCGGGGGCCGCCCTGATCCCTCAATTTTTTCAGGAAACGCTCCGAAAAGACATTCACCGGGAAGGAGGAGACCTGATGCCCGTATGTCCCCGCTGTCAGATGCCCCAACCGGACGGCCGGCAGACCTGCCAGGAATGCGGCGCCCCATTGAGCGCTTCCGGGCCGGGTTCTGAGGCCCCCCTGGCGGCCCGCGCCGCAGTCCGCTCCCGGGTCCTGCCCCTGGTGGGAGGGCTGGCGGTCCTGGGGATGATTCTCTGGCTGGCATACTCCCAGGGCTATCTCTCCCCCTCCTCCCCGCCTCCCTCCGCCCCTGCTCCGGCCGCCCCCGACCTCTCCGGCAGGGCGCCGGCGCCGGGCTCCCCCGCTCCCCCCCTCCAGGAGCAGATTCAGGTCCTCTTCAACACCTTGCGGGAGGCCCAGCTCAAAAAGGACCTGACCCTGTTTCTGAGCTGCTATTCCCCCTCCTATCCGGGATTGGCGGAGAAGCGCCAGCAGACCCAGAAGGCCTGGGAGGAGTACTCCTTCACCAACATGTTTTACTTCCTCGATGAGGTGACCCCGGTGGCCGCCGACCAGGCCCGGGTGCGCATCACCTGGGAATTGCAGGCCCAACCCCGGGCCGGCGGGGAGACCCTCACCGCCACCCAGGTGTTCCGGGTGGAGCTGAAACGGGAAGGCGGCGCCTGGAAGATCGCCGGGCTTACGGAGCTTCCCGCTCCATAGGGCGGCAGCTGCGCCGGAGCCGCCGGCTGCCTCCGGCCTGGATGTGCCCCCACCTCGCGCTCCTGCCGGGCGGCTCCTCACTCTGGCTTTTCGGGCCCGGAGAGCGGCCTTCCCGGCGGTCCTGCGCCTCCGTCCTCTCGCCTTTTGTGATTTTGTGGTATAAGCTGGAGGAGGGGCCACCGGGGCCACCCCGCTCTCCTCTTTCCGGTCATTCCCTGCCGCTTTCGGGGGAGCCGGGCGGATGGCGGTGCGGGGGAGAGAGCGCGCCGGGTAGCCGAGTCTCCTTATCGAAAAGCCCCGCGGCCGAGTCAGCCCGCCAAGGGGAAGACGCGTCTTCTGGGCAAGACGGGGGCCCATCCCCTGCCGCCGCCACCGGGATCTGCCATGCATCTCAATATCCGCCAGAAGGTCATCGTGATTTTTGCCGCCGCCATCGTGGTCATCGGCCTCATCGCCAGTTATTCTTATTATTATCTGAAAGTGATTGAGGTGAAGCAGCATATCGTGGAAATGGCCAATGACCTGCGGGAAATCATTCTGGAAATCAGACGTTATGAGAAAAATTTTCTCTTATATCATTCCCCTCAGGATTTACAGGAAAACCTGCACCAGATTGAGCTGGCTTCTGACACCCTGAGGCAGTTCTACCCGGAAGGGAAGATTCTCAAAATCTCCCAGTTCCTCACCCAACTGGAGACAGAACTGCACAGTTATCGCAAACTGATGCAGAAATTCGTCTCCGGGACGGCCAAAGTGAGCAGTGCCGAGGAAGAGGAGATGCGGGAGCGGGGCAAAAAGCTGGTGGAGCTCTCCCGGGAATTGGTGATCTTCGAACGGCAGCGCATTCTGGAGATCATCACCAATCTGAAAGCCCAACTGATCACTGCAGTCATCTTTTTCATCTTCTGCGGGATTTTCCTCACCGTTCTCATCAGCCGCAAGATCCTCCGGCCCTTGAAGGTGATTGAAAATACCACCCTCAGGATCGCCAAAGGGGATTTCCGGCCTTTGCCGGTGCTGCAGACCCGGGATGAAACCCAGCAGGTGGTGGAGGCCTTCAACCGCATGGTGACCGAGCTCTCCCGGCGGCAGCACCAGCTGGTGGAGTCCAAAAAGATGTCCTCCCTGGGCATCCTGACCGCCGGCATCGCCCACCAGCTGAACAATCCCCTGAACAACATCTCCACTTCCTGTCAGATCCTGCTGGAGGAACTGGAGAGCGGCCCCCCGGAGTTCCTGCGCAAGATGCTGCACAATATCCAGCAGGAGGTGATCCGGGCCCGGGATATCGTCAAAGGCCTGCTGGAGTTTTCCCGGGTGCGGGATTTCTCCCTGCACCGGGTGCCCCTGGCCCAGGTGGTGAAGCGCTCCCTGCAGCTCATCTCCAGTCAGGTGCCCTCCCACATCGACATCGTCAATGAGGTGCCCGACGATCTGGTGGCGGAGATCGATCCCCAGCGCCTGCAGGAGGTCTTTCTCAACCTGATCATGAATGCCATCCAGGCCATCCCCCAGGGGCCCGGCCGCATCACCCTGAAGGCGGAAGCGGACCCGAACCGGGGCCAGGTGGTCATCACCGTGTCGGACAACGGCGTGGGCATTCCCCCCGAGGCCCTGGACCAGATCTTCGATCCCTTCTTTACCCTGAAGGAGGAAGGGGTGGGCACCGGCCTGGGCCTGTCCATCGTCTACGGCATCATCGAAAAGCACCGGGGGAGCATTGAGGTGGAGAGCCGGGTGGGGGAGGGCACCACCTTCACCATCCGCCTGCCTCTGCCGGAGGCTCAGGGGGAGGAGCCCAGGGAATGAGCGCTCCCCGCATCCTGGTCGTGGATGACGAGCAGATCGCCCGGGAAAACCTGGAATACATCCTGGGCAAGGAAGGCTATGAGGTGGTGGCGGTGGAGAGCGGCGAACAGGCCCTGGAGGAGCTGGAGGCGGGCGAATTCGACCTGGTCCTCACCGACCTGCGGCTCCACCGGGTGGATGGCATGCAGGTGCTGAAGCGGGCCAAGGAGCTCTCCCCGGACACCGAGGTGATCGTCATCACCGGCTACGCCACGGTGGCCAGCGCGGTGGCGGCCATGCAGCAGGGCGCCTACCACTACCTGGCCAAGCCCTATCAGAATGAGGAGGTCCGCCTGCTGGTGCGCCAGGCCCTGGAAAAGCGGGGCCTGCGCCTGGAGGTGCGGGAGCTGAAGCGCCAGGTGGCGGCCCAGACGGGCTATCCCTCCCTCATCGGGCAGAATGCCAAAATGGTCGCCTTAAAGGAGACCATCGCCCAGATCGCCCCTGCCGACTGCAATGTCCTCATCCTGGGGGAGACCGGCACCGGCAAGGAGCTGGTGGCCCGGGCCCTCCATGCCCTCAGCCCCCGGGCGGGGAAGCGCTTTCTGGCGGTCAATTGCGGCGCCTTCAGCGAGGAGCTCCTGGCCAGCGAGCTCTTCGGGCATGAAAAGGGGGCCTTCACCGGAGCCCACAGCGCCAAAAAGGGCCTCCTGGAGGTGGCCAGCGGCGGCACCTTCTTCCTGGACGAAGTGGGGGATATGCCCCCGGCCATGCAAGTGAAACTCCTGCGGGTGATCCAGGAAAAGACCCTCATCCGGGTGGGCGGGGTGGAGGAGATCCCGGTGGACGTCCGCCTGGTGGCCGCCAGCAACAAGGATCTGCGTCAGGAGGTGGCCCAGGGCCGTTTCCGCCAGGACCTCTACTACCGCCTCAATGTGGTCACCCTGGTGGTGCCGCCCCTGGCGGAGCGCCGGGATGACATCCCCCTGCTCTGCCAGCATTTCCTCACCCAGGTGGCGGCCCGCCAGGGCAAGCGGGTGGAGGGCTTCGCCCCGGAGGTCATGGAGGTCCTCCTGCACTACGAATTTCCGGGGAATGTCCGGGAGTTGGAGAACATCATCGAGCGGGCCGTAACCCTGGCCACCGGGCCCCTCATCGAAGTGAAACACCTGCCGCCGGACCTGCAGCAGCGCAGCCTGCAGATGACCCGACGGCAGCGGCGGGAATTTCTGACCCTGGAGGAAAACGAAAAGGAATATATCGCCTGGATCCTGGAGCAGGTCCAGGGCAACCGGACCCGGGCCGCCGAGATCCTGGGGATTGACCGGGTCTCCTTGTGGCGGAAACTGAAACGCTACGGGTTGGCCTGAGGGCACCACCCCGGGGGCGGGGCGGCGAGGGCCGGAGAGAGCCTCCTCCTGGTCCACCGCCCTTCCCGCAATCCGGGGGGAGTCCGGCTGAGGGGCCGGTTGGGGAAAGCAATGGGTGGGGGAGGGGGCCCGGGCCCCTCCCCCGAATGACTCTTTTCACTCTCCTGTCAGCGCAGCACCCGGTCCAGAACCTCCCGGAGATTGTCGGCCAGGAGGATCTCCAGGCCCTCCTTGGCCTCCTCCTCCACCCGGGCCACCTCCGCCTGATTCTGCCGGGGGAGGATGACCACCTGGACCCCGGCCCGCTGGGCCGCCAGCAGTTTTTCCCGGACGCCGCTCACCGGCAGCAGCTGACCGTTTAGGGTGAGCTCCCCGGTGAGGGCCACCTCCCGGCGCACCGGCCGGCCGGTGAGAAGGGAGATGAGGCTCACCGCCAAAGCGGCCCCGGCGCTGGGTCCCTCCTTGGGGATGGCCCCGGAGGGCAGATGGATGTGGATGTCGCTGTGGCGGAAAAAGTCGGGATCCACCCCCAGGTCGGCGGCGTGGCTGCGCACGTAGCTTAAGGCGGTCTGGGCCGATTCCCGCAGGACCTCCCCCAGGGAGCCGGTGAGGAGGAGCTGCTGCTGGCCCTTCATGCGCACCGCCTCCACAAAGATGATCTCCCCGCCGAATTCGGTCCACACGAGGCCGGTGGCCACCCCCACCCGATCCTCCCGGGCCGCGATCTCGTGCTGATAGAGATGGGGCCCCAGGAGCCGTTCCACCACCGCGGCGTCCAGACAGGTCACCGGGCAGCGCTGCTGCTCCTCCAGACACAGGCGGGCCAGTTTCCGGGCCAGGGTGGCCAGGGCCCGGTTGAGCTGCCGCAAGCCGGCCTCCCGGGTGTAATGCTGGATGATGGTGGTGATGGCCTCGGGGGTCAGCTCCAGCTCCTGCCCGGACAGGCCGTGGCTGCGCAACTGCCGCGGCCAGAGATAGCGCCGGGCGATCTCCTGTTTCTCCCGGGTGGTGTAGCCGGGGAAGGTGATGACCTCCAGCCGGTCCACCAGCGCCGCCGGCAGGTCGGTCACCGCGTTGGCGGTGGCAATGAACATCACCCGGGAGAGGTCGAAGGGCACTTCCAGGTAATGATCCACAAAGTGGCGGTTCTGCTCCGGGTCCAGCACCTCCAGGAGCACCGCCGCCGGATCCCCCCGGAAATCCTGGCCGATCTTGTCAATTTCATCCAGCATGAAGACCGGGTTGTTGACCCCCAGGCGCCGCAGTTCACTGATGATCCGCCCGGGGAGGGCCCCCACATAGGTGCGGCGGTGGCCCCGGAGCTCCGCTTCGTCCCGCATGCCGGCCAGAGAGAGGCGCACGAACTTGCGGCCCAGGGCGGTGGCGATGGCCTGGCCGATGGAGGTCTTGCCGGTGCCCGGCGGCCCGCTGAAACACAGAACCGGCCCCTGGCTCGCCTGGAAGAGGCGCTTTTTTTCAGCCAGCTCCTGCACCGTCCGCCGCAGCTCCTCCAGGTTGATGGGCTTGGGGAGATAGTGGGCCGCGCCCTTGCGCAGGGCGTCCACCGCGGTGCCCACGGTGGCGTAGCCGGTGATCATCACCACTTCCGTGGCCGGCGCCTGGGCCTTGATGGCCTCCAGCAGCTGGAGGCCGTCCATGCGCTCCATCTTGAGGTCGGTGAGCACCACATCGAATTCCCGCCTCGCCAGCTTGTCCAGGGCCTCCAGGGCGCTGGCCGCGGTGTCCACCTGGTAGCCGTCCTTCTGCAGGATGTACTCCAGGTTGGTGCGGGCGATCTCCTCATCATCCACCACCAGGACCCGGCTGGGCTGCAGGCTGCAGAGCATGCGGCCGGCCAGATATTCCAGGATGCGCTCCTTGACCGGCTGAAGCCCGTAGTGCTGCTCATTGAGCACCGCTTCCACATGCCTGAGGTTCAGGTTGTCCGGGGTGCTGCGCTCCCAGGGCAGGGACAGGAGCAGGTCCAGATAACTGAGCCCGATGGCATACTCCGGCAGGGTGGGGTCCGTCTTTTCCAGCTTTTCCAGCTCCCGCCAGGCCACCTGGGCGGCAGTCTCCGGCAGGCGGGCCTTCTTCAGGGCCTTACGCAAGCTCTCCAGTTCCGGCGCGGCCTTGGGGGCTTCGGGCGGGGGAGGGCGGCGAAAAAACATGGGCCTCGTCTTGACCAAGATTCAGGAGTGGGGGCGGGAGGAGGCGGACAAAGGCCCCGCCCCTGGCCCCTTCCCCCCACGAGGTGGTCACAGCTTCATTATAGGGGGAAATCCTCCCGGGCACAACGGCCTTCGCCCTCGGGGGCTGGTGTTGCAGAATGCAGCATAGCCGACCCAGGGAGCAACAATTTTTATATACCTGAAAATATTATAAAAGTCAATGACCATTGCATTATGCAACATCCGATGCCGGCATCCACATTCCCCTTTTCCGGTTATCTGGTGAAAATCATTAAGAAAAAAATATGTCTCCCGTGGCCCGGCCTTTGCATAGGAAGAGGCCAGGACAAAATCCAAAGTGACCGGAAGGGGCACCGACATGGACGGCAAGCAGTCAAGTACAGGATGGGACCCCCGGGAGGCGGCGGCGGCCAGCCTGATGGCCAAGGGGCTGTCGGTGCCGCCGGAGATGGCGCCGGAAAACCGCAAGATCCTACTGGTGGGACAGGGGGCCCGATTCACGGACTCGGTCCTGGATTATGCCCTCAATCTGGCGGACCGGCTGGGCTATGACCTGGTGGCCGTGAACGTGGGCCCGGCCTCTCCCGCAGCCGGCCCCCTGGCGGGGCTGAAGGCCCGGGCCCGGCGGGCGTGGTTTTGCGCCCAGGCCTCCTGGGCCTGGCGGCCGGTCCGGAAAAGGCTTAAGGCCGCCGGCCTGAAGGCTGAGCATCAGGTGCGCTTCGGCGGCCTCGGCGAGGTGATGACCGTGCTGCACCGGGAGAAAAGGCGCATCGAATTTGTCCTGAACGCCACGGACAGCCGGGAAGCCGACATGCTGGGCGGGGTGTCGCTCCCGGTTTTTACCATTTCCACGGGGAAAGGGGAGATGAACATGACCGCGGAACCGAATGTGAGGCAGGTGCTCGGGCGGACCCTCGGGTGGGGGGCGGCCACGGTGGCCCTCTATGCCGCCGTATTCCTGAACTCCGAGAGCATCATGGGCTATTTCACCCGGGGCGGCTGGTATGCGGCTTTGCCGGTGGCCACGGTTTTTCTGTTCTCTTACATCCACGGCACCTTTGCCCATCACCTCTGGGAGGCTCTGGGCATCCGGGCCCCGCAGCAGAAGGTGCGGCCTCAGGCCCGCCCGGCCCGGCGTCAGCGGCCGCGGCCTCGTCTGCGCCTTAATGTCTAAGGCACCGGGTTTACGGAGGGTTTTCCCATGCATGAAATGGCCGGCAGCGTCCCATTTATCGACCTCAACAGCACCACCATCCTGTTTCTCTTCTGCGTCGGCTTCGTCGGCGGCCTAGTGAGCGGCTTCATCGGTTCCGGGGGGGCCTTTGTCCTCACCCCCGGCATGATGAGCCTGGGGGTGCCGGCCGCGGTGGCGGTGGCCAGCAACATGTGCCACAAGTTCCCCAAGGCTTTGGTGGGCGCCATCAAACGGTATAAATACGGCCAGGTGGACCTCAAGCTCGGCCTCATCATGGCCGCCTCCGCTGGCGTGGGCGTGCAGGTGGGCATCAAGATCCAGGAGTGGATCCTCAAGACCTGGGGACAGGCGGGGTCCAACCTCTATGTCAGTCTCACCTTTGTGGCCGTCCTGGTCCTGGTGGGCGGATATGTCTTCTATGACGCTTACAGAATCGCCCGTCAGGGCGGGGGCGAGAAGGTCTCCCCCCTGGCCCGGCGGCTCAAGCAGATCCACCTGCCGCCCATGATCACCTTCCATACGGCCAACACCCGCATCTCCCTGTGGTTCACTTTGCCCATCGGGTTCGCCACCGGGATGCTGGCCGCCACCATCGCGGTGGGCGGGTTCATCGGCGTGCCGGGCATGATCTATGTCCTGGGGGCGCCGAGCCTGGTGGCCTCGGCCACCGAGCTGGTCATCGCCTTTGTCATGGGCCTGGGTGGCACCCTCAAGTGGGCCGTGAACGGCATGGTGGACATCCGCCTCACCCTCATCATTCTGGCAGGCTCCCTCCTCGGGGTGCAACTGGGGGCCATCGGCACCACCTATGTCAAGGAGCACATGATCAAGGTGGTCATGGGCACCATCATGCTCATCGTGGCGGTGAGCCGGGCCTTGGCGGTGCCCCGGTATCTCACGGATCTGGGCCTCATGGCCCTCGGCCCGGGGACGCTCACGGTTTTGAACAAAATGAGCTTCCTCTTCATGTGTCTGGCCTTGGTGGTGGGAGCCGTCATCATCCTGGGGGCCATGTGGCGGGCGGAGGTCTCCCGGAGACCCGGTATCGAAGCCACCGAGGAATCCCTGGGCTAAGCCCGGCGGCGCGGCGGAGGTGCGGGCATGTTCAGTTTCCTGCGGACGATGGCTCCCCACCGGGAAAATTCCCTGGAGCATCTGCGGGAGAAATATGCCCACTTCCGCCGCCTGCTGGAGGCGAACAATCAGATCCTGGCCCTGATGGCGGAACTGGAGGAGAGCCCGGCCCCGGCATCCCGGCCGGAAGAGGAGCATCTCTACCGCCGCCTGGAGGAACTGGGGGAGCGGGTGGCGGAGATGATCACCGCCCTCAACCGGCTGAGCGGGGAGCGTTACCCCCAGCTGAGCCGGGTCTTCCAGGCCCTGTGGCAGCGGCTGCAAAGAACCCTGGAGGGCGCACCGGAGATCCCGGATACCCCCTATCTCCTGCCCCTGCATGCCCTCAGCCGGGAGCAGAGGCTGGCGGTGGGGGAGAAGATGGCCCGGCTGGGGGAGATCCGCCACCGCCTGGGCCTGCCGGTGCCCCGGGGGTTTGCCGTCACCACCGCCGCCTATCAGGCCTTCATGCGCGCCCAGGGCCTGGAGCAGGCCATCCCCGCCAGACTGGCCGCCGTCCCCCCGGAGGATACGGGCCTTCTCACCCGGGTCTGCGAGGACATTCAGACCCTCATCCTGAACACCCCCTTACCGCCCGATCTGGAGGGGATCCTGCACCTGGCCGCCCAGGCGCTGCCCTCAGAGCGCCTGGCGGTCCGTTCCAGCGCTGTGGGTGAAGACGGGGAGCTCTCCTTCGCCGGCCGGTTCACCACTCTCCTCAATGTGCCGGTGGCGGAACTGCCCGCCGCCTATAAGCGGATCATCGCCGGCAAGTTTCATCCCGCCGCGGTGGCCTACTGGCGGCGGCACGGCTACGAGGCCGGCGGCCTCCCCATGGCCGTGGGGGTGTTGAGCATGGTGGCCGCCCGGGCCAGCGGGGTGATGTTCACCCTGGATCCCCGCCGGCCCGAGACGGGCACCCTGCTCATCAACGCCGTCTTCGGGCTGGGGAAATATGCCGTGGACGGGGTCATCACCCCGGATCTGTATTGCCTGGAGCGGGAGTCCGGGCGCCTCAGCCGGCAGGAGATCGCCCGCAAACCGGTGGCCCTGCGGCCCCTGCCCGGAGGTGGCTGCGTCGAGGAGCCGCTGGAGCCGGAGCAGGCCACCGCCCCCTGCCTCTCCCCTGAGGAGCTGGCCGCCTTATGGGAGCTCGGCCTGGCTTTGGAGCGCCATTTCGGGGGCCCCCAGGACGTGGAATGGGCCGTGGATGACTCCGGGGAGATTGTGATCCTCCAGTCCCGGGACCTGCGCCTGGAGGCCGAAGTCGAGGTCCTCCAGGCGGAGCCCGCACCCGGGCCCGGACCGCTCCTGGAGGGCGGGGTGTGCGCCGTGCGGGGCGTGGGCGCCGGTCCGGTGTCCGTCCTTCCGCCCGAGGGGGATCCGGAGGCGGTTCCCTCAGGGGCGGTCCTGGTGGCCTTAAGGCCCTCCCTGCGCCTGGCCATGGTGCTGGACCGGCTGGCGGCCCTCATCCTGGAGGTGGGCAGCCCCACGGATCACCTCACCATCCTGGCCCGGGAATACCAGGTGCCCACCCTCGTGGGGCTGGAGGGCGCCGTCAGCCGGTTGACCCCGGGGCAGTGGGTCACCGTGGACGCCGACCGGACCCGGATCTATCCCGGGCGGCATCCCGTTTTGGCCCAACTTCCCCGCCGGGAGAAGGTCTCCGGGCAGGAGCGGTCCCGGAACCTGAAATACCGGCAGGTGCTGCGGCAGGTGACGCCCCTGCACCTCCTCGACCCGGCCGATCCCGGCTTCCGGCCGGAAAACTGCCGCTCCTTCCATGACCTCACCCGGTTCTGCCATGAGAAGGCCATGGCAGCCATGTTCTCCCAGAAGGTGGGGGGTCTGCGCCAGGCGGCCGGCGTGCGTCGCCTTAAGGCCGACCTGCCCTTTAATCTCCTGATTCTGGATCTGGGGGGCGGCACCACCGCCACGGACCCGGAAATACTGGAGGAGGCCCAGATCACCAGCCTGCCTCTCAGGGCCCTGCTCAAGGGCTTTCGTCACCCGGGACTGCAGGGCATGAGCCGCGCTGCCCCCGATCTTCAGGGCTTTCTGTCCGTGGTGGCCAACACCCTCTATGACGCCGGCAGGTCGGAAGGGGAGCTGGGGGAGGCCAGTTTTGCCCTGGTGGCGGAGAATTACCTGCACTTCAGCTCCCGTTTGGGCTATCACTTCGCCGTGGTGGACGCCTACCTGGGGCCGGAAATCAACGACAACTATCTCGCCCTGCAGTTTCAGGGCGGCGCCGCCGCCGAGGACCGGCGGGAGCGCCGCCTGCGGTTGCTTAAGGCCATCCTCACCGACCTGGGCTTCGAGGTGGAGCTCACCCGCGACCTTCTCCGGGCCCGCCTGCTCAAATATCCCGCCGGGAAAGGCGCCGCCCTCCTGGAACAGGTGGCCTGCCTGTTCGCCTATTGCCGGCAACTGGATGTCGCCCTGACCTCCGAGGCGGCTCTTCAGCGGCACCTGGAGGCCTTCCGGCGGCAGGAGTTCCGCCTGGAGTCGCCGGCCTGACCTCCCGCCTCGGGGCTTCCCTCCCAGGGCCTTTCGCTCCTTTCCCCACCCGGCCTCAGGCCTGCCCCTTTTTTGCCTTCCCTGTCAACCGTCGGCGGGACAAAGGACTTCCCCGGGCTGTGGTTTTTTCCAACAGGCCAATTTCAAGGAAATCCAATAAGTTAAAGGAATTACGGGAAATCTGTCGCATAATCCGACACTTTCCGGGGGCCCGGGAAGGGCCCTTGGAAAAATTTATTAATAATTATCAATACTTGCTTTGACAAGGCCGGTTGGCACAGGCCTTGCCTGAAGGAAAGGCAGCCCCGGCCCGCACCCGGCCACCGTGGCTGCTGCCAAACCCTGTGTCGGGAGTCCGGAGAATGGAAAGCCTGACCACTGAGGGGCTGACCCCCTCCACCGCCTTGCCGGCGCGCCTTGCGACGCAGTTTAGCGTCTCTCCCTCCGTCTGTTACCAGTGTAAGAAGTGTTCTGCCGGCTGTCCCCTGACCTTTGCCATGGACCTTTTGCCGGATACGGTCATCCGGCTGGCCCTGCTGGGCCAGGAGGAGGCCCTGCTCCGCTGCCGCACCATCTGGGTCTGCGCCTCCTGCGTCACCTGCACCACCCGCTGCCCCAACGGCATTGACATCGCCGGGGTGATGGACTGGCTCAAGGAGGAGGCGGTGCGCCGGGGGGTGGCGATGCCCCAGCCCGAGGTGGCCACCTTCCACCGCTATTTCCTGGACAGCATCCGCCGGGGGGGGGGCCGCCTGTCGGAAACCGCCCTGATGCAGCGTTATACCCTGTTCCAACTGCGCCACCGCCCCAACCTCACGGAGCTGGTGCGCCAACTGAAACTGGGCTGGGAGCTCTTCCGGCGGCGGCGCCTGCGGCTGTGGGGCCCGCCGGCCCTCAAGGGCCGACAGGACATCCGGGCCATCTTTGAGAAAGCGGGGGCATGAGGAGCCATGCAAGTCAGCTATTATCCCGGCTGTTCCCTGGAAGGCACCGCGGCGGATTACGCCGCCTCCATCTCGGCCGTGGCCCCGCTCCTGGGAGTGGAACTCCTGGAGCTGGAGGACTGGAACTGCTGCGGCGCCAGCGCCGCCCACAGTCTGAATCATGAGCTGGCGGTGGCCCTCCCGGGGCGCAACCTAGCCCTGGCCCGAAAGCGGGGGCTGGATGTGGTGGTCCCCTGTGCCCTGTGTTTCAACCGCCTCAAGGCGGCGGAAAAAGAGATGGCCGAGCCCGCCGCCCGACCGGTGCGCATCTGGGATCTGTTGGATTTCCTCACCCAGGAGACTTTTCTGACCCAGGTCTCCCGGCGGCTGGTCAAGCCCCTGACGGGCCTGAAGGCCGTGGCCTACTACGGCTGCCTCTCCGCCCGGCCCCCCCAGATCACCGACAAGCCGGACTGGGAAAACCCCACCGCCATGGACCGCCTCCTGGAGGTCCTGGGCGCCGAGGCCCTGGACTGGTCCTACAAGACCGACTGCTGCGGCGCCGGCCTGGCGGTGGCCCGGCCGGATATCATCGACACCCTGGTGGGCCGCCTCTATGACCGGGCCCTGGCCGCCGGGGCGGAGTGCTTCGTGGTCTCCTGCCAGATGTGCCAGGCCAACCTGGACCTCACCCAAAGCCGCATCTCGGAGAAGACCGGAAAGCGCTACTACCTGCCGGTCCTGTATTTCACCGAACTCCTGGGGCTGGCCCTGGGCCATCCCGAGGCCGCCGGCTGGCTGAGCCGCCACCTGGTGGATCCCCGGCCCCTGCTTACGGGCAAAGGACTGCTGTGATGGCTTTTTCACCTTCAGCTGCAGACGGGACGCATATGAATGCCTCCAACGGAAAAGTGGGCGCCATTGCCGTGGTGGGCGGCGGCATTGCCGGCATGCAGGCCGCGCTGGACGCCGCCAACGCCGGCTACAAGGTCTATCTGGTGGAGCGGGACATCTCCATCGGCGGGGTCATGGCCCAGCTGGACAAGACCTTCCCCACCAACGACTGCTCCACCTGCCTCATCTCCCCCAAACTCATTGAGGTGGCGAGGCACCCGGACATCGAGATCATCACCCAGGCCCAGGTGGCCCGGGTGGAGGGCGAGGCGGGGAGCTTCCGGCTGACCCTGAACCTGGAGCCCCGCTTTATCGACCGGGCCAAATGCAACGCCTGCGGCGCCTGCGCCGAGGCCTGCCCGGTGAACCTGCCCAGCACCTTCGACGAGGGCCTGGGCACCCGGCCGGCGGCCTACCGCCATTTCCCCCAAGCCATCCCCGCCGCCTATGCCATCAAAAAGCTGGACCGGGCCCCCTGCGTCCGGGCCTGCCCCGCCAACCTGAGTGCCCAGGGCTACGTGCAGCTCATCAAGGCGGGGAAATACGCCGAGGCCCTGGCCCTGATCATGGACCGCCTGCCCCTTCCCGGCACCATCGGCCGCATCTGCCCCCATCCCTGCGAGGAGGCCTGCCGCCGGGGCGAGCTGGATGAGCCGGTGGCCATCTGCGCCCTGAAGCGCTTCGCCGCCGACGTGGCGGACTGGCAGAGCCTGCCGGTGCCGGAGATCACCCCCCGGCCCGAGCGGGTGGCGGTGGTGGGCTCCGGACCCTCGGGTTTAAGCTGCGCCTATCACCTGGCCCGCCGGGGCTACCGGGTCACCGTCTTTGAGGCCCAGGAGGAGATCGGCGGCTGGCTGCGCTACGGCATTCCCGCATACCGCCTGCCCCGGGAAGTGCTGGACCGGGAGGTGGACTACATCCGCCGCCTGGGGGTGGAGTTCCGGGTGAACACCCCCATCGGCCCCGGCCTCACCCTCAACGACCTCCTCACCCGGGAGGGCTTCCGGGCGGTGTATCTGGGGGTGGGGGCCCAGGACTCCCTGCGGCTGCCGGTCCCCGGGGCCGACGCCCAGGGGGTGCTCTGGGGGGTGGAATACCTGAAGGAGTCCGCCGCCGGCCGGCCCCAGGACTTCCGCGGCCGCCGGGTCACGGTCATCGGCGGCGGCAACGTGGCCATGGACGTGGCCCGCACCGCCCGGCGCCAGGGCGGCGAGGTGACGGTCATCTGCCTGGAGACCCGGGAGGAGATGCCCGCCTCCCCCTGGGAGGTGGCGGAGGCGGAACAGGAAGGCATCCGCATCCTGCACCGCTGGGGGGTGAAGGAGATCGTGGCGCCCCGGGGTCAGGTCACCGGGGTGGTGCTCAAGGCGGTGGCGCGGGTCTTTGACGACCAGGGCCGCTTCGCCCCCACCTACCGGGAGGAGGAGACCACCCGCCGGGACACCGATGTGGTGATCTTCACCATCGGCCAGAAGACCGATCTCCGCTTCCTCACCGAGGCGGACGGCATCCGACTCACCCCCCGGGGCCTCATCGAGGTGGATCCGGAAACCCTGGCCACCAGCCGGGAGGGGGTCTTTGCAGGCGGTGACGTCATCACCGGACCCTACATCGCCATCGCCGCGGTGGCCGCCGGCCGGGAGGCGGCGGAGTCCATTGACCGTTACCTCTCCGGCCGGGATCTCAGGGAGGGTCGGGAATTTCCTTTAAAGCCTCTCCCCAAAGGGGAAGGGAACTGGGCTCCCCTGCCTCCCAAGTCCGCCCGGAAGCCCCGGGCCCGCATGCCGGAGCTGCCCCTCTCGGAATGGACCCAGGGTTTCCGGGAGATTATGCTGGGCTTCCGCGAGGATCAGGCGGTGAGCGAGGCGGAGCGCTGCATCAACTGCGGCGGGTGCTCCGAGTGCCTGCAGTGCGTCACCGCCTGCCAGGCCGGGGCCATCGACCACCGCATGCAGCCCGCCACCCGGGAGCTGGAGGTGGGGGCCCTCATCCTCGCCCCGGGCTTCCGGCCCTTCGACGCCGGGCAAAAGGCGGAGTACGGCTTCGGCCGCTACCCCAATGTGATCACCTCCCTGCAGTTTGAGCGCCTGCTCTCCGCCACCGGCCCCACCGGCGGGCATGTGGTGCGGCCCAGCGACCATAAGGCCCCCAGAAAGGTGGCCTGGATCCAGTGCGTGGGCTCCCGGGATGCCTCCCTGGGCCGGGAATACTGCTCCTATGTCTGCTGCATGTATGCCACCAAGCAGGCCATCATCGCCAAGGAGCACGACCCTAACATCGAGCCCACCATCTTCTACATCGACATGCGGGCCCAGGGCAAGGGCTTCGACCGCTATTACGAACGGGCCAGGGCCTCCCACGGGGTGCGCTATGTGCGGAGCATGATCTCCCGGGTGGCCCAGGACCCCAGAAGCCACAACCTGGAGCTGAGCTACGTCTCCGAGGACAACCAGGTAATCACCGAGACCTTTGACCTGGTGGTCCTCTCGGTGGGCCTCACCCCCCATCCGGCGGCCCGGGAGCTGGCGGCCAGGCTCGCCCTGGACACCGACCGCTACGGGTTTGCGGTCAGTCCGCCCCTGCAGATGATCTCCACCAGCCGGGAGGGCATCTACACCTGCGGGGTCTTCCAGGCCCCCAAGGACATCCCGGAGACTGTGGGGCAGGCCTCCGCCGCCGCCGGGGCCGCCGCGGCGCTCCTGGCGGAAGCCCGGGGCACCCTGGTGACCAAGGAGGAATATCCCCCGGAGCGGGATATCCTGGCCGAGGAACCCCGCATCGGGGTCTTTGTCTGCCACTGCGGCATCAACATCGCCGGGGTGGTGGATGTGGCGGCGGTGACGGACTACGCCCGCACCCTGCCCCAGGTGGTCTACGCCGACCACTTCACCTTCACCTGCTCCACCGACTCCCTGGACCGCATGCGCCAGGTGATCGAAGAGCAGCGCCTCAACCGGGTGGTGGTGGCCTCCTGCAGCCCCCGGACGCACGAGCCCCTCTTCCAGGAGAACCTGCGCAAGGCCGGCTTGAACAAATACCTTTTTGAGATGGCCAACATCCGGGATCAGGACTCCTGGGTGCACCAGGGCGAGCCCGCCCTGGCCACCGAAAAGGCCAAGGAGCTGGTGCGCATGTCCGTGGCCCGGGCCGCTCTCCTGAAGCCCGTGGGCGACCTCCTCTTCCCGGTGACCCAGAAGGCTCTGGTGGTGGGCGGGGAGCTGGCCGCCCTCCAGGCCGCCCTCACCATCGCGGAGGCGGGTTACCCGGTGTATCTCACCGAGCCCGGGGAGAAGCTGGGGGCCAGCCTGGCCCGGCGCCAGCACCACACCCTGGAGGGCCACGCCATCCAGCCCTTCATCGCCGAAATGGTGAAACGGGTGGAGGAGCACCCCTTGATCGAGTGGCTGCCCTTCACCCGCATCCTGGATGTCAAGGGCCACATCGGCAAATTCCGGAGCACCGCCGAAGCCGGCCGCTTCCGCCGGGAGCTGGAGTACGGCGCGGTGGTGGTGGCCACCGGCGCCCAGGAATACCAGCCCACGGAATACCTCTACGGCCAGCACGACCGGGTCCTCACCCAGCTGGAGCTGGAAGAGCTGTTGGCCGACAATCCTAACGCGCTGCCCCCGGAGGCCCGGGTGGTGATGATCCAGTGCGTGGGCTCCCGGGAGCCGGAGCGCAACTACTGCAGCCGGATCTGCTGCGCCGAGGCGGTGAAAAACGCCCTGAAAATCAAGGAACTGCAGCCCCGGGCCCAGGTGTTCATCCTCTACCGGGATATCCGCACCTACGGCCTGATGGAGCTCCATTACAAAAAGGCCCGGGAGCTGGGGGTGCAGTTTGTGCGCTTCGAGCCGGAGCGCCGCCCCGAGGTCACCCCCCAGGGCCAGGGCCTCCTGGTCACCGTCTTTGACCAGTCCCTGAAGATGCCCTTGAAGCTTCCGGCGGATTACCTGGTGCTCTCCGCCGCCCTGCGGCCGCATCCCGCCAGCGCCGAGGTGGCCCGGGTCTTCAAGCTGCCCCTGGACCCCGACGGCTTCCTCATGGAGGCGCATCTCAAGCTGAAGCCCCTGGATTTCGCCTCCGCCGGCATCTTCCTCTGCGGGCTGGCCCACGGTCCCAAGACCCTGGAGGAGAGCCTGGCCCAGGCCCAGGGCGCCGCCGCCCGGGCGTTGGGGGTGCTCTCCCGGGAGGAGATGTACGTGGCCGGCGCGGTGGCCCAGGTGGATCCCCTCAAGTGCGTGGCCTGCCTCACCTGTATGCGCACCTGCCCCTTCGGGGTGCCCCAGATGGATGAGAGCGAGGGTGTGGTGCGGATCGACGCCGCCTCCTGCCAGGGCTGCGGCAACTGCGCCAGCGCCTGCCCCCGCAAGGCCATCGAAGTGAAACACAACCTGGACGAGCAGTTCATCGCCAAGATCCTGGCCGTCAGCGCATCCTGGCCGGCCATGGGCGGTGAGGCGAGGTAACCCATGGAAGCCTCCAAAGTGATCCCGACGGCTCCGGTGGCGGAATTTCAGCCCAAGATCCTGGCTTTGGTGTGCACCTACTGCACCTACACGGCCGCGGACATGGCCGGCTCGGCCCGCATGCAGTATCCTCCCACGGTGCGCATCGTCAAGTACCTGTGCACCGGCCGCATTGACATCCTGCACATCCTCAAGGCCTTCGAAGCCGGGGCGGATGCGGTGATGGTGAGCGGCTGCGAGGCCGGCAGCTGCCACTTCCTGGAGGGCAATCTCCGGGCTCGGGAACGGGTGGAGTATGCC
>Ga0197142_1000976_pt1 | contig 26384 bp, 23 predicted proteins | sample GBS60_MetaG_FD_148614 | JGI IMG/M metagenome (GOLD analysis project Ga0197142, IMG submission 148614) | Sediment microbial communities from Great Boiling Springs, Gerlach, Nevada, United States - GBS 60_MetaG | ecosystem: Environmental > Aquatic > Thermal springs > Hot (42-90C) > Sediment... | reverse complement strand
AACAGGCATTTTTGAAGCATGATCAGCAATTTGTTGTAAAGCAGTATCAAGCCGTGGTTAAGTCGCAATAAGTCGTGATTGTGTCGTGATTATGTCGATAATAGGGGTTGTTATTGCTCTGGGGAAATGGGATTTGTTGGTTTTATGGAGTTTTAAGAATGTGGCACGTTAATTGCTTAAAACCATTTTCAGAAGAAGGAACAGAAACTCTTTCCTCCTCGTCTCGCTAACCGGTCTAGCCCCGCCGGTTAGCATTTTTATTTATTCTCACAAAAGTCTTGACTTCTTTAAAATGTTGAGCTAATAAAGTTAGTGCCATTTGAGGAGCGGGAATAACTCAGCGGTAGAGTGCAACCTTGCCAAGGTTGAAGTCGCGGGTTCGAATCCCGTTTCCCGCTCCAGCTCTTAAGAAAGCAAATCAGAATGTTAAGCAGAAAAGAATGTCTCCGTCGTTTTTACCAGCAATTTCAATCGGATGATCGAGTCTTAATAACCATTGATCCCGATCCAGACGCAATAGCATCAGCTTTAGCCGTAAGAAGGCTTTTATGGCGTCATGTCGCATCCACTGATATTGTTTTTATAAGGCCAATAAGACGCTGGAATAATATAACTATGGTTAAGCTTTTAAAAATTCCGCTGAAAGAAATGTCATCTATTTCAAGAAATGATTATTCTAAATTCATTCTTGTAGATGCTCAGCCACATCATAACGATGTGTTTAAGTCTTTTTCTTACGATGTGATTATTGATCATCATCCTTTGCCTGAAGTTTCCTATCCGTGCATTCCATCAGAATGCAGTATTGAAGGAAAACCCTTTGTGGATATACGTCCTTCGTATGGTGCTACATCGACAATTCTTACGGAGTATTTAAAAGCCAGTAAAATAAAACCATCAACATCTCTTGCCACTGCTCTTGCTTATGGAATTAAGACAGATACAAGAAATTTCGAACGGCAGACACTCGAAGAAGATATAAGAGCTTTCCTTTTTTTATACCCTTTTGTGAATCGCTATGCCCTCAACAAAATCGAAATTTCAGACCTTTCGATCGAAGATTTGAAATTTTTCGAGGATGCTCTTAAATATTACACAATTTCCAAGCGTCGGGTTTTAGTGTGTCTTGATGAAGTGCCATCTCATGATATTTTGGTCATTCTTTCTGAATTTTTCCTGAAACTTCACGAAATCTCCTTAAGTATTGTAGCCGGAATAGTTGACAGTACACTTGTTATTGTCGGAAGAAGCGATGGTAAGAAGCATGTGGGAGAATTATTAAAAAAAGCCTTTGGAAATGCCGGATCTGCCGGTGGTCATGCGGCAATGGGAAGAGCTGAGGTGTCTTTGGACTACATAAAGAAAAAGTATTCTGTTCCTAGGTGTGGACGTCGTGTTATTCTGCAATTTCTTTTTTCGTCTATAGACTGAGGATAGAGGTGAGCGAAGGAATGCCTGAGATAGAAATCTACACTGATGGAGCCTGCAGTGGAAATCCAGGGCCTGGGGGATGGGCAGCTATCATCAAACATGGAGACAAAGTTGAAGAGCTGTGTGGATTTGACCCGAAAACTACCAATAACAGAATGGAACTTACATCGGTTATCGAGGCTCTTAAGCGTCTCAAAAAACCAAGCCGTGTAAACATATACACCGATTCTCGTTATTTGAAAGAAGGAATAACTTCCTGGATCGATAAGTGGCAGAAAAAAGGTTGGAAAACGGCAGCAGGAACTCCTGTTAAAAATGTAGACTTGTGGCAGATTCTCCTAGAACTTGTTCGCCATCATGAAATCGAATGGCATTGGATTCCAGGACACAGTAATCATCCGGAAAATTCTAGATGTGATGCACTTGCACGGAAGGCAATAAAAGAGGGTTTTAAGAAAAAACAGCGGCTTCAACCCTAACATGGTTTAAAGTTAAAGGTTAAAGCCACTGTAACTTTTTGTGAATTGCTTTAGGCTGTCGCTTCAGCAGCTTCCATTGTTGTTTCTTCTTCCAATGTAACTACTCTAACCGCACATACCTTGAGTTCTGGAATTTTAGCCACAGGATCCAAAGCCGTGTTTGTAAGCCTATTTGCCGCTGCTTCGGCAAAATGGAAAGGCATAAAGATAAGCCCCTGCTTAACCGAATTGGTAATTATTGCTCTGGTTTCTATGGCTCCACGACGGCTTTCTAACCTGACCATATCCCCGTTGGAAATGCCAAGTTGTGCGGCATCCTGTGGATGAATTTCCATGTAGGGTTCGTTAAGTTCTCGCACGAGGTGAAGGGATCGACGTGTCATGGTGCCAGTGTGATAATGCACATAGGTTCTTCCGGTTGTAAGCCAGAATGGATATTCATTGTCGGTTTCTTCTGCTGGCCCTTTGTATTCGATAGCGTGGAACAACCCTTTGCCTCTGGCGAACTGTCCTCGATGAAGAATAGGTGTTCCTGGATGGTCTGGTGTAGGACATGGCCATATCAAACCATCTCGTTCTCGATCAAGTCTTTGATAGGAGATACCACCATAGGATGGTGTCAATGAAGCAAGTTCATTGAATACGTCTTCTGATGAAGCATAATTCATGGGATAACCTAGACGGTTTGCTAAATCCTGAAATATAGCCCATTCCACTCTACCTTCTCCGATGGGTTCAATAGCTTTGCGCACTCTCTGAACTCTCCGTTCTGAATTTGTAAAAGTTCCATCTTTTTCTGCAAAGGAGACTCCTGGAAGCACCACATTAGCAAGTTCGGTAGTAGGTGTTGGGAATATGTCGATTACGGCAAGAAGTTCCACTTTCCTTAACGCCTCTTCTACATGATGGGTGTTGGGATCGCTGACCATGGGGTTTTCCCCCATTACTACAAGAGCTTTCAGTTTTCCTTCTAGCACAGCATTGGTCATTTCAACCACGGTAAGTCCGACATTGGGGGATAGACTTGCTCCCCAGGCTTTTTCAAATTTTTCTTTATTAGCAGGCACATTAACAGCTTGGTAACCAGGGTAAACATTTGGCAGTCCACCTACATCACAGGCTCCCTGAACATTATTCTGGCCTCTAAGGGGATTTACCCCCGTAAAAGGTCTGCCCACATGACCGCAGAGCATTGCCAAATTGGCAAGGCTTTTTACGTTGTCCACTCCCGTTGTGTGCTGAGTTATGCCCATACAGTAAAGAATCGAGCTTGCTTCGGAGCGAGCGTAATATTCAGCTATTTTTACTATGTCTTCCTCGGGAACATCTGTTATTTTTGAAACCAAAGATGGTGAGTATTTTTCGATGACTTCAACGAGCGCTTCAAAGTTTTCTGTGCGTTCTTCTATGAATTCTTTATTGTACCATCCCTCCTTGTAAATCACATGCATTATGCCATTTATGAGAGCCACGTTGGTACCAGCTCTTGGCTGGACGTAAACATCCGCGAATCTTGCGAGATGAATCCTTCTGGGGTCTGCCACAATAAGCTTCGCACCTTTGGCTTTTGCTCTGTAAATCCTTGTAGCCACAAGTGGATGAGCAACGGTTGTGTTGGATCCTATAACAAATATACAGTTAGCATCTTCTATTTCCCGAAACGTGTTTGTCATAGCTCCGCTTCCAAACGCCGCGGCAAGACCTGCCACTGTGGAAGAGTGTCAGAGACGGGCGCAATGATCAACGTTGTTTGTGCCAATAACCGCTCGAGCAAACTTTTGAGCCACATAGTTGTCTTCGTTGGTGCATTTCGCACTTACAAGAAATCCAATACTGTCAGGCCCGTAGGTTTCCTTGATTCTGGCGAGTTCCTTTGCTAGGTAACTAAGAGCTTCATCCCATGAAACAGCTTCAAACTGACCGTTACGGCGAAGAAGAGGCTTTGTGAGTCTTTCAGGATGATGGATAAATTCATGAATATTCCATCCTTTAATGCACAACTTCCCTTCATTGACAGGGCTTGTTTTTACAGGTAAAGCTCTAGTGACCCTTCCCTCCATTACTTCCAGGTTTATACCGCATCCACACCCGCAATAGGTGCAAATAGTTGGCACTACACGATAATCCATCTCCCTATCCCCCTCCTGATAGGTTATTTATACGCTCAGGTGACTTGCACAGATGATCTATATCACATATTTTCAAATCTGCACATATTTTTGTTTTTGTTAATGATTTGTTTGCTCTTTCTTTTGCTGTTCGCAATACCATTCGATCTGGCGGCAGATGCCTCGAATAATTTTAATGTCTCTAGCTCGAAGTTGCATCCTCGCGAAAAAGCGACGTATGTTCATCATCCAGTATTCTGGGTTTTCTGGGTTTATGAAATGAATTTTTGCTAGAGTTGTAGCGAGATGGCGATACATGTTTTCAAGCTCAAACACATTAGCCAGCCTGGGCACAAATTCTGGTGGACGTTCAAGAGACGCTGTGAAGATCTCATAAAGGACAATCACTACCGCCTGTGCCACATTAAGAGAAGCGAATTCTGTTGTTGGTATAGTCAGCAAAGTGTGGCAATACTTAAGTTCCCGATTGGCAAGACCTCGGTTTTCGGGTCCGAAAAGTAATGCTATGTGGTTATTTTGGCTTATGGCAACAAGTTCCTGAGCAAGACTTCTAACATCCTTTATTGTTGGTCGGTTGGATCCCTGACGTGCTGTTGTTCCTACAACATACTGAAAATTTCCCAGAGCTTCTTCAAGATCATCGTAAACTTCCATATTAGCAACAATATCTTCGGCGGAATGAGTTGCCATTGTTAAGATTCGCGTGAGGTCACAGTTTAAAGGATCGACCACAATAAGTCGAGATATGCCCATGTTTTTGCATGCCCTTGCTGCTGAGCCAATGTTTTCCGGAAAATGAGGGCGATGCAAAACAACGGCAAAGTTTTCTAGCTTTGCTCGATGCACAGTATTGCTCAACTAACGTTCTCCTTTCTATCTTTGGAGATGTTTGGGTGGAGATTTTTTGTAAGTTCTAAAAGGAAGAAAATCAAGATACTTGGAAAGAAAATAGCTGTTACAGGATGCTTGAAGGCGTTTTCCAATTAAGACCAGAGTCAAAAATCATCTCTATGACTTTCGCAACGGGAGGGGGAGGTTAATAGGTATCCCCCATCCCGGCAAAAAATCTTTTCTTATGTTTCAAGTTCAGGAATGTTCTTAAAATATTCCAGACATTCCGGATTCACTAGAGCTTCTATATTGGTTACAGGACGACCATGGATCAGATTTGTTACAGCACTTTCGACCTTTTTCATGTTTCTTGTATATGGAATATCAGGTACTTCGATGATTTTCGCTGGCACATGTCTTGGAGAAGCGTTCTTGCGAAGAACTGTTCTTATTTTTTCTTTGATCTCTTCGGTTAGCTTGTAACCCTCTTTCATTTTTACAAAAAGGATAATACGCTGATCCCCCTGCCAATTTTGTCCTATAGCTAGGCTGTCTGCTACTTCTGGGATGTTTTCTACCTGGTTATAAATTTCTGCTGTTCCAATGCGAACACCCGATGGTTTCAACACAGAGTCGGACCGTCCAAGGAATGTTATACCCCCGGTGTCTGAGTGGAAAATTACGTAATCACCGTGCCGCCATACATTCTTACCGGGGAAAAATTCAAAATAGGCTCCTCGATATTTGGATCCATCCGGGTCGTTCCAGAAATAGAGTGGCATTGAGGGTGCGGCAGCTTCACAAACCAGCTCTCCTTCTTTGTCCCATATGGGATTACCTTGGTCGTCGTAGGCTTTTACTTTCATACCTAGGGCAGGTCCCTGTAGTTCACCGGCATAGACTGGCTGGATGGGACTTCCAATAGCGAAACAGCCGTTTATATCGGTACCTCCAGAAATGGAATTAAAGTGGAGATCTTTCTTGATGTCTGAGTAAACGTATTCAAAGCCGTCTGCCGAAAGAGGAGAACCGGTTTGGGAAATCTGTTTTAGAGCGGAGAGATCACACTTTTTGCCCGGACTTACTCCTTCCTTTCGTAAAGCGTTGATGTAGCTTGCACTAAGTCCGAATATGGTTATTTTTTCTCGTTCAGCCATTTGCCACATAGCGTAGGCATCCGGGTAAAGCGGGTTTCCGTCATAAAGAACCATAGTTGAGCCTACAGCTAGAGAACTCACAAGCCAGTTCCACATCATCCAGCTACAGGTGGTTATGTAGAATATTTTGTCTTCCCTCTTGAGATCGGAATGGATTATTAATTCTTTCAGATGGTTTATTAGCACTCCACCGGCACTCTGAACCATGCATTTTGGTTTTCCTGTCGTGCCGGAAGAGAACATAATATAAACCGGATGATCAAAGGGGAGTTGTTCAAATACTGGATCTGCATCCTCTGTGCCTATAAATTCTTCAAATGTCACTGCTTTTGGCATTTGGGAAAGATCTATCGGATTTCCTGCGTAGGATACAACAACGACTTTTTCCAGAGATGGAATTTTGCTGGCGAGTTTTAAAGCATTTGTAAATGTGTCGAATTTTTTGCCTTTGTAGAAGTAGCCATCAACCGTGAGGAGAATCTTAGGTTCGACCTGACCGAACCGGTCATAGACGGCTTCGGGTCCCATATCGGAAGCGCAGGATGACCAGATTGCTCCAACACTGGTAGCTCCAAGCATAAAAGCTACTGTTTCGATCATGTTGGGCATATAAGCAACAACTCGATCTCCAGGCTTAACTCCCATGGATCTAAGCGCTTTGGATATTTTCCCTACCAGCTTGTATAGCTCTCGGTATGTTATGTTTCTTCTTTGCTGAGTTTCGCCTACGAAGACTATAGCAGTTTGATCATCTCGGTATCTCAAAAGGTTTTCTGCGAAATTTAATTGAGCTCCTCTGAACCATTTGGCTCCCGGCATTTTGAAAGGATCATCTACTACTTCATCGTAAGGTTTGCTGAAAACGATTCCACAAAATTCCCAAACACTTGCCCAAAAGTCGGGTATATTGTTAACCGACCATTCGTATAGTTCTTTGTAAGTTTTAAACGACTGTTTTGCGTACTTTTCGCTAAGAAATTTCATGTAGCTAGTAATGTTTGCCTGAGCCATCCTTTCTTCTGATGGTACCCATAACGGTTTCTTCATTGTTATTTCCCTCCCCGGTCTAATTTTCCCATCTTGATTGTTAGTTATCCGTCCCTCTTCTGATTTTTTGATATAACAGCCTTAAAGTTTCAGTTTGTCAAATATTTTTTGAAGGCAAGTCTAATCGGGGTAAGAAAGATGCCAGAATTAACCTGTGATGACGGATGTCGGCGTAAATGACATCTATTTTTCGATGTTTTCTGGGCGGTAGGATTTCCATTATTTTCACCTGATCCTCGCATATAAACCACGTGCAGACGTAGGGGCGGAAAAGCCTTTCTAGGCAACAACCATGGGACGGTTTCCAGTAAGAGCAAAATTCCTGGGAAAGTGAGGAGCGGGTCTGGGATGTTGGGTAAAAATCGCCGTAAATCGTCAAAAAGAACAAGTCCACTTCATTATAGAAGACGTTCTTTGCATGACAACAAATATCGGTGCAACGTGGACAAGTATGGAGGCACAGAAAATTCATGAAATCATCAAGTTCCTTTAAAAGTTTCGCTATTGACAGTGCTGATTCAACGAGAATTTTTCTGTCAGTTGGAGTAAGCCTTTCAATGTGACCGGCAAGAACTTCCCGAACTTCTTGCCATTCCTTGATAGTTAAAAGCTTTCTTAAAAATGCGGGTTCTTCGGTTATCTTACTGTGAAAGCTTATAAATGACTGCATCATTGTGATGCTCCCTTTAACAGTGGGTATTCCTGTATTTTTAAAATGGTTTTGATTTTGTTGCAACTTGGTGGCGATATTTGCAAGGTTGACAAAAAGTGTTATTAGACAAAACTTGATTTAGGGTGTAAATGTTCATTTATGGCACTCTTGCTGTAAAGTCTATGGGAGGTCTCCGTGAAAGCGTGGATATTTCTTGTTCTGGCAATACTGTTTGAAGTTGCAGGTACAACTTCGATGAAGCTTTCTGAAGGGTTTTCTAGGTTGATTCCTTCAATCCTTTTGTTTGTGTTTTATGCAGCGTCTTTTGTGGCAGTTACATTTGCGCTGGAAAAGATCGATATAAGCGTTGCTTATGCAATATGGTCAGGGGTTGGAACAGCTCTAATAGCTATAGTTGGCATTCTGTTCTTTCGTGAAACGGTAACCGTTCTGAAAATTGTGAGCATCATTCTTATTATCATAGGGGTTGTGGGACTTAACCTGGCCGGGGCTAGAAACTAGAAGGTTGCTAAATAATGAATGTTCAATACCCAGGTTTAACCGCGATGTAGCTTGTTCACCGGATACGAAGAAGAGCTTCTTGGTTGTTCTTTCTGGCTAGGCTGTGATATTTTAACGATGGTGATATCGGAGAGAAATTTACAATTTTTTAAGGAATTGCCGTAGTAGATGACCAAGGTTGCAAATTAATGGTAGTGTAAGCGTTAAAAGGCGTAAGAAAAATGATCGATGTTTATCTGGAACGGTTTGATAGACTGCTTCTAAACAGACTTCAGCAATCTTTTCCTCTGGTTTCTGAGCCTTTCAGGCGAATTGGGGAAGAGTTTAACATCAGCTCAGAGCAGGTAATAGAGCGAATCAGATCTCTGAAGGCGCGACAGATACTACGACAGATAAGCGCCATATTCAACACTAGCGCTGTTGGGTACAAAAGTTCTCTTGTGGCTGTGTCCGTTCCAAATGAATTTGTTGAATCAGCGGCTAGAGTGATAAATTCTTATCCTGGGGTAAGCCATAATTATCTTCGACCCGCCAGTTTCAACCTATGGTTTACTATCGCAGTCCCACCTGGGTACAATATAACCCATGTAGTAAGAGAACTTGTAAGGAACGCTGGTGATTTCCCTTTCCTTATGCTGCCAGCTCTTAGAAAATATAAGCTTGCTATGGTGCTCGATATGATTGATGACGGATATTCCTCCGATCTTCCCACTTCTACAGCTTTTAAGCCTCTTCTGGTTTCATCAACTGGTTTCTTCGATTTAACAGGAGACCATATTAAAATTGTTCAATGCGTACAGGAAGATCTCCCTTTGGTGGAAAAGCCTTTTAAAAGTTGGGCTGAAAAGTTGAACATAAACGAATCAACTCTTTTAGAAATTCTTCAGTCATGGCTTAAAGCAGGTATTATTCGGCGCTTTGCCGCTCTTCTTAACCATAGAGAAGCCGGCTTTATGGCAAACGGAATGGTTGTTTGGATTTGCCCCGAGGAATTAATAGATACTGCTGGGACAAAACTTGCCTCTTTCCCTGAAGTTAGCCACTGTTATCATCGCCCTGCCTATCCACAATGGCCTTACAACCTTTATGCTATGGTACACAGTAGAACCTTTGAAAAATGCGAAGCCATTGCCAAAAATCTATCTCAGGCTATTAACCTTTCGGATTACAAGGTGCTTTTCAGTGTTCGTGAATTTAAGAAAGTTAGATTAAAGCTTTTCTGGGACTATAGCAAGGGAGAAGAAACATGAGCCAAAAAGATATAGATCGTGAAGAGTATGAACGCAGAAAGAAAGCGATTTTCGAATCCATGTCCAAACGAGGGCAAGAAAGAATTTTGAAAATGGGTTACGAAAATTGGGATCCTTTCCAGGAGCCGAAAGATCCTCGAGAAAGAATCTTTGCTTCATCAGCGCGAAAGGCAGCGATGCTACTTCGAGAGTTTTACGAAACGAGCGGTCTTGGAGAGCCTGCAATGGCTTATCAAAGAGAACTTTTTGAAATAATACGTGGTTTTTTAGACGGAGATTTTCGGTCACGCACCATTGTGTCTCTATGTTGCTGGATAGATCAACGGATTAAAGAGCGAGAGTTATAGAGTATCTCTTCGCAGAAAGCGTGAAATTTCCTTGAAATAGAAACTTGCCAGGTGTTTATTGGGGCCAAGAACAAAGTATTCTTTTGGTGGTTTTTTGGAAGACTCGTTGTCCTGTTGGGTCTTCTTACCAAAAATTTCCTTTTCTTCAAAAAATCTTAAAGCGTTTTCATACATGACCTTTGATATAGATTCGTGACGCTCAATTACCCCTATGGAAAGCATCTTTTGAGCTTGGTTAAGAAGTTTTTTGATAATATCCTGTTCTAAAATAGTTTTCTTTTTTTCCAGAAGTTTTACACCGTAAAGGCAAGTGCGGTAGCCCTCAAGGTAATTGTAAAGGATCGATGCGAAAGCTTCAATTCCACGCAAGCCCTCATGGGTTAGCTGGTATTGAGGCTGATTTTCCTCTGCGTTTGGGATTTTGACAGTAAGTTTTTGGGAATCAAAGAAGTGTATGACCTTATCTATTTCTTTGTCGTTTGCATGTTCATCCTGAGAGTAGGCAAATTCATACTTGAAGAGTTCCTTCAGCCACTGATAGTCTTTGCGAACTTCTTCCATAGACGGTTCAAATGTCTTTTGAGAGAGAATGGCTAACGAAACGAAGGCAACCGGTAAGAAAAAGTGTATGGCGTTATTTTTATAATATTCCAGAAGATATCGCTTTTTACTATCGATTAGAATAATTTCTTCTTCATCAGGGTCGTCGGTTTCTTTTACTTGGGATATAATTTTGCTTTTTTCGAAGTCTTGAAGAGCTTCCGAGAGAACCGTTTCGTAATGCATGAATGTTCTTGCAAAATGTGCCCCCACGAATTCCAAATAATCGTGGAAAAGCTTGGCAATGGAGCGGAAGGTTTGTGAGGTAATGCCTGAGCGTGATGTTGTGAGAAGGGCTGTTGAAACCAGAGCATGGGGCGTCACTACAGAAGCTTCGTTAATGTTTTCTATTATCGCAAGGGCTAATTTTCGATAGAGAGCGTGGCGATCTTTGGACGAGGCGTTGGAAAGGTCAATGCCCTGTCGCATCACATACTGAGACAGCGAAATAGGTTTTCCAAATCGCACATAGACTTTACCATATCGCCTTTTCAAAACTCGGCGTGCTTTCACAAGTTGTTTAATGTCTTCAGGTTTCTTGCTTTCTCCCTTTAATTCCCTAACGTAGGATTCCTCTTCTGGTATCCGGTCGTAGCAGATAGATGTTGGAACAAAAATTAGATCTTCACAATATTTTTCCTCATAGGCCTGAACGATAATGGAAAGAAGCCCCATTTTAGGAAGTATCAGCTTACCCGTTCGGCTTCGCCCTCCTTCTATGAAAAACTCTATGTTATGTCCCAGGCGTATGAGAGTTTTTACGTAGGTAGAGAAAACCTCTGCATAGAATCGCTGTCCTCCTCCGAAAGTCCGGCGAATAAAGAAAGCCCCAGCTCTTCTTAGAATAGGTCCTGCAGGCCAGAAAGAAAGATTGCGGCCTGCCGCTATAAATGGCGGGTATAGGTTATAGCGAAAGAGTAAGTAGGAAAGCAGAAGGTAGTCGAGATGGCTTTTGTGGGACGGAACGTATATAATGGTATGATTTTGTGCGAGTTTTTTAACTTTACGGAGCCCCTCTTCGTCTATCTCAATACCGTCGAAAATATTGTTCCACACCCACCCAAAAAATCTTTCCATCCATTTAATAAACGTATAGCTATAATCAGCCGCTATTTCTTCTAGGTATTGATCGGCTTCTCGTTGAATTTCCGAAACTTCGCATCCTCTGGATTTTGCTCTTCTCTGAATAACCTTTTGAAGTCGGGGATTATTTAGAATCATTTCCTTGAGCTCGAGCTTCGATTTTAAAGTCGGACCTATAATAGCTCTATTGATACGGTCTATAGATTCAATTAGGGAGTTTCTTAGTTGGAATATTTGAGAGCGTTTTTCTACACTAATTGGAGAAAGCTCAGGTAATACCTGTTTTAGATTTACAGGTTCACCGATTTCCAAAGCGGCATACCTGTAACCCCGAATGAAAGCTATGAGTTTTTTGATGCTTCCAATCCTATCTCGTCCAGACCATCGAAATAGCTTAGAAGTATTTTCTTTACCAGGATGCCTTACATAAACAATACTACAGGGAACAACGAGAATAGGTTTTTCCAGGTTTTGCTGAATGTCCAGAAGATACTGCAATGGATCATGGCCAAAAAATAGAACTCGTTTAGTGTAGGCTTCTTTGCCGAGTAGAAACATTAAACCAGGTATACCTTGAGCTACGTATTTGGCATAAGCTCCAGAATCGTAAGGATCCGGAGTTCCCCCTTCTTTGATGAAAGAAAAAAAATGTTTCAGCCTTAGTCCCCAAGCCTTAAAAAAGGGGAGGAAACGGTAGGTTTTCATGTCGAAGACAAAAGCAGGATCGGGAAGCCCAAGCTGATATAAACGGGTTTTGAGATAAAAAAAGTCAAAGGCGGATGGATACTTGAGAGCGTAAATAATAGTTCCTTCCCGCGACAGTGACTCAAGAGTTTTCTGCTGATCGACTGGCATGGTGCCCATGGCTATCATTTTTTCCAGGAGAAATTGTAGAGGTACCGAAGGCTTTCCTGGACATTCATAGCCAAGGGCAATTTCTAGTATGTCCATATCAGTCCGATTTGTTTTGCCTTTTAGTTTTAACCATAGATTTTTCAACATCTTATTAAACCATTTTGTGTAACTAGCATATTGTATACCTTTGCTTGTTATTCCGAGGCACTAAGTGCCGAGGAATCCCCTTGATCAGACTCCTCACTTCGTTCGGGTTACAGCGATGTTAATCTAATTTTTACGTTGAGGCCATGTCAAGGGACATTATGAATGCTTATGTTTGCTTTAACTGTTTGGTTGTGGTATTCTCTTAGAGAATCGTGAACGCCATAAAAGGAGAACGTTTATGGAGTGGAGACCTTGTGGAGCTGCAACTCTTGTAGGTTCCATGCCTCACAGAGACCGTGAGTATGTAATTTCCTTTATCTTGGATCATCTTAAGGAAGTGCCTCTGTGGCCTCAATTGCCTGTTTACCCTCATGAACAAATGATGAACCAATATCTGGAGGGACTTCCTGGGTATAGTGATCAAGATATGGGCAAGAGCGTTATCCACACCGATGCCACCGATTTCGATGATGAACTGTACAGGTTTTATTCTGATTATTTTGACGTAATTGAAGGACGCATTGACGTAAGGGGAAGCCGTTTTGGAATGGGAATAGAATCTGGCAGGACATTTCAACGCTTTATCGAAATGCTAGAGAGTTCGCCCTTAGTGCCATATCAGGCTATAAAGGGGCAGGTTGTGGGTCCCTTTACTCTCCTTAGTACTCTTAAATCTCCTGATGGAAGACTTTTGCTATATGACGATCGTATGGTTGATGCCGTTCCTAAACACCTGGCTATGAAAGCTCTGTGGCAGGCTCAGCTACTTAAACCTTTTGCTCAGAGAATTATTATCTTCTTTGACGAACCAGCTCTTGCTGGGTTTGGCTCTTCGGCTTTTATTGGAATTTCTTCTGAATATGTTCAAAGACTTCTTAACGAACTTTGCGATCTTTTGTCTCCGTATGGAATTCTTATAGGGGTTCACGTTTGCGCAAATACCGATTGGTCGCTTCTTCTGAAATCGAGGATTAATATCGTGAATTGTGATGCCTACAATTACGGTGATCGATTTTGTATTTACGGTGATGATATTATTTCTTTTGTAAATCGTGGAGGTATAATCGCCTGGGGTATAGTTCCTACTGATGATCCAAATAAGACAGAACAGGAAACCGAAAATACTCTTTATTACAAACTTATAAATCTCTTGAAAGAGCATTTTACATCTCAGGCTGTAGAAAAAATACTGGTTCAATCTATGAACACACCAAGCTGTGGATGTGGAACTTTGAGTGAATCCATGGCAGAAAGAGTTGTGCAATTGACTGTGGGGTGCTCTAACCTTGTAAAATCTATGTTGAGTGGTTAATTTAAATTTTTTGCAAAAACACAAATGATTGACAAAACCCATCGTTATATTTAAAATACATATGATCTGTTAAGGATGATATCTACACTAAAAATTCCACACTGTGAAACAAATAGTTTCATAAAGTTTTGCCCAACAGGTGGTTTATACTTATTAGTTAGCAAGGAAGAAATTTTTGAGGAGTGAGGGAGTTAGTTATGGATGTAGAATACAAGAACATCGATCCAAAACTTATAGTGAATGAGATCAGGAATGGTCGTTCCATCGAAGCTGTGCAAAAACTTTTCGGGCTTCGTTTCAAAAGCGAAGTTCAGGATCTTTACATGCGAGGCTTGATGGAGCTAGGGGAGATACCTCCACTAGATTTTGGTAAAAAACGTGAGTCCACGCCAAAGCAGACCACAACGACCACTTATCGTTCTCCAGTGTCTGCTTCTGCTCCAGCTTTGGCACCAGAAACTTATCACCCTGGATCGGCTATTAAGGAAGAAGAGGAAGAGGAAACCTCATCGGTAGGGGTTCATCATTCGGAACTTGGTGAGCTAAGGGCGGGAAGACCCGTCATTATCCGTAAAAAGGAGAAAAAGCCATCTGTTTTTATCAAAACTGATAATTTCAGAACCATTGGCCAAAGTGGAAGTATCACTCTAAACAAGGCTCTTCTTATTGATCAGCTTGGATTTTCTGTTGGTGATACCTTTGAAATTTACCGGGAGGATGATAAGATAGTTCTCCAGAAAATCGAATCGTTTGGTAGTAAATAAAGTTTTATTCGTTTTGTTTGAGTTTTTTCAGAACGTGAGCAAAACGCCAGAAGGCTGTAGCGTTGGTTCCTATTAGAAAAATCCAGAGAGTAACGAATAAAACCATTGGGTGCGGCAGGAATAAATAAACTACACCTGCACACCCGAGGATAACGATTCGTTCACCTCTCTGGAACAATCCTACAATGCATTTTTCTCCTAACCCTTCTGCTCTGGCTCTGGTATAGCTCACCATGAGTGATCCGAATAATATCAAGATAATCAACACAGATACTAGCGGTACAGCATAATTGATGCGATAAAAATAACCCCATATGCCAAGGAATATGAACAGTTCGGTGTAACGATCCAGCACGGAGTCAAGAAATGCTCCTGCTTTTCTAGATTTTCCCGTAGTTCGTGCTAAGGATCCATCCAGAGTATCCATAAGTCCTGAGAGAAGAGTAAACCCACCGCCCAGAAAAGGCGAATAGATATAGCTTATTCCCGCAAGAATGCTGAAAAATAGCCCTAGAAGGCTCAGGTGATTCGGCTCTAGCTTTAATTTGACCAGTATGGGAACGAAAAATCTTTTCAAAATGTCGTAGTAACGTTCTTCTATAACAGTGCCTTTTAACATCGTCCCTTTCGCCAGTTAGCTTAACTTAATGTTCAAAAACTACCGCTTCACAAAGACTTTCCTTTGATACCACACCGTCTCCTGGTTCAATTACAATATAGCCATCAATCTTTTCTAAAGTAGCACTATTTGCCTGCTTAGGCAAAAAGATTAAACTTCCATTGCGATTTTCAATGAATCCCCACAAAGATCTGTGCATACATTTGTGTCTCTCAACGTCCGTCCCCAGGAGCACCTTGCAAGATTTAACAAACGCATCCTTAAAACCATACCATCCCAGATTGATTGCTCTACAGGCTTCCACAAAGCATACTAAAGCGCCCATGGCGCCACCAGGAAGAGCTATCCATGGAGTGTTAGCCGTGATTCCTCCTGCAGTGCTTTTCCCAGGTATAAGAGAAATGTCTTGAAAAAACACTTCCCCACCGCACTTTATCCACGTGCTTACAATGAGATCCTTAACTCCCTTTCCTGTTCCTCCGGTGGTTATTACGATATCGACGCCGTGAGCGAATGCCCTATGAAAGGCTTGTTCGATAGCTTCCTCGCTGTCCGGTATAATGCCTTCCAGGCTGATATGCATTCCAAAAGTTATGGCAACGCTTCTGATAAAGTACTGAAGCCCACCATAGCGAGATGCTTCTCTCAACGGCATGCCAGGAGCGATCAGTTCGTCTCCCACGGCAAAGATCGCAAGCTTTGGCTTTCTGAAAACTTCTACCGTTCCAATTCCAGCTTCAGCCAGTTTGAAGATATTATACGAGCGAATCTTTGTGCCTTGTTCAACAAGTGTCTCCCCAATATTCCAAAAGCTTCCGGGTTGCCAGAGTCCCTCTCCAGAAGATACCGGGAACTTCACCTGTATGACTTCCTCTTCAATTTCCACATCCTCGAACTTAACCACTGCATCAGCTCCTTCAGGAAGGGACGCTCCAGACATAATAACACAGCACCACCCAGCTTTGATCCTTCGCCGATCTTTTGACCCTGCCGTGATAATGAGATCTTTCTCTATCCGTAGCTCAACAGGATGATCCTCAGTCGCTTCGCTAACATCCGCTGCTCTGACGGCAAAACCATCCCAGCGGGAATTAGGAAATGGTGGATTTGGAAAAGAGGCTTTAACGGTTCTTGAACAGACTCTTCCTAAAGCTTCATCAATAGAAACAACCTCGGTGTCGAGCCTTTTTGTTCTTCTGGCTATTGTAAGGAAGGCTTCACGAAAGTCCACGAACTACCTCGTCCAGATCCTGAATTGTGTTTATGTTAAGAATGCTCTTACCCTTTGGATCCAGTGTCCTCCAGGTGTCTTCCAGAATGGTATCAACTCGCACTCTTGAGAAAAACCTTATTACTCGTCCTCCACCGCTTTCTATAACTCGCTTGATATGCGGGATACACCTTACATTATAGCAAGCACATAGGGGTTCATATTGAGTTTCCTTGAGAGGCACGACCACATCAGCGTTTCCTTCGGAGGCCTTTTTTATAAGAAGTTCTGCAAAGGCTCCTTCTAGAAATGGCATATCCACAGCTCGTAAAAAAATCCATTCGTTAGGGCTGAATAACAGTGCGGTGTAAAGCCCCATGAGAGGACCTTGATCTGGAATGATGTCGGCCACAAGATTTGCTTCCACGCCGAAGTATTCCTCCGGTTGCTGACAAACCACGAAGATTGGATCGCACCACTCTTTCATGAGTCGCACGGAGCGGTCTATAAGTCTTTCTCCCATAAAAGGTTCTAACGCTTTGTTCCTTCCAAAGCGGCTACTTTTTCCTCCTGCAAGAATTACGCCTGTTATCGGTTTCATCGTGACTGCTGGCGTTTTATGGATATGGTGATTTCTACAGGGTCGCTCCAGCCTCGAAGGGTGCTACATAGACCTTCAACGGTTTTTTCTACAATTTTTGTGACGAAGTCATTCATGGGCACCTTCTTGCCGTCAAAAAGCACAGTTACCGAAGAAGATTTCCTGGTGGCAAGATACCTTTGTTCAATCATGTCCGCTACAAGATTTACGTCCCTGAAGGAAAAAACAGGCACCTCCACTTTTATAGGATCATCTGAAATAACAGCTACCAGGTTTTCCAGGGATGTTGCCAGCGGTTCTTCCGAGATTTCCTTCCTAAACACCTCGATTTTGGGGTAATGAAGTTTTTTGAAACCTTCAGCGAGAACGATATCTACATCCCAGAAAAATCTCATGGTCAGTTCATCGATTGGCATTTCTCCCTTTAGTTCCCTGATTATGGTAAGTCGAGAAGGAGATGATAAAGCCACAACGGTGCTTCCTGATCTACGATGACGCCAGGTATCTTTACCTTCTCTGTCTATGTCAAATCCGTGCACATCATGCTTGATTGTTCCAACTTTATAGCCACGGCATTTAAGTTCTGGAATCAAAGCTTCAATAAATGTGGTTTTTCCGCTTTCGTGATAACCCACCACACAAATGATAGGAATCATTGTTTTTACTCCCCTGGTAGTGTTTTATTGGATTAGATTTCATTCTCTCGGACCAAACACATGCCAATAAACCGTCTTAAGTTCGGTAAAGGCTTCAAAACCTGCGGCTGATTTTTCTCGTCCCAGCCCGCTTTCTTTGTAACCTCCAAAGGGAGCTTCAAATCTTGCCTGATGGATGGTATTTACCCATACGCTTCCGGCTTCAATGTTCTTCATCCAGAGGGATATTCTCTTTGGATCTTCTGTGAAGATGTAGGCAGCCAGCCCAAAGCGAGAGTCGTTTGCAATCTTGAGAGCTTCTTCATCATCTCGATAGCGAAACAAAAATGCCACTGGACCGAAAAATTCTTCCTGAGAAACAGTAGTGATATGTTCGGGTATGTCCGAAAAAACAATAGGACTGCAGTAGTAGCTCCTGGATGCTTCTTCTATGCGAGGGATGTGCCCACACAAAAGCCTTGCCCCTTCTGAGAAGATATGCTCGACCTGATGACAGAATCTTTCATAAACACGTCGATTATTCAGTGGTCCCAAGTCTGTTTTTGGGTGTCTGGGATGTCCCACCTTCAATTCTTTCGTGGCTATGACAAAACTTTCGGCAAATTCTTCATAGATGGATTCATGCACGATAAATCGTGTAATACGATAACAATACTGCCCGCTGTTTTTAAAGGCTTGCTGAACCATGGCTCTAAGATTCTTTTTCCACTTTGCGTCAAGAGCGATAAGAGCCGGACAGTTGCCACCAAGTTCTAGCACGAGGCGTCGAACAAAAGGCGCACTTTTGGCATAAATTAACTTTCCAGTTTCGGTACTACCCGTAAAAGAAATAGCTCGCACTTCAGGATGATCTGTAAGAGCTTCTCCTGTGGGAATGCCCGGTCCTGTAATGACATTCACAACTCCTGGTGGGAAGCCAGCTTCGTGAGAGAGCTTTGCCACAAAAAGCGTTGAAAGAGGTGTGTGCTCATCTGGTTTGATTACAACTGTGCAACCGGTAGCTAGAGCGGGACCTATCTTGGTTACGAGAGTGCTAAGGGGATAATTAAAGGGAGTAATTATTGCGCAGACTCCAATAGGTTCTCGGATGATAAAAAACTTATCTCCGACTACGCCTCGAAGACGCTTTATTTCTTTAGAACAGTAAAGCAGGAAATCTGCAGAGTTTTCCACTTCCGATTGAGCGGCTTTAAGGGGTTTTCCTACTTCTCGGGAAAGAATAAGCGCCAATTCGTCTCGATTATCTTTTATTGCGCCGGCAAGGCGATAGAGTGCTTCTGATCTTTTCTCCACAGACATGTTTTTCCACACAGTAAAGGCTCTTTTGGCGGCTTCTACGGCAAGCCAGACATATTCTTTTCCGGCGAGGGGAACTGCCGCTATAGAAGTCCTTTCGGCAGGATCTTCGATCACAAGATCAGCGTTTGGCTTTACTTCCTGTCCGTTAATCCAACATGAATCAACAATTTTCATAGGCAAGTTTCTTAACTTTCTTAAGCCCGGTAAATTTAAAAGATTGTAAGCCAATTCTTCCATGAACCGCTGGAACTATGGCACATAGAAGAATACGATGTCAATACGACTAAACGCCGACTCTTTCGATGTGATTGCTATAAGCAGATCTTGAGGATGTTTTCTGAGCCGTTTATAATGGGATCGGTCGTTAGATTTAACATATCGGCGAAGGGGTTTTGTTATGCAAGAGGCAATTTCTAGAGAGGAAATAGAGCAGATTGTGAGAAGTATTGTTCAGAAAAGTGTTGAAGCAGCGGTGGAAGAGTTTGTTCGGAAAAATGATCAGAGAGCTAAAGAACTGTCTCTTATGGAAAGAATCGTCAAAGTAGAAGAAGAACTCAAGGCTCTAAGAGAAATAGAAGCTTATAGATTTGAAGTTTCAGAAAAGAGATTTGAAGCACTTTTGAGGGAAATGAATGCCAGATTTGAGGCTTCCGAGAAGAGATTTGAGGCTCTTGATAAAAGGTTTGAATCGCTTCAGAGGGAAATGAACGCCAGATTTGAAGCTATGGATAAAAGGTTTGAATCGCTTCAAAGAGAAATGAATGCTAGATTTGAAGCTATGGATAAAAGGTTTGAATTGCTTCAGAGGGAAATGAATGCTAGATTTGAAGCTATAGATAAAAGGTTTGAGTCACTTCAGAAGGAAATGAGCGCTATATTTGAAGCGATAGAAAAAAGGTTTGAATCGCTTCAAAGAGAAATGAATGCTAGATTTGAGGTGATAGAAAAAAGATTTGAAGGGATGGATAAAAGATTTGAAGCGCTTCAGAGAGAAATAGACGTAAGATTTGAAGCGGTCTGGAAGAGATTTGAATCTTTAGAGAGAAGACTGACTTTCATTCAGTGGTTAATCGGTGCAGGATTTTCGCTGATAACCATTCTCGTTACATTGTATAGATTTTATCCGAAATGATATTTCTTTACAATGTTTAAGGGTTTAATCCTTAAAGCGGCTTCCATAAATGCCTCAAGTCCAGGTATAGTTATAAATCCCAATACTCTGTTGGGATAAATTTTCTTGGGAATAGAGGATTCTGAAAAATTAGATTAAAGGAGTAATTATGAAGCTTGACCATGCTTCCTATGGGCATTTGCCGTCTCATGCTAAGTGCACTAGGTGTCGTGAAAAAGCTGTAGTTCATCTTCCAAGCCATCATGCAAACTTTTGTCAGGACTGTTTTATTGTGTTCTTTCGTAACGCTGTAAAGCGAGCTATGAAGTTATTTCCTATAACTCACAGAACAACCATTCTTGTTGCCGTATCAGGAGGCAAGGATTCTCTGGCTTTGTGGTCTATTCTCACAGAACTTGGTTATTCGACCCAGGGAATCCATATAGATCTCGGAATTCCCGGCTTTTCCGAAGCTTCGCGAACAGCCAGTGAAGAATTTGCTAAATCTAGAGGATTACCACTTAAAGTTTTTGGACTAAAGGAGCTCATGGGTTACAGTCTTCCCGAAATTAAAAAGCGCTCCCATAGAACCATATGCTCAGTATGCGGTATCCTTAAAAGACAGTTTCTTAATCGGTTGGCTCTTAAAGACGGTTTTTCTGTAATCGCCACAGGACATAACCTGGATGATGAATCAAGCCGTTTGCTGGGAAATATTCTTAGACATAAGGAATTTTACCTGGAAAAAACCTATCCTTTTCTCCCTGCCCTTGAAGGAGTAATGCCCGCTCGCATAAAGCCTCTTTTCAGGCTGGAGTCTGAAGAAATTCGCATTTATTGCCGAATCAAAGGTATTCCCTACTTTGCAGAGAAATGCCCCTTTTCCAAAGGGGCTACAAACCACATGTTTCTTGAAGCTTTGCAGCTCCTTGAAGCTAAAATGCCCGGCACGAAACGGGACTTTCTTTTTGGTTATCTTACCGATAAAAAGCCTCCACAACCTGAAGAGAGTCCTATGAAGAACTGTACTATCTGCAGTGCCTTATCATATCAGGACGTTTGTACCGTATGCCGGATAAAGTTAGAAATTTCAGGTGAGTCACACATGCTTCGTGATGCGATTCAAAATAGCGCTGAAAAACAAGAGGTGGTAGAGTGAATTCCCAGGATGAAAGATTTTCTTATCGATTAGAAGACTATGATTACGACCTTCCGGAGGATCTTATAGCTCTTGACCCTTCGCCGCAACGCGATGAATCTCGTCTTTTAGTGCTCTACAGATCTACGGGGCTGATGGAGCAAACTATATTCAAACACATTGTTGATTTTCTTAGCCCAGGCGATGTGCTGATTATGAATAACACCAAGGTAGTGCCTGCTCGATTATATGGGCGTAAAGAAACGGGGGGACGTGTTGAGCTTCTTGTCCTGGATCCATTTACCGATCCTGAAGTGGCAAAAGAAAAGGGTTATGAATGTCTGGTAAAGGCAGCAAAACCATTGAAACCGGGTATGAAAATTAAGATAGTCGTCCGTGATGATTATGGACAAGTCCAGCCGCAAGTGGAATCCCTAACCGTTGTGGAAGTTTCTCAAGATGGAAAGGCACGTTTACTTCTTCCCGAAGGGCGGGACATTATGAGTATTCTTTACCGTTACGGCGAAGTTCCTCTTCCCCCTTATATCCGCCGTAGCAAATCCCCTGGACCTGAGGATCTTGAGCGATACCAAACCGTATATGCCAAACATCCGGGAGCGGTTGCAGCGCCCACGGCAGGTTTCCACTTTACGAACGAAATTCTTGAAGAAATTCGCTCTATGGGCGTTACTGTAGATTTTGTGACTCTTCACGTAGGATATGGGACTTTTGAACCCGTCAAGACCGAAGATGTTCGCCATCACAAGATGCACAGTGAATGGTGCGAGGTAAAAAGAGAAACGGTTGAGCTAATTAAAGAAGCAAAGCAGACGGGCAGACGAGTGATAGCTGTAGGAACAACCGTCGTGAGGACACTCGAAGGGATCGTAGCTCCATCACTCAACTCCATGGATGTTTTTCCTTACCGTGGATTTTGCGATTGCTATATTGTGCCCGGATTTCAATTTAAAATAGTGGATGCCATGATAACAAATTTTCATCTTCCAAAGTCCAGCCTTATTTTGCTAGTTTCAGCTTTTGCCGGTAGAGAATTGATTCTTGCAGCTTATAAAGAAGCTATTTCTCGTCGTTATAGGTTTTACAGTTATGGTGACGCTATGTTCATAGTGTAAAGTGGAGGACACGTGGTAAAGTTTGAAGTAATAGCTCGAGATTCTAAAACTCTGGCTCGTAGAGGAAGACTTGAAACGTCTCACGGTGTTGTTGAAACCCCCGTATTTATGCCCGTAGGAACTCAGGGGTCGGTTAAAAGCCTTACCCCACATGATCTTATTGCCGAAGATTGCCGTATCATTTTAGGAAACACTTATCATTTATACCTGCGCCCGGGACATGAACGAATTGCACGGCTAGGCGGACTTCATCGGTTTATAAGCTGGGATAGAGCTATACTTACCGATAGTGGTGGGTATCAAGTCTTCAGCCTTGCAAAAATAAGACGTATTTGGGAGGAAGGGCTGGAATTTCAATCTCATATTGACGGTTCTCGACATGTGCTAACTCCCGAACGTGTAATAGAAATCCAGGAAGCTCTCGGTTCAGACATCGCTATGGTGTTAGATGAATGTACACCTTACCCGGTAGAATATGACTACGCCAGATCATCAATGAAACTATCTCTACGCTGGGCATTGCGATGCAAGCAAGTTCATCGCCGTCATGAACAATTCCTTTTTGGAATTGTTCAGGGCAGTGTATTTCCCGATCTTCGTAAAGAATCTTTGGAAGGACTTATGGAGATCGGTTTTGACGGTTACGCCGTTGGGAGTCTATCGGTGGGAGAGCCCAAAGAAGTTATGCTGGATGTGCTTGAAACTATTCTGCCCCTTTTCCCAGACGATGCTCCGAGGTATCTCATGGGAGTTGGGACTCCGGAGGACATTGTGGAAGGAGTGGCTCTCGGGGTAGATATGTTCGACTGCGTTCTTCCTACCAGAAATGCTCGAAATGGAACTCTCTTTACTTCCTGGGGGAAGATAAACATAAAAAAACAGTGTTACGCCGATGATGATAGACCCATAGATCCGGAATGTTCCTGCTACACTTGTAGGTATTTTTCCAGAGCCTATTTGCGACACCTTTATGTTGCCCGTGAGCTTCTTTCCTACCGTTTAAACACCATCCATAACCTTCACGTCTATTTTTCCATGATGCAGGAAATTCGAGAAGCCATTGAAAAAGGTAATTTTTTAGAATGGAGGAAAGTCTTTTACGCCAGGCGCTCCATTGCCTCCGAAGAAGACATGGCGGAATTATAGTTAAAAATTCTTTCCCGATTGATCTAGGTCAAGGTTTTACCCTGTTCATTATGAAATGATTAGTAGCGTAAGAGAGATGTTTTCATCCTGAGATGTTTAATCTGCCTTTCTGTGGCAGACTCGGGATGGGAGTTAAAGTTTAAATTTTAAGCAAAAGGGAGGAGTGGACTATGTTTTGTTACCAGTGTGAACAAACGGCACAAGGCAAAGGTTGCACAAAAATAGGTGTATGTGGCAAACAACCTGATGTGGCAAGCCTGCAGGATCTTCTGTTGTATGCTGTTAAAGGACTCAGTCAGGTAGCCCAGGAAGCGTGGAAATTTGGGATCAAAGACGAAGAAGCCAATGTTTTTACCTGTGAGGCGCTCTTTTCTACATTAACTAACGTGAACTTCGATCCAGATCGTTTCCCTCCACTTATAAACAAAGCTGTTGAGCTGAGGGAGCGACTGAAGGAGAAGGTCAAATCGGCTGGAGGAAAAACCGATTTCGGAGAAGGACCAGCCACTTTTGTTCCCGCCGCTACCAAAGACGAAATGGTGGCTCAAGGCGAGAAGGTGGGATTTCTTGCTAATGGCGATGAAAATCCTGACATTAAGTCTCTCAAACACACCCTGATTTTCGGCTGTCGGGGTATTGCAGCCTACGCTGATCATGCCCAGATTCTTGGCAAAAGTGATGATGAAATTTATAGGTTTCTGCATGAAGCTTTTGCTACAACCCTTAGAAAGGATCTTTCGCTTCAAGAAGCGGTGGATTGGGTGTTGCGCTGTGGCAAAGTAAATCTCAGAACAATGGAACTGCTTGATGATGCTCACACCAGCACATACGGACATCCCGTGCCTACAAAGGTGCCTTTGGGACACAAAAAGGGCAAGGCAATTTTGGTTTCGGGGCATGATTTGAAGGACCTTGAAGAGCTTCTCAAACAAACCGAAGGTAAGGGCATTTATGTTTATACTCATGGTGAGATGCTTCCGGCTCATGGTTACCCTGGTCTTAAAAAATATGCCCATTTCTACGGTCATTACGGCACTGCCTGGCAGAATCAACAGAAAGAGTTTGCTGAATTTCCAGGAGCCATTTTGATGACAACAAACTGCATTCAAAAGCCTCGAGATGTCTATGAAAAGAACATTTTTACGTCCGGTCTTGTTGGATGGCCTGGTGTCGAGCACATAAAGGATAGAAACTTCGAACCGGTAATCAAGAGAGCTCTAGAACTTCCAGGTTATACAGACGATAGCAATGGCAAATACGTCATGGTTGGATTTGCAAGAAACACTATCCTCAGTGTGGCTGATAAGGTGGTTGAAGCTGTGAAAGCTGGGAAGATCAGGCATTTCTTCTTGGTTGCTGGCTGTGATGGAGCGAAACCTGGACGAAATTATTATACTCGCTTCGTGGAAATGGTTCCAAAGGACTGCGTGGTGCTAACTCTTGCTTGTGGGAAATTCCGGTTTTTCGATAAGGACCTCGGAACCATAGGAGACCTTCCCAGACTGCTTGATATGGGACAGTGTAATGATGCCTATTCTGCAATTCAGGTGGCTCTGGCGTTGGCTCAGGCTTTTCAAACTGATGTGAATTCACTGCCACTTTCTCTTATCCTGTCCTGGTATGAACAGAAGGCTGTGGCAATCCTTCTTACACTCCTAGCGCTTGGAATAAAGAACATTCGTCTTGGGCCGTCGCTTCCTGCTTTTCTTACACCTAATGTTTTGAACTTTCTGGTTGAAAATTACAATATCAAACCTATTTCAACACCTGAGAAGGATCTTGAGGAAATTCTTGGGAAATAACTAGCGGAACTTTTGTTAGGCGTAGTCTGTCCATAATGACGGGCTACGCCTTTTTTTTATCCCAAGTTTGTCACTCTCAGTGCTCTAAATGGGGAATTTTTTATGTGATGGTTATCTAACCCCCTGAAATCCTTAGAGTGGATTGCTGAAAAATGCTATGTAGTGTTAGATGAGAGACATATTCTCTTGACTTTGCCTGTGTGTTGTGATATGCTTCCCACGCTATGTATATTCGACGTGTAAAGAAAAAAGATCCAAAAACTGGCACCACTTACTTTTATCACCAGCTGGTTGAGTCCTACAGGACTCCCAAGGGGCCACGGCAGAGAATTCTTCTCAATTTGGGAAGACTGGATTTAGAGCCTGAAGATCTAAAAATATTGGCAGATCGAATTGAAGGAATCCTTAGAGGTCAAAATCCTATTTTACTTCCCCCTCAAGAGATTGAGACAATGGCCCAGAACTTTGCCTCTCTTTTGCGGCAAACAAGGATCCAAAGCACTCCACCCTCTGAGCCAAAGCAAAACTGGCAAAGGGTAGATATTGAATCTCTTAAATCCGAAGATGTGCGTACTGTGGGAACTGAAGTTGTTGGAGCCTGGGCATACGAAAAGCTGCAAATGACCGATATTTTGAAAAATTGTGGTTTCAGCGAAGCAGATATTGATCGAGCGAAGGTTCTCATTGTTGGAAAACTTATCCATCCTGCAAGTGAGAGAGAAACTTATCAATGGTTTAAACAAAGAAGCGCTCTTGATGAAGTTATGAACATAAAAGCAAAGAATATATCTCTTTCGAGTCTGTACCGAACATCTGATAAGTTGGTTGACAACAAAGAAGCTATTGAACAGACCTTGGTAGAAAGGGAAAGAAAACTCTTCGGACTGGGAGAAAAGATTCTTCTTTACGATCTAACAAACACATATTTTGAAGGTCACCCCTGTGCTCAAGAGGCCAAGCATGGTGTTTCCAAGGAAAAACGTAATGATAGGCCTCTTGTCACATTGGGAATGGTACTAGATGAGGATGGATTTCCCAAGACCAGTAAGGTGTATCCCGGAAA
>Ga0197142_1000974_pt1 | contig 26411 bp, 21 predicted proteins | sample GBS60_MetaG_FD_148614 | JGI IMG/M metagenome (GOLD analysis project Ga0197142, IMG submission 148614) | Sediment microbial communities from Great Boiling Springs, Gerlach, Nevada, United States - GBS 60_MetaG | ecosystem: Environmental > Aquatic > Thermal springs > Hot (42-90C) > Sediment... | reverse complement strand
GACCCTCGTTAATGGAGAATATCAGAACAAAGGATTATACAAATATTTCTTAAACGCTTATGACTTAAGCAGTGGTGTTTACTTTTATCAGTTGAAGACTGATAAATATTCTGAAACAAAGAAAATGGTTTTGATTAGATAAATAATTTAGGGTTGTCAGGTTTGTGAATTTCAAGCCTGACAATCTTTTGTTTTTTTAATGAGTGAGTGATTGTTTTAATAATTAAAAACAAAGAATTTTTATGAAAAGATTTTTAATCTTAACATCGATTTTAATTATCTCGGTTGTTTTTGTTTCCTGTTCAGAGTCATTCGTAGGAAATAAAATTGAGAATCTTCCACCGGAAACGAAACTCTTTCTATTTCCAGATTCAACTTTTGGAATAAGTAAGCAAAAGAGCAAACTTCAGGTTCACTGGTGGGGAGATGACCCTGATGGATTTGTCATCGGTTTTTATATTAAATGGGAAGACGAACAATGGGGTTTTACAACAAAAACAGATTCGGTTTTCACACTTGCCATCAGTGGTAGCGATGCTTCTTATACTTTTTATGTTGCTGCGGTTGATAATTCAGGAAATGGTAGATATGATAATCAGGTAATACGTAATGGAGTAAACTTCGGAGCTGAGCCATTTACCGATTTAAATGGAAATGGTGTATATGACTCAGGTGAGCCTTTTGTAGATATCGGTAATGTTGATCCTACACCTGCAACTTTCAAATTCCCTATCAAAAATTCTCCACCAGAGGTTTCTTTCCAGAAAAATTCTGAAGTCCCTGAGACTACATTTACAGCTGCTAGTTTTGCATGGAATATTTCTGATGTAGATGGAGACGAAACAGTTGATAAAATCTATATTGCGTTAAATGATACAAGTTCATTTGTAGAATTGCCTGGTTATGTAAGATTTATAACAATAACGGCTAATCCACCTTTTAGCTCGGATGTAACAAATGCAATAATTTACATTGGATCTTCACTAAATCAATCTTATTCAGTTCAACTACCAAACTTACGATTAAACAATTTTAATACATTTTATATCAAGGCAAAAGATATAGCTGGTGCATATAGTAAAACAATCACTATGCCCGATACTACCAGAAAATGGTTCGTAAAGAAACCGAAGGGCGAAATTTTAATAATCGATGATTATACAATTGCTGATAACGCCGAGAACTTTTATTTATCAATGTTCGATAGCATAGGGCTTGGACATAAAGTCGATTATCTGGATATCAAATATGGAAAAACCTCTACGACACCAGGGATATACTTACCAAAATTTATTAATCCGACATTTACTGCGACTTTGAGATTATTCAAATCAGTATTCTGGTTTACAGATAATGATCCTACTCTTGAAGTTGCCCAATTGACATTGAGAAGTTACACAGAAAGTGGTGGTAAAGTTTTGTTATCAATGATTTTCCCACAAACTTTTGATACAAGAAGCCTAGGTGATTTTTTGCCAATTGATAGTGTCTCACAAGTTCCAATCAGTTTTATTCCTGTTAATACCCCAATTAATCTCACGACTGATGGATTATTGCTTGATTATCCAAGATTACAGAGAGATGCATCTCCTGCACCAGTAGCAAGAATTCGAACATTTTATCCAAATACAGCTGCGGCTAAAAGTTTATACACACTCGGTTTGAGTGGTAATCCAATTATTGGTTTCAAAGACAATGAGAGCAGAAGAATTTTTATTGGTTTACCTTTACATCGACTAAATGGCGGACCTTCGAATGTGAAAGCATTTTTCCAGAAAGTTTTTATAAGTGAATTTGGAGTTACACCATGAGAAGAATTTTAATCTTTTTAATTTTATTGTCATCGATTGTCTTGTCACAGGATAAAGCAATCCTCACTGGAAAAGTTACTGATGCAAAAACAGGTGAACCACTTCCAGGGGTTAATGTTGTCATTAAAGGAACATACTACGGTGCAGCTACTGATATTAATGGTAATTACATAATTCGTGATTTGAATCCTGGTACATACAATATTGATGTTTCACTAATTGGATACAAACTTGTTCAATTTACTGGGGTGAAGATTAATCCAGGTGAAAGAAAGGTATTAAATATAAAAATGGAAGAAACGGTTTTAACGCTAGGAAGTGAAGTCGTTGTTATTGGCGAAAAACCGCTTATTGATGTTGAAGAAACAGCAAGTAGAAAATCAATTTCAAAAGAAGATATTGAAGTTGCTTTAGTTGAAAATATAAAAGATGTTGTAACTCAACAGGTTGGTGTTGTCTATTCGGATAATGCTGTTCATATTCGAGGAGGAAGATCATATGAAAATGCATTTTTATTGGATGGAGTTTCAATTCAGGATCCATTAGCTGGAACCGGGTTCGGTTTACAGCTCAGTGCATCATCAATCGAAGAAGTAGAAGTTATTACTGGCGGTTTTAATGCCGAATACGGTCAGGCAACTTCAGGTGTGATTAATGTAAGAACTCGAGAGGGGGGAAAAGATTTTCGCGGAAATTTCTCCTGGAAAAAGGACAATTTCGGATTTAATAAAAATTCTTACCATTCATTCAATACCGATATTATTGAAGCAAGTTTGTCCGGTCCTGAACCAATTACAACTTATCTTTTACCTGCAATCGGATTGAAAATTCCTGGTGAAATCACTTTTTATGGCAATTTCTATGGTGGATTTTCGGATGGAATTACACAAGGTTGGGTAAAAACGAAAGCTAAGAAATTATATTCTTCAATATTTTATGGTTCAAGATTTGCCATTCGTCAGGAAAATAGCTTGTTCTGGTCAGGTAAACTCACTTACAAAGTTAGCCCAACTTTAAAGTTTTCTTATTCATTCAATCAGTCGGTAAGTATTAATCAAAATTCTCAATCATTGCAAACTAATCTTGAATATGTTGAACCAAGCCCGGGTTATCAATACGAGTTTCAGTATAATCTGGATAATGCAAATGTTTACACTCACAATAATATCTTTAACATTTTTAGTTTAACTCATACATTAAGTGCGAAAACTTTTTATGAAGTAAAGTTTTCAAGGTTTTTTACTCACCTTAGAGCTGATGCAAATGGACTTTACTGGAAAGACTATCAAGAACCAAAAGACATAACCAATCCGCCACTTGAATATTTCAATACAGAGCGAGACACAATTGGTGTAATCCCTGGTGATGGGTTCTGGGATTATGGAAATCCTTTTACCTGGCATGATCACCATGTGGAAGAATATAACTTGAAATTTGATCTAACCACACTCTTTACCGAAAAAAGTAAATTCAAAACTGGTTTGGATTTAAGTGTTCGTGAAATGCAACTTGTTGATATTTACAAACCCTGGATTGGCGAACTCGGATTGAACAATGACATTTACAAAGTTTATCCAGCTCAAGGTGCATTTTATGCTCAAAACAACATAAACTTTAGCGGAATGATTTTGAATTTCGGACTTCGATTTGATTTCTGGTTTCCAGGAAAATTTGTTGACGATGCTGTAAAAAATCCGGATGTAATTACAATTCCAGATGAAATTCGTAAACGATATATGGATAATACTTTCAATGTGTTTGGAAGAAGAATGAAGGCTAGATTAAGTCCTCGACTTGGTATTTCACATCCAATTTCTGATAACCAAACATTATTCTTCAGTTATGGTCATTTCAGTAAATGGCCCCGACCACAATTTGTCTACGCAAAATTAACTCCAGCAGCTGCAAAATCTTCATTCCAGAAATTCGGTAATCCAGATTTAAATCCTGAAACAACCGTTGCTTATGAACTCGGTATTAGAAATCAATTTTCTCTTGATGATGTTTTTACATTAACCGCTTACTATAAAGACATTTTTGATTATGTCTCAACAAGGGTTGCACGAATACAGAATCCTAGACTTGGTTCAAGTAATTTTATTACATATGTTAATCAAGATTATGCTCGATCAAGAGGAATTGAGGTTGAATATCGTAAAAGAATTGGTAGATGGTTTAATGGTTCTATTAATGCATCGTATTCTATTGCTACTGGAAAAAGTTCAAGTGCTGATGAAGGTGTTTTAGTTTTGCGTGGTGACCTTGATGAAGCTATAAAAGAAAATTATATGATCTGGGATAGACCTGTTCAAGCATCATTAAATCTTAATTTTTATGTAGAAAAGAATAAACCATTATTTGGATTTGGCAAAGGTGTTCTTGATGATTATAATATTTATTTAAGAGCATTCTATCAGTCAGGAAAGAGATATACTCCATTTTATTTCACCGGTCAATATCTTCAGGATGGAAGGCCTATCTATGTGATGGATAGGAAAAATAGAAATAACGCAATCGGAAAAGATTGGTTCTGGATCGATATGAATTTTGAAAAATTCTTTTCTCTTTCAAATTTGAAGTTTTCAATAAGAGTCGAAGTCAATAATGTTTTTGATTTCAAGAACTCGGCAATTATTAATCCAGTGACTGGAAGAGCTTATGAATATGGAGATCCTACACCATTAAGCTGGAATGATCCTCTTTATCCAAGTTATCAAGCTCCACTTGATCCATATCCATTCAATCCAGCAAGATTTTTAACTCGCAGAAATGTAAAAGTAGGCATTACTTTGAGGTTTTAATTATGAAAATTAGATTGATTTCAAATAAAATTTTCTGGTTATTGATAATCTTAATTTATTCTCAATCTTTTGAAGTTAAAGCTCAACTACTTCCTGTCCTTGGTAAACAAAGAGCTGGAATTTCAACAATGCAATTTCTAAAAATTGGAGTTGGCGGTAGAGCTATTGGAATGGGCGAGTCTTTCATTGCAATTGCTAATGATGCGACTGCTCTTTACTGGAATCCTGCTGGGTTGGTTCAGTTCTATGACCATCAATTAGTTTTTTCTCATACAGAATGGGTAGCGGACATTAAGCATGAGTTTGCGGGATATGTCCATCATCTTTCTGATGTTTCTGCTGTTGGTATTTCATTTACTTCACTTCATATGGACGATATGAAAGTAACAACCGAATTAATGCCATTTGGAACTGGTGAATATTTCTCTTTTGGTGATGTAGCAATTGGTTTAAGTTATGCTCATAAATTCACTGAACAATTTAGTTTTGGATTTACAATTAAATATGCTAGAGAAACGCTGGATAAACTTTATATGGATGGTTTTCTTGTTGATCTTGGAACATATTATTGGACAGGATTAGGCACATCAAGGTTTTCTGTTTCGGTTACTAACTTTGGGGGAGATATGGCTCCAAAGGGAGAAGTGACTTTATTGAATGGAAAGAAGATTACAGAATTTCAATCTTTTTCTCCTCCTACTATGTTTAGAATTGGATTTGCAGTTGAACCGATTTATGATGAAGCTCACAAACTAACAACATCAATTCAGATTAATCATCCAAATGATAATTCTGAAAATCTTGTACTAGGTTTAGAATATTCATGGCAGAATTTGTTTTTCCTAAGAGGTGGATACAAATTGAATGTTGATGAACAAAGATTTGCATTTGGTGCTGGAGTAAAGGCGCCTGTATCTTTTGCTAATTTATCTTTTGATTATGCTTATAGTAGTTTTACAAGACTTGGAAGCACTCACAGATTTTCAATAATCTTAGGAATATGAAGATGAGAAAAATTTTAATTGTAATTTTATTATCCTTTTTACTTTTTGGTTGCGGTGAGAAATTGGACCTAACAGAATTTACAAATACTGGAAGAATTGGTTCATTTTCCACTGATACTGCTTATGTTCCAATAAATCCACCATGGACCGGTTTTAATAATCCATCTGATGTAATGATTGGTCGCGAACCCTTCATATATGTAGCTGATACAGATAATAATCGTGTTGTAGTTTTGAATTTAGCAGGTCAAAATATTGGAACAATTGAAGTTAGAAAACCCATAGCCTTAGCTCAGGATTATCGATTGAATTTATTTATTTGCGCTGAATTTGATACCGTAATTAATGGAATTCAAAAAACCTTTGGTGCTTTGTATAAAGCTGATTTATTCGCATATCAACACAATTTCAGTCAGGTTAAGTTACAAAGATTGCTTCCAAAAACATCATCAGATTTTGCCAAGGAGCAAAGACGATATACTGGCGTGGCTGTCTTTTATGATAATTCATATCTGGTAACAAGAACAGGACCTGATAATACAAGCTTTATTGACCCTGATAACGCAATCTTAGAATTCATTCAAATAAAAAATCCTGATGGTACGGTTAGAGATTCATTAATTGGCAGATTACCAAATTTTGAAGCAACTGGAAGTGGTTTAATGTCAATTAATGAATTATCCGGCATAACAGCATTTAATAGAAGAAATAAAGAAATAATCACTACTCAAACCGGAAATACAAACTTCAAAGTCCAATGGTTAAAATTTATTGTTACAAATGATTACGCGGGTTATGTGAGTAAATTTGATCCTGAAGACCCTCAAGTTGATATTCTTAGAATAGGAAAGTTTGGCAAGCCCGAAGATTTAACGGTTGATAATTCAAATAATGTTTATGTGATTGATAGTGAAAAGGATAGCTTATTTAAATTCAATCAATATGGTACAGAAATGCATTCATTTGGTGGCAGTAACCTGTTTAAGAATCCAAAGGGCGTCGCTTTCTTTGACAGAACACTTTACATATGCGACTCAGGAAATAACAGAATTTTGAGATTTATCCTTTCAACAGATATTAAATGATTTTCCATTAAATATATTCAGGAGCGGACAGGTGAAAAGATTCTATCTTCTTATTGCAATACTTTTATTTAATTCATTATTTGCTCAAATAACAATTACACCAATTTCACAATTAAGATTTAATAATTTTAATGGAGTTCCAGTTGATTCTGGAAATATTTTTACTGTGACTGGAATCGTGACTGTTGCTAATGAGTTTAATAGTCCTTCCTATATTCAGGATAATAACGCTGGTATTGCAATTTTTGCTCGTGGTAGTGGATTATTCTCGGCAAGTGTTAAAATTGGCGACTCCGTTATCGTAACAGGAAAGCTAACTCATTTTAGAGGATTAACTCAGTTTGATCCGGTTTTATCTTTTCAAATTATTGATTCAAACAAAACCGTTGAGCCTTTAATTTTAACAATTAATGATATTAAAACTCAGGATTGGAATGGTTATGAAGCTTACGAAGGGATGCTTGTCCGAATTAACAATGTAACTGTTTCAGCTTCTGGTACATGGACCGGTAATACAAATTATACAATTACTGATTCAACAGGTTCAATGCAATTAAGAATTGTAAATGGGACAAATCTTGTTGGTCAAACAATTCCTACAGGAAAATTTGATGTAATTGGTGCCTTGGGTGCTTTTAAAACATCTCCACCTTATGATGCAACATCTTATCAAATACTTCCAAGAAATGTTTATGATATTATAACTGATTTAAAGCCATTTATTTTAAGACCAATAGTAGTTTCACAAGTTACAAATTCTTCTTTCAAAGTTTATTTCGAAACAATGCACGAGGGAAATACAGAAGTCAGATATGGATTAACTCAAGACCTTGAAATTGGCTCCTTTATTGATAATAATTTGACAAAATATCATCAAATTGTTGTTTCTGGATTGCAACCCAATACTCGATATTATTTCAGAGTTTATTCTACCAATCAATATGGGACTAGTGAGGGACCTTTGGATGTTGTTGTCACCGCTTCAGATGGGCAATCTACAGGAAAGATTAATATTTATTTCAATTCAACTGTTGATCAAACAGTTGCTATCCCGGGTAATGAGGCACGAGGGAATGTTAATCTAACAGAAAAATTACTTGAAAGAATTAATGCCGCAGAATATTCAATTGATATGTGCGTTTATAGTTTTTATAATCAACCTACGATTGTTAATGCTTTAATCGCTGCAAGAAATCGAGGTGTGAAAGTCAGAATTGTTTACGATAAACGAACCACTCAAAATTCAATGCAAGCTCTAATTAATGCTGGTTTTTTAATTAGTAAACGTCCGAGTGGCGATGGAATAATGCATAATAAATTTCTTGTTTTTGATGCTAGAGATAATAATCCATCAAACGACTGGGTCTGGACTGGAAGCTGGAATTTATCAGCTGATGAAAGTTCTTGGATTAATAATGTAATTGAAATTAATGATTTTGCTTTAGCTCAAGCTTATACAAAAGAATTTGAAGAAATGTGGGGTAGTAATACTGATACTCCTAATACTTCGAATGCAAAATTTGGTCCTGCAAAAACTGATAATACACCCCATTTTTTCACAATTAATGGTAAAGAATTTCAACTTTATTTCAGTCCCAGTGACCAAACAACATCAAAAATTAGAAATACTCTTGCAACAGCAGATTCATCAATCTATTTTGCCTTGCTAACTTTTACTCGTTCTGATATTGCAAATACAATTGTATCAAGAGTAAATTCTGGCGTAAAACTCAGGGGAATAATAGATAATGTTAATGATACAGGTTCACAGTACAATTTTCTTAGACCTTATGGTGAAGTTTTTGACTATAATTTAACAGGAACACTTCATCATAAATATGCAATTGTTGACGCTTCCTGGGTTAATTTAAATCCTTATGTAATTACCGGTTCACACAATTGGTCAAATGCTGCTGAACAGGTAAACGATGAAAATACATTAATAATTAACGATATCTTCATAGCAAATCAATACATGCAGGAATTCAAAAGAAGATATAATGACATGGGTGGTACAGGGACATTTACTATCCCAATCATTAATGAAGTTAAAGAGAAATATGTACCCTATACAGTTGAATTACATCAAAACTATCCAAATCCGTTTAATCCAGTTACAACAATTGCATTTACTTTAACCGAGAAGATGCCGGTTCGTTTAGTTTTATATAACTCTCTTGGTCAGGTAGTTAAAGAAATTTATGATAATTATGCCGAAGCCGGTAAAACTGTAATTGATTTCAGAGGTGATGGTTTACCTTCAGGAGTTTATTATTACACATTGTACGCACAAAATCAAAGTATATCAAGAAAAATGATCTTGTTGAAATAAATCTTTATTGATACATTAAGTTTTGGAATTTGCTAAGCATTAAATGTTTGTTCAACAAAATCCATTTTTTTAATTTTGAATTCAATTTTTGCTAAAATAAACACAAAAGAGGAATATAAATGAACAAAGGTAAAATAGTTCAAATAATTGGTCCTGTTGTAGATATAGATTTTTCAGGCGGCAAATTGCCCTCAATTCTCAACGCCATTAGAATTCCAAGGGTAACTGTAGAAGGCAAAGAAGAAGATTTGATTTGTGAAGTTCAGCAACATCTGGGTGAAGATAGAGTTCGAACAGTTGCAATGGACTCAACTGACGGTCTTGTAAGAGGAATGGAAGCTTACGATACAGGAAGACCAATTGAAGTACCAGTAGGACCTGAAGTTCTTGGAAGATTATTAAATGTTATTGGTGAACCGATTGATGGTTTAGGTCCTGTTCCAGCACAAAAGAAATATCCTATACATCGTGAACCAGTTGATTTCAAAGAGCTGAGTACCAAGCGGGAAATGTTTGAAACAGGAATTAAGGTTATTGATTTACTTGAGCCATATTCGAAAGGTGGAAAGACTGGTCTCTTCGGTGGTGCTGGTGTTGGTAAAACAGTCGTTATTATGGAATTAATTCACAACATAGCAAAGTATCACGGTGGTTATTCGGTTTTTGCTGGAGTAGGCGAAAGAACAAGAGAAGGTAATGACCTCTGGCTTGAAATGAAGGAATCAGGGGTTTTAAGCAAGACCGCTCTGGTTTTTGGTCAGATGAATGAACCTCCAGGTGCACGACAAAGAGTGGGCTTGACAGGATTAACGATTGCTGAATATTTCCGTGATGAAGAAGGGAAGGATGTTCTTTTGTTCATTGATAATATTTTTAGATTTATTCAGGCAGGTAGTGAAGTCAGTGCTTTGTTAGGTAGAATGCCTTCAGCTGTAGGTTATCAACCAACGCTTGGAACCGAAATGGGTGAATTGCAAGAAAGGATTGTTTCCACCAAGAAAGGTTCAATTACTTCAGTTCAAGCAATTTATGTCCCTGCTGATGACCTGACTGATCCAGCTCCAGCCTCAGCATTCTCGCATCTTGATGCAACAACTGTATTGAGTCGACAAATTGCAGAGCTTGGAATTTATCCTGCAGTTGATCCTCTTGAATCAACTTCAAGAATTCTTGAGCCTTCGGTTGTTGGTGAAGAGCATTATTATGTAGCCAAAAAAGTTAAAGAAATTCTTCAGACTTATAAAGATTTGCAGGATATAATTAACATTCTTGGAATTGATGAACTTTCTGATGAAGATAAGATTATTGTTCAACGAGCGAGAAAAATTCAGAAATTCCTTTCTCAGCCATTCCATGTCGCTGAACAATTTACTGGAAGACAGGGTCGATATGTTAAGTTAGAAGATACAATTAAAGGCTTTAAGGGAATTATCGAAGGTGAATATGATGATCTTCCAGAAGCTGCGTTCTATATGGTTGGAACAATAGAAGAAGCAATCGAACAGGCTAAGAGGTTACAAAGTGAGTGATAAGCTTCTTTATCTTGAGATTGTTACTCCAGCTAAAATAATTTTCTCTGGTAATGTAAAGTCGATTACAGTTCCGGGTGAACTTGGAAGCTTTCAGGTTCTTTACAATCACGCACCAATAATTAGTAATCTTACTATAGGTGAGGTTAAAGTGGTGAAGGAAGATGATAGCGTTGATTATTATGCGATAAATGGTGGCTTCATAATGGTTTTTAGAAATAGGATAACGGTTATCAGCGATTCGCTGATTAAGGCTAATGATATTAAAGTTGACATTGTGAATGCAGAATTAATCAGGACAGAGGAAGAATTAAAGCTAAAACGAAAGATAGAGAATGTAGAAAGTTTAGAGATTAAACTTAATCAGTTAAAAAATCAGATTAAAGTAAGTAAAAGAGTCTCTTGATTAAATAGTTTGAAAAAATATTTGAAATCCCGGGAAGGAAAGAACCTTTTCGGGATTTTTTCATTCTATTAACTTTGAAATATCTTTCTCCCTTCCAAATAAAATCAAAATATCACCACTTTCGATTACTGTTCCAGGTCCGGGCACACCAATTATTCTTTCCTTTATTTCTTCTTGTTTTGTTGTTTTATTCAAAACCTTTGTGATTTTCTTGATTGTGATAAGATTAACATTGTACTTTGTTCGAATGTCCAGTTCCTGAAGAGTTTTACCAACAAAGATTTCTGGAGCCGGTATATATGCAATTGTATAATCACCACCCAGTTTAATCCAATCTAATACATCTTCGTACATTAAAGAGCTTGCCAATTTGTCAGCAACTTCTTCTTCAGGTGAAATAATATAATGCACTCCAACTTTTTCCAGAATAATTTTATGAATTGGTGTTGTAGCTCTTGCAATTATTTTTTTTACACCTAAATTAAAAAGATTCATTACGGTAAGAAGTGTGGTTTCAAATTCCTGACCAATTGAAATAACCACAGCATCCATATCTTGAATGCCCTGAGCTTTCAAAGCCTTTTCATCGGTTGCATCCAGCCTGACGGCAATAGCAACCAAATCCTTTATCTCTTCAACTTTCTCGAAATCATTATCAATTGCTAAAACTTCGGCTCCTTTTTCTGATAAATGTTTTGCAAGATTTTGACCAAAATCTCCAAGTCCAATTATTGCTATTTTTTTAGCCACTTTTAATTCTCCTTAAACTGTTGATATATATTCTGATGGATAATCGTATCTTGGTTGAGTTACTTCTTTTGAGAAAGAAGTTAAGAAAGTAATCGGTCCAATTCTACCAATATACATTAAAATGATAATAATGGTTTTACCAGTCACACTTAAGTATGGTGTAATTCCTCTTGATAATCCAACCGTTCCAAAAGCAGAGAACTGTTCAAAAAGAAGATCGACAAAAGAAAATTTTTCAGTGAGTGTTAAAATGAAAGTAGTTAAAAAAATGAATGAAAGTGAAAAGGCGATTTTTATGAATACTCTGTGAATTATTTCGTCCGGTATCTGTCGCTTATACACCTCAATTTTCTTTTTTCCTCGAACAAAATCGAAAATTGCCATAAAACTTATAAAAGCAGTTGTTGTTTTTATACCACCTCCAGTTCCACCCGGTGATGCACCAATAAACATCAGAAGAATATAAACCATGGAAGTGGAGATTAAAAGTTCATTTATTGGAATTGTGTTAAATCCCGCCGTTCGTGTTGTGATTGATTGAAAAATCGATGCGAGAATTTTTTGATCTTGAGTTAAGCCCTTTAATGTATTTTCATATTCTAATAAATATGTAAGGATTGAACCTAATAGAATTAAAATAAATGTTGAGATTAATACGATCTTGCTTTGAGTTGAAAAATATCTGACTTTCTTCTTGTTCCTCTTAAAGGTTAGATAAGATAGTTCAAAAAGATTTGAAATTGTTCCAAAACCAAGTCCACCTAAAATTATTAACATTCCAATTGTTCCAACGGATAAATAATCATATCGCAAACCATCGTACATTAGATTCTCTGAAAATGTTGAAAAACCAGCGTTACAAAAAGCAGATATTGAGTGAAAAACTGAATGAAAAACTTTATCGCCGAAAGACATATTAATATCATTCATAGAGTGAAAAATTAAAACTGCACCTATTGCTTCAATTATAAATGTGGTTAAAATGATTTGAATGAGAGTATATTTTATCTTTCCAAGTTTTTCTTCTTCAATTAAATCACTGATTAATACTCGCTCTTTAATTCCAAGACCACCAGCAAAAAATAAAGCGAAGAAAGTAGTTAAAGTCATCACACCCAATCCACCGATTTGAAGCAAACCAAGAATAACAAGCTGTCCAAATCTTGTAAAGTATGTGGCTGTATCAACTACCGTTAAACCAGTTACACATACTGCACTTGTTGATGTAAACAATGCATCTATAAAAGTAATTTCACCACTTATGGTTGCTTTTGGAAGCATTAAAAGTCCAGTTCCAAAAAGTATCAAAAGTAGAAAACTTATTAGAAAAATTTTAGCAGGTTGGATTTTGTATTCAGCTATGATGTGACTTAAGCGAACTGCTTTTACTACTAAACTTACCAAAATATAAATCTGAATCACTATGATATAAAAAAGGTTCAAATCAAAAATGTGGAAGGACCGAGCCATTTTTGAAAAGATAAATGGGAAGAAGATGAATAAAATAGTGTGAACAATAATTAAAAACATTATTAACAAATCAAACCATCTGGATTTAATGTATTCCTTCCTATCTTCAGCGTAATAAATCCTGCCTGATTGATAAAAGATAAAAAGAAGAAATACTAAAATGTTAACTGTGTTGAGATAATTATTTAATGTATCTGAAATGTAAAATCCATATTGAATGATGAAAGTTGTAAATGCGAGCAGGGCAATAAATAGTAAAAATCGTCCAGAATATTTTTCAAAAAAAGTTCTCATAATCAAGAAAATTTATTTTGTATCCAGAATTATCGGCAATCCGTCTTTACCTGCCCCAATTATAACAATTTTTGAATTTGGAGATTGTGCTAATTTCTCTGTTGCTTCGATTCCTTTCCATCTTAAAAGAGGTTCACTTATTCCTCGAGTAACAATATCCTGAAAATCAGCAATTCCTTTTGCTTCAATTCGCTTTCGTTGAGCTTCTTGTTCCTCTTTTTGCAAAATAAATTGCATTCTCTGGCTTTCTTGTTCTGCTTGCAATTTTGCTTCAATTGCTTTTGATAATCCTTCTGGTAAAATGACTTTTCTTAATGGTGTAGATTCAATTGTAATTCCTCGCGGTCCTACATTTTTTTGAAGTTCTTCTTTAATCAACTGAGCAAGTTGCTCACGCTCGGATGTATAGAGAGCTTTGGCTTCATAACTTGCCGTCACACCCCGACATACAGATCTGAAGTTAGGTATTAATATAATCTGAGCGTAATTCTCACCAATTGTTTTATATACCAGAGATGCTTTATCTGGATTTAAGTGAAACAAGACAGAGATCTCAAGTCCGACTGTTAAACCCTCTTTGGATGGAACATCCATATCTTCTTTGATTTCCTGCGTTTTGACAGAAAATTTTACAACTTTCGCTAAAGGATTTACCATGTTTATACCAGACTTTAGAGTATTTTCTGAGACTACTCCAAAGAAATCAACTACTCCGACATGACCTGCAGGTATTACCGTGAAGCATTGACCCAGAGCTAATAAACCAAAAACAACTATTCCGATTGGTGAGAATTTTCGGAATGGATTGTTGATCAAATTTTTTGACCTGACATAAATAACGATTGACAATAGAAATAATAAAAACCAGATTAAAAACAACATAAATCCTCCTTAGATAATAGGTTTAGATTTAGTTAATTTGATGTGGAAAAAACGAATATGCAGAGTATTAGAATCTGAATTCATAGTTGCACAAAATTAATCAAAAAATGAGAATGAAATTCAAGTCCGCAACATTGATTTTATTTTTTCAATCGTAAGTGGGGCTGAACCTTCATAATGATTATTAACATTTACATATGTCTCAATTTTTCTTTCCGCAAGATCCTTTAATATCTCCAAAAGATGTATGAGTTCGTCATCTTTTGGATAAATTATTTTATTCCACTTACCACCACTTTTTTCTTCAATATCTTCACGATTTGGTCCGTGTAAGCGTATAACGACTTTACCATTTATATAATCTCGATACTTTTTATATATCTCCCAGATTGGCGGCATATAATAGCCTTGTAAGAATACATTAAAAACATTCATCTCATTTAGAAATTCAAAATATAGTTCGTTAAGATAATTTGGATTTCTTAATTCAATACCAATTGGTATATCGGTTTCAATTTTTTGCAAAAACGATTTTAGTTTAGATATGAATTCAATTTGCGATTGCATTTTCTGCTTATTTAAGTATTCAAATTGAAGCATTAACATCCCAACATTTTTTGATAATTCGGCAATTGAATCGAGAAATTCATGAAATAATTCTACAGATAGAAAAAATTTGTTTGGTATTAATTCAGCTTTTTTATCTTTTCGATAATGATGAGTAAGAGAAATACTGTTTGGAAGTTTTATTGTGAATTTAAAGTTACTCGGGACTGAGTGTGAGTAATCAATTACATCTTTTTTTGCTGGTAATTTTATTTTTTCATTGAACAGTGACCAGAACCATTGATCAATCTCAACAGTATCAAAATGTTTTGAGTATTCTTCCAGGTAATTGAACTTTCCTTCAACTGGATAAATTATCCCACGCCAGGAGTCGTATTTCCAGCTACAGGTTCCAAAATGTAAATCTTTAAAGGTTGTCATAAAGTCAAAATCTATTTTTACTAAGATAATTATATTTGAAAAAAGGAGACCACAGAAAAATGAAAAGCTGGATTGCAATAATATTAAGTTTGGTCATTTCATTAAATGCACAACAGAAATTTAAAGCCATCGGAAGTGATGTTCATAATTTTGGTAGAGTAACCAAAGGTTCAATTCTTAAACATACATTTCAGTTAAAAAATGTTTCAAAACAAACAGTAACGATAGAAAAAATTCAATCATCTTGTGGCTGTACTGCTGCTTTAATATCTAAAAAAGTTCTAAAGCCAAACGAAGTTGCAAGAATAACTGCTGAATTCAACACTGAAGGTTTTGCCGGTTTTCAGGAAAAGTATATTTATGTTTACGAAAAAAATAATCCAAATCCAGTGTATACTTTGAAGGTTCAAGCGGATATTTTTGTGGAACTTGAAATTGTACCAATGTATATGGTTTTTGATAATGCAATTGTTGGAGTAGATAAGCAGAGCATAGTGCAGATAATTAATCGTTCAGATAAAAATGTGAAAATTTTGAAAATCGAAAACCCTTACGACAATCTTCAATTAAGAATTGATAAAAACGAATTACTACCTGGAGATTTTGCAACAATTTATGGGACATTTACTCCAAAGGTTTCCGGATTAATTCGTGGCTCATTTACAATTCACACCAATGCAAAACAAAAAAAGATTGAAGTGAAATTTTATAGTAATGTAAAAGATAAACTTTAAGAATGTGCAAGAACATATCTGTTTGTAATTTCTTAAATAATTACATCTTGAAATTTAGGGGTTAGTAAATTTTAGTGTATTTAATTGGTGTTGCAACATTTAATGTTATAACATATATTGCCTCTCGTTAAAATAATTAAATAAAACTTAACAACAAATTAAAGGAGAACTCATATGAAACGCCTAATTAATCTTTTAACCTTAATCCTTCTCGTCAGTACATTATATGCTCAAAATACTAACGAGAGTGTATGGGTTATCGACAAAGCCCACTCAAAAATCGGTTTTGCTGTAACTCACCTTTTAATTACCGAAGTAGATGGATACTTCAAAGATTTTGATGCAAAAGTAGTCTCAAGTAAACCTGATTTTGTAGATGCAAAGATTGAATTTACAGCAAAAACTGCCAGCATCTTTACGGATAATGAAAAGAGAGATGAACATTTACGATCAGATGATTTCTTCAATTCAGAAAAATTTCCTGAAATGAAATTTGTTAGTAAGTCATTCAAGAAAGTTGGAAAAAATAAATATAGATTAACCGGTGATCTGACTATTCGTGATGTTACAAAACCAATTACCCTTGATGTTGTTTATAATGGAACAGTTAAAGATCCATGGGGAAATACAAAAGCTGGATTTAGTGTAAGTGGTCAATTGAACCGTTTTGACTATGGCTTAAAATGGAATGCACTTACAGAATTAGGAGGTGCAGTAGTTGATAAAATTGTTAAGCTTAAAATTAATGTTCAATTATTAAAACAAAACTGATGAAACTTGAAGATGAAATAAAACAACACTCGTTCAGGAACGAGTATCATAAGCTGGCTGTGAATATAATTTTTACTCACAGCTGGCTTATGAGTAAAATTTATGAATTACTCGATGAGTATGATTTAACGCCTCAGCAATTTAACCTACTTAGAATTTTACGTGGTCAGTATCCCCAACCAGCCAGTATTACACTCCTTAAAGAAAGAATGCTGGACAAAATGTCAGATGCATCTCGTTTGGTAGAAAGATTAGTCACAAAAGGTTTGGTCGAACGAAAAATTTGTTCTGTGGATAGAAGGAAAGTTGATGTTGTAATTACTAAGAAAGGATTAAAGCTTCTTGAAAAAATTGATAAAACAGATGATGAAATGGATAGTTTCTTGAAAAATATTACCAAAGAAGAAGCTGAGCAATTGAATCAATTACTTGATAAATTACGTGGTTAACATTTTGCTAATCTTATTCAAATTTTTATCTTTGCACACAATTATTTAACTGTTCGTTCTTTATTAAGTTGAGTTAAACCAATGGAGAGGTGGCCGAGTGGCTGAAGGCAGCGGTTTGCTAAACCGCCGTACTGGATAAACCGGTACCGCGGGTTCGAATCCCGCCCTCTCCGCAATAAAATCTTATCTTCTTTTTTTACCCTTTCGTAATTTTCCAATAAAATTCACAGTAATTTTTTTAGTAACAATTTAATTCATAATTTTTCCTGAAAATCCTACCGAGCCTTATTCAATTGGTTTAAAAAATCGAATAGACCAAGAATTTATTTTTTCTCACATTTTACTTTCATTAATTTTGACAAAATTTTTAACAATTAAAGGTAGTATTATGAAAGGAATTATTTTAGCCGGTGGATCCGGTTCGAGACTTTATCCAGTTACAAAAGTTTATTCCAAACAACTGGCGATGATTTACGACAAACCATTGATTTACTATCCACTCTCGGTTTTGATGCTCGCTGGAATTAGAGATATTTTAATTATTTCAGATGTAAATACAATCCCACTTTATCAAAAACTTTTTAATGATGGTAGTCATGTTGGATTAAAAATTAGTTACGCCATTCAGAAAGCTCCAAATGGAATTGCCGAAGCATTCATAATTGGTGAAGAATTCATTGGAAAAGATCAGGTGAGTTTAATTTTAGGTGATAATATCTTTTACGGCAAACTGGATTTCTTTTATAAAGCAATTAAGCAGGAAAGTGGAGCAACGATTTTTGGTTATCAGGTAAGCGATCCAGAAAGATATGGAGTTATTGAGTTTGATAAGAATGGAAAAGCAATTTCTATTGAAGAAAAACCAAAACAACCAAAATCAAATTATGCAGTGCCAGGGTTATATGTTTATGACAACAAGGTTATTGAAATTTCGAAAAATCTCAAACCATCCTGGCGTGGTGAGCTTGAAATTACTGATGTTAATATCGAGTATTTGAAAAGAGGAGAACTTAAAGTTGAGAAAATTGGTCGTGGTGTTGCGTGGCTCGATACTGGAACCCCAGAAGCACTTCTTAAAGCATCAAACTTCTTTGGTGTAATTGAAGATCGTCAGGGATTGAAGGTTGCTTGCATAGAAGAAATTGCTTTTGCAAAAGGTTTCATTACAAAAGAACAGTTCAAAGATTTAGTTAATCAAATTCCAAAATCAATGTATCGTGATTATCTTGAAAAAGTTTTGAGAGAGGCGGACGAAAATGAAAATTTATGAAACTGAATTTCCGGGACTTTTGATAATTGAGCCAGATGTTTTTGGTGATCAAAGAGGCTATTTTTTTGAATCATACAATAAGCAAAAATTTGAAGCCAATGATTTGCAGTTAAATTTTGTGCAGGATAATTTTTCAAAATCAATAAAAGGAACAATTAGAGGTTTGCATTTTCAGATAGAACCTTATGCACAAGGTAAGCTCTGTCAGGTTATTAAAGGGGAAGTTCTGGATGTAGCAGTTGACTTAAGAAAAAATTCTCCCACTTATGGAAAAAATTTTTCACTGATTCTTTCGGAAGAAAATCATCTTCAACTCTGGATACCTGTAGGTTTTGCTCATGGATTTTCAGTTCTATCCGATGAAGCAATTTTTCACTACAAATGCACAAATTATTATAACAAAGATTCTGAAAGAATACTTCTATACAATGATCCATATTTAGCAATTGATTGGAAGGTAGAGAACCCAATTGTTTCTGAAAAAGATCAAAAAGGACAATTTTTCTTAGAGTTACCTGTTTATTTTGAATTTGGAGTAAAGAATGGTTTATGATGTTACAATTATTGGCGCTGGAATTGTAGGCTTAGCAACAGCCTATCAGATCTTGAAAAGAAAGCCAGATTTGAAATTACTTATCCTTGAAAAAGAAAGTGATGTGGCAAAACATCAAACAGGTAATAATAGCGGCGTCATTCATTCAGGAATTTATTACAAACCAGGAAGCCTTAAAGCAAAGAATTGTATCAATGGTTACAGAATGCTTATTGAATTTTGTGAACAAGAAAATATAAAATATGAAATCTGCGGAAAGGTGATTGTTGCAACCGAAGATTGGGAATTGCCAATACTGAATAGCCTGTTTGAACGAGGAAAACTAAATGGTCTTGAAAAAATCCGAAAAATTTCAAAAGAAGAATTAAAAGAAATTGAACCTTACGCAAATGGTATTGAAGCAATTTTTGTCCCATACACTGGAATAATTGACTATAAGGAAGTTTCAAATAAACTAAAAGAAAAAATTCAGAGTTTTGGTGGTGAAATATTTTTTAATCAATGTGTTGTTGATATAAATAAGAAATATGATGTGAATGAAGTTTTAACTCATTCGACAACATATCAGACAAAATTACTTGTGACCTGTGCAGGGTTGTTTTCAGATCGACTGGCAAGACTAACGCAAAAAAATCTTCCTTTAAGAATTATTCCTTTCAGAGGTGAGTATTTTAAAATCAAAGAGGAAAAGAAATACTTAGTTAAAAATTTGATTTATCCTGTACCAAATCCAGATTTTCCTTTTCTAGGAGTTCACTTCACAAGAATGATTGACGGCAAAGTTGAAGCTGGACCAAATGCAGTTCTGGCGTTTAAACGAGAAGGTTATAAAAAATTTGATATAAATTTTAATGATACAATTGAGATTTTTGGCTGGCGTGGTTTTCAAAAAGTAATTAAAAAATACTGGAAAATTGGATTAGGTGAATTTTACAGGTCATATTCTAAGGAGGCATTTACTCGAGCATTGCAAAGATTGATTCCAGAAATTCAGAAAGATGATTTAATTCCTGGTGGTGCGGGAATAAGAGCTCAAGCTTGTGATGAAAAGGGTAATTTAATCGATGACTTTTATTTTGTTGAAGAGGAAAGAATTATCCATGTTTGTAATGCACCAAGTCCCGCTGCAACAGCATCACTTTCAATTGGAAATTATATCGCAGAAAAAGTTTTTGAAAGAATAAATTAAGTTAGTGCTTGTTTTTTTAATTTCATTTTAAGATTTTTGCATCGGAAAAATTTGAAAAAATGATTTGGGCCCGTAGCTCAGTTGGTTAGAGCAGCTGACTCATAATCAGCGGGTCGGAGGTTCAAGTCCTTCCGGGCCCACAAAATCTTAAACTTAAAATTCTTGTTTGATTTAGTAACGCTTAAAAATTCATGCTTCTTTCCCACTGAAAACTTTTCAAAAATTAATTCAACTTAAATTTTTATTTGCCTTCTTTTCACAACAAAAGAATAAACAATAATTTGCATGATTATTCAGTTTTCTAATTATGTTTAATTTTTATTCTTTGTCCGTTCGTACTCAATTTTGAGAGTTATTAACTAACAGATTTTAATGAAAGTGATTCATTTTCATATATATTAATTCTACCCTAAACTACTTGAGAGATGATTTTAGATTGATAAAGTTATCCAAACGAAAAATGCAGAATCGTAGAAGAATTCACGAAGTACTGACCAATCAATAATTGTATCTTTTCAGTTATTTGTTATCATTCCAATTAAATCAGCTTTATAAATTTTTGAATAGTCACCAAATCTTTTTTCAATTAATTTATAAAAATTATTTAGTGGGAAAGGCTCGATAAGGTTCAGCAAGACATCAATTCCACCTAAGGCTGCTTTGTCAGGTCCACAAATTTTTCTTAAAGGCAGTGGATACATTTTATTGGTTTGTATTGGAATGTCCAGACTTTCATCATAAATAATAATTGTATCTTCATTAACTCGATCAAAAACAGCTTGTGAAATCAATTCTTTTAATCCATCATTTGAAACAATTACTAGTGCAAATGGGGCATCAACCCCAGTGTAATAAATTTCATTTGAAGAGAGAATAACCTCAGAGAGTGAAAATCCGCTACCTTGCGTAACCGGATTATCATTCTTCTGAGTTGTGAATAATCCCGCCTGAGCTGCCGCCTGACATAACATTGCAGCGGAGGATTGTACTTTTTCTCCAGCACTACCAGAAATGATTATTCCAATTTGTTCAGTTCCAAATTTTGATTTAAAGTCAACTAAATTTTCGTCTGGCGTAATAAAGTTTGAAAACAGATTTAGTTCTAATCTATCTTTAAAGAATTTTTCAATGTATGCTGTAGAGAATTCTTTCCGTTCTTGTTTATTCTCGATTATTCCAAGTTGATGTTCATGATTTTCTGCAATTTTTACCAGATCAGTACCTTTTAATTTATTTTTTTCAACAGCATACTCGGTACATAACTCCAAAATTTCAACGAGTGAAAATCCGTTATAATTGATTGCCTCTACAATTGTATTAACTAAGTCTTTGTCAGTAGAAATTTTTCTTGCAACAAACTGAGCTTTAGAAGAAACTGCAACTTTACACAAATCAAGTGGCGGAATAATGTTGCCGAGCGGTGAAGTTTGTGTGATAAAATCAATTGGGCTGAATGAAGATTGCTGTCCACCAGTCATTCCAAATAAGAAATTATCTGCTACAATTACAGTTACATCAGTATTCAAAAGTGCGGCGTTTACGATGTGAAGTAATCCAATCATTGCACCGCCGTCACCAATCAAAACAATAGTTTTTAATTTTTTACTCGCAAGAACTTTATCAGCTAAGGCAATTCCAGTTGCAAAAGCCGTTGATCTTCCATGTGTAGTGTGTACTGTGTGAACTTTGTCAAAGAGATAATCTGCAAGTCCAATGCATCCAATATCTGTAACAAGACAAACGTCTTCGGGATTTAATTTTAATTTCACTAGTGCTTCGTCTAATTTTCTCAAGATATGACTGTGACCGCATCCTTTGCAGAAAGGCATCTGAACGCCTTTGGTCATATAAGTGCATTCGGTGTTGATATCAATATTAGAAAGTAATTTTTCCATTATATTTTCTCCAGAATTTCTTGTGGTGTAATCATGCTTCCGATTTTATTCACACCAATGATTTCTTTGCCTTCAAATAAATTTTCAATCAACATTCGGTATTGACCATTCATATTTTCCTCAGCAACTATAATTTTCTTGTATCTTTGAGAAACATCCTTTAATAACTTTTTTGGTATTGGAAATAAACTGTGAATTATCAGGACAGACGCTTTTTTATTTGAATCTTTTAATCTTCTAAAAACTTCAAGAGAAGTTCTACCAGTAATTCCAAAACTTATGATTAAAGTTTGTGCATTTTCTTCTTCATAAAATTTATATTCAACAAGTTCATCACGATGAGCTTGAATTTTTTCTTCGAGATGTTTTAAAATGCTGATTGTTTCTGGATCGTTTTTCTTTAATTCTCCCTCCTTATTATGAGCGGAACCTGTTGCTGTAACCTTAATTTTACCTCCAACTGGTGCAAATAGGGGAACATCACCTAAATTATCGAAACCGTACATTTTCCAGTCTTTATCAATCAGTTCATCTGGTTCGATAGTTTTTCTATTTTCGATTGGCAAAAATTCCAATCCTGAATAATCAACCGTTTCAGTTGTCATTCCAATTTCTTTATCAGAGAGAAGCACAACGGGTGTCCTCAATTTTTCTGACCAGTTAAAAGCTTTAACGGTTAATTCAAAACACTCTTTTGGGTTTGTTGGGTATAAAACAGGGATTGTATAGCCACCACTTGTAATAAATTCTGAAAAAAGAATATCTCCTTGGGCACCTTGAGTAGCTCCACCAGTTGCAGGTCCTAATCGTTGGACAATTGCAATTACAATCGGAGTTTCTGTTATTAGGGCATACTGCACGGTTTCTATCATCAAGGACCAACCTGGGCCGGAAGTAGCAGTCATAGATTTGAACCCTCGCATAGAAGCGCCAACACAATAAGCTATTGCCGAAATTTCGTCTGGTGATGGAATTGCAAGTCCGCCAACTTGTGGCAGCATGTCAATCATTCCTTTATAAATTCCGGAAGCAGGAGTTATTGGATAACCAGCGAAGAACTTGCATCCTGCATAAATTGCACCTTCAGCGATCATCTGGTTCCCGTTACGAAGTTTTATTTTTTTTACTGTATCAATCATTTCTTCCTCAGTTTTATTTACAAAATTAGAAAAATGATTTTGATTTTAGCTGATTAGTACTCTGATCTAAAAATAAAATCAGTATTAAAAGTTTAGTATTACGAATTTAATCTTAAAATCAACTTATTTATATTTGTAATAAAATTTTTTGGAAATGTGAAAGTGAAGCGATTGATTGAGATTAAAAACGAGAAAAAAACTCATCTGTGCATAGGACTTGATATTTATCCAGAATTACTTCCATCCTATATTACTTTCAAAAAAGATTTTGTTGAGTATTTCATAGAGGGTGTGGTTGAATCCACTTACGAGATAGTTGATGCTTATAAATTTAATATGGCATTTTTCGAATCTTTAGGAAGTTATGGCCTTAAAGTTTTAGAGAACATTCTACCTAAAATTCCTAAGCAAATCATAAAAATCTGTGACGCAAAAAGAGGAGATATCGGTTCATCTTCTCGAATGTATGCTAAAGGGATTTATGAACATTTTAGATTTGATGCTGTAACTTTAAACCCACTATTAGGTTATGATTCACTTGAGCCTTTCTTCAGATATATTAATAAGACAAATTACATCCTCACTTTAACTTCAAATCCAGGTTCAAAAGAATTCCAGAAGTTAAAACTAAGTAATGGAAAAACACTCTACCAGGAAATTTTGAATAAAGTAAAAAGCTGGAATTCTAAACATAAAAATATTGGAATTGTTTTTGGAGCAACACACAAAACAGAATTTAAATTTCTGGATAAAAATTTTGTTGATATTCCTCTTCTTATTCCTGGTGTCGGTCATCAGGGTGGCGACCTGAATTCAGTTATTTCTCATCTTAAGAAAAACGGCTTTAAAAATTTTCTCATTAACTCTAGCCGTGATGTACTCTACTCAAATCTTAATGGTGACTTCAGAAAGTGTATTTTTAACAACGCTAATCAACTTAAACAACAAATAAATGAATTATTCTACTCGTGAATAATCTTAATAAAATCAAAGAAAAATTTTTATATCAGATCTGGCAGAATAAGAAATTCACCAATGGTAAATTATACACCATTAATAATGATGAACTTGAGATTTTAGATGTTGGGGAACGCAATGAAGGTGAGGATGGCCCTGATTTCAAAAATGCAAGGATAATGATTGGTGGAATTAAGTATGTTGGTGATGTTGAAATTGATACGAATTTAACCGATTGGGCAAGACACGAACACAATAAAAATGAGAAATATAACAGTGTAATACTTCATGTTTTCTTCAATCGCGACAATAAAGACTTTCATCCAATTTCTTCTTCGGGAAGAATGATTCCTTCCTTAAATTTAAGTCAATTTATAGACGAAGATTTAAGAAAGATTATCAGAGAAGCTATCTCGCTTGAAAAAGATCATAGGCTAAAAGGAATTCCCTGTCAGTATAAAGAACTTCAAACGACAGTTGATAAAAAATTAACATTTCTCAGAGAGCTTGGGCTCAGAAGATTTGAAAAGAAATGCAATAAATTATATCAACGACTAAAAGAAATTTATCTTGAAGATCAACTTCGTTCATCAACTAAAGAACCAAGCATTCATTACACACCTGATGAAGATTTTTATAACAGAGAATTTAAAGCCTCAGACTTCAGGAATGAAAAACTCTGGCAACAACTTTTCTATGAATATGTGTTCGAAGCCCTTGGATATTCAAAGAACAAAGATATTTTCAGAAAGTTAGCTTTAGAACTAGACCTTGATTTTGTCATTAAAAATATCCCTGAGGAAAATTTCATTGAACAGGCTGAGTATGTTTATTTTTATGTTTCAGGACTGACACCAAAACTAAGCGAAGTTCAGGATGAAGAAGTGAAGAACTATGTAAAAAAAGTAAATGAGACCTGGAAGATATATCAACCATATTTTAGAGGTTCAATTCTTGAAGGCAATAAATGGCATTTCTTCCAGCTTAAGCCTCAAAACTTCCCAACAATAAGATTAGCGGGTGGTGTTAGACTTCTTTATGAGATACTTTATAAAAATTTGCTTGGAAGAATAATGTCAGCTTTTGAAAAAATCGATAATTCACCACAGATGGTAAAAGCACTAAAGTCATTAATTGTAGTTGAAGCAGATGGTTTCTGGAAAAATTATTTCCATTTTAATAAGAAAGCTGAAGTTCCATTCAGACATTTTGTTGGTATGTCTCGTGCTGAAGAAATTGTGGTAAATGTGATTTTACCTTTTATTAAAGTTCTTTCTGATGTATTTGGCAGGAAAAAAGATGCAATGAAAGTTATGAATGTTTACAAGACAATGATGCAAACTACAGATAATCAAATAGCAATAGATTTAGCTAATGCACTCCAATTACCTACCATAGTCCATCAAAGTATTTTTTATCAGGGCTTGATAGAACTCTTCAGAGAGTATTGTAGCAAGAAAAAGTGCAAGCAATGTGAGATTGGATTTACACCTGGAAATTAATTTCCTTCACCGGATAATTTTTTTAGTTCGTCTCGAATCTTTGCAGCTTTTTCGTATTCTTCCTTTTCAATTGCTTCTTTTAATTGAGCTTTAAGTTGTGCGATACGATTTTCTTTGCTTCTTGAATAGGAAGAACTTTCGCGTGGTCGAGGACGCTCTCTCTCTGGAAAATCTTCTTCTTCTTCTTCTTCAATTTCGTCTCTCATTCTGAAGGGCTTTTCTTCTTCTGGTTCGACTTCGAAAGAGGCTTCTCGCATTACTGATTCGCTTGCAAAAATTGGACAACGAAATCTCACTGATAATGCAATTGCATCACTTGGTCTGGCATCAATTTCTTGAGTCATAGATGAGACATCTAAAATCAATTTTGCATAGAAAGTATTATCCCTCAATTCGTCAATGATAATTTCTACCAGAGTTGCTCCAAGTGATTCAATAAGATTTTTTGCCAGATCATGTGTTAAAGGTCGTGGTGGTTTTATTCCTTCAAGCTCCATTGCAATTGCTTGAGCCTCAAATGCACCAATTATAATTGGCAGATTTCTGTTACCATTGACTTCTCTCAAAATCAAAGCGTAAGCACCACTGCCAGTTGGTGTTT
>Ga0197142_1000973_pt1 | contig 26419 bp, 20 predicted proteins | sample GBS60_MetaG_FD_148614 | JGI IMG/M metagenome (GOLD analysis project Ga0197142, IMG submission 148614) | Sediment microbial communities from Great Boiling Springs, Gerlach, Nevada, United States - GBS 60_MetaG | ecosystem: Environmental > Aquatic > Thermal springs > Hot (42-90C) > Sediment... | reverse complement strand
CGGGATGCCCGGCGATCTCGAGCGGCGGCTCGCGGCGCTGCCGCCCTGAGCGCGCTTGTCGGGCGGGCGTGAGCGGATTGCGATCCGCGATAGGGGAGAGAGGCGCCGTCGGTTGCCAATGAGAGGAACCGATGCCGCAAGCCTGCCCCGCCCTCCCCGCTGCCAGCCGCGCCGCGGCTCCCGAGCCGGCCGCGCCCGACCCGCGCGGCGAGGCTTCGCGCGAATCGGGGCACGAGCCTCCCGAAGCGGCGCCGAAGGCCGCCGAGGCGGGCGTCGATCGAGCGGGGACAAAAGCTCCCGAGCCGCGGCGTGGAGCTGTGGCGACCGCGGGCGGGGGATCGCCGCACGCGGCTCCCGAAGCCCGCGGGACGACCGCGGAGCCGAAGACGACGGCCGCGCGCGGACCGGGGCCCCTCGCCTCCGCGACCTCCGCCCTGCGCGTCGCGGCCCGGGTCTCGACCTCGAGCGTGGGGATCATGGCCGGGCTGGATGCGGCCGGTGTGCCCCTCCCCGCCTTGCCACCCTTCGCGGCGGCGTCCGCCGGTCGATTGCGGACTCAGCGGGCGTAGACGAGCTTCGGTAAAAAGAGCGCGAGCTGCGGGAAGAGCCCGACGATCAAAAGCGTCACGAGCATGATCGCGACGAAGGGGGCGACCGAGCGGTAGATGTCGGTGAGCCGGATCTCCGGTGGGGCCATCGCCCGCATGAGGAAGAGATTGTAGCCGAAGGGCGGGGTCAGATAGGCGATCTGGCAGGTGATCGTGTAGAGCACACCGTACCAGATCGGATCGAAGCCGAGCTTGCGCACGAGCGGGATGTAGAGGGGCGCGACGATCACCAGCATCGCCGTGTCGTCGAGGAAGGTGCCGAGGATCAAGAAGGAGAGCTGCATCAAGACGAGCACTTGCCAGGGCTCGAGGTGCATCTGGCCGATCACGAGCCGTTCCACGGCCTTGACCGCACCGAGCCCGTCGAACACCGCACCGAAAGCGAGGGCGGCCGTGATGATCCAGAGGAACATGCAGGAGACGGCGAGCGTTTTCTTGGCGCAGTCCTCGAGGAAGGCGAGCGTGAGCCGACCCTTGAAGGCGGTCACGACGAGCGAAGCGAGCGCGCCCACGGCGGCACTCTCGACGAGGCTCGTTACCCCTTTGACGAAGAGGCCGATCATGAGGGCGAAGATGGCGAGCGGCCACAAGCCCGCGCGCAGGAGGAGCAGCTTCTCGCGCCAGGGGATCGCCGCCCGCTCCTCGGCCGGAAGCGGGGGGCCGAGGTGCGGCTGGAGTTTGCAGCGGATCAGGATGTAGAGGACGAAAAGGGCGGCCATGAGCAGCCCCGGCAGGATCCCGGCGAGCCAGAGATGGCCCACGGGCTGGCGGGCGATCATCCCGTAAAGGACGAGGACGACCGAGGGCGGGATGAGGATCCCGAGCGTGCTGCCGGCCTGGATCACGCCCGTGACCATGAGCTTGTCGTAGCCGCGCTGGAGCATGGCCGGGAGCGCGATCGTGGCGCCGATCGCAAGGCCCGCGACCGAGAGGCCGTTGATCGCGGAGATGAGGACCATGAGGACGATCGTGCCGATCGCGAGGCCGCCCCGCACCCCGCCCGACCAGACGTGGACCATCCGGTAGAGGTCGTCGGCGAGGCCCGAGCCCGCGAGCACGTAGCCCATGAGGACGAAGAGCGGCAGGGTCACGAGGGCGTACCAGTTCATGACCTGGATCGCCGCGTTGAACGGGATCTCGACCCCGCCCGTGCCCCAAAGGGCGAGCGTGGCGACCGAAGCGACGAAGCCGATCGCCGCGAAGACGCGCTGGCCCGTCAAGAGCATGAGCATCATGCCCGAGAACATGAGAAGCGCGACGAGCTCGTAGCTCACGGCTGCTCGTCCTCGGGCAGAGGCGTGCCGCGCAAGCGCGCGAGATCACGCACGAACAGTGCGGTCGCCTGCAAGAAGATCAGGACGAGGCCCACGACCATGACGATCTTGATCGGTGCCAGAGGCGGCGCCCAGGCCGAATAGTTGCGTTGATCGTAGGTGATCGCGTAATGCGTGCTGGAGATCCCGCCGATCAACATCACCGCCAAATAGAAGAACAGGCAGAAAGCGGTGAGGGAATCGGCGAAGGCGCGGGCCCGCGGGCGCCAGCGCGCATAGAGCAGGTCCATGCGCACGTGCGCGTCGGCCTTCAACGACCAGCCGCCGCCCAACAGGAAATAGGCCGCGAGCAGGAACTGTGCCGTCTCGACCGACCAGAGGAGCGGCACGTTCAGCACGGTGCGCGAGAAGGAAGCGTAGAGCAGCAACAGGAGGAAGACGAAGATCATCCAGACGACGAGCCGGCCGACCGTGCGGTTGAGCGCGTCCACGAAACGGACGTAGCGGACGAGCGCGCGCGGCACGGGTGGCTCGACGGGTCGGAAGTGGCGCGAAGGACGGTCTCAGACCGGCAGCGTGTAGGCGGTCTTGACCGTCGTGTAGAATTCGACCGCGTAACGGCCCTGCTCGCGCGGGCCGTAAGAGCTGGCTTTGCGGCCGCCGAACGGCACGTGGTAGTCGACCCCGGCCGTGGGCAGGTTGACCATCACGAGCCCGGCCTGCGCGTGCCGCTTGAAATGCTGGGCGTACTTCAAGGAGGTCGTGCAGATGCCGGAGGAGAGCCCGTAGGGCGTGTCGTTGGCGACCGCGAGAGCCTCGTCGTAATCCTTGACCCGGATCACCGAGGCGACCGGGCCGAACACCTCCTCGCGGTTGATCCGCATCTCGGGTGTCGTCTCGGTGAAGAGCGCGGGCTCGAGGTAGAAGCCCGGCGTGGCGCGGGTGAGGCGCTCGCCGCCGCAGGCGAGTTTGGCGCCCTCTTGCTTGGCGATCTCGATGTACATGAGGTCCTGGTCGAGCTGACGCTGGTCGACCACCGGGCCGATCTGGGTCCCGGGCTTCAACGCGTCGTCGACCACGAGCTTCACCATCGCCTCGACCATGGCGCTCACGAACCGGTCGTGGATCTTCTCGGTGACCACGAGCCGCGAGGAGGCGGTGCAGCGCTGGCCCGTCTGGTAGAAGGCCCCCTGGATCGCGCAATTGACCGCGGTCTCGAGATCCGCGTCGTCGAGCACGACGAGCGGGTTCTTGCCGCCCATCTCGAGCTGGCACTTTTTCATGGTCCGGGCGCAGACTTCGGCCACGTGCCGGCCGACCTCGACCGAGCCCGTGAAGCTCACCGCGTCGACGTGCGGCGAGGCGATGATCGCTTCGCCCACGACCGAGCCGCGGCCCATGACCAAGTTGACCACCCCTTTGGGCAGGGTGCGGGCGAGGATCTCGACGATCGCCCAGGCCGAGCCGGGGCAGAGATCGGCCGGCTTCAAGACCACGGTGTTACCGTAGGCGAGCGCGGGTGCCATCTTCCAGGCCGGGATCGCGGCCGGGAAATTCCAAGGCGTGATGAGGCCCACCACACCCACGGGCTCGCGGGTGATCTCGACCTGGATGCCGGGCCGCGTGCTCGGGATCGTCTCGCCCGAAAGGCGCAGGCATTCGGCGGCGAAGAATTTGAAGATGCGGCCGGCACGGACGACCTCGCCCACCCCCTCGGGCAGGGTCTTGCCTTCCTCGCGGGAAAGCAGCCGGCCGAGCTCGTCCTTACGCGCGAGGATCTCGTTGCCGACAGCGTCGAGCATGTCGGCCCGCGTTTCGATCGGGGTCGAAGCCCAGCCCGCCAACGCGGCCCGCGCCTCGGCGATCGCCGCCTCGACCTGCGCCCGGTCGGCCTGGGCGTACTCGCCCACGACGTCGTCGGTGTTCGAGGGGTTGACGTTCTTGGTGACGCCCACGCCCTCGACCCATTCACCGCCGATCAGGTTCTTGTGCAGCATCCCCTGCCCTCCCCGCGCGCCCCGCCACGATAGCGGCCGAGGCGGCGCCGGCAAGACGGCCTCAGCCTTCCGGCCGGAAGAGCTCGCCCGCGACGGCACCCTTGACGGTGCGCCAGGCGAGCGCGCCGATCAGCGCCACGAGCAGCACGTAGAGCACCCAGGCGAGAGCCAGGAGGAGCGGCTGGCCGAGCCGTTCGGCGGCGACCGAGCTGGCGATCGTGAGGGCCGCGAGCGGGAAGGAGTAGGCCCAGAAGCTCAAGGCCCAGGGCAAGCGGACGAGCTTCGGCGCCTGGATCACGAGCAGGAGGAAGAAGAGCAGCGCCGCGGCGTAGAGGACGCGGCCGAAGGCGCCGATCTCGCCCGTGAGCTTCACCCAGGCCAAGAAGGATACCGCGGGCGGGGCGATCAGGACGGCCAGCGTCGGCGACAGCCGGGCCGGCAGCGGATGGTGGAAGACCAGCCGGTTGAAGACGAGGGTCAAAAGGACGAGCCAGAAGAGGAGCCCGACGCCGAAGAAGAACCAGGAGAGCTCGGGCCAGCCCAAGGGCACGCCGGCGATCGGCACGAGCACGTTGCCCACGGCCGGGATGAACCAGGCGGGGTTGAGGTGCGGCGGCTCGTAGTGCTGGGCCTCGATCCAGGTCGTCACGACCGCGAGCATGGCCGCGAGATGGGCGAGCGCGCCCAAAAGCCACAAGGGCTCGGCCAACCGCGGCAGGTGCGGGGCGAGCGCGGTCGCGACGAGCAGGAGCCCGATCGTGATCGCCGGGAAGAAAGCGATCCGGACCGGATGCCGCCACTCGGCCGCGACTTCCTTCGTGTGGTTCGCGAGCTTGAGGCCGTAAAGGCCCAAAAGTCCGAGATAGAGAACGCCCGTGAGGGCGAAGAGCAGGAGCGTCAACGGGTGGAGCGCCGGGACGAACTGTGCCATCCGCTCGGTCGCGAGCGTGAGGCCCGCGGTACCCATCACGGTCGCGAACACGCCCACCGGAAGATGCGCGAGCCCTTCCGCGAGGCTCGGCCGGGCCGCCGGTTCCGCTGCGTGCATCCTGGTTCCTCCCGCCTTCGGCTCGCCGTCCCTTTCGGACCGGCTTCCGGTCTATATGAGATAGCTCTGAAGAAACAAGAGCGGTCGGAGGACTCCCGCAGCGGGGCGCGGCGCTGTAGAGCCGGCGCCGCAGGCGGGGAGAAGCCACCATGAGCGTTCTGCGCACCGTTTCGCCGATCGACGGCCGGATCGTCGTCGAGCGGCCCTTGGCCGATCGGGCCGCGGTCGAGGCCGCGGTCCGCCGTGCCCGCGCGGCTTTGCCGGCCTGGCGCGCTCGGGCCGTGGAGGAGCGCGTGGTGCTGCTGCACCGGGCGATCGACCACCTGCTCGCGAAACGCGAGGACATCGCCCGGGAGATCACGATCCAGATGGGCCGGCCGATCGCCCACAGCCCGGGCGAGCTGCGTGGGCTCGAGGAGCGGGCGCGCTGCATGCTCGCCCTCGCCCCCGAAGCCCTGGGTGAGGTGCGCGTGCCGGAAAAGCCCGGCTTCACCCGGTTCATGCGCCGCGAGCCCTTGGGCCTCGTGCTCGTCGTCGCCCCCTGGAACTACCCCTACCTCACCGCGGTCAACGCGATCGTCCCGGCGCTCGCGGCCGGCAACGTCGTGATCCTCAAGCACTCGCACCAGACGCCGCTGTGCGCCGAGCGGTTCCAGGAGGCGATGGACGCCGCGGGGCTGCCCGAGGGCGTGTTCCAGCATCTCCACATGGACCACGCGGCGACCGCGGCGCTGCTCGCCGAAGGCCAAGTCGACCACGCGGTGTTCACGGGCTCGGTCGCGGGCGGCCACGCGATGCAGCGCGCCGCGGGCGAGAGCTTCTGCGGGCTCGCGCTCGAGCTCGGCGGCAAGGATCCGGCCTACGTCCGGGCGGATGCCGACCTCGCCCACGCGGTCGAGAACCTCGTGGACGGCGCCTGCTTCAACGCCGGCCAATCCTGTTGCGGGATCGAGCGGATCTACGTCCACGAAAAGCTCTACGACGATTTCGTCCAGGGCTACGTCGAGCTCGCCTCCCGCTACGTGCTCGACGACCCGCTCCTCCCCACGACCACGCTCGGGCCCATGGTCCGGCCGCAAGCGGCGGACTTCGCCCGCGGCCAGATCGCCGAGGCCGTCCGCGCCGGCGCCAAGGCGCTGATCGACCCGAAACGTTTCCCGCGCGAAGCCCCGGGCTCGGCCTACATGGCCCCACAGTGCCTCGTCGAGGTCGACCATTCCATGCGCGTGATGCGGGAAGAGAGCTTCGCCCCGATCGTCGGCATCGTGAAGGTCGGCTCCGACGAGGAGGCCGTGGCCCTCATGAACGACAGTACCTACGGCCTCACCGCGTCGATCTGGACGCGTGACCTCGAGGCGGCGATCCGGATCGGCGAGCGGCTCGAGACGGGCACGGTGTTCATGAACCGCTGCGACTATCTCGACCCCGAGCTCGCCTGGGTCGGGGTCAAGGACAGCGGTCGCGGGGTCGCGCTCTCCAAGCTCGCCTACGAGCATCTGACACGACCGAAAAGCTTCCATCTCCGCCACGCGGGCTGAGCCCGAGGCACGCGGGGCGCGCCGACCGGGCTCGCGTTGACAGCCCGGGGGCCGCCGCCTATCTGCAATCGGCTCCTCCGGGACCGGCCCGGCTGGCGGGCTCCCTTCGTCGCGAGGTCGCACCCGAGCATGTTCGCCAAGCTTGCCAAGCGGTTGTTCGGCACCGCCAACGACCGCATCATCAAAGCCCACCGCAAGACGGTCGAGCGCATCAACGCGCTCGAGCCCGAACTCGAACGGCTCTCCGACGACGAACTCCGGGCGCGCACCACGCTCTTCAAGCAGCGGCTCGCGAAGGGCGAAACGCTCGACGATCTGCTCGTCGAAGCGTTCGCGACGGTTCGCGAAGCCGCGAAACGAACGCTCGGCCAGCGGCATTTCGATGTGCAGTTGATCGGCGGGATCGTCCTGCACAAAGGCGGGATCGCCGAGATGAAGACCGGCGAGGGCAAGACGCTGGTCGCCACTCTGCCGGCCTACCTCAACGCGCTCACCGGTAAAGGCGTGCACATCGTCACGGTCAACGACTATCTGGCCAAGCGTGATGCCGCCTGGATGGGCCAGATCTACGAGTTCTTGGGCCTTTCGGTGGGCGTGATCGTCCCACAGCTCGACGAGGAGCAACGGCGGCGCGCCTACGCCTGCGACGTCACCTACGCCACGAACAACGAGCTCGGCTTCGACTATCTGCGCGACAACATGCGCCACAGCCTCGAGCAGATGGTCCAGCGCGGGCATCATTACGCGATCGTCGACGAGGTCGACAGCATCCTGATCGACGAGGCGCGCACGCCGCTCATCATCAGCGGGCCGACCGAGGACAGCTCGCAGCTCTATCGGACGATCGACAAGATCATCCCCGAACTCGATCCCGACGACTGGGAGAAGGACGAGAAGCAACGGACGGTGGTGCTCACCGAGAAGGGCACCGAGCGGGTCCAGCAAAAGCTCGCCGAGCTCGGTCTTCTGCGGGCGCCCGACCTCTACGACATCGAGAACGTGACGATCGTCCACCACGTCAACCAGGCACTCCGGGCGCATCACCTGTTCCGCCGTGACGTCGACTACATCGTCAAGGACGGCCAGGTCGTCATCATCGACGAGTTCACCGGGCGGATGATGCACGGCCGGCGCTATTCCGACGGCCTGCACCAAGCACTCGAGGCCAAGGAGGGGGTGCCGATCCAGGCCGAGAACCAGACCCTCGCGACGATCACCTTCCAAAATTATTTCCGGCTTTACGAGAAACTGGCCGGCATGACCGGTACCGCGGCGACCGAGGCGGCCGAGTTCGCGGAAATCTACAAGCTCGAGGTGGTGGAGATCCCGACCCACCTCCCGATGATCCGCAAAGACGAGGACGACGAGGTCTACCGAACGAGCCGGGAGAAGTACGAGGCGATCTGCCGCGAGATCGAAGAAGCGCACCGACGCGGCCAGCCCGTGCTCGTGGGCACGGTCTCGATCGAGAAGTCGGAGCTTCTTTCCGAAATGCTGAAGAAGCGGGGTATCCCGCACCAGGTGCTGAACGCCCGCTACCACGAGCAGGAGGCGATGATCATCGCCCAGGCCGGCCGGCTCGGAGCGGTGACGATCGCCACGAACATGGCCGGCCGTGGCACCGACATCCAGCTCGGCGGCAACGCCGAGATGCGGATCCGCCAGGAGCTCGGCCCGGACGTTCCCAAGGACGATCCGCGGGCCCAGGCGATCCGAGCCGAAGTCGAGGCCGAGCGGGAGAAGGTGAAGGCGCTGGGTGGCCTTTACGTGATCGGCACCGAGCGCCACGAGAGCCGACGGATCGACAATCAGCTCCGCGGTCGGTCGGGCCGACAGGGCGATCCCGGCCGTTCGAAATTCTTCTTGTCGCTCGAAGACGATCTCATGCGGATCTTCGGCTCCGAGCGGATGGACGGCATGCTCCAGAAGCTCGGGCTCAAAGAAGGCGAGGCGATCGTCCATCGCTGGATCAACAAGGCGCTCGAGAAGGCGCAGCAAAAAGTCGAAGCACGCAACTTCGAAATTCGAAAGAATCTCTTGCGCTTCGACGACGTCATGAACGACCAGCGCAAGGTCGTCTACGAGCAGCGCATGGAATTGATCAAGGCCGAGAACGTGGCCGACACGGTCCGGGACATGCGCCACCAGGTGATCGAGGAGTTGGTCGCGAAGCACATCCCCGAAAAAGCCTATCCGGAGCAATGGGACGCGGCGGGGCTCGCGGCCGACGTGCGGCGTTATTTGGCCCTCGACCTGCCGATCGAGGCATGGGTCAAAGAAGAGGGCATCGCGGAGGAGGAGATCCGCCGACGTCTGATCGACGCTTCCGATGCCAAGATGGCGCAGAAGGTCGTGACCTACGGCGAGCCCGTCATGCGCATGGCGGAGAAGAGCTTGCTCCTCCAGATCCTCGACCATCTTTGGAAGGAGCACCTGCTCCACCTCGACCATTTGCGGCAGGGCATCCATCTGCGCGGCTACGGACAGCGCGATCCGCTCAACGAATACAAGCGCGAGGCGTTCGCGCTCTTCGAGGCGATGCTGCATCAGTTGCGGCTCACGACCACCCAGGTCCTCTCGCACCTCGAAATCCGGATCGCCCAGCCCGAGCCCGAGCCGGTCCCGGCAGCGGCCGCACCCCGCGCCCGGGCACTCGCCATGGCCGATGGTGGCGACGGAATGGATCCGAGCGATCCGCGCACCTGGGGCAAGGTGCCGCGCAACGCGCCCTGCCCGTGCGGTTCCGGAAAGAAATACAAACAATGTCACGGGCGGCTCGTCTGAGTGGCGACCCCGGACCCGGGCCGCCGGGCGACCCCTCGTGACCGCCGTCGCGGCCGGTCGGTTGTCGCGGGGCTCCGACCCGCCCATGCCCGCGGCCGGGTCGGCCGATCCGGGAGGCCACGAGTGTACCTGTTCGACAAGACCCGCCTCGACCTCGCGCGCGAGTTCAAAGCGAAGCCTTACGGCCCGCACAGCCCCGATCTCCAATATCTCCTGCACCTGATGCGCCGTCCCACGCCGGATCGGCCGTTCCACTGTCTCGTCGTCGACAAGGACGACGAACGTTGGACGCTCGCCGTGATGGAGCCGGGTGGCCGGCGGCCCCCGACCCTCACGAACCACGTGTTCACCGACCTCGCGGAAGCCGAGTGGTACGTCTTCAAGTTGCGTTGGCGCGAGCTCGCGGGCGAAGACCTGCCGATCGACTGAGCCCCGTCGCGACCGCCGCCGGAGCCGCCGATGACCGTCTTGATGGGCTATTGCGACCGTTGGAGCGCGCGGCCGGGTGACACCGTCCGCTTCATGGTCTCTTCGAAGGGCGCGGCGCGCTACGACGCCCGGATCGTCCGGCTGAAGCAGCCTTCGGCCGGGCCGCGCGCGACCCCCTTCGCGCCCGAACCGGTCGCCGCTCCCTGCAACGGCAGCTACCCGGCCCGCTGGCAGCCGATCCCGATCGGCTCCTTCGTGGCCGTGGCCGCCCATCCGCGGATCGGCGACCTCGCGAGCTTCACCCTGTCGGTCCGCGTCTGGCCGACGACGCCCGGCCGCGGCCGTCAGGCGCTGCTCGGCACCTGGCGCGAGGACGCGGCCACGGGTTGGGTCCTCGCGCTCGACGGATCGGGAAGCCCCGCGCTCCGCATCGGCGCGGGCCCCGAGGCGGTGGCCGAGGTCGCGACCGGGGTGCCGTTGCGGGCCCGTCGCTGGTACCGGCTCTCGGCCGGCTTCGATGCCACGACGGGCCGACTCTTCGTCCGCCAGGAGCCGCTCGAGGCCGGGGGCTTCGCTTTCGACCGGCCGGCCGAACGGTCGATCACGACCTCGGTCCGGCCCGGCGGTGGCCCGGCCCCTCTGCTCATGGCAGCCGCCCAGGCCGGCCCGACCGAGGGGCCCGCGGCATGGGGTGGCATCCGCACCACCTGGCACTTCAACGGCCGGCTCGATTCGCCGCGTCTCGCCGCTTCGGCCCTGGACCCCGCGGCGGTCGCGGCACTCGGCGCCGGGCCCCGGCCCGCGGGTCTGACCGACGTCCTGGTCGGTGCCTGGGATTTTTCGATCGGCATCGCGACCGAGACCGTCCACGACCTCGGGCCGCACCGGCTGCACGGCAAGACCGTCAACCTGCCGACCCGCGCGGTCCCCGGTGCCGATTGGGACGGGTCGGTCGTGGATTGGACCCGAGATCCCTCGCACTACGCGGCGATCCACTTCCACGACGACGATCTCGTCGACGCCTGCTGGGAACCCGATTTCGCCTTCACCGTACCCGCCGATCTCCGCTCGGGCGTCTACGCCGCCCGTCTCTCGGCCGGTGACGCCGAGTTCTGGATCCCCTTCTTCGTCTGCCCGCCGCGCGGCGTGGCCCGGTCGCCCGTGGCGTTCCTCGCCTCGACCGCGACCTACACGGCTTATCTCAACAATCGCGGCCGCTTCGCCTCGCTCGCGACCGAGCTCTACCACGGTCGACTTCTGACCCTCGACCGCATCGACATGCTGCTCCTCGAATATCCCGAATTGGGGCTTTCGACCTACGACCGGCACAGCGACGGCTCGGGCGTGGCCTATTCCAGCCGACACCGGCCGGTGACCAATTTCCGGCCGACCGGTCGGCACTGGAACTTCAATCTCGATCTCTTCATCGTCGACTGGCTCGAGCATCTGGGCGGCGACTACGACGTGATCACCGAGGAACTCCTCCACGAGGAGGGGCTCGATTTGCTCGAGCCTTACCGAGTCGTGATCACGGGCTCACATCCCGAGTACCACAGCAGCGCGATGCTCGACGCGCTCGAAGCCTATCTCCGCCGTGGCGGGCGGCTCATGTACACGGGCGGCAACGGGTTCTACTGGCGTATCGCGTACCATCCGACCCGTCCCGGTGTGATCGAGGTTCGCCGGGCCGAGGGCGGTGTGCGCGCTTGGGACGCCGAACCCGGGGAATATTACCACAGCTTCACGGGCGAATACGGGGGGTTGTGGCGGCGCAACGGACGTGCACCCCAACGGCTCGTGGGCGTGGGCTTCATCAGCCAAGGGTTCGACGCCTGCTCCTACTATCGGCGGACCGCGGCCGCCGCCGACCCACGCGTGGCCTGGATGTTCGAGGGGATCGAGGGCGAGATCCTGGGCGATTTCGGGATCCTGCAAGGTGGTGCGGCCGGGCTCGAGATCGACGCCGTCGATCCCAAGCTCGGCACACCGCCGCACGCCCTCGTCGTGGCCCGCTCCGAGAACCACTCGAACACCTACGAGCTCGTGGCCGAGGAGGTGCTGATCCCGCACGGCGCGACGGATGCCACGATCGACCCCGACATCCGGGCGGACATGACCTTCTTCGAGACCCCGGGCGGCGGTGCGGTCTGGTCGACCGGTTCGATCGCTTACGCGGGCTCGCTCTCCTGGAACGGCTTCGACAACGACATCTGCCGGCTCACGACGAACGTGCTGCGCCGCTTCCTCGATCCCACGCCCTTCCCCTGGCCGCCCGGCTGAGCCCGCTGCCCGGCCCGCACCGTGCGCGGATGTCCCGGCCGCGGCGGGTTGCCCGGACGGCAACGGTCGAGGACGCCCCGGCCGCAGCCGACGGCTCGACCTTTCGTCGACCTTTGCCGGAGAGGAGGGCGCCCGGGAGCGGCGGCTCGAGCGGCGCGGCGTCGACCGGGTGGTCAGGCGTTCGTGACGCCGCCGTCGACGTTGATGATCTGGCCCGTGATGTAGCTCGACGCCGAGTCGCAGAGGAAATCGACGACGCTCGCGACTTCGCGCGGATGGCCGCGCCGCTTGAGCGGGATTTCGGCGAGCATCTTCTCGCTGCGTGCCCGATCCGCCCAGATGTGCGCCGGCATGCCGGTCTCGATGTGGCCGGGTGCGAGGCCGTTGACCAAAACGTGCGGCGCGAGTTTGCGCGAGAGCGCCCGCACGAGCCCGACGATGCCAGCCTTGGCGGCACTGTAGCTCACGTGGTCGAACGAGCCCCGCCGATAGGCGAGCGAGCTCACGAGGACGATCCGGCAGACCACCTCTTCGTCGAAGCGCTTCGACACCGCGACGCACATGTCGAAAGCGTTCGTCAGGTTGGCGGCCTGCACCCGATCCCAGACCTGCCGTGCGTCGCTCGCGAAATCCTCGGGTTCGAAGAGCCCCGCCAAATGGACGAGCGCGTAGACGGGGCCGTCGACCGCGTCGAGTGCCTGTTCACACGCGGCCGGGCTCGCGATGTCGGAGACCACAGGGGTCACGAGGGCGGCCGCGCCGAGCTCGTCGACCAACGCACGGAGCGCCGCCTCGTCCCGGTCGATCAAAAGACAGCGGGCGCGTTTGCCGAGCAGCAGGCGGACCGTTTCGCGGCCGATCCCCCCGGCCGCGCCTGTGACGACGAACAAGCGACCTTCGTACGACATGGACCCGGCTCCAGCGGCCTCGGGTCCAGGTTTCGGGGCGGATTCGTCGCTGTCAAGCCGAGCCCGGTCCGGCCCCTCGCCGTGCGATCACCGCACCGGAACGGACCCGAACCTGGCATCGCCCGTGGTTCCCTCCCCGGCCACCCTCGCTCGGAAGCTCGATCGGAGCGGGCCATCGGGGCGGCCCCGGCGAGCGGCCGGGCGAGGCGACGAGCCCGGGAGAGGCTGGGGCGGTTCTCGCTGTTCGGCGACCACCGGCTGCCGCGGGAACGTGCGGTCGCCGATCTCCGTCTCCCTCTCGTCTCCGAATACGAACGGGCTCGTCGGCCGATAGGCGTAGCGGCCGTGGTCGTGACCCCCATCTCCCCGGATAAGGATCGCCTCGCGGTGTCCTCGGTGTCGAGCGGGCGCACGCGCCGCCTCGCCCGCTTGGCCGGCCTTCGGCCGACGAGATCGGCGTGGGCCCGGACGCCGCGTGTCGGCTGGTCGCCACCGCCGGGGATGGTCTCGAGGGCGCGAGCCGGCTAGCTTGCTGCTCGTCCTCCGCCGGATTCCCGACGGGCCACCCCATGCCGCCACCCTTGCCGAGTTCGTCCGAGGCCGAAGGCCATCTCGCCGGGCTCAACCCGGAACAGCTCGCCGCGGTGACCGCACCCGACGGCCCGCTCCTCGTGCTCGCCGGCGCGGGGACGGGCAAGACGCGGGTTCTCACCTGCCGCCTCGCGCACCTCTTGATCGAGGGTCGGGTGCGTGCCGGCGAGGTGCTGGCCGTGACCTTCACCAACAAGGCGGCGCGCGAGATGGGCGAGCGCGTCGAGCGGCTGATCGGACGCAGCATCCAGGGCATGTGGCTCGGGACCTTCCATGCCATGGGCCTGCGGCTGTTGCGCACCCATGCCGAGCTCGTCGGGCTGCGTCCGAATTTCACGATCCTCGACACCGACGACCAGCTGCGCCTCGCCCGGCAAGTGATCCAAGCGGCCGGGATCGACGAGCGACGCTGGCCGGCGCGCGGCCTTCTCGCGCTGATCCAACGCTGGAAGGACAAGGGTTGGACTCCCGAGCGTGTCCCGGAGGCCGAGCTCGGCGACTTCGCGATGGGCCGCGCGCGCGAGCTCTACGCCGCCTATCAAGCACGGCTCGTCACGCTCAACGCCTGCGACTTCGGCGACCTCCTCCTGCACGCCCTCACGCTGCTCACCGCCCGGCCCGAGCTGCTCGAGAGCTATCAGCGACGGTTCCGGGCGATCCTCGTGGACGAGTACCAGGACACCAACGTCGCCCAATATCTCTGGCTCCGGCTCCTCGCCCAGTACCACAAGAACATCACCTGCGTCGGCGACGACGATCAATCGATCTATTCCTGGCGGGGTGCCGAGGTCGGGAACATCTTGCGCTTCGAACAGGACTTCCCCGGTGCCACGATCGTCCGGCTCGAGCGCAATTATCGCTCGACCGGTCACATCCTGGGCGCCGCGAGCGGTCTCATCGCGCACAACCGGTCGCGGCACGGTAAGACTCTCTGGACCGAAGGCGAGATGGGCGAGCCGGTCCGGGTCGCGGGGCTCTGGGACGACGAGGAAGAAGCGCGCTGGATCGGCCAGGAGATCGAAACCCTCCAACGTCGCGGCGAGCGGCTTTCGTCGATCGCCGTGCTGGTCCGCGCAGGCTTCCAGACCCGCGCCTTCGAGGAGCGGTTCATCCAGATGGGCTTGCCCTATCGCGTGGTGGGCGGGCCCCGCTTCTACGAGCGGCAGGAGATCCGCGATGCGATCGCCTATCTGCGGCTCGTCGTGTCGCCGGACGACGATCTCGCCTTCGAGCGGATCGTCAACCTGCCGCGCCGCGGGATCGGCGAGGGGGCGCTCAAGACCCTCCACGCCGCCGCCCGGGCACGCGGACAGAGCCTCGTGCGTACCGCCCGCGAGCTCGTGCTCACCGACGAGCTCGCACCGCGGACCCGAACGGCTCTCGCCCGCTTCCTCGATCAGCTCGACCACTGGCGCAGCCGGCTCGCCGAACGGAGCCCCCGGGCGATGGCCGAACTCGTCCTCGAGGAGTCCGGCTACGTCGCGATGTGGCAGGCCGAACGCACGGCCGATGCCGAGGGTCGGCTCGACAATCTCAAGGAATTCGTCGAGGCGCTCGAGGAGTTCGACGGGCTCGGTGCGTTCCTCGAGCACGTGGCCCTCGTGATGGACAACACGGCCGAAGCGGGCGGTGAGGTCGTGAGCGTGATGACCTTGCACGGTGCCAAAGGCCTCGAATTCGACACGGTCTTCCTCGCGGGCTGGGAAGAGGGCCTGTTCCCGAGCCAGCGGGCGCTCGACGAAGGGGGCAGCCGTGCGCTCGAGGAGGAGCGGCGGCTCGCTTATGTGGGCCTCACTCGGGCACGTCGGCGCTGCGCGGTGAGCTTCGCCGCCAACCGCCGGCTTTACGGACATTGGACGAGTTCCGTTCCCTCCCGCTTCGTGGCCGAGCTGCCGGCCGAACATGTCGAAGTGCTCCACCGCAGCCCCGCGGCACGGCCCGACTGGGAGCTCCTGGGCGATCCGCTGCCGGCCGTCCGCCCGGCACCGTTCCGCACGCGTCGAGCGTTCGCCGAGCGGGTGCTCGAAGGCCGCGCCGAGATCCTCGCGAGCCGCCCGCCCGCCGGCAGCCGCACCTTCCGGGTGGGCGAGCGGATCTTCCACGACAAGTTCGGTTACGGTCGGATCGAAGCGATCGACGGCGACAAGCTCGAGATCGCCTTCGAGAAGGCCGGCCGCAAGAAGGTCGTCGACAGTTTCGTGGACCCGGCATGAGCGGTGCCGGCGCGGACGTCACGGGACCTTCGGACGGCCCCTGCTTGTGCCGGGTCCGCCTCCTGGCGCCGGCGTGTGCGATGCCGACCCTCCTCGAGCGGCTCGAACCCCTGGCCGATGCCGTCTCGGTCTTCGAGCACGAGGTCGACGAGGACTTGGAGCCGCTCTCCTTCGAGGTCGATCTCTGGCTCGCCGAACGGCCCGATCCGGCGCTGTTCCGCGCCCGACTCGAGGAAGCCACGGCAGGGCTCGGGCTCGCCCTGCCCGAGCGCATCGAGCTCGAGGAAGAGCCGCCCGAGACCTGGCTCGAGGCCGCGAATCTGCGTGGCCCGCCGCTGCGCGTCGGCCGCTTCCTGATCCGCCCCGATCCGGCCGAGCCCCTGCCGACCGGGGTCGTGCCGATCGCGATCGAGCCCGGCCTCGCCTTCGGCTCGGGCGACCACGCCACGACTCGTGCTTGCCTCGAAGCACTCGACCGGCTGGTCGTGCGTCGGCCGCGGAAGGTTCTCGACCTGGGCTGCGGCTCGGGGATCCTCGCGATCGCCGCGGCCAAGGCCTGCCGCTGCCGGGTCTGGGCCGTCGACAACGATCCGATCGCGGTCCGGGTCGCGCGCGAGAACGTGCGGCGCAACGGCGTGGCCGACCGGGTCCGGGCGCTGCTCGGCGAGGGGCTCGGACGGAGCGCGATCCGCCGGGCTGCACCCTTCGACCTCGTGCTCGCCAACATTTTGGCCGACCCGCTGATCGAGCTCGCCCCGGCGCTCACGGACGCGCTCGCCCCCACCGGCCGGCTCGTCCTCTCGGGCTTCCTCGACCGGCAGGTGGCGGTGGTCGAAGATGCCTATCGCCGCCGTGGGCTCCGCCGCCTCGCCCGCCTCGGCGATCCGCCTTGGGCCGCGCTCGTGCTCGGCCGCTGCGGCGCCCGCCGGCCCACGCGACGGGCGTGAACGGGTCCCGACCGGCTTTCCCACCGTCCACGACGCTGCTATGCGGCCGCGCGAGAAGTCGGGGAGGATCACCATGCGTCGTTGGCTCGCCGCCGCCTTCGTCGTGGCGTTCATCGGCACGGCCGAGGCCGCACCGGACAAGCTCGAATGTTTGGCGCCGGCCAAGCCGGGCGGTGGCTTCGACCTCACCTGCCAGCTCCTGCGCCTGTCGCTGCAGAACGCCAAGCTCGTACCGCAGCCGGTCGCCGTCACCTACATGGAGGGCGGCGTGGGGGCCGTCGCCTACAACCACGTGATCGGCAGCCGTCCGGCCGATCCGGGCCTGGTCGTCGCCGCTTCCTCCGGCTCGGCGCTGCTTTTGGCGCAGAAGAAGTTCGGCGCGCACGACGAGAACGCGGTGCGCTGGCTCGCCGCCCTCGGCGCCGACTACGGGGTCCTCGCCGTGCGCGCCGACTCGCCCTACAAATCGTTGAAAGAGCTCGGCGAAGCCTTCCGAGCCAACCCCGGCTCGCTGCCGGTCGGGGGCGGCGGCGCGGTGGGCTCCCAAGATTGGATGAAGGCCGCGATCTTCGCCAAGGCCGTGGGCGTCGACCCGAAGAGCATGCGCTACGCCGCCCTCGAGGGTGGCGGCGCCGTGCTCACGGCACTCCAGGGCGGCCACGTCAAGATCGGCTCGGGCGACGCGGCCGAGATGAGCGCGTTGCACAAGGCCGGTAAGGTCCGGATCCTCGCGGTCATGAGCGAGGAGCGGCTGCCCGGCGACCTCGCGGACGTGCCGACCGCCAAAGAGCAGGGGCTGGATCTCGTCTGGACGATCTGGCGCGGCTACTACATGGGTCCCAAAGTCTCCGACGCCGATTACGACTGGTGGGTCGATCTTTTGAAAAAACTCGTCGCGACGCCGGAGTTCGCGGCCGAACGCCAGGCGCGCGGCCTCTTTCCCTTCACCAAGATCGGCGCCGACTTCGTCCAGCAGGTGAAAGCCGACGTGGCGCGCTTTCGCGAGCTCGCCAAAGAGGCCGGGCTCATGTGAGCGCGCCGACGAGGGGCGGGCGCGGCCGTGGTCGACCCCGTGGCGCGCGCCGGGCGCGGGCTCGCGGCACGGGTGCCCGCGCTCGTCCTCCTCGTCCTCGCGCTGGCTTACGGGTTCGAGGCCTCCCGGATCCCTTACGCCTTCGCCTCCGACCCGCTCGGCCCGCGCGCCTTCCCGCTCGGTCTTTCGGCCGTGCTCGCCCTCCTCGCGATCGCCTGGGCGATCCGGCCGGGGCGGGCGGAGCCCTGGCCGCGAGGGACCTCGCTGCTCGAGGTCGTGGCCCTCGTGGCCCTCGCCTTCCTCACGGCGTGGCTCTTCGATCGCGCCGGGTTCCTGATCGCCATGGCCCTTTTCTGCGCCGGCGTCGCGGCGATGTTCCGCGCCACGCTCGCCCAGGCGATCGCCGCCGGTATCGGGCAGGCGGTCCTCTGGTGGGTCGTCTTCACGAAGGGCCTGCGGATCGCGCTGCCCGCGGGCAGCTGGTTCACGGGCTCTTGAGCCCGTGTCGCTCGACTATCTCTGGACCGGCTTCGCGGTCGCGCTGCAGGGCCACAATCTCCTCTTCGGGCTTCTGGGCTGCTTCCTCGGCACGATGGTGGGCGCCTTGCCGGCGATCGGCCCGATCAACGGGATCGCGCTGCTCCTGCCCCTCGCCTACACGCTGGGCGTGCCGGCCGAGAGCACGATGATCCTGTTGGCCGGGGTCTATTACGGTGCCGAGTACGGCGGCCGGATCTCCTCGATCCTGTTGAACGTGCCGGGCGACGCCGGTGCGGTGATGACCGCCCTCGACGGCAACCCGATGGCCCGCCAGGGCCGGGGGGCCGAGGCCCTCGCGCTTTCCGGGATCGCCTCCTTCGTGGGCGGGATGCTGTCCGTCCTGGGTCTCACGCTCTTCGCCCCACTCCTCGGCCGGCTCGCGATCGGCTTCGGCCCGGCCGAATATTTCGTCTTGATGGTGTTCGCCTTCGCCACCCTCACCTCGATGGTCGGCGATCAGCCGATCAAGACGATGATCGGTGCCGCACTCGGCTTGGCACTCACGACGATCGGCCTCGACCCCACGAGCGGGGCCTACCGCTTCACCTTCGACGAGCCCGAACTCCACGACGGGATCGAGTTCATCATCCTGGTGATCGGCCTCTTCTCGATCAGCGAGGTGCTCCTCCTCCTGGAGCAGCAGCATCGGGGCACGCTCCAGTTCCTGTCGATCGGCCGCGGCTTCCCGAGCCTCGCGACGCTGCGGGATTGTCTCGGCGCCGTGCTGCGCGGCGCCGGCATCGGCTTCGTGATCGGCGTGCTGCCGGGCACCGGCGCCTCGGTCGCGAGTGCCGTGGCTTACACGACCGAGAAGCGGATCTCGGACCGCGAGGGGACCTTCGGCAAGGGCGATCCGCGCGGGCTCGCGGCCCCGGAGGCGGCCAACAACGCCGCGGCCGGCGGAGCTTTCGTGCCGATGCTCACGCTCGGTGTCCCCGGGAGCGGCACGACCGCGGTCATGCTCGGTGCGCTGCTGCTCTACAACATCCAGCCGGGTCCGCAGCTCTTCACCGAGCGACCGGAGATCGCCGGCGGTCTCGTCGCCTCGATGTACATCGGCAACGTTCTCCTGCTCGCGCTCAACCTGCCGCTCGTCCAGCTCTTCGTGCGGATGCTCTCGTTGCCGAATTGGATCCTTTTGCCCGGGATCCTGACGCTCGCCTTCTTGGGCGTCTACAGCACGTACGCGAGCACGCTTTCGATCACGATCATGCTGGCGATCGGTGTGGTGGGCTATCTCTTGCGCAAGCTCGGCTTCGACCTCGCGCCCGTGATCTTGGGCTTCGTCCTCGGCAAGGTCATGGAAACCAACCTCAGGAACGCGCTCGCGATCAGCGGCGGCGAGCTCGGCATCTTCTTCGAGAGCCCGATCTGCCTCGTGCTCTGGGCACTCGCAGCGCTCGTGCTCGTCGCGCCGCTGCTCTCGCGGCGGCGGACGATCACGGGATGACGCCGGCCGGCCGCGCGGTGCAGTTGCCGAGGCGGAGCGGCTCTGCTAAGAGCCGCGGGCTCGCGGGCGGAGCCATCGGTCGCCCGCTTCGCCCGACGTTTCCCGGAGTCCGCATCCCATGCCCAAGATGAAGACCAAGCGGAGTGCCGCCAAGCGCTTCAGCTTCACCGGGACCGGCAAGGTCAAGCGGGCGCACGCCTTCCATCGCCACAACTTCACGAACAAGCCGAAGTCGGCGAAAATGCGCCACCGCAAGGCCGCCTATCTCGAAGCGGGCGACGCGGCGCTCGTCCGGCTGATGTTGCCTTACCGCTGAGCGGCCGGCTCCCGGGTTCACCCACGCGACAGCTTCCGAGGCTCGACGACCATGGCTCGTGTGAAGCGCGGTACCACCTCGCACGCCCGGCACAAGAAGATCCTCGCCCAGGTCAAGGGGCATCGTGGCCGGCGTTCGACCTGCATCAAGACGGCGCGGCTGTCGCTCGAAAAGGCGCTGCAATACGCCTATCGTGACCGCCGCCAGCGCAAGCGCGATTTCCGTTCGCTCTGGATCCAGCGGATCAACGCCGCGGTACGGCAGGCGGGGCTCACCTATTCGCGCTTCATCCACGGGCTCCAGCTCGCGGGCATCGAGGTCGACCGCAAGATCCTCGCCGATCTCGCCGTGCGCGACCCGGCCGGGTTCGATCTTTTCGTCCAGCGGGCGCAAGCGGCCCTCCGTGCCTGAGCCACGGGGCTCGGGCATCGCTCGGGGGCCGCGAGGCCCCCTCTTCGTTCGTGCGGGTGAGGCACGGGTCCGATCGGCGTGAAGGGGCGGGGTCGACCATGGATCTCGGTGCACTCAGAGCGGAGATCGAAGCGGCGATCGCGGCAGCCGACAGCCCCGAGGCGCTCGAGACCGTGCGGGTCGCGGCGCTCGGCCGCAAGGGCCGCATCACCGAGCTCGTGAAGAGTCTCGGCACTCTGCCGCCCGAGGAACGCCCGCGGCTCGGCCGAGCCTACAACGAGCTCAAGCGCGAGATCGAGGCGGCGATCGCCGCCCGCCGCGCGGCGCTCGAGGCGGCGGCCCTCGAGGCGCGGCTCGCCCGCGAGCGTACCGATGTCACGCTGCCGGCCCGCGAGCGGCCGCAGGGTCGGATCCATCCGATCTCGCAAGTCACCGAAGAGATCGTCGCGATCTTCGCCGACATGGGCTTCACGGTCGCCGAAGGCCCGGACGTCGAGGACGACTGGCACAATTTCGAGGCGCTCAACATCCCGCCGGAGCATCCGGCGCGGCAGATGCAAGACACCTTCTACCTCGAATCGCGCGACGCCCAAGGCCAGCCGCTCGTCCTGCGCACCCACACGAGCCCGGTACAGATCCGCACCATGCGGGCCGGCAAACCGCCCTTCCGGATCATCGCCCCGGGCCGGGTCTATCGGCGCGACTACGACATGACCCACACGCCGATGTTCCACCAGGTCGAGGGCCTTTTGATCGACCGGCGAACCCACATGGGCCATCTCAAGGGCTGCCTCACCGACTTCGTCCGCGCTTTCTTCGAGCGCGACGACATCCCGGTCCGGTTCCGCCCCTCCTACTTCCCGTTCACCGAGCCCTCGGCCGAGATGGACATCGGCTGCCGCCGCTCGAAGGACGAACTCGTGGTCGGGGAGGGCTCGGACTGGCTCGAGATCCTGGGCTGCGGCATGGTCCACCCGAAGGTTCTCGAAGCCGTCGGACTCGACCCCGAAGTGTGGCAGGGCTTCGCCTTCGGTATGGGGATCGACCGAGTGGCGATGCTCAAATACGGCATCCCCGATCTTCGGACCTTCTTCGAAGGTGATCTCCGCTGGCTCGAACATTACGGCTTCTCACCACTCGAGGTGCCGACGACCTACGGGGGTCTTTCGCGATGAAGTTCACCCTGCCGTGGCTCGCGGAGCATCTCGAGACGACCGCCACGGTCGAGGAGATCGCCGCCAAGCTCACCGCGCTCGGCCTCGAGGTCGAGGAGGTGACCGACCCCGGGCGCGCACTCGCCGGCTTCACCGTGGCCAAGGTGCTGGAGGCCGAGCCGCATCCGCACGCCGACCGGCTCAAGGTCTGCACGGTCGCGACCAAGGACGGGATCCGCCGCATCGTCTGCGGTGCGCCCAACGCCCGGGCCGGCCTCTGGGGCATTCTCGCGACCGAGGGCCTCGTCATCCCCGCCACGGGTGAGGTCTTGAAACGTGCCGTGATCCGCGGGGTCGAAAGCCAAGGCATGCTCTGCAGCGCCCGCGAGCTCGGCCTCGGCGACGACCACACGGGCATCATCGAGCTCGAGCCCGAGGGGCTCGAGGTCGGGATGCCGGCCGCCCGTGCCCTCGGGCTCGAAGGTCCCGTCCTCACCCTGAAGCTCACCCCCGACCGGGCCGATTGCTACGGCGTGGCCGGCATCGCCCGCGACCTGGCCGCGGCCGGCCTCGGCCGGCTCCGCAGCCGCGACTTCCGCCCGGTGCCGAGTGTCGGCCCACCGGGCCCGGCGATCCGGCTCGACTTCCCCGAAGGTGAGGAGAAGGCGTGCCCGCTCTTCGTCGGGCGGATCGTCCGCGGCGTGCGCAACGGTCCCTCGCCCGCCTGGCTGCGCCACCGGCTCGAGGCGATCGGTGTTCGACCCATCTCGGCCCTGGTCGACATCACGAACTACGTCACCTTCGACCTCGGTCGGCCGCTGCACGTGTTCGACGCGGACAAGCTGCGCGGCGATCTCGTGATCCGCTTCGCCCGACCGGGCGAGCGGCTCTTGGCTCTCGACGGCCGGGAGTACGAGCTCGACCCCTCGATGACCGTGATCGCCGACGAGAGCGGTGCGGTGAGCCTCGGTGGGATCATGGGCGGGGAGAGCACGGGGGTCACCGAGGCGACCCGCGACGTGCTGCTCGAGGTCGCGCTCTTCGATCCCTTGCGCACCGCGGCGACCGGCCGCCGGCTCGGCATCGAGAGCGACGCGCGGACCCGCTTCGAGCGTGGCCTCGACCCCGAGCTCGTGCTGCCGGCGACCGAATACGCCACCCGGCTCATCCTCGAACTCTGCGGCGGCGAGCCGGGCCCGGCGGTCGTGGCGGGTGCCGTTCCGCCCCGCCGGCCACCGCTCCTCTTCCGCAGCGCGCAGTTGCAGCGCCTGGCCGGGATCTCCCTGCCGCCCGACGAGATCCGCGCCATCCTCGAAGCGCTCGGCTTCGGCGTCGAGGGCGGGCCCGAAACCTGGCGGCTCGAGATCCCCTCCTGGCGGCAGGACGTGACGAGCGAGGCGTGCATCGTCGAGGAACTCACCCGGCTGCACGGCTACGAGCGCATCCCGCCCGTGCCGGTCGAACGCGGGGTGGCCGTGGCCCGGCCTTCGCTCACGACCGAACAGCGCCGCCGAAACGCGGTCCGCCGGGCGGTCGCCGCACAGGGTCTGGCCGAGGCCGTCACCTGGTCGTTCGTGCCGCCGGCCCATGCCGATCTCTTCGGCGGCGCGCCCGTGCGGATGGAGAACCCGCTGAGCTCGGAGCTCTCCGTCCTGCGCCCGTCCCTGCTCCCGGGGCTGCTCGCCGTGGCCGCCCGCAACCTCGCGCGCAAGCGGGAAGAGGGGGCGGTCTTCGAGCTCGGCCCGCGGTTCACGGGTGGCCGGCCGGGTGAGCAGGTCTGGGCGGTGGCCGGCCTGCGCTGGGGTCGGGCAGCACCCCGCCATTGGGCGGTCGACGAGCGACCGGTCGACGCCCTCGATGCCAAGGCCGACGCGCTCGCCGCGCTCGCTGCGGCAGGCGTGCGGGTCGAGGCCGTCACCACGGCCGGCGAGCCGCCCGCCTGGTACCATCCGGGGAGGGCCGGCCGGCTCCTGCTCGGGCCGAACACGCTCGCCACCTTCGGCGAGCTGCACCCCCGCATCCTCGCGGCCTTCGACGTCGATGCGCCGGTCGTGGCCTTCGAGGTGGATCTCGACACGCTGCCCAAGCCCAAGCCGCGGATCGGCAAGGGCAGACCGCCGCTCGAGGCGCTCCCCTACCCCCCGGTCGACCGCGACTTCGCCTTCCTCGTGCCGGAGGATCTGCCGGCGCAGAAGCTCTTGGAGGCGGTGCGCGGTGCCGAGAAGCGGCTCGTGCGCGAGGTCCGGCTGTTCGACGTCTACACCGGCGAGAGGCTGCCGCCGGGCACCAAGTCGCTCGCCGTCGCGGTCCGCCTGCAATCGCCCGAGCACACGCTCGGCGAAGCCGAGATCGAGGCGGTGGCGCGCAAGATCGTGGCGGCGGCCGAGAAAGCCTGCGGCGCCCAGCTCCGCCGCTGAAAAGCGGATCGCGGAACATCGCCGCGGTCGAAACGCGGGCTCAGGCCGCGGCGCGGGCGGGGGCCGTCTCCGGGCTTTCGAGCAGGACCCGCTCGGCGGCCCGGAGCCCGCTCCCGCAAAGCCGCACGCCGGAAAGCTCGAGCCCCATCTCGATCGCGGCGAGGCTGCCCAGGAGCCACGGCTCGTTGAGATCGCCCAGATGGCCGATCCGGAAGGCGCGGCGGGCGAGCTTGCCGAGCCCCGCGCCGAGCGAGACGTCGAAGCGCTCGAGGATCACCGCGCGGACCGCATCGGCATCGACGCCGTCGGGAACGAACACCCCGGTGAGTGTGCTCGAAAAGGAGGCGGGGTCGCGGGCGACGAGCTCGAGCCCCCAGGCCCCGACCGCCGCGCGCGTCGCGGCGGCGAGCCGGTCGTGGCGGGCGAAGACGCGCTCGAGCCCTTCCTCTTCCAGCATCGCGATCGCCTCGGCGAGGCCGTAGAGGAGGTTGGTCGCCGGCGTGTAGGGAAAAAAGCCCCTGGCGTTGGCCTCGAGCATCGCCGACCAGTCCCAATAGCTGCGCGGCAGCCGGGCGGTGCGGTGGGCGGCGAGTGCCTTCTCCGAGACCGCGTTGAAGCCCAGACCCGGAGGCAGCATCAGGCCTTTTTGCGAGGCACCCACCGTGACGTCCACACCCCATTCCTCGTGGCGATAGTCCATCGAGGCCAAGGAGCTGATCGTGTCGACCATGAAGAGCGCGGGGTGGCCCGCCCGGTCGATCGCCCGGCGCACCGCCGCGACATCGCTTCTGACCCCGGTCGAGGTCTCGTTGTGGACGATACAAACGGCCGCGATCCGCCGGGCCCGGTCCTCGGCGAGCACGGCCTCGACCCGGGCCGGGTCGACCGGCGAGCGCCAATCGCCCTCGAGGAAGACGACCTCGAGGCCGAGCCGGCCGGCCATCTCCTTCCAGAGCGTGGCGAAGTGACCGGTCTCGACCATGAGGACGCGATCGCCCGGCGAGAGCGTGTTGACGAGCGCGGCTTCCCACGCCCCCGTGCCCGAGGAAGGGTAGACGATCACGGGCCCGCTCGTGCGGAAGATCCGCTTCAAGCCGTCCAGGACCGAGCGGGCGAGCTTCTGGAACGCGGGCCCGCGATGGTCGATCGTCGGGCGGTCCATCGCACGCAAGATGCGGTCGGGGACGTTGGTCGGCCCCGGGATCTGCAGGAAATGGCGCCCGGCGCGGTGCGGCTTCGTCATCGCGGACCTTCCTCGTGCGGCGTGCCGGAACCGGTTCGGCCGGCGTCGCGCTCGCGTCAAGCCTTCCGGGCGCGCGGGCCGGTTGCCGAGCCCGCAGGCCGCGTGCGAATCTCGGGGGCGAGGTGGGGCCGACCGGCAGGGGCGACGTTTGGCTGCGATCACGCTGCGACCACCCGCGAGCCGGATCGGCGATCCGCGGCTCGCCGAGAAGCTGCGCCGCAACCTGCGCGGTGAGGTCCTCTTCTCGCCGGCCGACCGCGCCCGCTACGCCACCGACGCCTCGATCTACCACATCGAGCCCGTGGGCGTCGTTTGCCCGCGCGACCTCGACGAGCTCGCCACGGCCCTGGCGATCGCGCGCGAGGAAGGGGTCTCGGTGATCGCCCGCGGCGGCGGGACCTCGCAGGCCGGCCAGACGGTCGGCCGCTCGCTGATCCTCGACTGCTCGCGCTGGCTCACGGGCATCCACGACCTCGATCGGGAAGCGCGGACGGTGTGGGTCGAGCCCGGTGTGGTGCTCGACGAGCTCAACCGTTTTTTGAAGCCTTACGGCCTCTTCTACCCGGTCGACGTGTCGACCGCCTCGCGCGCGACCCTCGGCGGCATGACCGGGAACAACGCCTGCGGCGCGCGCTCCCTCGCCTATGGTGTGTCGATCGACAATGTCCGGGCCATCGAAGCGCTCCTGGCCGACGGCACGGTCTGCCGGCTCGGGCCCCTGGAATCTTCCTCCGACATCGCAGCTGCGGCTCCGGCACGACGTATCGTCGAGGGCTTACGGGCGATCGCTGCCGAGGTGCACGAGGAGATCGAAGCGCGCTGGCCGCGGACCGCCCGGCAAGTGGGCGGCTACCCCCTCGATCGGATCGCCCCGGAGGGCCCCTTCAACCCCGCCTCGATCCTGGTCGGCTCGGAAGGCACGCTCGCGCTCTTCCGCAAGATCCAATTACGGCTCCATCCCCTTCCCGCGCATCGCGTTTTGGGCGTGTGCCACTTTCCCGACTTCGCTTCCGCGATGCGCGCCGCCCCGCGGCTCGTCGAGCTCGGCCCGACCTGCGTCGAGCTCGTCGACCGCACGATCCTCGAGCTCGCCCGGGCGATCCCGGCCTTCGCCGAGAGCCTGCCGAAATTCGTCCGCGGTGCCCCCGATTGTCTCTTGCTCGTCGAGTTCGCGGGCGACCAGCTCGCGCCGCTCGAACGCGCGCTCGCCCGGCTCGACGAGGCCATGGCCGCCCTCG
>Ga0197142_1000972_pt1 | contig 26443 bp, 20 predicted proteins | sample GBS60_MetaG_FD_148614 | JGI IMG/M metagenome (GOLD analysis project Ga0197142, IMG submission 148614) | Sediment microbial communities from Great Boiling Springs, Gerlach, Nevada, United States - GBS 60_MetaG | ecosystem: Environmental > Aquatic > Thermal springs > Hot (42-90C) > Sediment... | reverse complement strand
TCCATTTTAACCTCAAAAAAAATTACAAAGTTACAAAGAGCATATTATTTTCATTACCATAAAATTGGAATGAGTAATATAATGTGTTTTTAAATAAAATTTGGACATAACAATAAGATTGTTTGTTAAATACTTTTAGCTATACAATACTTCAGTTTAAAAAATTATTTTAAGAAAATTAACGCTTAAAAAACATATTTTTTTCAGCTTCGAAAAAATTTATATTACATTCGAAATTAATCATAAGTTAATTACTTCGATCGAAGGTTATTTATCCCAATCCAGTTTAAAGGGAAGTTTTTGTCAAAATGAAAAAATAGAGAAGTTAAAATTCTCTTTTTATTGTTTTGTATATTAGAATTTTTAATTAATTTTGTAAATCTAAATGGTGCCATGGCCGAGTGGTTAGGCAGAGGTCTGCAAAACCTCCTACGTCGGTTCGAATCCGGCTGGCACCTCTTTTTTGTAGTAGTGCCATAGTAAAGTAAAACGGAGATAGAACTATGCCAATGGGTACAACATCGGATTTAAGGCCAGGCGCTGTTATTAATTTCAACGGCGAGTTACACGTTGTTCTAGAATCGGAACACCGAACCCCAGGTAACTTGCGTGCATTTTATCAAGTTAAAATGCGTAATATGAAAACTGGTAGATTGAGTGAATATCGATTCCGTTCGGGGGAATCTATTGAGTTTGTTTATGTCGAAAGAAAGAATTATCAATTTCTTTATCGGGACGGGAATACATTTTACTTTATGGATATGGAAACCTTCGAACAAATCCCGCTGGACGAAAGTTTGGTAGGAAATGCTGTGAATTTTCTTACAGAAAATCAAGAAGTGCAAATTAATTTCGTCGATGGGCAACCAATTGGTGTGGAGTTGCCCCCCCACGTTAACTTACGTGTGGTGCAAACCGAGCCCGGGGTTCGTGGTGATACAGCAACAAATGTTCTCAAGCCGGCAGTACTGGAAAGCGGATTTACCATACAGGTTCCAATTTTTGTTGACGAAGGGGATTTAATCCGTGTCGATACCCGAACAGGCGAATATGTTGAAAGAGTAAAAGAAAATCAATAAAGGAAACTATGGATTTAAATTATTTACGAAAGATTCTAAAGATTTTCGATCAGAGTTCGTTAACTGATCTAACAATCGAAGAAGAGGGAATAAAAATCTCTCTTTCACGGAAGCATTCAGTAGTGAACAATCAAATTAATCCAGCATCTGAACATTTGGTTTTACAGCCAAAGGTATCCATTCAAGCTATGCAGGAAGATGTTCCTAAAAAGGAAGAAAAGGAACCACAGCCTGCGCCACCACCAACTACTTATCATAAAATTAATTCCCCAATTGTAGGTACATTTTATAGATCTCCGTCCCCCGACGCCGACCCATTCGTCGAAGTTGGTTCCCACGTTGTTCCGGGTCAAACCCTGTGCATTGTAGAGGCTATGAAAGTAATGAATGAAATCGAAAGTGATATTGCCGGAACAGTTGTTGAAATTCTTGTCGAGAATGGGAAACCTGTTGAATACAATCAAACTCTGATGCTTATTAAACCCGATTAATCTTGTTATTATGATAAAAAAAATACTTATAGCCAATCGTGGCGAGATAGCGTTAAGGATTATTCGTGCTTGTAAGGAGCTTGGAATTAAGACTGTCGTTGTTTATTCCGAAGCCGATGTACTATCGCTTCCTGTTAAGTTCGCCGATGAAGCAGTTTGTATTGGACCACCTCCGGCTTCAAAAAGCTACCTTTATATTCCTGCAATAATTTCTGCTGCACAAATCACGAATTGCGATGCTATTCATCCGGGCTATGGTTTTCTTGCCGAAAATGCAACGTTTGCCGAAATTTGCGAAGCATCGGGCTTTATTTTCATCGGTCCCAAGCCTGATTCTATCTCCCGGATGGGAAACAAATCGGTCGCAAAAGAAACTATGCAGAAAGCTGGAGTTCCAGTCATCCCGGGAAGTAATGGAATTGTGCATTCACTTGATGAAGCAATTAGGATTGCAGAAGAAATTGGTTATCCAATAATCATCAAAGCAGCGGCTGGCGGTGGTGGGCGCGGGATGCGAGTGGTTAACGACCGCGAGGAGCTTACGAAATCTTTTGGTATTGCCAAAGCAGAAGCAGGTAGTTTTTTTGGTAGCCCCGATGTTTATATCGAAAAACTACTCGGAAGGTCCCGACACATTGAGTTCCAGGTCTTTGGAGATAAATTTGGTAATGTAATTCATCTTAACGAGCGAGAATGTTCGCTGCAAAGACGACACCAAAAACTAATCGAAGAGGCTCCCAGCCCTATTGTTACTCCTGAGCTTCGTAAAAGGATGGGCGAAGCTGCTATTGCTGGGGCTCGTGCTGTGGATTACATCGGTCCGGGAACAATAGAGTTCCTTGTTGATGAAGAGCTAAATTTCTATTTTATGGAGATGAATACGCGTATTCAAGTGGAACATCCTGTAACCGAAGAATCGCTGGGTGTGGATTTGATAAAAGAACAAATTCGAGTAGCCTCGGGTGAACCACTTTCTTTAACTATTCAGGAACCAAAATTTCATGCAATCGAATGTAGGATTATAGCTGAAGACCCATACAACGACTTTCGTCCTTCCCCTGGTAAAATCACAAGCCTTCATTTTCCTGGTGGACACGGAGTTCGTGTCGATTCCCACATCTACCAGGAATATGTAGTTCCTCCATATTATGATTCCTTACTTGCAAAGTTGATTACCTGGGGGCGTACTCGTGATGAAGCTATTGTAAAGATGAAAAGAGCACTCGAAGAGTTTGTTATCGAGGGCGTTCCCACTACAATTCCCTTCCATTTAAAGATGATGGAAAACCCCGACTTCCTTGCAGGAAACATTGATACAAAATATCTTGAAAGAGTCGACTGGCAGAAATAATTCTTGTTTATCGGTTAAATTTCAATTGTTGAAATCGGGAATTTTTCGCGCAAAACAAAGTTAAAATCTTTAGGAAATTGATTATTCGCAAGCGAAATTCGGAACAAATTCTTTAAGCCAAATAAACTCTCTGGAATTGTCCTTAATTCATTTCCGCTTAAATCCAGCTCAACTAAATTGATAAGATTCCCGATTGTTTCAGGCAATTCAGATATTTGGTTTTCGTATAGTAAAAGCTTAGTAAGATTACTAAGATTTCCAATTGACTCGGGCAAACTGCGAAGCATATTTTTGTAAAGGCGTAGCTTTTCGAGCTTTTCCAATCTGCCAATTTCATTGGGTAGCTCTGTTAAGAAATTCTGCTGGAGTTCGAGTTTCTTTAAATTGACGCAGTTTCCAATAGATTGCGGTATTTCACGAAGCATATTTTCAGAGGCATAAAGCTCAACCAGATTAATTAGATTACCAATATTGTTGGGCAAATATTCAAGAGTATTATTGTTTAGAGCAAGAATCCTCAAATTTGATAGATTTCCAATAGTGTCGGGTATTGTTTTAATTTTATTATTGTTTAAAATCAAAGTTTCTATATTTTTTAGCTTTTCAATAGATTCAGGTACCGATTCGATAGAATTCCAACTTAAATCGAGATAAGTTAAGTTATGTATTTGAGTAATTACCTCGGGAAAATCACTGAAATTGTTTCCCCCGAGTTCCAATTTTTCTAAGGACTTCAACCGAGAGAAATCTTCAGGGAGAGATTTTAGGTGGTTATTTCTCAAATTCAATTCGCGGAGATTTGTGAATTCGAATATTTCGGCAGGTATTTCTTCAAGTTCCCGAAGATGCAGGTCCAATTTAAATACTTCCAGAGGATTTTTCAAGAGCTCCCGAAGTTGAACCTTCGTTTTTTCGCTTATTGAGACTCTCAGATTATCAGATTTGCTTTGCATTTCGTAAAGAATTTGTTAAACAAAATGTAAAATATGAAAACCCGAGGGAATAGCAAAATAAAATTTAATATTAATTTTGAATTTTAAAACAATAGGTAGAAAAATGGCAGAAAAATTCTGGCGGTTTCGTCGATTGCGAAAGAATGAGCTTTTACGAAATATGATAGCAGAGACAACAATAAGCAAAAACGATTTGATCTATCCGCTTTTTGTTATTTATGGAGAAAAGGTGAAAAACCCCGTAAAATCGATGCCTGGAGTTTTCCAAATGTCTATCGACAATATTGTTGAAGAATGTAAATTGGTAGCTGATCTTGGTATTCCTGCTGTGATTTTATTTGGGATACCTGAACATAAAGACCCGATGGGTTCAGATGCTTACTCCGAAAAAGGGATAGTTCAAAGAGCAGTTAGAGCAATAAAGAAGGAAGTGAAGAACCTAATTGTTATTACCGATGTGTGTCTTTGTGAGTACACGAGTCATGGTCATTGCGGAATTCTTGATGGTGAAATAATCGACAACGACCGCTCTATTGAAATTTATGGCAAAATTGCGTTGACCCAGGCTCAAGCAGGAGCCGATATAGTTGCACCTTCGGATATGATGGATGGGCGAGTGCAGGTTATTCGCCAAATTCTCGATGAAAATGGCTTTACGGACATTCCGATTATGAGTTATAGCGCAAAATTTGCTTCGTCTTTATACGGTCCTTTTCGCGAGGCTGCGCAAGGGGCCCCTAAATTTGGTGATAGAAAATCTCATCAGATGGATTTCCGAAATTCCAACGAAGCAGTACGCGAAGCTGAACAGGATATTCTGGAAGGTGCCGATATAGTAATGGTCAAGCCTGCAGGTTTTTATCTTGATATTATTTATCGTATAAAACAGAGTTTCGAGATTCCTGTCGCTGCCTATCAGGTTAGCGGTGAATATGCAATGATTAAGTCTGCGGGTATTCACGGTTGGTTGGACGAACAGAAGGTTATGGTGGAGTCGATCTACGCTATTAAAAGAGCTGGTGCAGATTTAATCTTAACATATTTTGCAAAGGATTTAGCAAAACTTATAGACGAATGTAAAATTTAGCAGGTATCTATGCCCATAAAGGTCTTAAAATTTGGTGGGACCTCAGTAGGAACTCATCTTGCAATGGAACAAGCTTACCATATCGTTCAACAAAATGCATCTGGGAATCATCTCGTTGTTGTTCTTTCGGCTTGCGCTGGTGTAACCGATACCTTGCTGAAAATTTCAGAAATATGCATAAATTCAAGCAAAACCGAAATAGAAAAAATAGTTGAAGAGTTAGAAAATAGACACATTCAGCTTGTTGTTGACCTTTTTCGGGATGGATACAAAACAGCACAGTGTATTAAAACGATAAACTTCCTTTTCGAAAGTTTAAGAAAGCTCATCGAAGGAGTGAGAATACTGGGAGAAATAACTCCCAAAATCATTGCCGAAGTTCTTTCTTATGGAGAGATACTTTCTTCGAATATTTTTTACCAATACCTTCTACAGAGAGAACAAAGTTGCTATCTTCTTGATGCTCGCGAAGTTATATGCACCGATAATGTTTATTTAAATGCAAAGCCCGATTTGGAAAAAATTTCCTTAAATGGAACAAAAGTTATCAATATTTTCAAGAATTATAACATTATTATTACACAGGGATTCATTGGCAATTGGTCGAAAGAGACAACTACCTTGGGCCGAGGCGGAAGTGACCTTTCTGCTGCACTTTTTGGTTATTGTCTCGATGCTGATGAAATTCAAATTTGGACTGATGTCGATGGAATTCTTACTGCCGATCCCAAAATAATTAATAACCCACGAGTTATCAAAGAAATGATATTCGAAGAAGTTGGCGAACTTTCCTTCTTTGGTGCGAAGGTTTTACATCCTGAAACCATTAAACCAGCTATCTCTAAAAATATTCCGGTGAGGGTTCTAAATACTTTTAATCCAAAATTTGATGGAACGTTAATTATTCCATCCAAAAACACAAGCGACTCAAATGGTGTTTTTCACTCTTTGATTTTCATTGGAACTTCTACTTTTGTTTCGAAGCGATTGGAAACAGATTCAAAAGATGTGAATTTTTACATACGGTTTCTACAACAGAATTTTTCGAATATTGTTTTGTTTTCAAGCAATTCCAACAATTTCTATGCTATTATCAAAGGGATTGTCACTTCGAATTATCAAAAAGAACTTTTGCAAAAAGAGAAAATTGAAATCCAAATAGTCGAAACAATTGCTCTTGTCGGGAATCAAATCCTCAATCTAAAAGAAGAAGATCAAAATAAAATTTATGAAATACTAAATTCTTTTCCTGGACATCTCTTAATGCCTTATCCAATTGTCCTATCCAGATATTCATTGCTTTTTGTTGCCAGGTTTGGGATGGGAATGGATTTTCTTAAAGAAGCACATTCAATTTTGCTTAATCGAAGCTGACAATTTTGAAGTTTATTTCTGAAATTTTAATGGAAATTTGATAAACATTTGATGAAATAAAAGGATAAGACACCGGATGCTTAAAGCATCCGATGTCTTAGTGTGGAGCTTATATCAACATTGTTTTCTGGCGTTCTGTTAAGTATTTATCGTAATCGCGAAGGAAAAGTTCTAAGCCACGGTCAGTAAGAGGATTTTTTAAGGATTGCATCAGTACATTGTAGGGAACAGTAGCAATATCGGCGCCAGCCCGAGCAGCCTCGACAATGTGGAGTGGATTGCGAACTGAGGCTGCAATGATTAGTGAATCATAGCCCTGAACATCCCAAATCTCGCAAATATCGTTCAAGATGGCAATTCCATCGTAAGCAATATCATCAAGTCTTCCCAAAAAAATTGAAACATACGAAGCCCCTGCATTTTGAGCGGCAATAGCTTGGGTAGCCGAAAAAATTAATGTTACATTGGTGGGGATTCCGCGCTTTGTTAATTCTTTCACTGCAGCCAAACCTTGTGGAATCATAGGGATTTTAATTGTTGCCTCGGGGAACCATTCAACAATTTGCTCTGCTTCGCGAATCATTCCATCTTTGTCGGTAGAAATAACCTCGACCGAGACATGCCCACCAACTAATCTGTGTATTTCGATTATCCGCTGTTTGAAATCCACGCTTGGGTCTTCTTTTGCAAGCAGAGAGGGATTGGTTGTAACGCCACGGATTATTCCAAGCTCTGCTACTTCTTTGATTTGTTCTAAATTTGCTGTATCCAAATATAATTCCATAGTTCACCCAAAAAAAGCAAATTACAAATTTTCTACTTTTTGGGCAATTTCAATTTTAGAACTATAAAATACTTTGATAATATCAATAAAGCGATTAAGCCAATGTTTATATAAAGAACTATTCGGGATTGAAAAGGAATAATGCAAACATTTTGAGCAAATTTTTCGGGGAGAACAAAAAAGAGAAAAGGACTGATTACGCTTGTAGCAGGATTTGCAAAATCCATATCTTTTTTGATAAGGTTGTAGATTACAAGCCAGATTATAATCCAAAGTAACAGGAGAAAAGGTTGAACAAGGAAAAGAATCCCCGCGGAGCTTGCCAATCCTTTGCCACCTTTGAATCGAAGAAAAATGCTAAAGTTGTGACCCAGAACTACAAAAAATGAAGCTCCAAGAATAGCAAAATCGTCTTGGGGTAAGTAATATCTGCTTATCAGAACAACTGAAATTCCTTTGAGAAAATCGAACACGAAAACAAGAAAGCCAACCCACTTTCTCCCTGTTATCTCGTAAGAGTTCATAGCACCAACATTTCCGCTTCCTTCTTTTCTAACATCTTTACGGAAAAAAAGGCGAACAATTATATATGCAAATGGTATAGAGCCTATTAAATATGACAATGCAAAGAGAATTAAGTATTTGTTCATTTGTAGCTTTTTCTAAATTTCAAATAATATTCCAATAATGCTTTTGTCGACGTATTATGAGTCTTGGTTATCTTTCCAGCCTCGATTTCTTTTAATATTGAGTTGGCAAGTTGCTTGCCAAGCTCCACACCCCATTGGTCGAAAGAATTAATATCCCAAATAACTCCTTCAACAAAAACCTTATGTTCGTAGATAGCAAGCAAAGCCCCGAGAGTTTTCGGAGTTAGTTTGCGAAGCAAAATTGTAGTGGAAGGTCTATTTCCGGGAAATATTTTGTGTGGTAGGAGTTCCAATTTTTCGAGTTTGTCGAGTTTCGAATGTTCAAGTTCAAAAAGAACTTCCTCTCGGGATTTACCTTTCATTAGTGCTTCGCCTTGGGCAATTAAGTTTGCAATTAAAACATCGTGATGGTGGGCAAATGGATGTTCAGTTTCAATGCAGGCTATAAAATCTATCGGAACAATATGAGTTCCCTGATGAAGTAATTGGAAGAACGAATGTTGACTGTCGGTTGCAATTCTTCCCCAGACAATCGGGCTGGTAGGATAATCTACCTCGCTTCCATCGGAAGCAACCCTTTTTCCATTGCTTTCCATTATAAGCTGTTGAAGATAATCGGGAAGTAATTTTAGCCGCAAGTCATATGGTATAATAGCGTGTGTGTTAAATTTCCAAAAATTATTGTACCAAACAGAAAGTAGACCCATCAAAGTGGGAATATTTTTTTCAAATAGTTCTGTACTAAAATGTTGGTCTATCGTGTAGGCTCCTTCGAGTAGTTTCTGAAAGTTTTCGTAACCAAGAAAGAGGGAAATGACTAAACCTATGGCACTCCAGAGGGAAAAACGGCCACCAACCCAGTTCCAAAAATGGAACATATTTTCTGATGGTATTCCGAAAGCTTTGCAAGCTTCTTCATTTGTCGAGATAGCAATGAAATGTTTAGCAATATCCTTTTCGTTTCCGTTTGTATTTTTCAGGAACCATTCCTTTGCCGTTGTAGCATTAATTAAGGTCTCCTGAGTTGTGAAGCTTTTGGAGGCAATAATAAACAAAGTTCTGCTGGGGACTACTTGGCTCAAAGCTTGTTTTATATCCAAGCCATCAACATTCGACACAAAATGGACATTGATGTTCGGTTTCCGATATTCTTTCAGTGCGTCGCATACCAGGCGAGGCCCCAGATCGGAGCCACCTATGCCAATATGAACAATATCGGTAATTCTTTCGCCACGATACCCACGCCAGAATCCGCTATGTACCATTTCGGTGAAATTACGCATCTTTAAAAGAACTGCATTGACTTTGGGGCCTACATCCCAACCGTCGACTTTTATAGGGCGGTCTTCAAGATTTCTCAAGGCAATATGCAAAGCGGCTCGCTTTTCGGTGAAGTTGATTTTTTCTCCGTTGAACATCGCTTGGATTTTTTCGGGCAATTTTTGTTCGCTCGCTAATTCAATTAATAAACGGATTGTTTGTTCGGTGATGAGATTTTTGGAAAAGTCGAAAAGCATATCGTCAAATTCAATCGAAAAATCCACGGCTCGATTTGGGTTTGAATCAAATAAATCACTCAAAGTAGTGTTTGCAATAACTTTTTGATGTTCAACAAGTTTTTGCCAGCTTTTTGTTTCAGTGGGTTTCATTTCATATTAACAATAAATAACAAAAATAAAAGTTTTTAGTTTATGAAAAAAATGAGATTGCAAATATGGCTATTTTGAAAATTGGCGATAAGATTCAAATAGAAAATGCTGTTATATTAGCACCGATGGAGGATGTAACAGAAAAGCCTTTTCGTTTGATTTGCAAAGAATATGGAGCCGATATTGTTTATTCTGAATTTATATCGAGCGAAGCATTGTTTCGAAAAGTTGAAAAATCAATAAAGAAAATAGATTTCGACGAGGCAGAAAGACCCATTGGTATACAAATTTTTGGTGCCAACGATGAGCCAATGGTCGAATCGGCTAAGTTTGTCGAAAGTTTTAATCCTGACTTTTTGGATATCAACTATGGTTGCTGGGTAAAAAATGTGGTTCGACACAATGCTGGCGCCGCTATGTTGAAAAATCCAAAGAGAATGCAGGAGCTCACCCGACTGGTGGTAGAGAGCGTGAAGCTCCCTGTTACAGTAAAAACTCGGCTTGGATGGGACCGCCAAAGTATAGTAATTGTCGAAGTTGCAAAAATGCTCGAGGACGCTGGCATCGCTGCAATTGCAATTCATTGTCGGACTCGCGAAGAGGCCCACAAGTCCCAAGCAGATTGGTCTTGGATAGAAAAAGTAAAACAAAGCGTGAAAATCCCGGTTATACTGAATGGAGATGTCAAAACTCCCCAGGACGTAAAAAGAGCCTTCGACGAAACAGGTTGTGATGGAGTTATGATTGGGAGAGCTGCAATCGGCAATCCGTTTATTTTCCGTGAGGCTAAAGAATACCTGAGCACTGGTCAAGTTCCCGAGCCACCAACTGTTTCTGAAAGAATCGAGGTTTGCTTAAAACATTTGCGGTTGAATATTAGAAATAAAGGGGAACGATACGGAGTCATTGAGTTTAGAAAATTCTATAGTGGATATTTGAAAGGTCTGCCCGATTCCAGCAAAGTTCGCTCGAAATTGGTTGTTGCTGAATCATATAATGAAATTGAAGATTTGTTGCATCAGTACTTACGGTTTTTGGAAGAAAAAACCGATTATCTTCCTAATGAGTTTGAAACGGTAGTTACTTTAAATCCAGCCAGAATCTTTCTCTTACCTAAAGTTTCAAAGGCCTGACTTGTAAACAAATTCAAAATATTTTTGCCAACCTTTTTAGCTTGAGCATTAATTGCTTAAAGAACAATTTTTTAGTAAATGTTGAAAATTTTAAAAATTTCCTCTCAAAGTTTAAAAAAATATTAATGAGAAAGAGATGACTAATATGCAGTAGAGAATAAAAGTTATAAAAACAATTACAGATTTATACAGAAATCCATTAGCAAGGTTTGTATGAGTTTTAATTATTTAAATTTGTATTTTCAAAGTTAGTATTTTAAATAATTTAGGGAAATTCCAATGGCTGGTCAAATTAACAAAAAGTATCGTATCGCGTGGCTTCCAGGCGATGGAATTGGCAAAGATGTTATGGAAGCTGCAAAGATTGTGCTGGACAAAGTGGAACTCGATGCTGAGTATATTCACGGCGACATTGGCTGGGAATTTTGGTGTAAAGAAGGTGACGCATTACCACAAAGAACAATCGATTTGTTGAAAAATGTCGATGCAGCATTGTTTGGTGCTATCACTTCGAAGCCAGTTAAGGCAGCCGAAGCAGAATTAGTTCCTGAACTTCAAGGCAAGGGTTTAGTCTATCGTTCACCAATTGTTAGGATGCGACAACTGTTTGATCTGTATATTTGTCTGCGACCCTGCAAAGCATATCCCGGAAATCCTTTGAATTACAAAGAAGGCATCGATTTAGTTGTTTTCCGAGAGAACACCGAAGACCTTTATGCAGGAGTGGAATTTAATCCGGTTCCCGAGGAACTGAAATTGGTTTTGAACAAACTTTCAAAAAATTTCGCACCATTTTATAATTTAAACTTGGACGAGTTTGCCATTTCTTGTAAAATCAATACTCGAAGAGGTTCTGAACGAATAGTTAGGGCTGCATTTGAATTTGCAAGAAAGAATAACCGAAAAAAGGTAACCATTGTGCATAAAGCAAATGTAGTTCGCGCAACCGATGGTCTATTCCTGGAAACAGCAAAGGAGGTAGCCAAAGATTATCCTGAAATTCAATTCGACGAAGCTAATGTTGATGCAATAATGATGTGGCTATTAAAGAACCCACACAATTACGATGTCCTTGTTGCACCAAACCTTTACGGCGACATAGTTTCGGATTTGTGTGCTCAAATGGTTGGAGGACTTGGCTTTGGCTGTTCGGGGAATATTGGTGAAAAGCTTGCCGTTTTTGAGCCAACCCACGGCTCCGCTCCTAAATATGCTGGTATGTACAAAGTAAATCCCATAGCCACAATTTTAGCAGCCAAGATGATGCTGGAATGGCTCGGCGAAAACGAAAAAGCACTGGCAATCGAGAATGCCGTTGCAGAAGTTATCCGCGAGGGTAAAGTTCGAACATATGATATGGGCGGAACTGCTTCAACTTTGGATATGGCTAAAGCCATCGCCGATAAGTTGTTATAGATTGGAGGCAAAAATGGTGGTTTTCATTCACGAGGTAGGTCTGCGTGATGGGTTGCAGATGGAAAGTGAAGTCGTTCCAACAATTACAAAGTTGCAATGGATTGAAACCCTTTCCCGAGCCAATATTGATGTAATACAGGTGGGTTCTTTCGTTAATCCCAAGGTTTTGCCTCAAATGGCAGATACCGACGAGATTTTTGCAGAATTGAATACTAAGAGCGACTTACCCAAAAATGTCAAGTTTTCTGCTTTGATTCTAAATGAGAAGGGCTTGGAACGGGCTTTGAAAGCTAATGTCGAGATGATTTGTATGGGAGTTTCTGCCAGCGAAACCCATTCGAAGAAGAATACTGGGATGACCACGGGCGAAGCTTTGGAAAGAATAATTGCGATTGCTAAAACTGCGATGCTGGAAGGCAAAGAGGTTCAAGCATCTGTTCAATCTGCTTTTGGTTGTGGTTACGAAGGAGAAATTCCCGAAGAACGTGTTTACAAGATTGTTGAAAGATATTTTGCCGAGGGAATTAAAAAAGTCAGTCTTGCCGACACTTCGGGTTATGCTTTTCCATCGAAAGTCGAACGGATGTTTACAACAATTCAAAAAATGGAACCCAATGCTGAATTTGCCTGCCATTTTCATAACACTTTCGGATTAGGTATTGTTAATTCCTACGTTGCAATGCAAAATGGTGTGAAATATATTGAAACTGCTTTCGGAGGTTTGGGTGGGTGCCCTTTTACTAAGCAACCTGCCGGAAATGTTTGCACCGAAGATTTCGTTTATATGCTTCAAAAAATGGGGCTTCGCAAGGATATTGATTTAGCCAAAGTAATTTCAGTTACTCAGTATGCTTGTGGCTTCTTTATGAAAGATTTACCGGGTTATGTATATAAAGTTTGGAAAGAAAAATGAAAATATTAGAAGGTATTAGAGTATTAGATTTAACAAACGTATTATCGGGCCCTTTTGCAACATTGCATCTTGCTTGGCTTGGAGCCGAAGTGATAAAGATTGAAAACCCCAAGGATGGCGATCTGGCTCGCAAACTTGGCTGCGTAACGGAATACAACAAAATGCTAATGGGAACAAGCTTCCTTGCCCAAAATGCAAACAAGAAATCCTGCACATTAAACCTTAAGGACGAGCGTGGCCGCGAGATTTTCAAAAAACTTGTGGCAATTTCCGACGTTGTTGTCGAAAACTTCCGTCCCGGAGTTATGGATCGACTTGGCGTTGGCTACCAGGCTTTGCAAAAAATAAACCCAAAGATTATTTACTGCGCCATATCGGGATTTGGACAAACAGGACCAGACGCATTCAAACCTGCGTACGACCAAATTATTCAAGGATTGAGCGGGGTAATGGCAATCAACGGCGATAAGCGATTAAATCCTCTTCGGTGCGGTTTCCCTGTCTGCGATACTGTCGGGGGGCTGAATGCAGCGTTTGCTATTATGGCTGCTTTGTATCATCGTGAGCGAACTGGCGAAGGTCAGTTTATCGACATTGCCTTGCTCGATTCCATAATGCCGTTAATGGGCTGGGTTGTTGCAAACTTAATGCTCGGCGGGCAACAACCAGAATTGCTTGGCAACGATAATTTTACTGCTGCCCCTTCTGGAACTTTTCGTACAATGGATGGTTACATCAATATTGCAGCAAATAAGCAGGAGCAATGGGAAACTCTTGCCGACCTTCTTGGGCTTTCGCATCTTAAAGAGGACCCGAGATTTAAGGAACGGGATATTCGAAAAAAAAATCGTTTCGAATTGAACCCTTTGGTAGAAGAAAAACTTATGGAAAAGCCAACTAAATACTGGGTTGAACTATTGAATAACAACGATATACCAGCTGGCGAAATTCTTTCACTCGAAGATGCTTTGAATCAACCACAAGTACAACATAGAAATACTTTTGCAACTTTAGATGTCGAGGGTATTGGCAAAATTAGGGTTTTCAATTTGACAGCAAAATTCGAGAAGACCCCGGGCTTTGCCGAAACACCGCCACCTAAGCTTTCTCAGCATACCGAGGAAGTTCTTTCACTTATAAATATTTCTAAAGAAGAAATAGAGCAACTTCGCAAAGAAGGTGTTGTTTGATTGTAGGAGAAAAAATGGGTAAAACAATTGTTCAGAAAATATTAGCAAGAGCGAGTGGTGTTGCCGAGGTCAACGTGGGCGATATACTGGAACCTGCCGTCGACCTTGCAATGTCGCACGAAAACGCAGCTTTGGTAATTAATCAATTTATGGAGATATTCAAAGGCACAGGTTTGGAACCCAAAGTCTGGGACCCAGGCAAAATTGCAATAATATTCGACCATAGGGTTCCAGCCGAAAGTTCCAAGACTGCCACGAACCAAAAGAAAGTCCGTGAATTTGTAAGCCATCAAGGAATTCAAAAATTTCATGATATCCGGGGCGATGAAATGGGAATTTGCCACCAAATTCTTCCCGAATACGGGTACGTTCGCCCTGGCTATCTTGTGGTTGGAACTGATAGCCACACTACTAGCCACGGTGCACTTGGTGCCTTTTCCTTTGGCATAGGTGCTACGGAAATGGCATCGGTCTGGACGCTTGGTAGGATACTTAATGTTCAGGTCCCCGAAACAATTAAAATTACAGTGAATGGTAAACTTCAAGAGTTTGTAGAGCCAAAAGATTTGATACTTTATATTGTTGGGCTTTTGGGTGCCGAAGGAGCTAATTACAAAGTAATCGAATTTCATGGTGAAACAATACGAAATATGAATACTTCCGGTCGACTTACTATATGTAATATGACTGTCGAAGCTGGAGCTACTTCGGGGATTGTTCCCCCTGATGAAGAAACAATAAACTACCTTCAACAGGTCGCAGGTGTTCAGGATGAAATTGAAATGGTTTTGCCCGACCCCGATGCAAGTTACTGTCAGGAAATTAGCATCAACGCTTCGGAGCTTGTACCGCAAATTGCTTGTCCTCATACCGTCGACAATGTCAAGCCTGTTACCGAAGTCGAGGGTGTAAAGATTAATCAAATTGTTCTTGGTTCCTGCACAAATGGGAGGCTGGAAGACCTTGAGACTGCATATAACATTTTAAAAGGCAAAAAGATTGCTCGAGGGGTGAGAATGCTTGTTTTTCCTGCTTCAGGAAGAATTTATCGCGAAGCGGCGAAACGGGGTTATCTCCTTGGACTTATGGAAGCTGGGGCAGTAATTGTAAATCCTGGCTGTGGACCCTGTCTTGGTGTTCATCAGGGTGCATTGGGCGACGGCGAGGTTGCCCTTTCAACAACGAATAGAAATTTCAAGGGAAGAATGGGCAACCCGAATTCGGAAGTTTACCTGTGCTCGCCGAGTGTTGCAGCTGCAAGTGCTCTGACTGGTTTTATTACAGATCCAAGAAAGGGAGGTTGAAATGGGTAAAGTTATTTATGTTTTGGGCGACGATATTTCTACTGATATCATTTATCCTGGCAGATATATGGCAACTGTTTTGCCGTCGGAAACTCCAAAGTATGTTTTCGACGATATAAAAGAACTTCATCAAATACTTGTCGAGAATAAGTTTAATCCTGGGGACTTCATTGTTGCCGGAAAAAACTTTGGATGTGGTTCCTCTCGAGAACAGGCAGTATCGACACTTCGCGGTTACGACATCAAGCTTATAGCAAAAGATTTCGCTCGTATTTTTTTGCAAAACAGTATCAACCTTGGCTTACCAACTTACATCTGCCCCGAAATCGAGGCAGAAGTCGGCGATGAGTTGGAAATTGTTGGCGAAATAGTAATTAATCGTACCAAAGGTAAGGAATTTAAATTAATACCACACCACAAATCTCGTCAGGCAATCATCGATGCTGGTGGATTGATCCCTTATACTCGGAAAAAACTTCTTGAAGAAAGAAAACAATAAAGCAAATCATTTTTTTCTGAAGTTTTGATGTCGAATTAACTTTGAGCCTACCGTGGTGGTAGGCTTTTTAATTTTTTTGGTTCTTATTCGATTGTAAACGAAAGTGTAAAATGGAACTTGAAACTGTTGGAGCAAATATTTGTCTATGAGAATTTGAGAAAATTGTAGGTGATTAAAGAAAAAGTTTTATAACTGATTGATAATGTTTTTAAATTTCAAGAATTCAATACCAATCGAAAATTCTCAGGGAATTGGGGAAAAAGGATATTTAATAAAATAATTTGGTCTTTTGCTTTTGGTCAAAAGTAGATCAATAAATTGTAACAATTTTACTTTTTTTTTATTAATATTTTTTTGTAATTTGTCTTTTGCATATCAGTGAATAAAAAGGGGGTTGCTATGAAATACTTAATTAAGCTCATTCTATCGATTATGTTTTTCTCAACAATAACATTAATGCTTCGCGCTGGAGATGTTTATACCGAAGAGGAAATCAAATCGATGCTGCCGAAAATGCTTGGGGCAAACAATGTTGGAAAAGAGTTTTGGTTTTCTATACCACCTTGTTACCCAAGCGATCCCACTGATGACATAAAAGTGTATGTAACAAGTCCTTATAGAACACTGGTAACAATTGAGGTCCCTGGTGAAGGGTGGCGCCAGAGCAAAATGACTGTACCAAACGATGTAATGGTTTTTGAAGTAACACCTACGATGGGGCAGCCATACTGGAAATTGCCATCGGATCCTGAAGTTCCCGATGACGTTTTCATTGGACGTGGTGTTCACCTTTATGCAAATGATCCATTTGTTGTTTATGTTGTTGTTCGATACTATGCAACAAGCGATGGATTTTTGGCTATTCCTGTGTCTTCCTTAGGAAAGGAATACATTGTTGCGGGCTACCCCGTAGATCCAATGTTTAAGGCTGTCTGGAATATATACTTACCAAATGTTTGTCTCATTGTTGCACCATATGACCAAACCAGAGTTCGATTCACAGTTGGGGGAAATTCAAACACTATTACAGCTGGGGGATTGCGACCTGGACAAACAAAAGAAGTAGTTCTTAATCGTGGGGATGTGCTTGGAATGTCGACTAAGGGCGATGGAGGCGACCTTTCGGGAAGCCGTATTATTGCAAACAAACCAGTTGCTGTTGTTACAGGGAACCAGTGTACCAATATTCCTAATGGCAATCAATGGTGCGATTATACTGTTGAAATGGATTTACCCACTTTCACCTGGGGCAAAGAGTATTTGGTGCCTAAAATTCCTGGCAGGAAACTTCCCACTGTAATTCGTGTGTATGCAAAAGAAAAAAATACCACGATTTATCGAGATGGCAAAGAATTTGCATTTCTTAAAAATACTGCCGGAACCGAAGGGAATGGTTTCCTTGAAACAAGGTTGACTACTGGCGTTATAAAGCCTGCAATAATCTCGGGCGACAAGCCCATTGGTGTTACTTTGTACAATACAGGTTCTCAGGAAGATGGTCAGCCTTGCATTTCCGACCCATTTGTTATGGTAATTACTCCAATGGAACAATTCCAAAAGGAAATTACTTTTTGTATGCCAGGCACTTTCGGTGGTAAACAATTTAAAACAGCAAACTATTTAGCTTTGGTTTACGAAACTGATTCGCTTGGAATGACTCCCGACGATTTGGAATTTGCCGAAGTAAAAAGTGGAAGATTTGTATGGCAAAAAATCAAGAATAAATTTCCAGGGGTAGACGATTTATTTTCATATAAAGTTAATGGCAAGCAATACGCATTAAAAATACTTGATTTGCCAAGTGTTGGTGTATTTAAAATTCGAGCTAAAAATCCTTTTGCCGCTTACTCCTTTGGATATGATTATTGCGATTCTTATGGTTATCCTACTAGTGCAGCTTTGGCGGATTTAGAGAAGCCTGACACATTGCCGCCTGTTCCGAGGTGGAAGGATTCTTGCGGGATTATTTCTTTTGCAACAGTTACGGATATGCCCGATGATCCTACGATTCGCAGTAATATGGCAATGATTGTTTTGCATCCATATCCCGAGTCGTACAATGTTGATTTCAAGTATACTGATTTCATACCTGGGGAGGCCCGAACGGTTCCCTGGCGCTTAGAGGTAGTGGACAAGACGCAAGATGCGCGTGCAGTTATTACTTTTAGCGACCGACGAGGCAACGACACAACGATTACAATTGAATACAAGGCAGTCAAGCTTACTATACGGCCAACATTTACGGACTGGGGATTATTGAAACAGAACAGCGGTCGGCATTCAAGGGAGTTTTGGGTAATTAATGAGAACGAGCAGAGTGGTGCACTTGTAACATACCTCAAGTTAAAGGCTGGCAATCAGCATTTTGAGGTAGATTTATTAGGCAAGAGTTTGCCATTCTGGCTTGGGCCGAAGGATTCTGTGCAGATACGGGTGTGGTTTGATGCAGTTGAGAATGGGCAATTCATTGATTCGATAGGGGTTGGGGATACTTGTGTATTTGCATACAAGACTCGAGTTCAGGCAAGCGTTGGTCAGCCGATGATAGAGGTAAGCGATATAAACTTTGGTTCGGTTACGGTGGGTACAACAGTAAGCAGGGAATTTGCGATACGGAATCCTGGGACGACGGATTTGCACATTTGGGGGTATGTTGGGCCAGCAAATGCAAAAGTATATCGCTTGCCGAATTTACCACCGACGGATATAAACAATCGTATGAGTCAGGAGATAGTGGTGAAGCCTGGACAGGAGGTAAGGTATTTAGTAGAATTCACGCCTGATGCCGAGACTGATTATCCCGATGCGATCACATTTTTCAGTGATGCGAGCGAGCGAGATAGCGTATGTGAGTTATATGGTAGGGGGATACGGCCGGGATTAGAGAGCAACTCGTACAATTGGGGTCGGAAGCGGATTGATCGGGCGTCGCATCCAGCGGGACCGTATCCGGTGGTGGGAGGAGATGTAATCAAGTTAAAGAACACGGGGACTCAGGAGGTGCATATACGAGGGCTTATAGTTGTCGAGGATGTAAATGGGGATGCATTTGAATTCGACCGTAGAGCATTTGATAATTTGACATTACAGCCTGGGGAGGAGCGAGTCATACCGGTAGTATTTCATCCAACGAAGACAGGGGAGCATAGGTTAAGATTAAGATTCGACAACACAGCCGACAGCCAAACCGAGACGATATTGGAGGGGATAGGTATTGTGGGGCAATTGCAGACTGTGGATTTGGTGTTTGATCCGATGGTAATATTCGACGAAGCTAACAAGCAGACGAAGAGGATGTATATCGAGAATGTGCCGTATCAGTGGGAGGATTCGGTGGAGATTACTGATCTTGTAGTCAATCCAGCAGGTGGTATAGCCGAAGATGGGACGAGTTATGGGACGGAAGGATTTGGATATGATAAAGCGATATTAGGATTGCCGGTAGTATTGCAACCTGGGCAAAGGTTATATATAGATGGATACTTTGTAGCGCAGAAGGTTACCCCGGCGAGTGCGACGATAACGACAGTAAGTGATGCGATAGAGGAGGTAACGAGCAGGTGGAGCGGTTCAGGTATCTCTCGTGGGATAAGGATGGCAGGAGGTAGTGCGAAGATATGCGTTGGCGACCAAACGGAGATTGTGTGTACAATTGAAAATCCCGCACAAGGGGAGTTAACAGTAAATCGATTGTATTTCAGTGGGGAGTTCGAAGGGGTGGTGTTCAAGGATCCTGCGGATGCATTTGGATTCACAATACCTGCGGGAGGTAGCAGGCAGGTACGATTAATATATCAACCGACGAAGGTAGAGGCGAAGAGGATTTGGTTGGTAGCCGAGAACAACACATTGGACCAGAATCCGGATAGTTGTGCAGTTGATGTGGAGGCTGTGCAGTACAATGGCACATCGAGGATAAGTGTAATACAACAGAATGTTGGCAGGCAATGGCCTGTGCCTGGGGACAAGATACCGGTGCAGGTAGAGTTCAATACGAACTTCAACTTAATATTAGCACAGGTGAAGGAATTAGAGGTTATTGTAAGATATAAGAGTGGGTTGTTAAAGGTCGATAGGAATTCGATTGAAGTAGGGAATGCACTATCGGGCAGGTTCACGGTTCAGGATATAAGGATAGATGAAGGGAAAGGAGAGATGACGCTGCGATTGGTGGCAACAGGGGCGAACATATTGAACGAGAGCGGGCAGATATTGCGGTTCAAGTTTGATTCATTCTTGCCGACGGAGGAGGTAGGGACTGACTATTCAACGCTATCGGTGGATGTGGAAGCAATTGGGACGCAGTGTTTGATTGTCGATGATGTTGGCAGCGAAGTGAAGTTGCAGCCGACCTGTGTATACGATTTAAGGTGGATTGCGACGACGGGCAAGGAATATTATCTTGGGGATATTACACCGAATCCGGCGATTGGAAGCACGATAGAGGTGAGCTTCGGAGTTGCGTTTGATGGCTGGACGGAAGTAGTGATAATGAATACAAGCGGGGAAGTTGTTCGTCGTGTGGTGACGGGCGAGATGAAGGCAGGCGACTACACTGTGCGAGTGGATGTGAGCGACCTAAGCAGCGGAATGTATTTTGTAACGATGCACAGCCAAAGCTTCCGCCAAAAGAAACAGTTCGTCTTGACGAAGTAGTTAAAACATATTAGCATTTCCAAAGGGCGGGGAAAATTAACTAACCCCGTCCTTTTTTATTTTATTTTAATTCAAATACTTAGAAAATCAGTGAGACTTTTTTAAGTTTTGTGTGTTATATATACGTGTTTGGTTAAAAAGGGTGAGAATATGAAAACCAGGTTCTTACTCATTTCTTTTTTTGCATTTTTGTTCTTCATCCAAACAAATTTTGAGTTAAAGAGTGAAAATGAAATAGTACAAAACTTGCCAAAGCTTTTGGGTGCGAGCAATGTTGGTAAGGAATTCTGGATTACAATTCCTCCTGGAATGACTACCCAGGAAGGTTCTGGGTTGATAAACTTTGTGAGGATTTATGTTACTTCGCAATATCAAATTTCTGTTACGCTCGAAATTCCTGGTAGAAATATCAAGCAGGTAAAAACAATCGAGCCTTATGAAGTTGCTGAATTTAAATTGAGCCCTGAGATTGCCCAATGCTTAACCAAACAACCTCAACAGCAGGTTTACGAGGATAAAGTTTATACCTCTTACGGAATTTACCTCAGCGCTAGTGCTCCTTTTATTACTTATGTATCGATTGATTATAATGAAGTCGGTGGCGGTTTTTTAGCAATTCCAGTTTCTTCGCTTGGGAAAGAATATATTGTTGCAGGTTATAGCGTTGATCCGAGTTTTGAATCTTTTAATCCTCCCTACTATCTTCTTGGGTATGTTGCTATTGTTTCTCCTTTTAACAATACAAATGTTAATATTAAAATTGGCGGGAACAATTTAACAACCACAGCAAGCGGTTTTAAGCCGAATGATATTATTAAGAAAGTTCTTAACAAGGGTGATGTTTACTTGATAGCAACAAAAGGACCAGGTTCTGACCTTTCGGGAACAAAAATCTGGGCAGATAAACCAATAGCAGTGATTACAGGTAATGAATGTGCAATTATCCCAATAGGTAATCGATATTGTGATTATATTGTCGAAATGCAAATTCCAACTTTTTCCTGGGACCGCGTTTATCCTATTCCAAACATTGCTAAAATACCTCCGCGAAAAAAACCGCCTATTATTAGAGTATACGCTTTGGAAAAAAATACAACCTTGTTCCGCAATGGTAGACATTTTGCTTTCCTGAAAAACTCTTCGGGCTTAGAAAACGATGGGTGGATAGAAACAAGAATGAATACCGAAGATGTTCCATATCGAAATTATCCATTGGTAATTTCTGGAGATAAACCTATATTTGTTTCTTTGTACAGTACAAATCCTTATGAAGATGGCAACCCAAATCCGAATATTAATGCATTTCAAATGTCGTGCATTCCGTTTGGGCAATATTCAAACGAAGCAATCTTTTTCGACCCAAATCCTAATGAAGGAGTTGAGTACACTTCCAACCACATAGGGCTGATTTACCAATCGAGCGAAACCGGCTTAGCTCCCGATGATTTAGAGATTTGTGAAATTAAGAATGGACAGTGTAACTGGAAGAAAATCAATGTTCTTTACCCTGGTGTAGACCAAGTAATCGACTATATGTTGGATGGCAAAATTTATGCTTATAAGAATATGTCTACTTCTACAAGAAAAATATATAAAATTCGAGCTAATACGCCTTTTGCTGTTTATTTATATGGAAGTGGTACATCAAATTCTCCAACTTATGGCTTTCCTGCTTCTTTTGGCTTGAAGGACCAGACGAAGCCAAATGATACTTTGCCCCCTTTTCCAACTTATAGTTATTCAAAAGGTAAATATTCAGGTTCTGTAACGGACCTTCCTTCGGATACTTCTGTTCGCAGTAACCTTTCTTTGATTTTTATGCATCCTGAACCTATATCGTATAATGTTTCTTTTAAACATAGCGAATTTATTCCTGGCAATAATCACAGTGCAACCTGGCAAGTAAATGTTCTGGATACCAACCAAAAAGCTCGCGCGGTAATAACTTTTTGTGACCGTCGTGGAAACGATACAACGATTATTATCGAATACAAGCCATTGCGAATTTACACGCCAAAACTTACCATCCGCCCTTCATTTGCTGACTTTGGCATTTTTAAAAAAGGTGGAGCAACTGTTGCCAAAGACTTTTGGATTGTTAACGAAAACCTTCTGGATACGGCTCTTGTTACTACTCTTCAATTCAAAGATGGTTCTCAAAATTTCACAATTAATTTGCTTGGGAAAAACTTACCTTTGAAAATCCCGCCAAATGATTCTGTGTTGTTTAAAGTACATTTTAATCCGCTCGATGTGGGATTTTTCACCGATTCAATAGGCGTTGGCGATACATCAATGTTTGCTTATAAATCGAAGGTGCAAGCCACTGTGTTGGAAACTAAATTAGAAATTCATCCCAACTTTGCTGATTGGGATACACTTCCCAAAGGCAATGTTCGAAAATTTAAAGAGTTTTGGGTGGTGAATCAAACTGAACAACTGCCGGCGCTAATTTCTATGTTGAAATTGAAAGATGGAAAACAGAATTTCGAAATTGAATTGCTCGACCAAAGCCTTCCATTTTCTATTCCACCCAATGATTCAGTAAAATTCCTTGTGTGGTTTACTCCAATTGATGTTGGAACTTTTGAGGACTCAATTGGAGTTGGCGAAACAAATTCTTTTGCCTACAAAGCTATGGTGAGGGCTTCTGTAGTTGAATACAATACTGTTAGTTCTGAAATTGGCAATAAATTTTATCTTTGCGATATTGTTCCGAATCCTGTTCTAAATAATATCATTGAACTCAAATTTGGAGTTGCATACGATGGGTGGACGGAGGTGGCAATAGTAAACACGAGTGGTGAAGTTGTCCGCCGAGTCGTAACAGGCAAGATAAAGGCAGGCGACTACACTGTGCGAGTGGATGTAGGCGACCTAAGCAGTGGAATGTATTTTGTAACGATGCACAGCCAAAGCTACCGAGAAATAAAGCAGTTCATTTTGAAGAAATAATGAAACAAAAAAGCCCGTCGGGAAAACCGATGGGCTTTGCTATCAAGAGATTTTGCAAATTTATTCTTCCATAATTTCCTTTTCTTTTGCCGAAAATATTTCATCGATTTTCTTTATAAACTCGTCGGTAACTTTTTGAATTTTTTCTTCACCAACTTTTTTGTCATCCTCGGTAAGTTGCTTTTCTTTTTCGGCTTTACGAATTAATTCAATCTGGTCACGGCGAATGTTACGAATTGCGATTTTTGCGTCTTCGGTTAATTTTTTACAAAACTTGACAATTTCCTTTCTTCGTTCCTGGGTTAATGGTGGAACAGGGATACGCAAGATTCTCCCGTCGTTCATTGGATTAAATCCGAGATCAGATTGTTTAATTGCTTTTTCGATAGCGTTAAGTGTCGAGGGATCCCAAGGTTGTATCACAATGGTTTTAGCGTCGGGTACATTTATCGTGGCAATTTGGGTTATTGGTGTAGGGGAGCCATAGTAATCGACTTTGATGTTGTCTAAAATTGAAGCATTAGCTCGTCCAGTTCGAACTTTTGCAATCTGCTGTTTAAAAAACTCCAACGATTTGGTCATTTGTTCTCTTGTTTTTGAAACTATTTCTTCAAGTTCCATCGCAGCCCTCTTTAATTGTTTTTAATTAGTTACGAGAGAACCAACGGTTTCGCCTTTTAAAAGACGAAGTAGATTACCTTTCTTATTAATGTTAAGAACAACAATTGGGATATTATGGTCTCGACACAAAGTGAAAGCTGTTTGATCCATAATTCGGAGATTATGAATAATTGCATCGTTGTAAGTGAGAAGTTTCAAAAGCCGAGCTTCGGGGTTTTGCAAGGGGTCGGAATCGAATATTCCGTCGACTTTTGTGCCTTTTACAATCAAATCGGCGCCGATATCGATTGCTCGAAGAACAGCAGTAGTATCGGTAGTGAAGTTTGGTAAGCCAGTTCCACCACCAAACAAAACAATTCTTCCTTTTTCCAGGTGTCGAATAGCTTTTCTGCGAATGTATGGCTCGGCGACGCTAGTCATTGTTATTGCAGTTTGAAGTCGGGTCTCGATGCCAAGGTCTTCTAGGGCACATTGGAAAGCAAGGCAATTGATGATAGTGGCAAGCATCCCCATATAATCGCCCGAGACGGGGTCGATTCCTTTGGCAGCAGATTGCAAGCCTCGAAAAATGTTTCCACCACCTATTACAATTCCAATTTGAACTCCAAGGTCGTGAATTTCTTTAACCTCGTTTGCAAAAAATTTAAGGGCAGATGGGTCAATCCCAAAACTGCCCTCGCCCATTAAAGCTTCACCACTTAACTTCAAAAGTATTCGCCTATATTTCGGCTCAACGTCCATAATTTTTTATTCAATTTCACCAAGGAAATATCTTACGAATTTAGAAATTTTAACCTTACAACCAAGCAACTCTTCGACTTTTTTTACAACATTGCCAACCGAAAGACTACCATCTTTAATAAATGTTTGTTCAATCAAGCATTGCTCTGTAAAGAACTTAGCTAATTTCCCCTGAGCAATCTTTTCGGCAACTTCGGGTTTCTTTCCTTCGTTTATTGCGGCTTCTTTGTAAATTTCTATCTCCTTTTGTATGACTTCTTGTGGTATGGAGTCTCGGTCAATAAAAGTTGGATTCATTGCAGCAACTTGCATTGCAATATCGCGAAGCAAAGACTTGGCATCGTCGTTTAAATCGACGGCTTTGTTGAATTCATATACAACCAACACTCCAAGTTTACTTCCAGCATGTACATAATGTGAGATATATCCAGGAGTTTCAATTCTTGCAAAACGGCGAATTCGAATATTTTCCTGAAACTTTGCAAGAATATCATTGTGTAAATCCTGAACAGTCTCGCCATTGACTTTACATTTCAGAAGTTCATCAACGGTAGTGACATTGTTGTTGAGCAATACATCGGCTACCTTCGAAGCGTAATTCACAAAATTCTCGTTGCGTGCAACGAAATCCGTTTCGCAATTAACTTCAACAATCACACCAATTTTACCATCGGGTGAAGTTTTTGCTTCAACAATACCTTCTTTGGCTTCTCGGGTTGCTCGCTTTTCTGCCGATGCAGCTCCTTTCTTTCGTAATATTTCTATTGCCAGCTGAAAGTCGCCATTGGCTTCGACAAGCGCATTTTTGCAATCGCCCATTCCAGCGCCCGTCTTTTCGCGCAATTCTACAACCATTTTTGTTGTAATTTCTGCCATTTCTTTTTCCTTTTTATTTATTTTTAAAAACTAATTTCTTTTGGAGCTAAATCAAGCAGTAGTTGTGCTTTCTCCTTCATCCAGAGATTCAACTTTGGGAACGTTTCCGCCTGTTCCAACTCCGACCTCTGCACGCTTGGATTTTCTTGGTCGAAGTTTAGAACGCACCGGTGGAGCCTCGGGTATTGACTCCTCGACTTCGGTAATCTTGGGCTGGGCAGCAAATTCACGACTTTTCTCTGCATAAACCATCTTCCCTTCGATGATAGCATCGGCTATTACCCGGGTAATCAATTCTATTGTCATTTTGGAATCATCGTTTGCAGGGATTGGGTAATCAACAAGTTCTGGGTCACAATTTGTATCGACAATTGCGATTATTGGTATTCCAAGAATTCGGGCTTCCTTAACCGCAATATGTTCTTTCTTTATGTCAACAATATAAAGCCCCGAAGGGATAGTAATCATATCTTCGATACCACCAAAAACTTTGCGAAGGCGTTCGCGCTCGCGAACCAAAAGCAATCGTTCTTTCTTGGTCAATTTGTCGAATGTTCCATCGACTTCCATTTTGTCGATGGTGTTCAATCGCTTAATGCTTTTCCGAATTGTTGTGAAGTTGGTAAGCATACCGCCCAACCAGCGTTCGGTAACATAAAACGACTGGCATCGTTGGGCTTCGCGTTCAATGATTTCTTTTGCTTGTGGTTTGGTTCCAACA